>Ga0105096_10001130_pt1 | contig 10615 bp, 12 predicted proteins | sample PPLLak3cmMay2015_FD_87036 | JGI IMG/M metagenome (GOLD analysis project Ga0105096, IMG submission 87036) | Freshwater sediment microbial communities from Prairie Pothole Lake near Jamestown, North Dakota, USA - PPLs Lake P7 Core (1) Depth... | ecosystem: Environmental > Aquatic > Freshwater >...
CACCGGAATGATTTCGGCCAGCAGGTCTCGACTGCCGAGGCCATCCGAAATGCGATGACCGGCGATTTTGGTCTGATAAAACGCAACGATGCCACCGCCGCTGATGCAGAACGCGGTGGCCCGGTATTCCTTCGCAGCAGCAACGAGTGCCTCGGCATCAACTTTTGGTTCGTCACCTTCGCGCAGATTGAGCAGCAGCACGCGGTGGGGTCCGTTCCACCAGCCTGTCGCAACGGTCATGGCGTCGCCGATGCCGCACACGCGGCATTGGGATGAAAATTTTTCATGCGTGTTCCTGAAAAAAGGGACGGGAATTGTATTTGAGGTCCAATAATATTACGGGGCTGTTGATTTTCACTGAATTCTGAGCCGGGCTTTTCATTGAATTTTGAGCCACCCCTTTTCATTGTTTATTATGCCTCAGGTTGTGGATATCTTTCTGGTTCGGGGTTCCTTTCGAGGTTGAGTTGGGCTGTTCTTGAAGCGGTAACTCTCGTTCCCGGTATCAAGGATATGGCAGTGGTGGGTGAGCCAGTCGAGCAGCGCCGTGGTCATCTTCGGATCACCAAATACGCTGGCCCACTCGGCGAAGTTCAGGTTGGTCGTAATCACCACGCTGGTCCGCTCGTAGAGCTTGCTGATCAGATGGAACGCAAGGCGCCTTCCGCCTGACTGAACGGCAGATAGCCCAGCTCGTCCAGAATCACCAGATCAGCATGCATCAAGCGCATCGCGATATGGCCTTGGCGCCCACAGGCTTGCTCCTGCTCCAACGCATTAACCAGTTCGATGGTCGGGAAGAAGCGAACTCGCTGGCGGTGATGTCCAATCGCTTGCACACCCAGCGCTGTAGCAATGTGAGTCTTGCCCGTTCCCGGCCCCCCCCAGCCCCGTGCGCCGCCCGATTTCCCGGGTCGATACCCCATCCCGGAAATGCCACCGCCATATCGAACTCAATATCGCCACGTTGATCACTGCTGCAACCCCTGCTCAAGTTTTGAGCAGAGTAGTGTCCATGCGTGGCTCAAATTTCAGTGAAAACTAACCCTGAAAGTGGCTCAGTTTTGGATGGAAATCAACAGTCAGTGGACCGCAAAAAGCAGTAGAGGACAAAATAACTATATTTTATAAGGACTTGAGATTGGGTAACGGATGTTGTTGCACGATAAAAGACGAATCTAAAGGTTACAGAAGGTCAGTTCGAATTCAACGTCGGTATCTGAAGCCTTGGGACGCTGGATGCCTTCTTGCGTCGTGAAGCGGATGTTCAGAGCGTATTTATTGGCGCTGATTTCAGGCACACAAGCGTAATCATTGGAAAGCCGGATGCGCAGCATCTGCGCCAGGCGCCCCGCCATCATCTGCTGATAGATGCCCTGCTGTGCGGTTTGTGCTGTGGTCTTGCCGCTTTCGCGCAGCAGCCGCAGTACGATGCCGATCGCATCGCGGGTGGGTATGAATGGCGCAAGCCATTGCTGCAGGTCATGCCGGCGGTGATCGGCGGCCTGCTGCAACCAGTAGTGGTACGAAGGCAGGTCGAATCCGCACACGCCGCCGGGGATGCTGGTGCGCTGCTTGATGCTCATCAGCCAGTCGTTTTCACGCAGCTCCTGGCCGACTTTGCCCGAAGCCTGGTAAAGCCGTGACGAGGCCTGGTCAATCTGCCACAACACGTTGTCGAGTGCGTCTTCGGAGATGTCCGGATTTTCTCGCAGGGCTTCCAGCGTCTGCTTCTGCCGCTCCAGTTCCTGCAGCAGATCGGATTTGAGATCGGCCCGGCTGGCGACTTCGAGGATTTCGAAAATCAGCAACAGCGCGGCATGGTGTTCGGGACCATCGTTCCGGCTCTGGAAATATTCGGTACGGTCGAAAAGATGTTCGAGGCGCAGCAGGGTGCGCACGCGTTCGCTCAGGGGATGCTCGTAGACAATCACGTCCGTCACGTCCGGTACGCCCAATGGGATAGGGTTGGAATCCAGTTGCGGGAGTATCGGACAAAACCCAGAAAAAATAAAGGCTTAATGCCCTTTGTGCGTCTCCTCACCGGCTGCCGGACGAGCCTTGGGCCGCCAGTTTCAGGTACTGCTGATGCAGGTCGGTGACCTGAGCACGCAGTAGCGCAATGTCGCCATCATTACGAATGACGTCGTTGGCGCCGGCTAGGCGTTGCCGTCGCGGCAGCTGAGCGGCCATGATGGCGCGCACTGCGTTCGCAGTAAGATTGCTGCGCTGCATCGCACGGCTGATCTGGAGTGATTCATCACAATCAATTACAAGTACGCGCCGGATCAGATCGCGATAACCGCCGGTTTCCAGCAGCAGCGGCACCACAAGTAATACATACGGAGCGGTCGATGCCATGACACGGTTGCGGGCGCGCTCGCGGATCTGCGGGTGCAAAATGTTTTCCAGTTGTTTGCGCGCATCCGGGTTTCCGAACACCAGCCGGCGCATGGCGGCGCGATCCATGCTGCCGTCCGCGGCTGCCACGGCCGCGCCGAACGCCTTGATGATCTCAGGCATCGCGCTACCGCCAGCGGCGGTGATTTCATGGGAGATGTCGTCAGTGTCGACAACGTCCGCGCCGAGCTCACCGAACAATGCAGCAGCTCGCGACTTGCCGGAGCCGATCCCGCCGGTGACGCCGACGCAGAATGGCATGGTTCAGAGCGGGCCGAACCAGGCGCGGGTCAAGGCCGGCCCGTGCAGCAGCGCGATCATGCCAGCGATGGCCAGATAAGGGCCGAAGGGAATCGGCACACTACGGCCGCGGCCGGCAAACACGATCATGCTGATGCCGATCACAGCGCCGACCAGCGACGACAGCAGGATGGTCAGCGGCAGCATTTGCCAGCCCAGCCAGGCACCGATGGCGGCCAGCAGCTTGAAGTCGCCGTATCCCATGCCTTCCTTGCCGGTGGCCCATTTGAAAATCCAGTACACGCTCCACAGCGAAAGATAACCTGCTGCAGCACCAATGACGGCGCCGGACAACGGCGTGTACGTGCCGTTGATGTTGAGCAGCAGGCCCAACCAAAGCAGCGGCAGCGTAATGCTGTCGGGCAGGTAGAAGGTGTCGAGGTCAATGAAGGTCAGCGCGATCATGGCCCAGGTGAACAGAATCGCGCCCGCCGCAGCCATTCCGAAACCGAAGTGCCAGGCGACATAGGCGGAAAGTGCGGCGGTGAGGGCTTCCACGGCCGGATAACGCGGGGAGATGCGGGCGCGGCAGCCGGCGCATTTGCCGCGCAACATGAGCCAGCTCAGCAGGGGGATGTTTTCAAGCGCGGTAATCGGGCGCTTGCACGACGGGCAGGCGGAGCGCGGCACGACCAGATTGTAGCGTTCCGCCGCCGGGGTTTCCTGCCCGGCCAGTTCGGCACACTCCGCCCGCCACTCACGTTCCATCATTTTCGGCAGGCGATGGATGACGACATTGAGAAAACTGCCGACACACAGCCCGAGGAGCGCCGCGCAAAAGGCAAATATCAGGGGATTTGACAGCATGGTCGACAATTACCGGAAACGTTACGCGGCATCAGCGCTGCAACGCCCGGCTGCGCGCACCGCGCGTGACGCCGGGCGGCGTATGGGGCAAGGCTTATGCCGCGGGTTTATACCGCCGAGCCCAGCTTGAAGATCGGCAGATACATCGCGATCACCATGCCGCCGATCAGCGTGCCCAGCACCACCATGATCATCGGTTCCATCAGGCTGGCCAGTGCTTCCACGGTGTCATCCACTTCCTGTTCGAAGAAGTCGGCGACTTTGCCCAGCATCGCATCCAGCGAGCCCGCTTCCTCGCCGATCATCACCATCTGGATTACCATGCTCGGGAATACTTCGGTGCCCTGCATGGAGGAGGTGAGGCTGGAACCGGTGGAGACCTCGGACTGGATTTTCTTGGTGGCGACATAGTAGACATAGTTGCCGGAAGCGCCGGCAACTGAGCCCAGCGCGTCCACCAAGGGAACGCCCGCTGCAAACATCGTTGACAAGGTGCGCGTCCAGCGCGCGATCGACGATTTGCGGATCAGGTCGCCGAAGATCGGAATCTTCAGCGTCAGCCGATCCATGAACATCTGCATTTTCTCCGAGCGTTTCCATGTCCAGAAGAATGCCCAGATCGCAGCGCCGGTGCCGCCGAAAAGAATGAGCCAGTTGGCGACGACGAAGTCGGATATGGCCATCACGATCAATGTCGGTGTCGGCAGGTCGGCGCCGAAACTCTTGAACACTTCCTTGAACGCCGGGATCACGAAAATCATGATGATCGCGGTGATTACCACGGCGACCACAATGATGGCGATCGGGTAGAACATGGCCGATTTGATCTTGGCCTTGATGGCGAGGATTTTTTCCTTGTAAGTGGCTAGCCGGTCGAGCAGGCTTTCCAGAATACCGGCCGCTTCGCCGGCGCCGACCAGATTGCAGAACAGGGCATCGAAATGCAGCGGGTGTTTCTCGAACGCCTGTTTCAGGCTCATGCCGGTTTCAACGTCGGACTTGATGGTCATCAGCAGCCTTGCGACAGCCGGATTGCTGTGGCCCTTGCCGACGATGTCGAAGGCTTGCAGCAACGGCACGCCGGATTTCATCATCGTCGCGAGCTGGCGGGTGAACAGCGTGATGTCCTTTTCGGAGACCGAGCCACCGCGGCCAAGGCGCTGTTTCTTGACCTCGACGATCTTGATGCCCTGCCGGCGCAGCGTGGCGTTGACCTGCGCCTCGCCGCTGGCCTGCATCTCGCCGCGCACGGTTTTGCCGGCGCGATCCTGGCCGATCCAGCGAAAGGTGTATTCAGCAATCTCTGATTTGCGAGCGGCAGCGGTGGCAGTCGCCATGGCGAACCTCCAAAATTCTTCGATGAACCAATAGGTTACGATCGGTTATTCACGGAATAATGCCTTTCCCGCCGATCTTTGTAAAGGCTGTATTGCACACCGTCTGGCGCCGGCCTTATGGCCGTGTTGGTGCATATGCCCGGACGCTTTTGATGACCCGGTCCTGGGTCTGGACAATTTCCAGCGGATGACCGGCAATGCGCACGCTGGTATTGGGCTCCGGGATGTCCTGCAGATGTTCCAGAATCAGCCCGTTCAGGGTCTTCGGGCCGTCGAGCGGGAAGCTGAATCCCAGTTTGCGATTGAGCTCCCGCAATAACGTGCTGCCCTCAATGACATAACTGCCGTCTGGCTGCCGGTGCAGGCCTCGGGCCATCAGCGGCGACTGGGTGGTGAACTCGCCGATGATTTCTTCAAGGATGTCATCGAGGCTGACCAGTCCCATGATTTCACCGTATTCGTCGACCACCAAGCTGACGCGATCCTTGTGTTCCTGGAAATTCTGGATCTGCGCCAGCAGAGGCGTGGCTGATGGTACGAAATAGGGCTCGCGGATTATTTCACGCAGGCTTTCGTAGGTCAGCTCCTCGCGCTGGATCAGCGTCAGTACGTGCCGTATCCGCAGCGTGCCGATCACGTTGTCCAACTGGTCTTGGTAAACCACCACGCGGCGGTGGTGGGCTGTCGAAATTTGCTGAGCCAGTTCCTCCAGCGGAAGATCGAGATTGACGCCTTCGATCTGGTTCCGCGGCACCATCACGTCGTCGACGGTGATTGCGCCGAGTTCAAGAAGGTTAAGCAGCACAGTAGCGTGTTTTTTCGGCAGTACATTGGAAGACTCGAGGACGATGGTGCGGATTTCGTCGATGGACAGCGGTTGTGGCCCCGATTCCTGGGGTTGCAGGCGCAGCAGGCGCAACGCGAGTCCGAGCACCGCATTGGTCGAAATCGTCAGCAAGTGCACAAACGGCGCGGTGACCCAGGCCAGCACGCGCATCGGCCAAGCCACGAAACGCGAGACGTTCTCGGCACTGTGCTGGCCGAGGCGTTTGGGCACGATTTCGCCGACGACGATGGTCACGTAGGTGATCACTACGACAACGATCATGGTTGCGGTGATGTTGGCCGTTTGGAGCTCGAGGCCCTGCAACTGCAGCCAGATCGCGAAGGGCTCGGCCAGGATGGCTTCGCCGACAATACCGTTAAGGATGCCGATCGCGGTAATGCCGATCTGCACCGTCGACAGGAAACGTGTCGGATTCGCACTGAGTTTGATGGCCGCCGCGGCCAGTTTGTCGCCCCGTTGCGCAAGTGTGGCCAGCCTGGACTGGCGAGCGGTCAGCAGTGCGACCTCGGACATCGCAAAAGCACCGTTGAGCAGGATCAGACAGACGAGTATCAGCACTTCCATGAGCGCACCTCAATAAATCGAAAGCGGCGGTTGCAATGCCACCGCAAAACGAACTGGTCAGCCCCGGCCGAGCAGCACTTCCACGACGAACTTGCTGCCCAGATACGCCAGCACCAGCATCAGGAAGCCAGTGAGTGTCCAGCGCACGGCAACGCGCCCGCGCCAGCCGTGGAAATGCCGGCCGAACAGCAGGGCGGCGAAAATAATCCACGATATGATGCCAAAGATGGTTTTGTGATTGAGCCGCGCCGCCTTGCCGAACAGTTCTTCCGAGAACACCGCGCCGCTGGCCAGCGTCAGTGACAGCATGATGAAACCTGCCCATATGATCCGGAACAGCAGGGTTTCCATGGTCAGCAGTGGCGGCAGTTTCTGCAGCCCGGCCGGCAGCGCTCCGCGGTGCAGTCGCCTCTCCAGCATGGCCATCAACAGTACGTGCAGAGACGCGATGGTGAACAGGCTGTAGGCGAGCATGGACATCAGCACGTGAAGTTTGAACGCCAGTAATTCGGTATTCGGCAACGGCCGCGCCTCGGGGAGCAGCACGGGCAGGAAGGCGGCCAGCGCTGCGGCTGGCATGATCAGCGCCTGCAGGCCTTCCAGGCGGTAGAACAAGCCGCCCAGCCAGTAAATCAGCACGGTCAGCCAGAGGATTGCCGAGATGGCGTCACCGACGCCGATACGCAGTGTGTTGCCCGCGAGCATCGTGCCGAACAGCACGAAGGCATGCACGCAGATGGCGGCAAGCACCCCCGTGCGCTCCAAGGCGCGAGGCCCGGGAGCGGCCGGCGTGATCGCGGCAGCAGACCAGTGCAACCGCCAGAAGTAGACCGCCATTGCCAAGTACAGAAGCGCGCTGATCAGATACGGTAAAATGCCTTGCATAGTCTTCAAGTTTACCCGAACACACCTTTCATAACATTCCATGTTTGACAACCTCACCGGGCGGCTGTCGCGCGTCGTCAAGACGCTACGTGGCGAAGCCCGCCTCACTGAAGCCAATATCCAGGAGGCCTTGCGCGAAGTGCGCATGGCTCTGCTCGAGGCCGATGTCGCACTGCCGGTAGTCAAGTCCTTCATTGACCGCATCCGCGAAAAAGCGGTGGGCGAAGAAGTCATCGGCAGCCTGACTCCGGGTCAGGCGCTGGTCGGTGTCGTGCACCGTGAACTGGTGGCCTTGATGGGAGAGCACAGCCAGTCGCTCAATCTCGCCGCCCAGCCGCCGGCGGTGATCCTGATGGCCGGCCTGCAGGGCGCCGGCAAAACCACCACCGCCGGCAAACTTGCGCGATGGCTACGCACCGATCAGCGCAAAAAAGTGCTGCTGGTGAGCTGTGATGTCTATCGCCCTGCGGCCATCGAGCAGCTCAAGGTCCTGGCAGAACAGGTAGAGGCAGATTTTCATCAGGCCGGGGCCGGTGAAAAGCCGGTCGATATTGCGAAACGCGCGCTGGAATATGCACGCACCCATTTTCACGACGTGCTGATCGTCGATACCGCAGGCCGCCTCGCGATCGATGTGGCGATGATGCAGGAAATCCGCGAACTGCACGCCGCCTTGAATCCGGTCGAAACACTGTTTGTCGTCGACGCGATGCAAGGGCAGGATGCAGTCAACGTCGCCAAGGCGTTCGGCGAGGCCTTGCCGCTGACGGGTGTGATACTGACCAAGCTCGACGGCGATGCACGCGGTGGTGCTGCATTGTCCGTGCGCCATGTCACCGGCAAGCCGATCAAGTTTGCCGGTACCGGCGAGAAACTGACGGGTCTGGAAGCTTTCCATCCTGACCGTATGGCCTCGCGCATCCTCGGCATGGGGGATGTGCTGTCGCTGATCGAGGATGTGCAGAAATCAGTCAACCTGGAGGATGCGGAAAAGCTCGCCCGCAAGGTCAAGACCGGCAAGGGATTCGATCTTGAGGATTTCAAGCAGCAGGTAGCGCAGATGCGCAAGATGGGCGGCATGAGTGCGCTGATGGACAAGTTGCCCGCGCAACTGGCCCAAGCTGCGCAGGGCGCGCCGCAAATGGAAGACAAGGCGATCCGGCGGCTGGAAGGCATCATCAATGCGATGACGCCGCTGGAACGCGCCAAACCCGAACTGATCAAGGCATCGCGCAAACGCCGCATCGCCACTGGCGCCGGCGTCAGCGTGCAGGAAGTCAACCGACTGCTCGCCCAGTTCGAGCAGACACAGAAGATGATGAAAATGGTCGCCAAGGGCGGCATGGCGAAAATGATGCGCAACATGAAGGGCATGTTTCCGGGCATGCGCTGAGCATGCCCGTGCCCCAGTTTCTCCCGCTCGGGGCTATTTCAGGCTGAACCCCTGGCGCCGGATGTAGGCGCCGAAATCCGACCGTTCCGGCTCGGCATACTGTCGGGCCTTGTCCTCCGACCAGCCATAAAAATCCGCTGTACCGAATGATTTGATGCGGCGCTGCTTGCCGTAAGGGTGATTGGCATGCCGGCGGCGATCGTAGGCATCGACCTGTTCGCGAAGAGCGCTTTCGTCATAGCGATTGGTGTGCACTGTAACCTCCAGGCCCAGCCGTGGGCTGATGTGTCCCGGATTCGCCGGATAACCCACACAAAGTCCTGCGACCGGAAACACCCCTTCCGGCAATTCCAGCTCGCGGCTGGTGGCATCTATGGCGTTGCGGATGGCGCTGATCGGACAGGTGCCGAGGCCGGCGGCTTCCGCCGCACGGATGAAATTCATCATCACGATGCCGGCATCCACCGCGGCATTCATGAAGTGATCAAGGTGTTCGTTGGCGAACGGTTTGCCCCGCCACTCGCCGATGTGGCGGATACGGCGGTTGTTGCCACAGAACACCAGGAACACCGGTGCGTCGAGTATCCATGCCATGTCCGGAATTGCTGCGACGATGCGCTGCCGTTTGCCGGCATCGGTGATCTGGATGATGTCGGCCTGCTGCAGCTCGATTTTGGTCGGAGCTGACAGTGCACAGGCCAGCAGCAGGCGCAGCAGTTCAGGCGCGATCGGATCCGATGTGTAGCGCCGGATTGAACGGTGACCGGCAATCTGCGCCAGTTCGGCCACCCCGCGCTGGTCCGGTGTGACGGGGAAATCGGCGCCAAAACGTGTACGCAACGACGAAGGGATGGTAGCGGCGAGGTCTTTTTCTGCGGAATTCATGAAATACCTTTCAAAAACAATTGGTTAGTGTTGCTTTTCTGTTGCAGGTCTTTTCTTGCGGCAATCGCCTATCGCCTGTGGCTTTGGTTGCGCCTTAGGTAAAAAGTAGCGTAAAATCCGGCCCTTTCGTCATCTTAAGTCGCTGGGAATCCTCATGGTAGTAATTCGTTTAGCACGTGGTGGCGCCAAAAAGCGTCCGTTTTTCAATTTCGTTGTTGCCGACTCTCGCATGCCGCGCGACGGGCGCTTTATCGAGCGCTTGGGTTTCTACGATCCCAAGGCCCCGGAAGGCCGAGAGCGCCTGCGTATCAATCGCGAGCGCCTCGACTTCTGGAAAAGCAAGGGTGCATTACTGTCGGACACCGTGACCCGGCTCGTCAAGCAGTCTGGTGAACAAAAAGCCGCTTGAGCGGCTGGCAACTGGGCAGTTGGTGACTATGGGGCGCATCGTCGCGCCCTACGGCATCAAAGGCTGGATCAAGATTCAACCGTTCACGCAGTTGGAGCGGGGTCTGCTGGATTATCCGCTGTGGCTGGTGGGACAGGACGACGAGTGGCAGTCGCGATCGGTGGAAACGGCGAAAGTGCATGGCGCCACGGTCGTTGCAAAACTTGAAGGCGTCGCCGACCGGGAGCAGGCTGCAGCGCTGCAGGGCCTTCGAATCGCGGTATCCCGTGGCGATTTTCCCGAGCCTGCGACGAATGAGTTTTACTGGGCCGACTTGGTTGGCTTGAAAGTGGTCAATGCAGACGGTGTGGCGCTGGGGAGTGTGGCCCGCGTCTTTGGAACCGGAGCGAATGATGTGCTGGTCGTGGAGGATAAGGTGGCAAATGATGTGGCAGGTAATGTGGCAGGTGAGCGCGAACGACTGCTGCCCTTCATTGCACCGGTGATCCGCCAGGTGGATATTGCCGGCGGCACTATCATCGTGGATTGGGATGCGGGCTACTGATGTTGCAGTTTGATGTGGTCACGCTGTTTCCGGCGATGTTTGATGCCGTGACTGAACTTGGTGTCACCGGGCGCGCCAGGGAACGCGGCTTGTACCAGTTTGTGGCGTGGAATCCGCGGGATTTTGCGGCTAACGTACACCGCACCGTGGATGACCGGCCTTACGGCGGCGGCCCTGGTATGGTGATGATGGCCGAACCGCTGGGCAAGGCACTGCAGGCGGCCTGTCAGCGGCAGCAAAGCGC
>Ga0105096_10001131_pt1 | contig 10611 bp, 8 predicted proteins | sample PPLLak3cmMay2015_FD_87036 | JGI IMG/M metagenome (GOLD analysis project Ga0105096, IMG submission 87036) | Freshwater sediment microbial communities from Prairie Pothole Lake near Jamestown, North Dakota, USA - PPLs Lake P7 Core (1) Depth... | ecosystem: Environmental > Aquatic > Freshwater >...
AGATTGCGCCATAGTCAAGTTACAGCATATCAGGCTGCACAAGGTCAAAAAAGATATAAAGTGGCGATACACAGCGCAAAATTACGCTTTCTATCTTTGCTCTGGAATCAGTCAGAACTTTTAAGCCAGCATCTCATTCAGTTTAAAAACACTGAAAGCCAACGTCAACCAAAGATACTATTGTACTTAAACCTCTTTCAAGGTGCGCAAAAGAGTATTATTCTTTAACAATTTTTAATAGAGATTCAGACTTATCATCCGAAAGGAAATAGAGCCCGGCAGGCAGACTTGATAAGTCTATGGAATTGAGATTGTGAGAAAACGTGCCGGCCAAAACACTTCTGCCGGAAACATCCAGAATACGATAAGGCATTGCATGCCCAAGGTTAGCTATCTGTACGTTCAATTGATCGGCCACCGGGTTGGGAAATACCGACCAGTTTTCTTTTACATTTTCAACCGAAGTATTTACATCTGTTATGGCGGTGAATTGCTCAGAATGCTCATTATTGGCAACCAAAGCATTTGTAAACCTCACTACACTGTGGCCAATTCCCGGTTGATTTCCGGTAAAGAAATAAAACACAAAAGGTTGTGAGCCTCCCGGAGGAATAGTTACTGTTGAACTGCTCACCGAACTGTTAAAGCAAATATCAATGCACAATGAGGTTTGCCAGCCTTGCGGCACATCAACCTGCTCTCTTAGTACATTCACCTGAACATTATCTGTCAAAGACAAATTCTGAATAGTGGTATGCACCGTAAGCACCTGACCAGCTGTCCCATAAACAGTATTATCTGCGTTATCGAGCGTTACACTAAAATTTCCAAGATTACTGGCCGAATTGCAATAATCAGACATGTTATCCAGGTAATTACCTAAATCACACCACATATCATTTGGCAACGCCTGAAACCATTCGTGCTTTCTTTCAACAGTACCTTCAGGAGAAATCAGGTAGGCATTTACAGGAGCCGGGCCATAATTTAACCACCAGCTATTGCACGGCCCGTCAATCAATATTTCGGGCAATACACCATAATTCTCAAGCATTTCATCAATTACCTCTATGCGCTCGCCATAAGTGGTAGGTTGTCTTTCTAAAACACCATCGGTAAAATTGCGTTCACCCGTCCAAACGTACTCACTGTATGGGCTCACATCTAAATGCGGGTGTGCTTCTACACCATAAACTATAAACACATTTAAAACATCAGCATAATAATTTGCAATTGAATTGATAGTCGCAATTTGATCTCTGAATCTCCAGCAGGTATAATTTCCGGCAACTAATAATACCGGTTTGCCTTCGGTTAAAATATTGGCTAGGTTAAACTCATCTCCCGCAGCATTATAAAGCGTAAAATCGGCCACTGTATCTCCTTCGGCATAGCCGCTTTCTACAAAATTTCCGAGGTAAGTCGGAATGTCGCAAATTGGATCGGAAGCATGCGGAGGACTGTCAACCCCGATGTGTGGTTTCAAATTTGGCTGAGCTACACCATTTGATACTATAAGCATAAGCAGCACAAGCTGCTGAGTAAAGGTCTTCAATAACATGATTTCAATTTATTTTGGCTTGCGATACTAAGTACGGTATTAGCAGACGTTAAGTTGGAACCAATTGACCCTAAATCGGGGAATGCAAGCGCGTCTTATGATTTTCACAATGTCAGTTACCCGACATGCGCTAAAATAATTTATCATTCGACCATTAAAGCCTATAACCCGACCAAAGTTTTAATAGGTAACATCAATCACCAAAAAGCTTAAAAAGTAACGCGACATTTGCGCCATGAATTGGCTAAAAAAACAGTGGGAACTATTTAAATCCAAAAGTGCTCTTGGGAAATTTTGGGATATACTTTTTGTAATAATCATTATCGCACTCATTGTTCCGGACGGACGGATGTTGGTGCAGCGGTTGATTCTCAAAACCGGATTGATGGGAAAAACTACGGCTAATGAGCAAAATGCGCTTAGTAACGAGGCACTTCAATGGAAATTATCAACAGCAGACGGGCGTTTGGTTCAACTTGCAGATTTCTCCGGAAAACCTGTATTCATTAACTTTTGGGCTACATGGTGTCCGCCCTGCCGTGCAGAAATGCCTTCAATTATAGCAATGATGGAAAAAGTAGGCAATGATGCAGAGTTTGTATTTGTCACCTATGAATCGCCCGAAAAAGTCAACGCTTTTTTAAGTAAACAAGGCTGGAATTTACCGGTCTATTTCCCACAGGAAGATGCGCCTGCCGAATTAAATGCCTCCTCACTACCCACTACAGTAGTGTTAAATGCATCACAAGAAATTATTCACCGCTCAGAAGGCATGCGCGATTGGGATAACGATGCTGCCCTTGAATTGCTGAAACCCTGAAAAGACATAATTTCGGATTAAAATTGCCACATGCTTAAAAACATTAAAGTCCTCGATTTTTCATCGGTACTAGCCGGACCGGCAGTAGCAACCTTCTTCGCGGAACTGGGTGCTCAAGTAACCAAAGTTGAAAATCGACTGCAGGGAGGCGATGTAACCAGACAGTGGAAGCTGACTTCAGAACCAAAGGAATCAAACGTTTCGGCCTATTTCAGTTCCGTAAATTATGGTAAAAACTATCTATTTCTCGATTTAAACCATCCGGAAGAAAAAAAGCAAATCATTGAGCTGGCTAAAAATGCAGATATCTTAATCACGAATTATAGAGACTCTTCTCTAAAAAAACTTGGGTTAGATTATGACGCAATGAAACTGCAGAACCCAAAATTGATTTATGCGGCAATAAAAGGTTTTGAATCTACTCCTGATAGAGCGGCTTATGATGTTGTTTTGCAGGCAGAAACAGGATATATGGCCATGAACGGAACTCCCGAAACCGCTCCGGTAAAATTGCCACTTGCTTTTATAGATATCCTTGCAGCACATCAACTTAAAGAAGCCATTTTACTTGCGCTGCTGCAAAGAGTTGAAACCGGAAAAGGCAGTTCGGTATCGGTTAGTCTCGAGGCAGCCGCAATCGCATCCCTGGCTAATCAGGCAGGAAACTGGTTAATGGCAGGCCACAATCCACAGCCGATTGGGTCGTTGCACCCAAATATTGCACCTTATGGAGAAACCTTTAAAACGCTCGACCAAAAACTGATAGTAACCGCTGTGGGCAGTGATGATCAGTTTAAAAAGTTATGTCAAATTTTGGGGGATGAATCGATTGCCTTTAATGACAAATACTTATCCAATCCGCTGCGCGTCTCCAACCGCATCGCACTACATGCAGATTTGCAGCAACTTTTTTCAAAAAACACCCGGGAATTTTTAATGCAACAATTTATTGAACAAAATGTGCCGGCAGGGGCGGTAAAATCTATTGCCGAAGTATTTGAATCGCCTTTTGCACAAAGTATGGTATTGAGCGAAGTAATTGAAGGTGTTCCTACAAAAAGGGTAAAGTCGGTGGCTTTTAGAACCAATTAAGTTCTGTTTAGAACTAAAAAGTTCTAAATTACTCTTTCCACCTGCTGAGCTGTTTGTTGAGAAATGTGGTCAATTTGGTAGTAGTTTCTTCATCCAATTGCCTTCCTAAAGCAACTTTTTTACCCAAATGCTCAAAGTAAATTCGCTCTCCACCCAGCACCCAAAATGAGTTTTCCATAAACGACAAAAAAGAATTTGCAGGCATATCTACCTTGTGAAAGCGCTCAATGTTGTCGGTAAAATAATCGTGGCGTTTTCCAAAACCTTTAATGCTTCTTTTAATTGAAAAGCGTCCTTTAGAAAATAATATTTGCTCGTAACCCCATAATCGCCATAACATTGCGCGACCAATTTTCAACTCAAAATAAAACCAGAAAAAGAGCATTATCACCAGTGCCATTTTAGTTTCGCGGGGGTGCGGCAGAAAAAGTTCGTATAAAAAATAAGCGCCACAAGCGGTCCATGCTAATACCCAAACCACCAATAGTGTTTCTTTCCAGCGCTCGGTGCGGGCGGTGACTACAATACTGCAACCATCGGGTTTGAGGCGGTAACTAACTTGATTGCCTATAAACGTTACTTCACTCATTTTAAAACACTCGATTGTTCTACTACTCTTTGGTACAGCGATTCGTACAACGGTAAAACACGATTGATATCAAACTCATTTGCACGCTTAATACATTGCTTTCTGAATTTTCCGTGGAGCACATCATCCCGCAGTAGTTTTAATGCATTGGCGGCCATACTATCCACATCGCCCACATCAGAAAGAAATCCGGTTACACCATCTACATTCACTTCGGGAATTCCTCCGGTATTAGTTGAAATAACCGGCACCCCGCAAGCCATTGCTTCCAGGGCAGAAAGCCCAAAACTCTCGGTTTCTGAGGTAAGCAACATTAAATCTGCTGTAGCTAAAACATCTTCAGGCTCCTGCATTTTGCCCAAAAATTTAATGTCGTTACAGGTTCCTAAATCGCGGCACATTTGTTCTACATGTGTTCTTTGCGGACCATCGCCCACAAACAACAATTTAACGGGCATTTGCTCACGCACTTTGGCATAAATACGCACCACATCCTCTACCCGCTTCACCTTTCTGAAATTCGAAATGTGAATCAGCACTTTTTCGCCATTGGGTGCGTAAGCCGCTCTCAACCCCATATTTCTGTCAGAACTATAGTTGAGCATACAAACAAAGTTTGGAATAACTTCCACATCTCTTTTTACATCAAAGTGTGTATATGTATCTGCGCGCAGACTTTCGGAAACCGCTGTAACGGCATCGCTTTGATTGATAGCAAAAGTAATCACCGGTTCGAAGGAGGCATCTTTTCCAACAAGTGTAATATCCGTGCCGTGCAGTGTGGTGATATATGGAATATAAATCCCTTCTTCTTTCAAAATCTGACGGGCCATATAAGCAGCCGAGGCATGTGGAATAGCATAATGCACGTGCAGCAAATCAAGCTTTTCGTATTTTACCACATCTACCAGTTTGCTGGCCAGCACTAATTCATAAGGTGGATAATCGAACAAAGGATAATCACTTACCCGCACCTCATGGTAAAAAATATTTTTGCTGAAAGCACCCAAACGAACAGGCTGGTTATAAGTAATAAAGTGAATTTCATGTCCGCGCATGGACAGCGCTTTCCCCAATTCAGTTGCCACTACCCCGCTTCCACCAAAGGTTGGATATAATACAATACCGATTCGCATGCTTAAAAATTGAACCGCAAAGTTACAATATGCCCGCAGGTATTTTTAATTGAAAGAATGCAGGCCGTTGGATTCGTGCTGCAAAATTATTCGAAGATTGCGCTGTAGATGGCCTCCTGAATTTTGGTGCGAATATTCATGCTTGCCAGCTTTTTATTCTCTGCAGTGGGGTAAATTCTGTTTGAAAGAAAAACATATACCAGCTCCTGCTCGGGATCTGCCCAAGCCATTGTTCCGGTAAAGCCGGTGTGGCCAAATGTTTCGAAAGTCACACATTTGCAAGTTGGCCCGGCACCCCCGCTCATAACGGGTTTATCAAATCCTGCACCCCTCCGGGTTTTATCGGTTTCGTGAATGCAATACTGACATCGGGTATATTCTTCGATGGTTTTAGGATTGAGCAATTGAAGCCCGTTATACGCCCCGCCATTAATAAACATCTGCATCATGGCCGCTACATCTGTGGCGTTCGAAAATAAACCGGCATGTCCGCCAACGCCACCCTGCATAGCCGCCCCGGGATCATGCACATCGCCATGTATTAATTGCTTGCGGAAGTAGGTGTCGTATTCGGTAGGAATGATTCTACTCAACGGAAAATGTTCACGCGGCAAGTAGCCCATGGTTAGCAAACCCATTGGTTCGTAAAAACTCTTGGAAACATATTCGTTAATTGGCATACCCGACTGAAGTTGAACGATCTCCCGAATAAAAAAGTAACCTAAGTCGCTATACAGATATTCATTCTCTTCCATTTCTTCGGCACTGCGAAGCTTCGTTGCCAGAATCCTTTTAAGCAAACTATCGCTATCCTGCCGGGTGATGTATAAATCTTCAGCAACGCGAATGGGGTATTTTTCTGAAAACTCCTTCGAATAAATTTCGGGGCGAGGCACGCCTTTGTCTAAAGTTTTGCTGTAAAATGGAATCCACGCCAGCAAACCGGCCTGATGTGCCAGCACCTTTCGCAATGGCATTTTGAAATAGGGCGAAAGACTGTCAATGGGCAAATAATCTCCCAAACGTTTATCCAGGCTAAACTTACCTTCATCCTGCAACCGCATGATTGAAGCAGTTGACGCCAAAATCTTGGTGATGGAGGCCAAATCGTAAATATCACTTTCTATCACCGGCACTAAACCCTCGTAGGTTTGATGGCCAAAAGCTTTGTTGTAAACTATTTGTCCTTTTCGTGCTACTACAATCTGGCAACCCGGATAAGCCATTTCGCTGATACCTAAATGTGCCAATGAATCAATTTTTTGATTCATGAGGGCAGAATTGAGCCCCACTTCTTCGGGCGTGGCGTAGCCGAGCTTACCTCCCCGAGAATTGGATGATGAACCAACCCGGCAAAAGTCACTAATAGAAACCGGTAGTTTTCCGTTAACTTTTTGTCCGCCAAACAAGGCTTGCGCTGCGGGGCCGTGCGTATCTTCAGTATCTTGCCACGCCAATAAAAGTCCGTGTAAAAGCTGCGGATTCTTCAAATATTGTATAGCGTAAGCATTTCCAAAATGTACCAAAACCACGGGTTTTACAGCACTAATTGAATCGATGAGTTTGATGGCTCCTTCTTTGAGACCAAAATTGATAGCTACTTTCTGGCTTGTAGCATGAATACTGATTACCACCACATCGGCATCAGCCGTTTGTTGTTTCATAAATGCAATGTCGATATCGGTAACATCGCTTTGAACAATGTTCAGCTGCACCGGTGCGTAACGCTGCATGGTTTTTTGGAAATCGTTTCCGGCTTTGGCGCCAACTGCTATGGATGAAATTTTAGCGTTTCTGCCTGTTGCAAGCGGTATAATCCTATCGCGGTTTACAGCCAACGTCATCGATGATTTGATGATTTTTCTTCGGATTGCCTCGCCTTTTTTGGTGTTCAAATCGGCAACCAAACCTTTGGTTTTAATTGGTTTGTAATTATCCAATCCTACCCATGCTTTGGCTTGTAAAATTCTAAGGCAGCTCTCGTTTATTTGAGCTTCGGAAATTAAACTGCTGTCGATGGCAGATTTAATAAGGGCTACGGCCTTAGGAACATCCTCGGCAAAAAGCAAAATGTCGTTTCCGGCTAATAATGCATTCAACTCTGCCGTTCCGGGTTCAAACTGAGCTGCAACTCCCTTCATGTTGAGTGCATCTGTAATAATCAACCCTTCGAAGCCCATTTCCTTGCGCAACAAATCGGTGACAATAGGTTTGGAAAGTGTGGATGCCTGCATGCTGGCCGAATCCAGCGCAGGAACGTACATGTGGGCTACCATCGTGCTGGCAAGGCCCCGGTCAAACAATTCCCTAAACGGATATAACTCCAGTGAATCCAGTCGGTTTCTGTTGTGATTTACCACCGGAAGGGCGTAATGAGAATCCGTATCGGTGTCGCCATGGCCGGGAAAATGTTTTGCGTTGGCCAAGATTTTTGCATCCTGCAATCCGCGCATATAAGCGGCCGATTTGCGAACCACATTCTCGCGGTCTTCGCCAAACGAGCGGCTGTTGATTACAGGATTATTAGGGTTATTATTCACATCCACCACCGGAGAAAAGCTGATGTGCATACCAATTCGCTTAAACTGCCGGGCAATTTCTTTACCCATTTCATAAACCAGTGTGTCGCTCTCCATGGCTCCCAAGGTCATTTGCCGCGGAAAAGCCTGTGTGCTATCCAACCGCATGGCAAGTCCCCATTCTGCATCCATACAAATGAGCATGGGAACTTTGGATGCAGCCTGCAAGCGGTTGCACATAAAAGCTTGTAGCAACGGTCCGCCCTGGAAAAAAATCAATCCACCTATGTGATAGTCATTGACCAGAGCGAGTAATTTCTCTTCGTGTTTTAGCCCGTCACGAGAAAAACCTGCCACCATAAACAGCTGACCAATACGCTGTTCCAGCGTCATGGACTCAAACGTTTTTTTCACCCACTCGCTGTTTGCCGACAGAAATTCCGGGCTAAATTTCCGATCTCGCAACTCAAAATTCCCGTCACCTCCGGTGGCCGAAAACCAGCAACTGAAAATCAACAACACCAATACCTGCTTCATAGCTCTTTCAATTCCAGTTCGAAGGTAGACACATTGCAAATGGCGTTCCGAAGAGAGTAAATTTGTTATCCACATGCCGCGCTTGATATAACGCTGGAAGTTGGTTAATAATAATTGTGACCACCTTCAGTTAATAAAAGCAATAAAGACTTGTATTTTTGTGGATGATGAAAGCACCGAGAATTCCAACTCTTTTCAAGCTGGGGCGCAAAGATCCGAAACAGTTTACCTACGAACCGCGGTTTTACAACGAGCGCAAAGAACGCATTGAAAAACGCGCCAAAGAAATAGAGGCAGAATTGAAAATTGAAGAGCGTCTAAAAAATGATGAATCTTTTAGAAATCGTCAAAACGAACAAGAAAACTGGATAAGATTTGAACGCACCAAACGCGCCAGGCAAAGTAATTTGCGCCTGCTGTTAATTTTGTTTACATTGCTTTTTGTCAGCTACTTGGTCTTCAAAAAGCTCGATATCTATATTCGCTGATTATGACAGATATCATCAAGCTTCTTCCGGATTTTGTTGCCAACCAAATTGCTGCCGGTGAGGTTATTCAGCGCCCGGCTTCTGTAATTAAAGAGTTGCTGGAAAACGCCATCGACTCCGGTGCAAACAAAATTCAGTTGATGGTTAAAGACGCGGGCCGCACGCTTATTCAGGTAATTGACAACGGCTGCGGAATGAGCGAAACTGATGCCCGCATGAGTTTTGAGCGACACGCAACGAGCAAAATTTCCGATGCCGCTCAACTTTTTACACTCAGAACAAAAGGCTTTAGAGGAGAAGCTCTGGCTTCGATTGCGGCCATCGCTCACGTAGAGTTAAAAACCCGGCAAAGTGATCAGGAAATTGGGTCTATTCTTTTAATCGAAGGCTCTGAGGTGAAATCTCAAAAGCCCGGTGCCTGCAGCGTTGGCACTTCGATGGCCGTTCGAAATTTGTTTTTTAACGTGCCTGCCCGCAGAAACTTTCTCAAAACAGACCCGGTAGAGCTGCGCCACATGATTGACGAGTTTGAACGTGTAGTATTGGCGCACCCCGAAATCGCTTTCACCTTTCATCACAACGATACTTGCCTTTTCGAAATGCCTGCCAGCAATTTGCGGCAGCGCATAGTGGCGGTTTTTGGCTCGAAGTTTAACGAGCGCCTGGTGCCTGTAGACGAAACCACGCCCGTGGTAAAAGTTGAAGGCTTTATCGGCAAACCGGAATTCTCCCGCAAAATGCGCGGAGAGCAGTTCTTTTTTGTAAACAAGCGATTTATCAAAAGCTCCTACCTCAACCACGCTGTTTCTTCGGCATATCAGGAACTTATCAGCCAGGGTGTTTTTCCGGCATACTTTATCTTTCTGGAAATTGACCCGTCAGAAATTGACATCAACATTCACCCAACTAAAACCGAGATTAAATTTAAAGACGAGAAACTGGTTTACGCCATGCTCAACTCAGCCGTAAAACGCGGGTTGGGTCGGTTTAACCTCACACCCAGCCTCGATTTTGAGCGAGAAACGGTGTTTGATTTTCCGGATGCTCCGCGAAACAGAGAAATCACAGCACCGGTAATTCAGGTGAATCCGAGTTACAATCCGTTTGTAAGCACCGCTCCAATGCGACATACCGGTGCAGGCCATACCGCAGCGCTCGATAAAATGCGTGGAATGTATGAGCAGACTTCTGCGGCTGCCGATTTGCTTACACCCGATCAAAACCCCGGCCGGGCAGAAATGGGCGAAAAGCCTTCGGAAAATCAAGGTTGTTTTCAGTTGCACAACAAGTACATCCTCACCACTTTTAGAACCGGTGCGGTGCTCATTCATCAACAAAGGGCGCACGAGCGGGTTTTGTACGAACAGTTTGTGCAATCTATGGCTATGAATAGCAGTTTGTCGCAGCAAGAATTATTTCCGGAAACACTGCGGTTTTCTACCGGTGATGCCGCACTTTTAAAAACCATATTGCCGGAAGTGAGACAGTTGGGATTTGATATTGAAGAATTGGGTCAACAAGGGTTTGCCATCAACGGCATTCCGGCCGACTCGGGTGAAGTGAGTCCGCGCGAGTTGCTCGAATCTTTTATTGAGCAATACCGCATGCACGATGACCAAAAAAATATTAAAAAAGGTGATAAAGTAGCGCGCTCACTGGCGGCAACTTTGGCCGTTAAATCGGGAAAGAAGCTGCAAACGCCCGAAATGCAAAACCTTATCGACAGTCTTTTTGGCTGCGAAGTTCCAGGACTAAGCCCTTCGGGAAAAACGGTTATTGTTAGTTTTACCAATGATGAAATTGATTCAAAATTTGAAAAATAAATGAGTTTTACACAAGGAGGGGGAGGATTTTTCGCTTCAATGCCAC
>Ga0105096_10001133_pt1 | contig 10607 bp, 12 predicted proteins | sample PPLLak3cmMay2015_FD_87036 | JGI IMG/M metagenome (GOLD analysis project Ga0105096, IMG submission 87036) | Freshwater sediment microbial communities from Prairie Pothole Lake near Jamestown, North Dakota, USA - PPLs Lake P7 Core (1) Depth... | ecosystem: Environmental > Aquatic > Freshwater >...
AAAAGCTATCGGATCTGGAGTAGTTCCAATTGGGAGAAAAAGTTTAACCTGTACGTGATAGTCAAGTGTTTTCAAAAAACTATCATAACTCGAACCTGTGTCTAATGGGTTAAAGTCAGCACATTCTGTGATATAAGTGGGCTGGACTTCCTCGATACGAAGTTCATATTCGAATGGAAATTCTTGCCAACCACTATTTTGGCCCAAAATAAAATAGCTTGCGAAAACGAGAAGTGTGGAGGCAATGTATTTCATGACAGTTATCGTTGAATCATAAGTTTCCCCTTTTCAACCCCTTTTTCAGTTTTAAAAACCCACACATATAGCCCTGCGGGGAGGTTGGCAACAGACACCGTTTTTTGATCTTCTCCCGAAATTGTTGATTGCAAAACGAGATTTCCTAAAACATCAATCAATTCGAATTCTCCGGAAACAGGCGAGTTTAGAACGACAATTGAAGAGGCGGGGTTTGGGTAAATTTTCAATATTGAATAGGATGACTCTGCTATGTCAATGTATTTGTTGTCGCACCACGTGTCGCCAAAAACTTTTACCGCATTTTGCGTAAAGGCACAATTTAGTTGGCCGGCAACTCCCCATATAACGTCTGGTTGCACTTGGCCAAAAGGTATAGCCTCAGAAAATAGAACCGAATTCCCAAAATAATCTGGGGTGTTGGTATGCCATCTTCTTATTTTCTTTCCATTTAGTAGCGTTAGCGAGTCTTGGTAGGTTATCGTTTTCCAATGCCATTGATAATACATGTCTAAAACAAGAAGAGAATCACCTGGCTGTAGTGCAAAATCATATAGAAGTTGTTCCGTTGCACTTATTAGGGAATCAGGAGTATAAAGGAGGCGATAAACCTGTTGAGCTACTGTATCTTCTCTTAACAAAGCGATTGTTGTTCCGGTATCAAAAGGGTTCGCAACATCATCATACCGCAATTTGTGATAGACTTTGAAATTAACATTCGTATCACCATCGAACCAATAGTGGCGGCTGGTAAAGTATCCTGGACCAGACTCATCCCAATAAACTGTAAACTGCTTGCCGGGAGTAATAAAGGGTTGGTAGCTTTGGGCGGAAACCACAAAGCTTGAAATTAGAAAAATCAGAACTGCGGAACGTTTCATGACATTTATCTATAAATCAATAGTTTCCCTTTTTCAAGGCCCCTATCCGTTCTGAAAATCCACACATACATGCCTTCTGGAAGGTTGGGCAGGACAATCGTTTTTTGTTCTTGCGCAGAAATTGACGCTTGCAAAACCAATTTCCCCAAAACATCGTACAAAATAAAATCTCCGGAAACAGGTGTGGTTAACACGATGAGTTCGGAAGCAGGATTGGGTAGTACAGAAAGTTGAATCTCTGAATTTTCTAAAACATTAATGTAATCAAGAGGGCACGAACTTGCGGCATGGGTATAGAGTAAAACATTATAGCCCGTATAGGCGCGGCAAAAATCGGGGTATAGACTAGGTCCGAAATTATCTATCGCATAATTTGAGTAAAGGATGCCTTCTGTAAACAGTACTTCTGAGTAATTATCAATGTACTGACGAACCTTTTGCTGGTTATATAGCGTAATCGTGTCAATTTGAGCAATTACTCTCCAAGCCAAGCTAGGAAACATCGTATTAAAAAGTAAAACTGAGTCGCCAATAGCTTTCGTGTAATTCCAAAACTCAACTTCACTGCCAAATGCCGCCCCCAACACGGTATCTTGAGGCAGCCCGGCATATTTATAGACTATTTGTTTTGCCGTGTCTTCACGTAGCAAAGCAGCCAAATAGGTATAAGCGTTTTGGCTAACCGTTGCACCCCTATTTGCATAAAGCTTCGTATATGTAATGCCACCAATGGTCGTATCGCCATTAAAATAATAGTGATTGCAAAAAGAAACGCCTACCGGACAAAAGGAGCAATCAAAGAAAAAAACGGACTGCTTGCCAGGAGTAATAAGCGGCTGATAACTCTGCGCCATTACTGACAAACTAGCGGATGCAACTAAGAAAAGGATAGAGTTTTTCATACGGATAAAGGTATTCATCAGAAAAGTACAATTCCGCATTTCAATTGCAGAATTGTACTTTTTAAGATTGAGATTTTTTTCTAACCGAAAAAGGGGGCACCTAACCTGCGGTTAATCAGCCTCCCAAGCCGCGCAATTAACCACCTTTGAGTTCGTAAAAAATGCACACCATGAAAAATCCCGGCATACCCTTTCAACTCAACCTCATAGCGAACATACACCTCACCAACCAAGTTGTGGCTGCGCATACCGCGCGCATTAAACCCGCCAAGGCGGATGAAGCCGCGGTGCTAAAACCCATTTCGTGCCTCGACCTCACCAGCCTTTCTGCTACCGATACACCCGCAAAAATTGATGCCCTGTTGGCCAAGGCCCGCGCACCTATTGCGGATTCTCCGATTGAAGTGGCGGCCGTTTGCGTGTATCAACCTTTTGTGGCGCAAGCCAAAGCTGCACTAAAAGGTAGCGGTGTTGCGGTGGCAACGGTGGCGGGCGGTTTCCCCGCAGGGCAAATGGATGTTGGCGTAAAGTGCGAAGACATCATCCGAAGTGTTGATTTGGGCGCTGCCGAAATTGACCTTGTAATTAACCGCAGCTTGGTGCTCACCGAAAATTGGGAGGCGCTTTACCACGAAGTTTTGGCCTGCAAAGACGCGTGCGGCAAAGCCACGCTTAAAGTAATTCTGGCCACTGGCGATTTACCCGATTGCACCGCCATTGCCCGCGCCAGTTGGGTATGCATGATGGCCGGTGCCGATTTTATTAAAACCAGCACCGGTTTTGAAAAAGTAAACGCAACACTAGAGGGCAGCTATGCCATGCTGCGCGCCATAAAAGAATATCACGATTTAACAGGCCACCGCGTTGGATTTAAAGCCGCAGGCGGCATACGCACAACCAAAAATGCCTTGGCCTATGTTGCTTTAGTGGAGGATGTGCTGGGTGAAAAATGGCTTAACAAAACGCTGTTCCGCATTGGCGCCAGCAGTTTGCTAGATAGTTTGCTGAAGAAATTACAACCGCGCTAAAACAAGTGCAATCAAATCGTCAACCTGCCGCGTTACGTTTTTGCTAAACTCTTTGGTGGCGCGATTGGCAATAATGGTGTTTGCCGTGCAGCACGCAAAACCAAAAAGGCGGCCCAACCCGTAAATAGCGGTGGTTTCCATATCAAAATTGGTGATGCGCCACGGCCCCAACGCCACCTTTTGCAGTACCTCATTAATTGGCAGCACTGCTTCACCACCCAATAAATTACGCCCCTGCGGACCGTAAAAACCGGTGGCCGTAGCGGTAATTCCGAGGGTCATTCCCGCGCCAATTTCGCTGAGCAAAGCTTCATCCGCTTGAACAAAATACGGTTTTGCTGATTCTGAATGCCATGCGCACCTATCGTTAAAAGCTTCGCCAAGCTCATTTTCAATTTTAGAAAACGGATAGTTGTAATACCGCATCAAGCCATCTAAACCCAAACCAAACGCGCTGGCCACATGGCTGGCAACGGCAATATCGGGTTGCAGCGCACCGCTGGTGCCAATGCGAATAATTTGCAGCTCGCGCTTTACTTCGTTTGGCAATCGCGTTTTTGGGTTGATGTTTACGGCTGCATAAAGTTCATTCAGCACAATATCAATGTTATCGGTGCCGATGCCGCTGCTCAGGGCAGTAATGCGTTTGCCTTTGTAAAAACCCGTGCAGGTAACAAATTCGCTATGCGCAAGTTGCGTTTCGATGCGCGAAAAATGGCGCCTGATTTGCGCCACGCGGCCGGGGTCGCCAACCAACAACACGGTATCGGCAATGTTTTCATTTTTTAAGTGGAGATGAAAAACGCTGCCATCAGGGTTTAAAATCAACTCGGTTTCGGCAATGGGATTTTGAAGCATGGCCCGAAAGTAAATCGGTTTGCATTGCAAGCATATGACCAATGTTGGGAAATAGACGCTGCCTGAATTGTAGTTTCGCCACACAAAACACGCAGCCATGAATTATCACCTTGCCGCAAAACCTGGCGAAATTGCCGAAACTGTGCTCATTTCTGGCGATCCGATGCGCATCCGCCACATGGCAAAATTGCTACTAACTGATGCGGTTTGTTTTAACGAAATCCGCGGAGCGTATGGCTTCACCGGCACCTGGCAAGGCAAACGGGTAAGCATGTTGGGCACGGGCATTGGCATACCTACAACCGCACTTTACATCAACGAATTGGCAACAATTTTTGGGGTAAAAAACATTATTCGTGTGGGCACCATTGGGGCAATGCGGGCTGATATCGCCTTGGGCGACATTATTTTGGCCATGAGCGCCAGCACCGATAGCAACACGAATACCATCACCTTCGGTGGATTGAACTATGCGCCTACGGCCAATTTTAATTTGTTGGAGAAAGCAGCTTCCGCTTGCCGGCAAAAAAGTTTAACACACCACGTTGGGCAGGTTTTTAGCACCGATAGTTTTTATAGCGACCAGCCCAACCGCTGGGAAAAATGGATTGCCCACGGCATTTTAGGCGTAGAAATGGAAACCGCCATTTTATACACCTTGGCAGCAAAGTTTGGCATTGACGCGCTCAGCATTCTATCAGTTAGCGATAACCTTGCAACACAGGTAGGCGAGCTGCCCGAAGTGCGCGAAAAACATTTTAGCGAAATGTTTAAGATTGGGTTAGATTTAGCCTAGCTACTCCTCAAAGGCCTGTAAATGGCTCATGCGTTTGTGTTTGCCCAACAGATAAAACCCAAAAGCAATCAAGGTGCTTAATACCATAAAAAACACGAACATGGTGTTAAACCCATATGCATCTGCTACCCCCAAACCGATGCTTGGCGCAGCGATAAAAGAAATGCCGAAGGCGATAGAATAAAGCGCTGAATATTGCCCTTGGCGCTCACGTTTTGGCCTGTTGAGCACAAAATTTAGCATAAAAGGCATGGTAAAAACTTCGGAAAGGGTTATCATTAAAATATAAAGCGCTGCCATGGCTAATATGCCGCTACCAAAAAGTAGCATGGCAAACGCAACCGGCAGGCACAGCGTGCCCAACACCATATAGCCGAACATGTTTTTGGCGTTGCCAATGCGGGCAATCAGCGGCATTTCTATAACAACAACCAACAAGCCATTTAGGGCAAGCAATAACCCGATGGTATCTTCTGTGTAGTGGCTCACTTTATCAAAAAACTGAGGTATGCTTGCAAAAAACTGAAAGAAACAGGTGCCCCAAATAGCAACCATAGCCATAAAAACAAGGAAAGGTCCATCGCGGTAGGCTGACGTTTTGGGGTTTATAGTTTTGGCTATATGAGCGCCATCGTGTGCTGCATCTTTTGCCGGTAAGCTAGAAAAGAGCATCCAAGCGGCAAAAAAACTGGTGAGCGCATCAATAACAAAAAGTACCTTATAGCCATAATAGAAGGCTATAAATCCGCCTACGGCCGGGCCAATGGTAAAACCCAAATTAGCCGCCAGGCGCACGAGCGAAATTGATCGCGTGCGATTTTCGGGGGTGCTATAATCACGAATTGAGGCTGTATTTGCGGGCCGAAACATATCTGCTGCAATGGCGTAACTAAGCACTACGGTGCAAATGGCATAGTAATTTGTGGTTAGCGGAAGCAAAAGCAGGATGACCCCACCACTCAACAAGGCGGCAATCATTACTTGTTTGTGGTTGTGCCTATCGGCCAGCCAGCCCCCTACATAGCTGCCTGCTACGCTGCCAATGCCGTACAAACTCATCACAAAACCCGCTTGTACCATGCTAAATTTAAGATCGTTGGTGAGATAGAGCGATGTAAACAGCAGCACCATACTGCCGCTGCGGTTAATGAACATAACTAGGGCGAGAATCCAAACCTTGCGTTGCAAATCTGCAAACGATGAAATGTAAAGCCTGAGCAATGATTTCATCAGATGCTTTTCTTAAAAAGGCGTAACGCGAAACCAACGGCAAGGCATTGTCTGTTTCTCATCTTATTTATGAGCTGGTTTTTTCTCCTCTTTCGGCTTCACGAGTTTATCCAAATTATACCAACCCAAAAACCAGCGCGTTTGGCCGTCCTGGCTTTCAATTTGCCCGGCTTGATGGGGCTTTGCCCAAATCTCATTGGTGGTGGGGTCGTAAACACGGTCAACATATTTAGCGCCTTGTTTGGTGGTTTTGCCTTCGGTAAATGTTTGGCCGCCATCAAAGGTTTTCCAAAGTTCTTTGGTGGGGTCTCCCGGCATGGGCTCTTTGCTCACAAAAAAGCCCACGTGGCTAAAAAATAACTGGGTTCTAAATTGCTCACCGGTACGGGCATCTTCTAACATATTCTGTGCACGTTGTTTGGCGTTCAGAGCGTCCTCCAGTGCTTTGCGGGCAGCTTCGGTATTTTTCTTCCACATTTTAACCATGCCATTTTGTTGTTTGAGCAACTCTTTCGATTGCTTTAACAACTGCTTATTTTTTTGCTGGTCTTTTTCAATAACCTGAATTACGGTATCTAGGTAATAGGCCTTTTCCGATTCTTCGAAGGCCTTGTCTTTCCAAGTTTTTAGCACTTGTTCTGCATTAGCATGTGTATCTTTTAGGCGCTGTAATTCTTTGGGACTTTGATTTTGCGCTCTCGAAAGTGAATCCTTTGCTTTCTTCAACTTCTCTCCCAAACTGATTAAAATAAAAATATCGCCCGGTGCAGGTCTTTCACCCATGTGGGGCGAGGCCCAATTCCATGCCGGACTTTCTTTCATCATTTTGGGGTCCATCAAATGGGCGGTATCGTAGTTCAGTTTTAGGTTTTTGCTCGCGCGCGCTAGTATTTTGGTTTGCACCAAAATGCATGTGGTTAGTTTGGTAATTACATCGCCTTCCGGTTTCTCAACTCTTTTGGGGATCGGCACAAAAGGTAGAGGGTTCTTTTTCTTCTTGTCTTTAGCAATCTCCTCTGCTTTCTCCCAAATTTCGCGTGATTTCACTTGATTGTTGTATTCTCGCCACGCATCCCAAGGGGCTTCTAGCGCTTTTCGTTTATTCCAATCTTCTTGCGTGTAACCCGTAATATCTTTCCAATCCGCATCTTCTGAACCAAGCGGGCTGCCGGGTTTTGCTAACACCCCTTGGGTTTTGAGTACTTCAAAAAGTTTAAAAACCTCTTGCCTGATGGCAGAGGTTGGATCAATTTCTGACGCTGCTTCTTCGGATTGTGGTTCGGCAAATTGGGTTTCCCCTTCAGTTTCAGGCTGAACTGCTCGTTTTAAAAATGGCTCTGATTGCGGCTGGGCAGCCGAAGGGCCAAAAAACGATGGACTTTGTGCTTGTCGGGCAGGAGACGCGGCTGCTGGTTTAGTTTCTTTTTCAAGTGGCATAGTCAGCTAATATTTGGTTAACGGGGTGGTAAAATATCAGAGCTAACTTTTTAGTTGTCTTTAACCAATTCGCGTAATTCAATAATGCGTTGGTTGGCATCATTGGTGTTAATTATACCGCTTCTTGGCCGGTCAAGGTCTATAATTAAATACATGGCGATGCTAACCATAAGTATAAAAGCACCACCAACCATATAGTTTACACTTTCGCCTTTGGTACCAAAGCCCACCAGAAAACTGCTGAGGCAGCCCAGTAAAAAAAGCACCCACAGAATAGCTTCGGGCACTTGGGCATTTTTTGCCGCATCGCGAGATGTAACGGCATCAATCATATCATTTAGTGCCGGCACCATAAGCTTAGTGGCGGTTTCAAAACTAGCATCGCCTGCTAATTGACTGGTTATCCGCCAAATTTTTCCACTTTCTATATTGGTAGCTACTAAGGCTGCAGCATTTTTAGCGGTATCAATCCCTGCATTATAATAGGCCACGCGTGTTTCGATATATCGGCCAAACGCTGCCCGCATGGGTATGCGCAAACTGTCCGGATACAAATCTGCTCGTAAAATGGCGGTACCAATGGTGTTTGCTTCATGCACAATGGCTTCTCGCCTTTGGTCATAACGGCTGTTAGACATGCTAAACGTAAAAGCTAGAAAAAATGCAAAAAGACCCAATAATGAGCCTTCAATGCTTCCGATTTCAGCATCTCGGTCAATGTGGTTTGTTTTTTCTTCGTACCGCCTCACCCTAAAACCTATAAAATAAGCAACACCGAGAAGCACGAATAAAACCAATACGATAACATACGTAGGGAGGAAAAACAAGAACAATAATTTCATAAGTCAAGTTAGATTTGAGCGTAAAATTAGCGCTTTGCTCGGTGAAAAAAAGCAGAGATGAATCGCCCATTGCAAACTGTAAATTTGTGCCATGCCCATCATCAGCCAACCCTACACACCATCGTTATTTTTTAGAAATGGCCACCTGCATACCATTTACCCGGCTCTTTTTCGCAAACCGAAGGCCGTTGCGTGGCAACGCCAGCGCATAGAATTGCCAGATGGCGATTTTCTGGATTTGGATTGGTGGCCGAATGATACTGGACGGTTGGTTGGTCTCTGACATGGTTTAGAAGGTAGCAGCATCAGCACTTATTTTTTGGCTGCGGCTCATCTTTTTGCGGCCAATGGATTTGCTGTTTTAGCTTGGAACTACCGCAGTTGCAGTGGCGAAATGAATCGCCTACCCCGCTTTTACCACCATGGCGTTACGGAAGATTTGGCTGCTGTGCTTGAGCATACAACTAATTTTAAAGAAGTCCACTGCGTGGGATACTCGTTGGGCGGAAATATTTTGCTAAAGTTTTTGGGCGATGAAAAACATCCAAAACCCGAAAACTTAAAATCAGGTGTGGCCATTTCAGTGCCGATAGATTTGCCCGGTTGTGTGCACGAAATACACCGTAGGCGAAACAGATTATACCACAACAGGTTTTTAAAAACCTTAAAACTAAAAGTAGCGGAAAAAGCCCGGCAAATGCCGGGGCAGCTAACGGCAGCACATTTGCCCCACGTAAAAACCCTCACTGATTTTGACAATTTTTATACTGCACCGCTGCATGGTTTTGCTAACGCTGCCGATTACCACGCGCGCGCCAGCAGTAAGCCTTTTTTGCCACACATAGCTCTGCCCACGTTGCTGTTGCAAGCCCAAGACGACCCCATGCTGGGTGAAGGCTGTTTCCCCATCCGCGAAGCGCAAGAAAACGAAAACCTACATTTGTTACTTACCAAGTATGGCGGCCACGTGGCTTTTACACAGCCAGGCAGCCGTTGGCATTGGATGGAAAAAGTGGCGCTTGATTTTGTGCAGCAGCATACCGCCCCTAACAACGTATAACTTCTAACAAATAACTCACCGTAATGACCACTAGCACCGTAATCTACCTTGGCAACTTGCACACTGAATTAAAGCATACCAAAAGCGGGGAAATTGTGCTGACCGATGCCCCACCGGACAATAATGGCAAAGGCGAATTTTTTAGTCCTACGGATTTATGCGCCACCTCGCTGGCCAGTTGCGCAATAACCACCATGGGTATAAAAGCAAATGCCGTTGGTATTAACCTTGGCCGTGTTGAGGCCGATGTTTACAAAGTGATGGCCAGCAACCCGCGAAGAATTAGCGAGGTTCGCATTGACTTTACAATTTATGGAGCATATTCTGAAGACGAGAAAAATACACTAGAGATTACCGCGTTACACTGTCCGGTAGCACGAAGCTTACATCCTGATTTAAAACAAGATATACGTTTTTCATGGCTTTAATTGCGTATCTTGACAACTAAGATTTTAAAGAATGTTTGGACTAGGAAAGAAAAAAGATATTACAGAGAAGAAGTTGCGCCAATGGCAGACTAGCTTTAAAGTGGAGAAAATTGTAGCAGTTTTGCATACAGGCTCTCCCCTTTCTCGCCTGCGGGCGATAGAAGTTTTGAGCGAAATAAACATGGGGCCCGTTAAGCGCGAGTTGCTTACATGTATGAATGAACAAAGCAAACCCATTGCAGACAAAGCTGCAGAAGCTTTAGAGCGAATGGGCTGCACGCCTGCAGAACGCGAACTTATTCAGGCCTACCGCGAGCGGCAAGCATAACCCACCACCTATCCTTTAAAAATGAAGTTTATCATCCTACAACCGGATGATGCAACCTATTTTTACCCAATAAATCAGATAGTATGAGCAATGCAATACGCGGCCTAGAACCCCGCCCACTTTGGAATTACTTCGCAGACCTAAACGCAGTACCACGCCCCAGCAAAAAAGAAGAGCGCGTACGCCAGTTTATGGTTGATTTCGGCAAATCGCTAAACCTGCCCACGCGGGTAGATGGCATTGGCAACGTAATTATTACCAAACCCGCCAGCGCGGGGATGGAAGATAGGGCCACTGTAGTAATGCAAAGCCATATCGATATGGTGCATCAAAAAAATGCCGCTACCGATTTTAATTTCGACACCCAAGGCATAGATATGTTTGTAGATGGCGACTGGGTAAAAGCCAAAGGCACCACCCTGGGCGCGGATAATGGCATTGGCGTGGCCAGCATCATGGCTATTTTAGCCAGTACCGATATTGCCCACCCCGCCATTGATGCCCTTTTTACCATTGATGAAGAAACCGGAATGACCGGTGCTTTAGGCCTTAAAGCCGGTGA
>Ga0105096_10001135_pt1 | contig 10604 bp, 10 predicted proteins | sample PPLLak3cmMay2015_FD_87036 | JGI IMG/M metagenome (GOLD analysis project Ga0105096, IMG submission 87036) | Freshwater sediment microbial communities from Prairie Pothole Lake near Jamestown, North Dakota, USA - PPLs Lake P7 Core (1) Depth... | ecosystem: Environmental > Aquatic > Freshwater >...
AACACCGTGAGTGGTGTTGGTAAAGATGTGCAGAAAGCCGGCGAAAAAGTAGAAGAAGCCGCATCCAAATAGAACTCCGTACTACCTGACCAGTGGACCAGCGGTCCACTGGTCTTCAGCTGGAGCTAGCCACCTTCAGTCTCTGGCCAGGCTTGATGTGGCTCTTGTTGGCAATGCCGTTCCAGGCCACCAGTTGGCGCTCGGACACATTGAAGCGCCGGGCGATACTCCACAGGGAATCACCGCGCTGGATGACGTATTCCCTGTTGCGCCCGCTTTGCGACGCGGAGTTGCCGTGGCTGGCCACGGTCGGCTCCGCCGCCACCGAGTTGCCGGGCAGGACCAGGGTCTTGCCGGTGCGGATAGTGTTGGTGCGCAGGCCGTTGAGGGCCATCAGCTTCGACACGGAGGTGCCATAGCGCCTGGCGATGGTGGAGAGGGTGTCGCCCGCTGCGATTTTGTGCACCACATCGGGTTTCTGGTTGCCAAGGCGGGCGTTCGCGGGCAGCGCGGCGATCAGCTGCTCCAGGGGCTGCTTGATGTCGTTCCGGGGCAGCCGGATCTCATACCCACTGGGAATATATTTATCGCCGCTCAGGATCGGGTCCCGCAAGGCCGGGTTGTGCTTCTTGAGCTCGTCCATGCTGATGCCGGCCTGCTGCGCCAGCCCCCGGGCAGAAATGTAGTTCCGTGCGACCACCACGTCGTAATTGGTGGGCACATCGAACTTGACGGGGCCGAAGTATTTCTTCGCGTTGCGATCCACTTCCAGCGCTGCCAGGAAGGACGCGTAGAAATTGCGGGAGGCAAAGCCGAACGCTTCGCCTTTGTATTTCTGCACGATGGTGCCGATGTCGGTGGTTCCCACCTGGCGTGCAGCGCGCGTGACACCTCCGGTGCCATGGTTATAGCTTGTGAGCGCCAGGGGCCAGGTGCCGGTGATGCGATAATTGCGCTTGAGCAGTTTCGCCGCGCCATGGGTGGCTATATAGGGGTCCATGCGCTCGTCCAGCAACGAATCCACCCGCATGAATTCGCGCCCGGTGACGGGCATGAACTGCCACATGCCGGCCGCTGCCGCCTTGGACCAGGCCGAGGGGTTGAAGGAGGACTCTACGTGGGGCAGGACATCCAGTTCCAGCGGCAGGCCGTACTCGGTGAGCACGGTGCGGATATGCGACCGGTACTGCCCCGAGCGCACCAGCCCTTCCAGGAACCGGTCTGACTGCCCGAGCTGGAAGCGGACATTATCCGCTGCCGTTGCGAATGCCTTTGCCGACGTTCCCTTGGGCCATGCGGCCAGCACCCGGGCCTCGGTATCGGTGAGATTGCTGCGCTTGCCCCGGGCAATGGCGTTCAGTGCCTTCACCGTACGAAACTTGGCCTGGGTAACGATGCTGCCGCGCTCCGTATTGCTGGCATAGGGCGGCAGGTCCAGGGTCTCATAGACCACCGACATGTGGACGGCGTCGTGGACATAACCCTGGTCAGTGGTGACCTGGGTGTAGACCCTGGTCCAGAATTTGACGGCCGGCTCCAGAACCGCGGGCCGGGGGAAATTCGATGCCCCGGCGTTAAGGCAGGTAAAAAGCAGCGCTATGAAAAGGACTTTTTTCAAGCTGTTCAATTTCCGGTTTAATTCAGCCGATTTATAGCAGAATTAGGCGAGGCTGTAATCAGGAAACTGTCCCCAAGTAAAGAAACCCGCGGCGAGGCGACGGCCCGCAGTAAAGCGCCTGCGTTCAGCAGCGGCTCATCCCGGGATATTGTGTTGACCTAAATCAACCCGCACCGCAATAAGTCATCACAGGCTCAAAGCGCGACACCAAACACGGGTCCACCGTACTAAAGTTGGCCCGTATCACTGCAGCGCCTGGCTACCTGCCAATCGCTGTGCGACGGGAGAGCACCATGACCAGCATCACCTACGACGACTTGGGCCCCTTCAAGATCATTGAAGTGTACGAGCCCTCTATCAACCTGCGGGGGACGCTGGTGGTGGATAACGTGGCCCGGGGGCCGTCGATCGGCGGGGTCAGGATGGCGCCGGATGTCAGCACACAGGAGTGCTTTCGGCTGGCGCGGGCCATGACCCTTAAAAACGCCGCTGCGGACCTGCCCCACGGCGGTGGCAAGTCGGTGCTCTACGGTGACCCGGCGATGCCCCCGAAGCAGAAAGAAGAACTGATCCGTGGCTTTGCCTGTGCGCTGGCCGAAGTCGAGCAGTACATCTTTGGGCCCGACATGGGCACCGATGAGCGCTGCATGGGCTGGGTGCGGGACGAGATCGGTCGCGCCGTCGGCCTGCCCCGGGAACTGGGCGGCATTCCCCTGGACGAGATCGGCGCCACCGGCTGGGGCCTGCTGCACGCGACCCGGGTGGCCTGCGAATTCCAGCAGCGCGAGCTGGCCGGGGCGCGGGTGGCCGTGCAGGGTTTCGGCGCCGTGGGCAAGCACGCGGCCCGCTTCCTCGCGGCGGAGGGCGCCATCATCGTGGCGGCCGCGGACGTCCGCGGCACCGTGAGCTGCCCGGATGGCCTGGACGTGGGCAAGCTGCTCGCGCTGAAAGAGGCCGGCGGCAATGTGATCGATTACCCCGCGGGCCCCGGTGTCACCACCGGTGATGCCGAGTCCATCATCGACGTGCCCTGTGACATCTGGATTCCCGCCGCCCGACCGGACGTGATCCGCGAGGACAATGTGGATCGCCTGCGCACCAGCATGGTGGTGTCCGGCGCCAATATCCCCATGACCCTCGGCGCGGAGAAGCGCCTGCACGAGCGCGGTGTCCTGTGCATCCCGGACTTCATCGCCAACGCCGGCGGGGTGATCTGCGCCGCCATGGAATACCAGGGTGCCAGTGAGGCCGCCGCCATGCAGACCATCGAGGAAAAACTGACCTACAACGTGCGCCGCGTGCTCGTTATCGTGCGCAAGGAAAATTGTCTGCCGCGGCAGGCGGCGCAGGACATGGCCGCGCGCCGGGTGCGGCGGGCCATGGCCCTGCGGCGCTGGAGCCTGTTCTGATGCCCGCTCAGGGCGCCCGGCACTGACATGTACCGGATACGCATCCACGGCCGCGGCGGCCAGGGCATCAAGATGGCGAGCCGGGTGCTCGGCACGGCCCTGTTCCAGTCGGGTTACATTGTCCAGGATGCCCCCAAGTACGGCGCGGAGCGCCGCGGCGCCCCCATCTTCTCCAGCGTGCGCGCCGCCCGGGAAACCATCAACGAACGGGGCACCATCTACCGCCCGGACCTCGTGGTGGTAGCGGACGATACCCTGCTGGCAGTGCCCGCGGCCGGGACCCTGCAGGGTATAGACGCCCACACTGTGGTCCTGGTGAACTCCCACGAATCGGCCGACACCTGGCGCCACCGGCTGAACCTCGCTGCTCGCCTGCTGATTCTGCCAGCCGGGGCGGAGGTGGAGGACCGGGCCGAGTTGCCCCACGTCGGCGCCACCTGCGCCGGCGCGGCAGCTCGCCTGCTGGGCGTGATCGAGCGCCAGGTATTGCTGCAGGCCATTGCCGGGGAACTGGCCGAGCTGGGGCCTGACATCGTGGCAAAGAACCAGGCAGGCGCCCTGGCGGCGTTCGACGCCATGGCCGACTGGCAGGGAACGGTCGCCGAAGGGATTGCCGTTGCCGCGGCCGACTACGGCGTGCCCGACTGGATTGAACTGCCCTTTGACGATGCCCGGGTGGCGGCCCCGGATATCCGGGCGTCCGCCAACAGCGTGGAGGTCCGCACCGGCCTGTGGCGCACCATGCGGCCGGTTATCGACTACGACCACTGCAAGCACTGCTGGTGGGTGTGCAGCACGTTCTGCCCCGACGGCGCGATCGCGGTGACCGACGACATCCCGGTCATCGACTACGATCACTGCAAGGGCTGCATGGTCTGTGTCGGGGTATGCCCGCCGCACGCGATCGCAGGTGTACCCGAGCACCTTGCGCAACAGTCCGAGAGACTTCAGCCAACCCCGGGAGGTGTCGATGCCGCCGCAACTGCTGACCGGTAACGCCGCGGCCGCCTGGGGCGCGCGCCTGGCCGCGGTGGACTACATCCCGGCCTTTCCCATTACGCCGCAAACCGAGATCATCGAGACCCTGGGCGCCTGGCTGGACAGCGGCGCGATGCCGGGCCGGATGGTTACCCTGGAATCGGAGCACTCGATGCTGACCGCTGCCGGCGCCGCTGCCGCCACCGGGGTCAGGGTCTTCACCGCCACCTCCAGCCAGGGGTTGCTGTATGCCATGGAAATGCTTTACACGGTGGCCGGGTGGCGCGCGCCGTTTGTGCTGGTGAACGTGTCCCGCGGCCTGTCCGCGCCGATTACCCTCGAGGCGGACCACAATGACGTGATGGCGGCGCGCGATTGCGGTTTCCTGCAACTGCATTGCGCCGACTGCCAGGAGGTGCTGGACAGCGTGCTGATGGCGTACCGGCTGGCGGAGGATCCGTCCATTCGACTGCCGGTGCTGGTCAACCTCGACGGCTTCTACCTGTCCTTTACCCGGGAGCCGGTGTCAGTGCCGGAAATGGAAGCCGTGCGCAGCTTCCTGCCGCCCTTTGACCCCCGTAATATCCGCTTCGCCGCCAGCGCCCCGGAAAGCCAGGCGGTGGCGGTACTGGGCGGCGGGCCCTACTCCTACTTTCGCTACGAAGCCCACCTCGCCGCACTCAATGGCGTTGCGGTCTATGAGCAGGTCGCCACCGAATTCAACACCCTGTTCGGCAGGCAGCGGGATGCGGTGGAGTGCTATAAAACCGCCGATGCCGGGATTGTGTTCTACATGATCGGCTCCTTCGCCACCAAGGCCCGGGAGGCGGTAGATCGCCTGCGCGAGGCCGGGCTGAAGGTGGGGCTGGTCAGGCCGCGACTGCTGCGACCGTTTCCCGCGGAACAGGTCACAGCGGCGGTCGCCGGCAAGCAGGGGGTCATCGTGATCGACCAGAACCTGTCCGTCGGCCAGGGCGGCATCCTCTATACCGAACTGCTTGCCGCGCTCTACGGCAGGCCCGGCGCGCCGCCGGTCGTCACCAGTTTTATCGGCGGCCTCGGCGGCCGCGATATCAGCCCCGAGGAGTTTTACCACATGGTAACGGTCACCCGGCAGGCCATCGCCAGCGGTACGGTACCCCCGCCGCGCCTGCTGTACACCGCCGGCGAACTGCGGGAAATCCGCAAGCTGCAGGCGATCGCCATGGTGGAGCGAGAGGACACCTCCCCCCGGCAGGGGCCGTCCCGCGACAGCGACACGGCCCGGGAGGCTCCCCGTGAGTGAACAGCGAATAAAGCGGATGAAAGACCTGCCCTCCAGCCACCTGCTGGGCACCGGCACGCCCATGTGCTCCGGCTGCGGTGGCCTGGAGGCGCTGCACCAGATCTACGACGTCCTCGGCGAGAAGACCGTATTCGTCAACGCGGCAGGCTGCATGACGCTGCTGTCGGTGTACCCGTTCACGCCATTCCGCGGATCCTGGCTGTACACCGCCATGGCCTCCGCCCCCGCCGGCGCCCAGGGCGTGCGCGATGCGCTGGATATCCTGCTGCAACAGGGGCGCATGCAGCCCGCGGACGACCTCGATGTGGTGGTTCTCACCGGTGACGGCTCGGCCTACGGCATGGGGCTGTCCGCCACCTCTGCAGCGATGGATCGCAAACTCGATTTCCTCTATGTCTGCTACGACAACGAGGGCTATGGCAACACCGGGCAGCAGTACTCCAGCGCCACGCCCCACGCCGCGATCACGTCCACCAGCGCTGGCCACGGCGGCTACCCCGGCTACAAAAAGGACCTGTTCTCGATCTGGGCCGCGCACAGGCCGGCCTATGTCGCCACGGTCATCGGCAGCGAACCCCTGGACCTGGCCCGCAAAATAGAAAAAGCCCGCGACCTGCAGGGCTCGCGCATGATCATCGCCCTGGCGCCCTGCCCCACCGGCTGGAGTTACGACCCGAAGGACTCGGTCGAGATCGGCCGGCTGGCGGTGAAGACCGGTATCTGGCCCCTGAAGGAGTATATCGACGGCGAGGTGATTCACACCCGGGTGCCCCGCGAACGGGCGCCGGTGGAGGAGTACCTGCGCCTGCAGGGACGTTTCGCGCACCTGTTCACCCCGCACAAGGACAGCGCCGTGATCGGTGAGATCCAGGCCAGGGTGGACAGCTACTGGGACAAGGTCGTCTAGGGGGGGCCAAACCAGTATACTCGTGCGGCCAGTCCACCGCAGCCCGAGCCCGCACCCTTGAATACAGACTTTTTCGGCAAAACCCTCTCCGGGCCCTTTACCATCCCCTCCGGTATCGTCACCACCGCGACCCCCATCATCCAGTACATCTTCGACCACATGCCGGAAGTGGGGGTGGTCACCACCAAGAGTATCGGCCTCAAGCCGCGCCTGGGTAACCGCGAGCCGGTGCTGAGCCAATATGCGCCGGGCTGCTTCGTCAACGCCATCGGGCTGACCAACCCCGGGGCGGAAAAATCCGCCGAGCTGATGGCGCAGTTGCGGGTGCCCGCCGACCGCTTCCTGCTCACCTCCATTTTCGGCGGCTCGGTGGAGGAGTTTGTCGAGGTGGCGAAAATCCTGGCGCCGGTCTCGGACGGCCTGGAGCTGAACCTCTCCTGCCCCCATGCCAGCGGCTACGGCATGGCCATGGGCCAGGACCCGGAGCTGGTGCGCCAGATCACGGCCGCCGTAAAGGCGGTGGTGGACATCCCGGTCATTCCCAAGCTCACCCCCAATACGCCCAATATCGCCGAGATCGCCGCCGCGGCTGTCGCCGGTGGCGCTGACGGCCTGTGCGCCATCAATACCGTGGGGCCGGGCTACACCTCCGCCCATGGCCACGCGGTGCTCAGCAACGGTTACGGCGGCATCTCCGGCAAGGGCATCCTGCCCATCGGCCTGAAGTGCGTGCGCGAGATCGCCGCCGTCACCGACGTGCCCATCATCGGCTGCGGCGGCGTGAGCAGCGCCGACGATGTGAGGGCTTACTTCGACGCGGGGGCAGCAATCGTGGGGGTTGGCTCCGCCCTGATCGGCCTCACCACCGATGAAACCGCCGCCTATTTCAGGGCCCTGGCCGGGGACCTGGACTACCAGCGCAACCGGGCCGAGACCCATATCCGCTACGACATCGATATGCACTTCGAGCCGGTCACCCTGGTGGAGAACCGCCGGGTGTGCGAGGACATCACCCTGCTGACCTTCGACCGCAAGATCAACGTGCAGGCGGGCGAGTTCATTTTCCTGTGGATACCTGGCCTGGGCGAAAAGCCCTTCTCCGCCCTCACCGATGACCCCTTTTCGCTGGTGGTGATCGACGTGGGCGTGTTTACCCACGGCCTGATGGACCTGGCCCCCGGCACCGTGGCCTATGTGCGCGGGCCCCACGGTATACCGGTGGACCCGCCGGAGGGCGCAAGAATCATGGCGGTGGCCGGCGGCACCGGCCTGGCGGCGGTCTACCAGGTGGCCCGGGACTTCGGCAACGCCGAAATCTTCGCCGGGGCGCGCAGCGCCGAGCGCCTGTACTTCCTCGAGGAGTGCCGCCAGGTCGCCGAGGTGCATGTGGCCACCGACGACGGCAGCGCCGGCTACCACGGGGTGGTGACCGAACTGCTGCGGCAGCGCCTGCAGGCCATGACCGCCGCCGAGCGGGACCAGCTGGTGTTCTATAATTGTGGACCGCAGGCCATGGTGCACGCGGCCATCGCGGTGCAGCGCGAGTTCTGCCGGGATGAGCAGATATTCAGCGCCATCGACTACCTGACCAAGTGCGGCGTGGGCATCTGTGGCGCCTGCGCCAGCCCCGACGGGCGCCGCCTCTGCGTCGACGGGCCCTTCCTGCGGGCGGTGTGAGCCTCAGCGGAGCCTTAAGTCTATTTGTCGGGTACGGTCGACCTGTTTGACCTTGATGTGAAGCGCTGCTTTGGCCATTAGATGGGCACTGACCGGAGCAGTGATAAACAAGAACAGGGTGATTAGAATTTCGTGCAGACTGACACCGTCGGCGCTGAGGCTGAAATGAATGGCGGATGCAATCAGAATGGCGCCAACACCCAATGTGCTGGCTTTGGTCGGGCCATGTAGCCGCATATAAAAGTCCGGCAGTTTAAGCAAGCCAATCGAACCAATGAGGGTGAAAAACGCCCCCAACAACAATAAACACGCCAAGATCCATTCCGACATCACAACATCCTATTCCATAATATCGCCGCGCAGCAGATATTTGCTGAGCGCCAATGTTGAGATGAAGCCCATGACAGCGATCAACAAAGCGGCTTCAAAATACAAAGTACTGTTTAGATTTATTCCGAGCAGAATGAGCAGGGCAATTGAATTGATATACAGCGTATCTAAAGCCAAAATACGATCGGGTAAATCAGGGCCCATCACTAAACGAATAAAGCTGAGGATTAACGCCACTGAAACAAGAAAGAAAGCGATTGGGATTACGGTGTCTAGCATGAGACGAAAATCTCCTCTAGCGGGCGCTCAAACTTGCGATAAATGTCGGCCTTAATCGCGGCGGCATCCTCGATATGTAATGAGTGAATCAACAGAAAGCGACTGTCTGAAGATAAATCACAGCTTACAGTGCCAGGTGTCAACGAAATCGTGTTAGCCAGTAAACCAATGCCGACAGGGGATTTGATTTGCAATCCGTACTGAATGAACCCGGGATTTAACTTGCTGTTTCGCCCTAATATCAGTTTGGCGACTACGATATTGGCGGTAACGATTTCAAACAGGACCACCAGAATAAACTTCATCAGTAGCAAGGGACGCTTGATCAGCGTTTTATCTGGCCAAAAAGAGGATGTCAGCCATGGAATTACTGTCGCAAGTAAGCCGCCCAGGACGACATGGCCCATCGCAATCGTATCGTTCAACAGTAACCAAATGACCCATAAAGTAAACGACAGTAAGGGATGTGGAAATATTCGCTGCAAGGCCATTATCTTTCCTCCCCTACCGGGCGCGCACTGAGTACAGCACTCACATAGCTCCTTGAATCATATAACTGCACTGCAGTGTGTTCTGTCACGGCTGACAGGGGTTTGGCAAAAACAACCAGAAGCGGGCTTGTCATTAACAGACCAATGATCGCCGCGAAGGCGAGGCGATTTGATGCCGGGGGAATGCCATTAGACTCCGGCTTTACAGCGCTGTAAAACAGCAAAGAGCCCGTCCGTGCGACGGAGATGATCATTAATAATCCGGATACCAACACCACTAGTAAAATCGCCATAAACCACGGATGGGTGAGCGCTGCATTTAAAATCATGATCTTGCCGAAAAAGCCCGATAACGGTGGCATACCGGTCATGGCAATAACCAGTAGCATAAACACCGAGCCAACCAGGATTGGTTGGGCTACCGGTGTTGCTTTAACCAGCGCATCTCCATGATTTCCTCGCGCACGGAAAATGACATCCGCCAACAAAAACAAAGCAGCACCCAACAAGGTGGAATGCACTTGATAGTAAATCGCGGCAGATAGTGCCGCCTCGCTGTTTAATCCAATAGCAATCAGTAGAATTCCTACAGAAGCTAACACCAGATACGCCACCTGTTGTCGCAATACACTCGAAGCCATTACGCCGAGCGCCGCCAGCATCGACGTGATCAAGCCTGCCGCCAACACCCAGTCGCTATGAATAAACGCCAGGGCACCTGCTTCTTCGCCAAAAACGGTGCCATGCACCCGAATAATCGCGTAAAGCCCTACTTTGGTCATGATGGCAAATAGCGCTGCTACCGGCGCAGAGGTGTAGGCATACGCACGGGGCAACCATAGATACAGTGGGAACATGGCGGCCTTGACGCCAAAGACAACCAATAACAGCAGGCCTGCTGCAGCAACCACGCCACGATCTTCTGCGGGGAGGTTTTGTACAGCAACAGACATATCGGCAATGTTTAACGTGCCCAGGATGCCGTAGAGGGCGCCGACAGCAAACAGGAAAAGCGTCGAACCGACCAGGTTAATCACGACATAATGCAAGCCTGCACGCGTGCGCAAACGGCCACCACCATGTAATAGCAGGCCATACGAGGCCAGTAGCAGGATTTCAAAGAACACGAAAAGGTTGAACACGTCACCGGTCAGGAAGGCGCCATTCAAACCGAATAACTGCAATTGGAATAACACATGGAAGTGCTCTCCCTGGCGATCGACATCCGTCTTGATGGCATACCACAAGGCGCCTGAAGCCAATGTCGCAGTCAACAACAGCATGATGGAAGACATCCGGTCGAGAACCATCACGATACCAAAGGGTGCCTGCCAATTGCCCAGCAACATAATCTCGTAGCCGCCTTGATTCGCAGAAAAGAAGGCGATAAGTGTGGCGATCACCAGGACAAAAATTAGGGACAGGTGAACCACACGTTGCGTCTGAATGCCTGCCGGGCGCAGAAACAGCAGCAAAATCCCGCCCACTAATGGCAGTAAAACAGGCAGCGCAGTCGGTAGACTCATGATGCCGCACCGCCTGATTGATCGTCCTGTTGCGATTGATGCTGCTCGGCTGCGCGTTCATCATCGGAAAAATCCAGGCCATCCACATGATCGCTGCCCAATTC
>Ga0105096_10001138_pt1 | contig 10598 bp, 12 predicted proteins | sample PPLLak3cmMay2015_FD_87036 | JGI IMG/M metagenome (GOLD analysis project Ga0105096, IMG submission 87036) | Freshwater sediment microbial communities from Prairie Pothole Lake near Jamestown, North Dakota, USA - PPLs Lake P7 Core (1) Depth... | ecosystem: Environmental > Aquatic > Freshwater >...
GGACCTGCCGGTGGACATCACGCTCGCGCCACTGCCGGCGTTCGAGCTGATCGCCGACCTGTCGGTGAACACCGGCAAGTGGATGCGCGGCATGAGCGAGCGCCTCGAGACCTGGGTGCACGCGGTGGAGCAGGACCCGGACCTGCGCCGCATCGAGGCGCCGATGGACCCGGAACTCGCCGAGCGCATCTACGAACTGGACCGCTGCGTGGAGTGCGGCTGCTGCGTAGCCGCCTGCGGCACGGCGCGCATGCGCGAGGACTTCGTCGGCGCGGTGGGCCTGAACAAGATCGCGCGCTTCGCGCTCGACCCGCGCGACAACCGCACCGACGCCGAATTCTACGAGCTGGTGGGCACGGACGATGGCGTGTTCGGCTGCATGACCCTGCTCGGCTGCCACGACGTGTGCCCGAAGAACCTGCCGTTGCAGACCCAGATCGCGTTCCTGCGGAGGCGCATGGCGCGCGCCGGGATGGAGTGAGCGCGCTCCCAGACGACGCGCGTGGCGCGGCGCAAGCATCGGTCACGAGCTGACGCGCGGGCGTCCTTGATAGAAACGTACCTTATAAGGTACTATAAAAATATCGAAGGAGCATTCCGCGCTTGGTCGAGATCAAGAAGCTTCCTGCGGCGTTCTACTGCACGGCAGCGGGCAAGGAGCCGGTGCGGGAATGGCTCAAGGGGCTTGACCAGGCCGACCGTCTCATCGTCGGCCAGGACATAGCCACCGCCGAGTTCGGCTGGCCTGTCGGGATGCCCGTTAGCCGCTCGCTTGGCAAGGGATTGTGGGAAATCCGCAGCGAGATCAGCAACGGGCGCATTACGCGCGTGATCTTCTGCGTCGCAGACGACAAGATGGTGCTGCTGCACGGCTTCATCAAGAAAACGCAAAAGACGCCGAAGGCGGATTTGGATTTGGCATTGAAGCGAAAGAAAGAGGCAGGCAAATGAGCAGCAAGAAGAAGGGGCGCATCGGCTCTTCCTTCGAGGGTTTCCTGAAGGACGAAGGCACCTACGAGGAAACCAGCGCGCTGGCGATCAAGCGCACCCTCGCATGGCAGCTTGAAAGCGCGATGGCGAAGGAGTGCCTGACCAAGAACGAGATGGCCAAGCGGATGCACACGAGCCGCAGCCAGCTCGACCGCATCCTCGATCCAAACAACGACAAGATTCAGCTCGATACGGTATTCAAGGCCGCGCGGGCACTAGGACGCGAAGTGAGGCTGGATCTGGTGTAAGCCGTGCCCGGTCTCCTGCCCCGGCAGTCCATCCGGTACAGGGCAAACAGCATCGTGTTGGTGCTCAACAATGTGCAGCGTTGCTGCCGGTGCCGATACCATCACGGCACCCGGAGCAAATGGCAATACTGCTATCGCTTACGGCAATGAGGGCCAACATGGCCAACGTCGAAGAAAGCAGCATCGCACAGCCGGCCGACATGGCCACGCTGGTCCGCAAAACCGTGAGCGAGCTGCGCCGACTGTGGGAAGAAGGTGTCGACAGCGGCCGCAGCGCCGCCCTCGACATGGCCGCCATCAAGCAGCGCGGTCGGCAACGTCTGCAGGCGTCCCGGAAATGACCGGGCCGGGGACGCTTGAGGATGGGGCGCGTCCAACGCACCATGCGGGCCGACTGTTGCATCGAGTCGAACGCGCTTAGCAAATCTTTAGGATTCCGCTAGCGAGCATTTAGCAACCGCGCTTCCGCCCGCCGGGCAGACTGCCCCCACGTCAACACACGCGGGGGTCAGTCATCATGAAAAAGCACTTTCTTGTCGGAATTGCAGTGGCCGCAGTCGTCGCGATGGGCGCGATGCCGGAAGCGGTTGCGGGCAACAAGGCTACGGGCGCCGAGATCGCGCGAGGCCGCTACCTGGTCACCATCGGCGGTTGCAACGATTGCCATACGCCGGGCTATCCGGAGCAGGGCGGCGCCGTCCCCGAGAGCCAGTGGCTCACCGGCGTGGCGGTCGGCTACCAGGGGCCCTGGGGCACGACCTATCCGGCCAACCTGCGGCTGGTCACGAGCCGCCTGACCGAGGCGCAATGGGTCGAGCATGCGCGCAAGGAACGCTTGCCGCCGATGCCGTGGTTCAACCTGCGCGCGATGACGGACGCGGACCTGAAGGCGATGTACGCATTCATTCGCAGCCTCGGCGCACCGGGCAAGGCATCGCCCGCGTACGTCGCTCCCGGCGGCAAGGTCGACACGCCGTACTTCGTGTTCGTGCCGCAGGTGGATCAACAGCACGCCGCCGCTCGCTGAGCGTGCGTCAGCGCGGGATTTCGACCAGCACGACGGGTCGCAGCACGTGGAACCGGAAGCGTCCGCGGCCCGTCTTCTCGATGCGCAGCCACTGGCAGCGCTCCTCGAGCCGGCGCTGCAGCAGGATCAGCCGGGCCTCGAGGTTCTCGCTGAGTTCCGGCAGGCGGATCGCCGGGTCGAGGCGCAGCTCGCGGTTGGTGTGCTCGGTGCGGCCTTCCTCGACGTGCGCCTGCAGCAATCGCCACAGGATCGCACCGGCCACGCCCTTGATCAGGTAGTCCTCGCCGACGAACACGCTGTCGTTCTCCGCAAAGCGGCGCACGCGCAGCGGTGTGCCGCTCGGGGTGGCTGCCAGACCTGCCGGGTGCACCCCGTCGTCCTGCTGCTCAGTGCCTTCCTCGAGCAGCGCCGCGACGGCACCGACGTGGCTCGCCAGCGTGGCGAACGCGTCTTCCTCGTCGTAGCCGAAGCGTGCGGTCTGGGTACTTTCCGCGAACAGCACGCCTAGCAGGCGGCTGCCAGCCAGCATCGGCACCGCGATCTGGCTCTGCGATTCCGGCAGCCCCGGGAATGGGATTTCGTGGTCGATGCCCGCGGTCACGCCGTGCCGCGTGGCGTCCTCGCGCATTGCGCGTCCGTAGCCGAACTCGGAGGTGGCGTGCGAGATGCGGACCGGAATGCCGGCGAGCGCGGCCGCGCCGATCAGTCCCTCGCCCGGCCGGACTTCCGCGCCGATGCCTGACTGCGGATAACCACGGCTGGCGACCGAGTAGAGCGTATCGCGCGCCGGGTCGCGCATCAGGACCATGGCGTGCGCAATACCGAAGCGATCACGCAGTTCGTCGAGCAGTGCGTCGAGCAGGCCGGCGAGATCGCAGCTGGTGGCGAGCCGCGCCATCACGGCGCGCACGTCGCCGACCCCGATGGGCACCGACGCCGGGAGTTGCGACTGCGTGCCGGCCACCTGGCTCGCGGACTCGACGCGATAAACGTCGGCACCGCGCAGGCGGAACACTCCGGCCATGCCGGTGTGCGAGGCGATGCCGGCCAGCTTTGCCTTCATGCACTCGAACAGCGGTCCCGAGTCCTCGGTGCGCAGGTAATGGACCGCGAGGCGGTATTGCGCCCCGGTCTCCGGGTGCGCCACCACCACCGTCGCGCGCGGATTCGCGAGCACGTTCTGCCGCGTCTTGCTGAAGAACTGGAACGACAGGGCGACGTGCTGCTCGTCGACGTAGTGCACTTCGGAGATGTAGGAGACGTTGGGCGTGCCGTCGTTCGCGCAGGTGGCGATCACCGCCGGCACGGCGCCTTCGAAGCACGGACGCAGCGTCTGCAACGAGAGTGGCATGGTCAGCGGGCGAGCCGTTGCCCGGCCCCGGGGCCCGGCGTCTGCTGGAACGCCGCGGTCGCCGTGAAGCGGATGGCTGCGAGCTGCGCGGGCCGGCCGTGCAGCGCGTCGGCGAACTCCCGGCTGTAGCCGATCGAGCCCAGGTCTGCGCACCATTGCTCGTGGTGGCGCGTCGCAACGGCGCGGTCCGTCGCCGTGACCGCGACGACCTGTGCATCGGTACCCTTCAGCTGGATCGTGCGATGGGAGCTCGGCTGGCTGAAGACGACGGCGATCATGCCGTTGGCGGCGATGTCGTCGAGCAGGGTGCTGCCGCGGACTGCCTCGACCAGCACGGTGACCTGGCGACGATTCCGCGCCACGCGGCAGCCGCAGCCGCGCACCACGTCGGCGACCAGGTCCGCGTTGCGCGACGCGACCACGACGGATACACCGCCCTGGATGAAGCCCGCGAGCTCGGCATCGATCAGCGCCGTACTGCCGTTTGCCCCCGTCATGCGGCGAATCATAGCGGCAGCTGGGCCCGACGGGTGCCACGTGGGCTGGCTCCGCAGCGACCAATCGATTACGGTCCGCATGCTGCCCACCGGCTGCCGAGGTAACCGACATGACCATTAGACTCCGCGCCCCGCTCGTCGCGTGCTGCACTGCGTTGCTGATCGCCTCCTTCACGACGCCGACGGCAGCGGATGGAGTTGCGGGCCAGCAGCCTGCCACCGTCGACGCCCTGGTCCAGCGTCTCGGCCTCGAGGAGGGCGCCACGCCGGTGCGGGAGCTGCCGGGCTGGCGCAAGCCTCGCAAGGTGCTGGTGTGGAACGCGCAACCGGCGCGGGTTGCCGAGCTGCAGGCGGCAGCACCCGGCGTCGAGCTGCTGCTGGCGAAAGACGCCGCCGAGGCAGTGAAGCTCGCCAAGGATGCTGACGCAGTGCTCGGGGTGTGCTCGCCGGAACTGCTGGCGGCCGGCCCGGGTATCCGCTGGATCCAGGCCTATTCCGCGGGTGTCGAGCGCTGCGTGGCGATCCCGGCGCTGCGCGAGCGCGGCGTCCTGCTCACCAACATGCAGCGCGTCGCCGGGCCGGTGATGGCCGAGCACGTCATGGCGATGATGCTGGCCTACGCGCGCGGTCTGCAGTTCTTCATTCCCGAGCGTGAGGCCGGCCGCTGGTCGCGGGAGGTGCCCGAGTCGGTGCGCATGGTGACGCTCGAAGGCAAGACGGTGCTGGTGGTCGGTCTCGGCGGCATCGGCGTCGAGGTGGCGAAGCGGGCGCACGCACTCGGCATGCGCGTGATCGCGACGCGGGCGAGCGGCCGCGAGGGCCCGGCGTTCGTGAGCTACGTGGGCCTGCCGGACGAACTGGTGAAGCTCGCCGCCGAGGCCGACTTCGTGGTCAATACCGTCCCGCTCACGCCAGCCACCACGGGCATGTTCGACGCGAAGTTCTTTGCCGCAGTGAAGCCGGGCGCGTTCTTCGTCAACGTGGGCCGCGGACGGAGCGTGGTGCAGACAGAGCTGGTCGCCGCACTGAACAGCGGCCGCCTCGGTGGCGCCGGGCTCGACGTCACGGATCCCGAGCCGCTGCCGGCCGACAGCCCGTTGTGGCAGATGCAGAACGTGATCCTGACGCCGCACGTGTCGGCGAACTCCGACGTCGACGACGGCGTACGCTTCGCAATCGCGGCGGAGAACCTGCGCCGTTACGTGGCGGGGGACAAGCTGCTGTCGGTGGTCGACGTAACGAAGGGCTACTGACCGCCGCCCCGGGCCCGACGCGGCACCTTGCGCTTCGGGGCCTGCTGCCGAACCTCGGGCTTGAAGAACTCCATCGCGGCCCGCGTCTTGGTCTGCTGGTTCCCGGTCAGGTCGATCCCGATCTGCCCGAGGTATGCCTTGAGCTCCGCGGCCACCTGGAAGGCCGCGGCCGGCTCGGACTTGGCCGAGATCTCCAGGTTGCGCGAGCCATCGGGAAACAGCCACATCTCGACGGTGAGCCGGCGCTTCAGCTCCTTCACCCACAGCTTCGCCTTGAGCACGAACGTCGGACCGAAGGTCGCAAGCCCGCGCAGCGCGACGCCACTGGGGGCATGCGCCTTGTAGAACGCGCGCTGTTCTTTCGAGAACAGCGTGTCGAGCGGCATCTTGCCGCCGACCGCGTCGCGCACTTCCTGGGCCGTGCAGCGGCCCTTGAAGGAACCCGAGCAGATAAACCCACCCGGAACGACGTCGACCTCCGTCTTGAAGCTCTCGGAGCGACGCAGTTCCTTGTCGATCGCGGCCGGGTCGACGGGCCGCAGCTTGACGACGGTGTCGCCTGCGCCGCCCTGGATGCGCCTCGCGCGCACGACCACGCCGGCCTTGTTCAGGTCGAGGTTGGGCGTGTCGAAGAAATAGACCTGCCGCACCTCGGCCTCGATCGGGTCGAGACCGAGCTTCGTGATGGTTGCACGGTGGGTGTGCATCGGCGCGACCAGCTTCAGCTCCACGCTGCCGACGTCCTTGAGGATTGCCAGGATTTCATTGATCTGGTTGCGCGACAGTTCCGGGGTCCGGTCCTGCGTGGGGGTCTTTTTCGCGGCCATTGCTTCGCTCCTGTCAGGTTCCAAAGCGCTCGGCCAGCACGCCGTGGCGCAGGCCGCGGTCGCTGACGGTGAGCGTTGATTTACCGAGCTTCTCCATGACGGTCCGGATGATGCAAGCGCCCGCCAGGATGACTTCCGCCCGCTTCGGCTGCAGGCCCACGATCCCGCGACGCGCGTCGGCATCCATGGAACGGTAGAGCTCGATCTGCCGGTCGAGTTCCGCCCGCTCGAGCGCCGTGCCCTGCACGACCTCCGCGTCGTAGCGCGCCAGCCCGTGCTTCACCGCGGCGATGTTGGTGGTGGCGCCGCCCATGGCAGCCAATGCGTCGGGGACCGGGCGGCCGTCGAGCCGTGACAGGTCGGCGGCGATCCCGGCGAGGGCCTCGCGCAGCACGGCGGGCGACACGGCCTTGTCGAGCCCGAACCGTTCCGTGTAGCGCACGGCGCCGACGTCGACGCTGAAGCGCTCCTCCACGGCATCGTCGCGCCCGAACGTGAACTGGCTGCTGCCGCCACCCGTGTCGAACACGACCAGCGAACCTCCACCGCTCAGGCGGAGGCCCGACTTGGCGGCAAGGTACGCGAGCCGCGCTTCCTCCTCGCCCGAAACCACGTCGACGTGCACGCCGGCACGTGCTTCGATCGCCGCGACCACTTCGTCCCGGTTCCCGGCAATGCGCAGGCCGGCGGTGCCGACGGCCACGATGGCCAGCGCACCGTGCTGCCGCGCCTCCGCCGCCATGCCCGCGATGGCCGAGACCGCGAGCTGCAGGGCGGCGTCGCCGATACGCCCAGTGTCGTCGAGCCCCTCGCCGAGACGCGTGATCTCCGCGCGATCGACGACGGTTTGCCAGTGACTGTCGGGTGCCTGCCTGGCAACGTGGAACTTGATCGAGTTGGTGCCGACGTCGATCACGGCGTAACAGGACGGAGTTCCATCGACCAGGGCGGCGAGCCCGCGCGGGTAGCTGGTGTTCACGTAGCCGCCCAATCCCAGGCTGCGGACGGCGGCGATGACCGCGGTCGCGTCCTCCGATTCGACGGCGATCGTTCGCGTCGGCTTGCCATCCGCAACGACCTCGGACAGCTCGGCCATGCACCCGCCGACGGTGTAGCGGACCCGCCGCTTCTGCACGCTGATCGCACGAATGCGGCCGCTCGGCACGGCGAGTTCCTCGATGAACTGCTCGAGATCGTAGCTCGCTCGCGGCAGCGGCGGCGGATCGAGGCGCAGCGCTTCGAACACCTTGGTCACTTCGGCCGCGGGCAGCGGAAAGCCTGCCTTCATCACCGGCGTCCACTGCTCGAGGCCGTCCTGGTTCACCTCGCGCAGGACCTTGATGTCCATGAGCGCGTCACGGACCTTCACATTGTCGCCGGCTCCCGAGAGCAGGTAGGTTTCGCGGCTCAACTGCACGGCACCCGGAGTCAGGGCCGCGAGGCGCGACTCGGCCGGCCCGAAACGGTGTCCGAACCAGCGCCACTCCCACCTCGGTACGACCTTAGGCAACGACGTTCTCCAGGTTGTTGGCTAGCATGTCACGGGCGCAAGCCGTCAGGCTTTTGTTTTAGTGACTCGAGCTCCCGGCGCAGTTCCGCAACCTCGGTCTCGAGCGCCGCGAGCCGCTGCTGCACCGACGACGAGCCCGCCGCCGCCGGGTAAGCGGGTTCCTGCTCTGCCTCGACTGCCGGCGGCGCATCGCCGCTGAACAGGTGCATGTAGCGCGACTCGCGGCGCCCCGGCTCGCGCGGCAGCCGGGCCACGAAGGGGCCGTCGGGCCGCGTCATCAGTTCCTCGAGTTCCAGCTCCACCTCGCTCACGTCCTTGAGCGGCGCGAGCCGCGCAGCGTGCGTGCGCAGCTCGCCCGGCGTCTGCGGTCCGCGCAGCAGCAGCTCGCAGACGACCGCCGTGCCCTGCGGCGAGAACTTGAGCGAGCCGAACTGCGTGTTGCAGAACAGGTGCTGGTATTTCGGCACCCGGCTGCCGAAGCCCGACTTCTCGAGCACCAGCTGCCGGCGCATCAGTCCGTCGACGACCGCCTGCACCTCGCGCTCGCCGAGCTCGAGCACCGGGTGGCGGTTGCTCTTCTGGTTGCAGGCGTTCACCAGTGCGTTGAGCGACAGCGGGTACTGGTCGGGCGTGGTCGCCTGCTTTTCGATCAGGCAGCCGATGACGCGCGCTTCGTGGAGACTCAGTTCGACGGACATTCGGCACTCCGCAGGGTGGGATTCGGTCACGCGGGCGGGGCATAATCGCAGCCCCCGACCTCAGGAATGGTAACCGGTGCAGCAGCGCAACGGCTCGACGATCAAGGGTGCGGTCGCGATCTCACTGATGACGCTGAATGTCGTCGGCTGGTGTACGGTGCTGTTCACCGTGGCGCTGGCCAAGTTCCTGGTGCCAATCCCGGCCTGGCGCCGCCTCGCGAGCCGCGCCATGACCGCGCTCGCGGAGGGCTGGATCGGCACCAACAACGCGATCTTCCGCGCGCTGGGCCTGCTGCCGCTCGACGTGCGCGGGCTCGAGGGCCTGTCCACCCGCGAGTGGTACCTGGTCGTGTCCAACCACCAGTCGTGGGTCGACATCCTCGTGCTGCAGGCGGTGTTCAACCGGCGCATCCCGTTCCTCAAGTTCTTCCTCAAGCAGCAGCTGATCTGGGTGCCGTTCCTCGGGCTGGCGTGGTGGGCGCTCGATTTCCCGTTCATGCGCCGCTACACCGCGGCGCACCTCGCGAAACACCCGGAGGACCGCGGCAAGGACCTCGCGGTAACCCGCCGGGCCTGCGAGAAGTTCCGGCTGATCCCGACGTCGGTGATGAACTTCGTCGAAGGCACGCGCTACACGCCGGCCAAGCATGCCGCGTTCAAGTCGCCGTACCGGCACCTGCTGCCGCCCCGCGCCGGCGGCGTGTCGTTCGTGCTGTCGGCGATGGGCGGCATGCTGCACTCCATGCTCGACGTCACGCTCGCCTACACCACCGGCCGTCCCACCCTGTGGGACATGTGCTGCGGCCGCGTCGGCACGGTGCGGGTGGACGTCGGCCGGCGGCCGATCGAGACGTGGCTGTCGGCGGGCGACTACAGCAGCGACCCGGCGTTCCGCGCGCGGTTCCAGCAGTGGCTCGGCGGTGTGTGGTCCGACAAGGACGCGCTGCTCGACCGGATGCTGCAGGAGTCGCGGCCGTGAGCTGGGACCTGCCGTCACCATTCGTCCACGAGCGGGTGGCGCACCACACGGAGATCGACGGCTACGGGCACGTCAACAATGTCATCTACATCGCGTGGATGGACGACTGCGCCTGGGCGCACTCGACCGAGCGCAGCATTCCGCCCGAGATGTGCCGCGACCTGAACCGCGGCATGGCCGTATGGCGTACGCAGGTGCACTACATCGGCGCCGCGTACGAGGGCGACCGCATCCAGGTCGGCACCTGGCCGGTGCTGAACGACGGGCGGCTGCGCATCGCACGCCGCTTCCAGATCCGCCGCGCCAGCGACGGCCAGACGCTGGTGCGCGCCCTGATTCACTACGTCTGCATCGACCTGCAGACGGGCAGGGCGAAACGGATGCCGGTGGAGTTCACGAAATACACCGTGGCGCCCGAGGTGGCCGAGGCACTGGCGCGGGCGACCGAGCCGTTCCAGCCGGGCGTTGAGCCGCCCTGAGCGGCAATTCGATCATTCATCGGGAGAAAGAGATGCACGACCAATGGTCCGGACCGGAACTCGACTCTCTGCTCGGCAAGGGGTCGCTGACCCGCCGCCAGATGATGATGACGACGCTGGCCGTGGGCTTTGCGGCGGCCACGCTGCCCGTGAGTGCCGACACGGTCATCAGCACCAGTGCCGAGGGGCTGGTGGCCGGCGAAGTGAAGATTCCCGTGACGGACGGCGAGATCCCCGCCTATCGCGCCCGTCCGGCGCAAGGCCAGGCATTCCCGGTGGTGCTGGTGGTGCAGGAGATCTTCGGCGTGCACGAGCACATCAAGGACGTCTGCCGCCGCTTCGCGAGGGAAGGCTACTGCGCGATCGCGCCGGAGCTGTACGCGCGGCAGGGCGACGTGTCGCAGATGACCGACTACAAGGAGATCTTCGCGCAGGTGGTGTCGAAGGTGCCGGACGCGCAGGTCATGTCGGACCTCGACGCGGCGGTGGCCTGGGCGGCGAAGTCTGGCGAGGGAGATTCGGCGCGCGTCGGCGTCACCGGCTTCTGCTGGGGCGGACGCATCACCTGGCTGTATGCCGCGCACAACCCGCGGCTCAAGGCGGGCGTGGCGTGGTACGGCCGGCTCACCGGCCAGCCAACGGAGCTGCAGCCGAAGTACCCGCTCGACCTCGCCGCCGAGCTGAAGGCGCCGGTGCTGGGGCTGTACGGCGAGAAGGACCAGGGCATCCCGCTCGAGGA
>Ga0105096_10001139_pt1 | contig 10596 bp, 7 predicted proteins | sample PPLLak3cmMay2015_FD_87036 | JGI IMG/M metagenome (GOLD analysis project Ga0105096, IMG submission 87036) | Freshwater sediment microbial communities from Prairie Pothole Lake near Jamestown, North Dakota, USA - PPLs Lake P7 Core (1) Depth... | ecosystem: Environmental > Aquatic > Freshwater >...
GCATGCCTGTGCACGCAAGAAGGGACCCGTGCGGAACATGCCGGTTTGAATCTCGTCCACAAACAGCAGGCAGTCGAATGAGCCGCGCAGATCGACGAGGCGCCGCAGAACTTCATCCGGCAGGGCTCTCACTCCACCCACTCCTTGAACCAATTCCAGCTGAATGACGCCGATCGGATACTCGCGAAACGCGGCTCCCAGCGCCGCCACGGCGTCTGGTGCGAAGGGATCGACATACACAACCTTGGAATAGAGGGGCGCGAGTCCCCTCTTCAGGGACTCTTTCGAAGTGCCCGTAAGCGCGAGCAGAGTCTTTCCGCCGAATCCGCCACGCAGCGCCAGCACGTAATCGCGGGGAAACTGGCTCGCAAGTCCGATGCGGAGCGCGTGTTCCACCGCCGACGCGCCGCTGACCGCGGGAACCATGCGTGGAAGCCCCGTCAACTCGAAGAGTCGTTCGGACAACTCGGTGCGACACGCTTCGAAATCGCCCGAGTGAAGCAATTCGTCGACGTAGGTGGCGGGGTTGTGTCCGCGGAGACTGCACGCGACACCAGCAACTCCGTCGAAAATCTGCGTGCCTCGCGCCCAGAAATAATGTCCCGCCGCCCGCACGGGATCCTGATCGCCGCCGACGGCCCCGGCCAATCGCGCCAGTGACCTGCTATAGAGGTCGCGATAAATCTCGTGGCGAAACTCCGGATCGCTGTCGATTCGACTGAGTGCCGCCTGGTGGCGCGCGATAAAATCCGGGTCGAACCTCTCCAAGCAGTTCATCAGATGAAGCGTCGAAATCGTGTTGGGTTGAAACGTCGTGGAGTGAAATGTCGTCATGCCGCGCCGATTCCAAAGCTGAAACAAGCGTTTCGTCGCGGCGAACGCACCGAACGGAACCTCGCCGTTCACAAACGATTCGTCGAAAGTCACAATGTCCGGCGGATGCGTTGGCGGGGGGGCGTCCATGCCGAATTCATCATGATTGGCGCGCACGATCCAAATTGGACAACGCCCTCCGTCGCGCCGGGCCACTCCTGGTTCGACAACGAGATCACGGATCGATCGGTATAGTTCCCGCGAGACCGCGACGAATCCCCAGGATGCGGGCTGTCGTCGCAAGAGGTCGATCGCGGCGACTCGATCTCGAAGCACCTCGATGCCGGGGATGAACTCGAGTCGCCCGTGCCCTCGCAATTCGGTGTGGGCAAAGTGCTCGAAATCGCCCTGTTCGTCGATGATCATTCCCGTTGGTGAACCACCGGCCTCATTCGCGGCGTAACGGGCGAGTTTGATGGCGCCGCTGAGCGCCTCTTCACTGCTGTTGGCGAGAAACACCTGATAGTCGTGGGCCGCGGCGGCGGGCCAGGCTTCGGCGATGTGGCGAGTCAGGCAGTAACACGCTTGGGCGACGTGCGGATTCAAATAGGGGCGCAACAGATTGGGGATCTGCTCGCGGGCCATCCGCTCGCAGGTCGCGGCGATCGACGTCACCTTGGAGCCCACCTTACATGCTGTGTTTGCCAGGATTGAATCGGGCATCGGGCAGATGTTCCTTCATGAACGAAAGAAAGACGCCGCTGTGACGGCGTTTCAGGAAAATGTCCACCGAAATGCGGTCGGCATCGCCGCAGGGAGAGTTGGAGAACCCATCGCGGTTCACGAAACGCAGTTGAATCTTGGACAGCGGAAGCGCGGCGTGCGCTCGCCAGAAAATGTCGAATTCCCGCTCATTCAGAAACAACTCGACATGAAATCCGCAGGTTCTCACGTACGTGTGGAACAGCCATGACGTCACTCGATGCTCTTCCAGTCGATCCCACAGACGGCCAATCGAGTCGCGGGGGATCTCGAGGGACCCGGGATGGTGCGAAGGGGTCGTGTGATACTTGCGGACCTCCACGAACGAGTCGGCCGCCCGTGTTTTTCGCAATTCAATGTTCGCCGCGAGAGGATCGGCGAACGTCCGCCAGATTTCCGCCGGGCTGGGATGATCGAGTTGCGAGGTGGTGACAAAATATCTGGATTGGTCGCGGATGTGCAGGCGTAGCCTGAGCACGAGTATTCCGCTTGGGGGGTGATACATCCACCGATCGAACCATTCGTCGCCGCGCTTGATCCTCCGAATCCGATCCTCTCCCGGATCGTAGATCAGTGCTTGCTCGATCGTGTCGCCGAGCGTAGACACTTCGCTTCCCGAGCCGTGCACTGGCACCATGAACGTGGTCCCCATACTGATGTAGGAGTAGTTGGGAACAACGTACAATTCCTTGCCTCGAGCCCGCAGCTCGGCCACGACGCGTTTGAGCAAGACTCCGGCGTCGACGGTGACTGACTTGTCCCTGACGCGGACGAGGTGTCCCGCGGATGTCGTCCGCACAACGGTCTTTCCAGGGTAGCTCCAGCCGAAATGCGTGACGCCCGTGTTGTAACCGGCCAGCGCTACATGGCGCCGATTCAACGGGTTGTAAAGACTCAATAGATCCTCGACGGAGGTCGGCGACAGGGTCGTCAAGCGCCAGGCCCGGAGGCGCATGAACCAACGACAGAGGGCGGCGAACAACAATCCCGCCAGCCAGTTGATCGGCAACCAAGACAGGCCACGAGCGACCCAGCCAAGCGAGCGCTGCCATGAACTGGACGGAGCATACTCAGCGAGCACCTCCCGCAAAGGTCGTCTCGCCCCCAGCAGCGTCCAACGCCGTCGACGGGCCGACAAGGTCGGCAGCGTCAGCGCGTCAATCGCCGCATACAGTTCGTCCGATTCCAGGAAAACGCTGGTGATCGCGCTCGGCACGAGCTGGTGGAAGGGAGCGAGGCGTGAGTAGGAACTGGGAATGCCGCGAGCCGGAGATACGATGTGGCCGGCGCGAATGACGACGACCGATTCGATCACCGCGTTTAGCTTCGCTTGAACTAATTCCTCCCACTCCGACACGCCCTCATCAGGATCGAAGAGCACTTCGAACGAGGTCACCACGCAAGCGTGGCGTACGCCACATCGCGACGCCAGCGTGACGCACCGTTCAATGACTCGCATCGCCTCGGGCGTCGACCTCAGGGGCAGAAAGATGACGAGCCGATCCGCGGGACGTTGTGGCACGCTCTCGATCGCGAAAAACTCGTCCCACGTCATGGACGCAGCACGCGCGGATTCCGCGAAAACGCCGTCCGCAATGAGGACAGTGTCGTCCTTCGAGGCGGCCGTCCGCGCGGTGAAGTCGACTCCCCATACTCCGCACAGATCAACGACGATGGAACCCCATTCCGAACGGCTAGTGCTAGTGGGCGCCGACTGGTTCGCCGTAAGTCGGCGCGAGTTCGCGTAATCACCGACGACCTTCCCCACGAGGCTCTGCATCAGGATTCCTCCGAGTTGGCTGGGAATGTGAACGCGGGCTGGCCGTAGACGACCTGTTCGTCGCGGGCGATCGCCAAGTTCATCGCTGCCTGCGGTTGCGTGATGAGAATCACCGTCGAGCCCAGCTCGAACGTCGCGACCCACTCCCCTCGATCCACGGGCCGGGGAGTGTGGAAACGATACTGCGACACGCCGCGGCGCCGTGGCTTCAAAGGCACGTCGAAGGGATAAGTGATGTTCCCCACGCCCCAGCCGGCGACCAGCACGAGCACGCACTCGCCGCGGTTGGTAGCCAGCCGAATGATCACGCGCTCGTTCAGCGTGAAGACCGGAAACTCCTTGCGCTGGAACGGCGGATGGACCAGGAGCCGTCGACCGGGCACGTGCAGGATCTCACGAATCGCTCCGGCTTCCGGCGCGAACACGCGGTGACAGTCGGCGGGTGACAGGAAAAGGATGGCGAACGCTCCGTTTCGGAACGTACGGGTGTCGATTCCCGGCAGGAGTGACGCCAGTGAGTATTCGATCCCTTTGACGGTGAGCATGGTCTCGTCGTTGAGTTCACCAAGGTCCTGAACCATGCCGTCACACGGACACACGAATTGATGTTCGACCCTGGAAATGGGACGGACATCGGGCCGCACGCCACGGGTGAAGAGTTCGTTGATCGACCGGAAGTCCCCCAAGGGACGATCCAGCTCCTCTTCATTCAGCGACTTGTACTTTCGACCGTAAATCGTCCGGAAAAGATGCTCGCGAAGCCAGCGCGTCGGTATGGGGAGTCGCGAGAGCCTTACGCCGAGGGCGGCGAGGCCCATGTTGACGGCGCCGCCATGAATTTGACTTCCCTGGCGAAGTTGTTCCCAGCGAGCGTTGGCCATGCTGCGTGGTCCCATGGAATGTTATATGGACGAAATGGCGGAGCGAGCCGCACGTAACGCGTTGGCGACAATGGTCAACGACGGCCCCACGCCCAGCGAAGTCGGCAGGACGCTCCCGTCCACGACGAACAGATTCGGCCGCCCGAATACTCGACAGTCCTTGTCCACCGCGGCATGCTCGGGATGATGCCCCAAACGCAGCGTGCCACATTGATGGGCCACATGCTCGTGCGAGGGGAATGATCGAGATCGGCAGAAGATCGCGCCGGCTCGGCGCAGGATACGACACATCGCGCGACCCAGGGATGCGCCCCGCTGGCGATCGAACGGACTGAACTCATGCCTTAACCCAATCGCACCGCTCGACGTCAGAAAGACGCGATTCCGCGGATCAGGCAGGTCCTCGACGATTCCCGCCAGGGGCAAGAGGCGTCGCCGGAGGAACGTCAGCACTCCCGACGGCCAGCGTCGGAATCCTGACTTTCGCAGCATCAAGGGTCCCGGCGCCGGCAGCGATTGAACGAGGCCCATCTTGTGCGGGCAGTCCGGCGTTCCGAAGTAGAAGTCGGCAAACCCCACCTGCTTGATGAACGTGTCGTCAGCCCCCGTCGGACGAGAAAAGACGCCAACCGCGATCGGGGAATAATGCATCATGTAATTCCGTCCAACATGGGGGCCGTCGATCCCAGACTGCAGCAGCAGCGCTGGCGAGCCGATCGCGCCTGCCGCCAGCGCGTAACAACTGGCCCGAAATCGGCGAGTCTCGCTGGTGCGGCGGTCGCGAATGGTGACGCCGTCGACTTGCCCTCGGCCTGCGGTGTGCAATCGCACGGCCTCAGCGTTCGTGATCACACGGACCGGATATCGAGCCGAGATTTCCTGGATCACATGCGCGGCCGAACGCCGGGCGCCGTTGGGGCACAGGAATCCGGCACACGAGGAACAACGGACGCAACGCGACGCGTCGATGGCCAGCGGCAATCGGAATGGCCGTAGTCCATGGTTGCGGCTGCTGGCCATCAGTTGCTCGTTGATCGGCGCGAGTCGTAGGATTCCGTGCGCGTTTTGCTGCGCCGGAGCGTGAAGCGGCGAGTAGTCGTCACCGGCGGCGCCCGTGAGCTGGAATAACGACTCCGCCTGTTCGTAATACGGCTGTAAGTCTTCGTAGGAAATCGGCCAGTCCCAGAGCTTCCGATCCAGCCGTTCCCCGTAGCGCCGCCCTGGATGGAAGTCATCGGAACTGGGGCGCAGCATCGCCGCGCCAAACACGGCGGTGCCGCCGCCGCAGGTGCCTCCCATATAGAGACGAAGTGATGCGGCATTTACTTGAATCGCGCGATCGTCGTAGGGGAGTTTGTCGATGAGCGTCTCGCGTTCGTTCCAGGGCGTGGCGACGCGTCCTGGTTCGCCGCCGCGTTCGATCACGAGCACGCTTTTCCCCGCGGACGCGCAAGCATGCGCGAACGCGGCGCCACCGGCTCCACTTCCTATCACGATTGAATCGAAATCCTTTTCCATCGTCGCTGCTTCCAAACCCTGGGCGCCACACTCAGGACTTTGCGTCGCAAGCTTGACGGACGGCCGCGAAGAAGTGGCGAAGTCCGCGCGCAGATTTCGGAGCAAGTTGACTACGCTTTGCCAACATTTCAATCGGCGTTAACGCAATACCATCTTTTCGTGCCAATACTGCTTCTAGTCGAGGCGAGGGACACGCGCGGATCATTCCTGGCCAAGGAAGTGTCGATGACGAAGGCGGACATACAGCGCCAGTACGACGAGGTCATCGCACCCCATTATGATTTGGATCCGCTGGCCATTGTCGGCGACTCGTTGAGCCGCGCCTTGGCTCAAGTCAAACACGTGGACTGCCTATCGAGCATTCTTCCGCCGCTGGACGTGTTGGACGTTGGCATCGGCACCGGAACTTTCTGCGAGCGATTGCGACACGAATCTGGCAGGACCATCCATCCCCATGGCCTGGATATCTCGAGACCGATGATCGAGATCGCGCTGGCCCGCATACCCGACCTGGTCTTCGCCGTCGATGATGCCGCCCGACTCGATCACCACTTCGGCGACAGGTCATTCGATCTGGTCTGCACGCATTTCGTCACCGGATTCATTCCGCTTGCTCGTCTCGCACCGAAAATCCACGCGCGCTTGAAGCCCGGCGGGTACTGGTCGTTTGTCGGCGGAACAAGCCAGGCGTTTCCGGAATTGCGGCGCACCTCGCAGTCCCGACTGGTCAAACTGCTGCTCGGCGGCCAATCGCTTGACTTGCGCGATCTAAGCACGCCCGCGGATCAGCGCGAGGTGGTCGATTCCCTGCGACTCCACGATTTCGAGATCGTGCGGACAGAGACTTTCGAGCCCACGTTGCGATTTCAGGATTTCCAGGAGTTCATGTCGTTCGCGTGGCGGGGCGGATGGTTGACGCCCTTCATCGAGCAACTTGGACTGCACAAAGCCGGTCGATTGCTGCGGACGCTGCTGAATATGCTGGTGTTCCCAGTCGCCGACTCGCACCGCATTGTGATCGCGTTGGCGCGAAAGTCGCAGGATCGCTCATGAGATGGGAAACATGGCCGCTTAATTCACCCTGAGAAAGCGAGCAGTACATGCGCATCGCGATCATCGCCGAAGTGTTTCTTCCCAAGGTGGACGGTGTCGTGAATCGGACGATCAATCTGATCCGACACCTGCGAGAACGAGGTGATGACATCCTGGTGATCTGCCCCGAGTCCGAGGGGCGCGCGAACTTTCCCACACCAGTCTTTCGATTTCGCAGTTTTCCGTTTCCCGCCTATCCCGAGTATCGAATCGGGCTCCCCGACGACCGCTTGCGTCGAGTGCTCGAGGAGTTCTCGCCCGACGTCGTGCACTACATCAACCCCTTCGCCTTCGGCTTTCGCTGTTGTGACATTCTGGCGAAGGCTGGCATCCGACGGCCGACGGTATTCTCGTTTCACACGTTGTATGGCGAGTTCGTCAAACGCTATCCGCTGATGAAACCTTTGTCGCATTCGCTGTGGTGGCTGATGCGCGATTATCACAACACGGCCGATCGCAATCTGACCGTTTCGTCGATTATGCGAGACGACCTGAGCGACCTGGGATTCGAACGGGTGGAGTTGTGGCCCCCCGCGGTCGATTGCTCGCTTTTCCGTCCTGGTCGCCGTGACGAGGCGATGCGGAGCCGTCTGACCAACGGTCGCCCAGAATTGCCGCTGCTATTGACCGTTTCGCGACTCGCGCCCGAAAAGAACGTGGGATTCCTGGCCGATGTCATCCGCCGACTTCCCGGCGTGCGACTGGCGGTCGTCGGCGATGGGCCGCAGCGTGCCGAGCTGGAACGCATGTTCCTGGGGACGAACATCGCGTTTTTCGGTTACCTGAAAGGGGAAGAACTGGCGGCAGCCTACGCGTCGGCGGACGCTTTCGTGTACGCGTCGGAAACGGAAACGATGGGCAATGTGGTGCTCGAAGCCATGGCCTCGGGGCTCGCCGTGGTGGCTCCACGAGCGGGCGGCATCCCCAGTTTGATGTCGCATGGAAAGACGGGATTACTGTACGAACCGCGCGACACCTCGAACGCTCTGTCCGCGATCGAACCGTTGCTGTCGCAGCCAGAGTTTCGCGCCAACGTCGGCCATGCGGCTCGACAGGCCGTGGAAGCCTGGGGCTGGAATCGGTCCGTCGAGCGGGTTCGCCAGCATTACGAGGAAACGATCGAGAAATTCCAGAGCGGCGAAAGAGTCGCGTCGCGGAAACGCCGCTTCGCGCCCGCCATGGTCCGGGCATTGGTCCTGGCGTTTCGGACCATGGCGCTCGCCAGCAGCTTCGGCAAGCCTCGCAGGGATCGGCAACCGGCGGCGACGCCGGTGAATTACGGAGATCAGATTCTCAACAGCCATCGAGGGCTCCATGAACATCGATCGGAAGGCGCAAGAACGTAGCGTTCGTACGCTGTTTGTCAGCGATGTGCACCTCGGGTGCCGCTTCGCCCAGGCGGAACACTTTCTGACGTACATCAGCCGCGTGCGTCCGGAACAACTGTTCATCCTGGGTGACTTTTTCGATGGCTGGAAACTTCGCTCGCGTTGGCGTTGGACCGCCGTCTATTCCCAGATCATTGACCGCCTTTTCGAGCTCGCGGAGTCGGGCACGGAACTCTACTACACGCCTGGCAATCACGATGACTTTCTGCGGCGTCCGGAAGTGGCGAGTTTTCTCGTCAAGAGTGGCGTTCACGTTCACGTTCGCGACGAGTTCATCTACGAGACGCTCGACGGCCGACGATTACTGGCCTTTCACGGCGACAAGTTCGACGTGGTCGAAGAACGCCATCAATGGTTGTCGACCTTGCTGACCTATGCGTACGAACCGCTACTGTCGCTCAATTACTGGGTCAACCGCCTGGCAGGTCGCCCGTGCAGTCCTTATTCCGTCTGCGCAGCCGTCAAACACCGAGTCAAGTCGGCCGTTCGCTTCCTCAGCCACTTCGAAGAAAAGTTGTCGAAGTACGTTCGCGAAAGAGGTTGCGATGGAGTCGTGTGCGGACACTTGCACACGCCCAGGTTGGCTACGATCGGTGACATGACCTACATCAACACGGGCGACTGGGTCGAAAACTGCACGGCGCTCGTCGAGCGCTCGAACGGCGAGTTGGTGCTGGAGTCATTCTTCGCCGATCAAGCGGCCGTGAACCCCAGGGAGGCGGATCGCGATCGTCTCGAACCTGTTCCGTCGACGGCCATCGTCGAGAGCTTCCTGCCGGTCCTCGCCGAGGGCGCCTCCCGTGTCGCCTGAATGACAAAAGAACAAGGAAGTGCCGATGTGGCAGTCACTACATGATTCAGCGATTTTCCTGCGCGAATGCGGGGGTCGATTCGAAACGACGGGCTCGGTCATTCCGAGCAGTTCGCACCTGGCCAAGGCGGTGACTCGACGGATCGCGGCCCGCGGCGATGCGCCGATCCGAGTGCTCGAGTGCGGACCAGGCACGGGAGCGTTTACCAACCAAATCGTCCGCCACTTGCGATCTCGCGATACCTTCGACCTGGTGGAACTCAACGCCACATTCGTCGACATCCTGCGCCGTCGATTCGATACGGAGCCCACCTGGAAGAGTCTCGCGACCTTGACCCGGATTCACCACACGCCGTTCGAGGATTTTGTCGCCGAAGGCCCGTACGATTTCATCGTTTCTGGATTGCCGCATATCAATTTCCCGACCCGCCTCGTCGAGAAAATCACGCAATGCTACTCCCGCTGGCTAAGCCTCGGCGGAACGCTCAGCTATTTCGAGTACATGTACATTCGCCCGATCCGGACTGTCGCCACCCTGGGGATCGACCGCCATCGCGTCCGCGAGGTCGACCGACTCATGAGCAGTCACCTGGCTCGCCATCGGGCATGCCGTGAAAGTGTCTATCTAAATGTTCCTCCGGCCTGGGTACGGCATCTCACCCCAATGCCGCCTCCAGGATCTGGGGACTGAGTCCCGCAGATCCCAAAATTTTCGGCGAAACCGTACTTTTCGACGACCCCCGACGCGATTGACCCCGACGGCAGGCCTGACGCACTTGGGGCGAGAGGCGGAGGAAATCGTCGGCTGCGGGGCGTTTGGGCCTCGCGCTGCCTGCGATTCAGAACTTTAGACTGACGCTAAACGGTAGCTTTGATTAGACTACGACGTGCGCAAGTTTGCCGAGCGACGGCGATGCTGATCACATCAACTTATACGAATGGGAGAATGCTTCGAGATGGCTAAGAATCTACTGTTTTACGAGACGGCTGTGCCCGTGTCGGCCGCCCGGCACCGAGACTTGGCGATTGAGTCGGCGAAGTATGGATTTGCCGCTGGCGTGACCGCGGTCCCGCTGACCTGTGTGGAATTCCCTCGCGCGGCGCGGGAATACACGATCGTGTTTGCCGGCGATAAGGAAGTCGTCCCCGTCGCACTGTTGGGAACCAGCGATGCCGAGAATCTGTATGTGAGCAGCGAAGGCGAATGGTCGGCCGATTACGTGCCGGCGTTCGTGCGCCGCTATCCGTTCGTGTTCTCGATGAGCGAAGACAAGACGAAGCTGACCCTTTGCGTCGACGAGAGCTGGGCGGGTTGCAACCGAGAAGGTCGCGGCCAGCGTTTGTTCGATGATCAAGGTGAGCGGACGGCCTACTTGTCCCAGATGCTGGCGTTCCTGGAGGAATACCAGGCGCACTTCACGCGGACGCAGGCGTACTGCCGCAAGCTGGTCGAACTCGCGTTGCTCGAGCCGATGAAGGCTGACCTGACGCTGCCCGGTGGCCAGAAGCGGTCGGTGACCGGTTTCCAGGCCGTCAACCGCGTGAAGCTCA
>Ga0105096_10001140_pt1 | contig 10595 bp, 9 predicted proteins | sample PPLLak3cmMay2015_FD_87036 | JGI IMG/M metagenome (GOLD analysis project Ga0105096, IMG submission 87036) | Freshwater sediment microbial communities from Prairie Pothole Lake near Jamestown, North Dakota, USA - PPLs Lake P7 Core (1) Depth... | ecosystem: Environmental > Aquatic > Freshwater >...
CGTCCTTGTAGCGCTGGTTCTGGCACAGGAACCAGCCATAGTTGTTCATCGCATCGGCGTCGCGCGGATTGATCTGCAGCGCGCGCTGGAAGGCGGCCTCGGCCTGCGCCGTGTTGCCCAGCGCGGCATAGATCAGCCCCATCAGGTTGTGCGCCGGCCCGCTGGTCGGGTCGGCCTGGATGGACTGCTTGATTTCGTCGAGCGCAGTGGTGAACTGCCCGCGGCTGAAGTACAGCGAGGCCAGCTCCAGCCGCACGGCGGCGCCGCGCCGGATCTGCTCCGGATCGGGAGCCGCCGGCACCGGCTTGGCGTCGGTCTTGGCTTCGGTGCGCGTGACGGAGCTGGTGCAGCCGGCCGCCAGCGCCAGCGCCGCGCAGGCCGCCGCGCGCCACGCCCAGGCGCTCATGACCGCACTCCGGCGGCGGCGTGGATGCGGATCGGCGCCCGCGTCATGCGCTGCTGCACCTGCGTGCGGTCCTGCACCTCGCCGGCCAGCTGGCCGCAGGCCGCGGCGATGTCGTCGCCGCGTGTCTTGCGCACCGTGGTCACGATGCCGGCCTGGCGCAGCAGGTCGGCAAAAGCCGCCACGCGTGCCGCCGAAGAACGCTGCAGCCCGGACTCGGGGAAGGGGTTGAAGGGAATCAGGTTCAGCTTGCAGCGCAGCGCCGGCGCGTCGCCCTCCAGGCCGCGCACCAGCCGCACCAGTTGCTGCGCCAGCTCCGGCGTGTCGTTCACATCCTGCAGCATGCAGTACTCCAGCGTGATGAAGTCGCGCGGCGCGGCTTCCAGGTAGCGCACGCAGGCCTGCAGCAGCTCGGCCAGCGGGTACTTGCGGTTCAACGGCACCAGCGCACTGCGCAGCGCATCGTTCGGCGCATGCAGCGACACGGCCAGAGCCACCGGGCAGTCGTCGCGCAGGCGGTCGATCATCGGCACCACGCCCGAGGTGGAGACCGTCACCCGGCGCCGCGACAGGCCGTAGCCGTGGTCGTCGAGCATGACGCGCAGCGCCGGCAGCAGCGCGCTGTAGTTCTGCAGCGGCTCGCCCATGCCCATCATGACGACGTTGCTGATCGCGCGCTCGCCCTCGGGCAGCGCCAGCCGCTCGCGCAGCCGGCGCTCCGCGAACCATAGCTGGCCGATGATCTCGGCCGTGCTGAGGTTACGGCTGAAGCCCTGGTGTCCGGTGGAACAGAAGCGGCAGCCCACGGCGCAGCCGGCCTGCGAGGACACGCACAAGGTCCCGCGGTCGTCCTCGGGGATGAAGACCGTTTCGACGGCGTTGCCCTGGCCGACATCGAACAGCCACTTGATGGTGCCGTCGGCCGAGGCCTGCTCGCTGATCAGGGCCGGCGCCTGCACCCGCGCGGCGCCCGCCAGCTTGTCGCGCAGCGTGCGCGCCAGGTCGGACATGCGGGCGAAGTCGGACTCGCCCTTCTGGTGGATCCAGCGGAACAGCTGCTGCGCGCGAAAGCGCTTCTCGCCCAGGCCTGCGCAGAAGGCCGCCAGGCCGTCGAGATCGAAGTCGAGCAGGTTGACGGCGCCCATGCGCGGCAGGCGGAAAGCCGGTGCGGGCAGCCGTCAGCGGCTGTAGATGCCCATCGCGGGGAAGAAGAAGGCGACTTCCGCCGCGGCCGTTTCCCCAGCGTCGGAGCCATGCACCGCATTGGCGTCGATGCTGTCGGCGAAGTCTGCACGGATCGTGCCCTTCTCGGCCTTCTTCGGATCCGTCGCGCCCATCAGCTCGCGGTTGCGGGCAATCGCGTTCTCGCCTTCCAGCACCTGGATCATCACCGGGCCGGAGATCATGAAGCCGACCAGATCCTTGAAGAAGGGACGCTCCTTGTGCACCGCGTAGAAGGCCTCGGCTTCGCCACGCGACAGGTGCGCCATGCGCGCCGCCACGATCTTCAGGCCGGCCGCCTCGAAGCGGGCATAGATCTGGCCGATCACGTTCTTCGCCACGGCATCGGGCTTGATGATCGACAGGGTACGTTCGATGGACATGAAAAAACTCTCCTGAATCAACGACTTGGCAAAGCCTTGCATTGTAGCCCGGCTGCCGGGGCGCAGCCTGGTCGCGACGTCTACGGCGCTCTGAAGCTCTGTACGGACCGGGCGTGGCCGAGCGACCCGCCGGAATGCTGCCGATCTAGGCGCAAAGCGCCTGGGCTACGGCGAGCATATGCAGCGACGAGCGGGGGCGACAGGGCGGGACGCACGGGCATGTCGGGGCCGTTCACGCCTTGTCACCGTCCGCGGCCTCCTCGGCCCGGCTTGCCGCGCCCACCGCGGCCCTGGCGGCCGGCGGCCTTGCGCACGAAGGCATCGGCCCCGATGTAGCCCACGGCGGTCTGCATCGGGTCGGGTTGCCCTGGCACGGCCGGCTTGCGCTTCGCGCCGCGGCCAAGGTTCAGCCCCTGGGACTTCTGCACGAAGCGCTTGTCGTAGGTCTGCTGCAGCGGGTTCGGAATCGGGCCGTCCTCGCCGTACTCGTTGCGGCGGGCGCGCTCCTGCTGCAGCGCGCGCTTGTCGAAGGTCTGCTGCAGCGGATTGGGGATCGGGCCGTCCTCGCTGTATTCGGCACGACGCGCACGGTCCTGCTGGAATGCGCGCTTGTCGAAGGTCTGCTGCAGCGGGTTCGGGATCGGGCCGCCTTCGCCGCTCTCGGCGCGCGGGGCGCGCTCGACCCCGTCCGCACGCCGTTCGCCCTGGCGGCTGCGCCGGCCGCCACGCCGGCCGCGCTGTTCGCCTTCGCTGCGCGCGGCGCGCGCGTCGTCCCCGCCGTCTGCGGCGCCACCGGGCCGCCCTTGAGGTCGGGCCATCTGCCGCAACGCGCGCACGTCGCTGTCCTCCAGGTCGACCCAGACGCCGCGCCGCAGCCCGCGCGGCAGCACCACCGAGCCGTAGCGCACACGGATCAGCCGGCTCACCGCATGCCCGACCGCCTCGAACAGCTTGCGCACCTCGCGGTTGCGCCCCTCGGTGATGACCACCCGGTACCAGCGGTTCGCGCCCTCGCCACCGGCGTCTTCGATGCTCTTGAAGGCCGCCGACTGGCCGTCGATGTCGATGCCCTGCAGCAGCCGCTCGCGCTCGGCATCGTCGACCACGCCGAGCACGCGCACCGCGTACTCGCGTTCGACGCCGAAGCGCGGATGCATCAGCTGGTTGGCGAGCTCGCCAGAGTTCGTGAACAGCAGCAGCCCTTCGGTATTGATGTCCAGTCGGCCCACCGACTGCCACTTGCCCTGCGCCAGCCGCGGCAGCCGGCGGAACACCGTCGGCCGGTGCTGCGGATCGTCGTGCGTGACCACCTCGCCGGCCGGCTTGTGATACGCCAGCACGCGCGGCGGCGGCGGCGCGATGCGCACCTTGATCGGCCGGCCGTCGATGCGCAGCTGGTCGCCGAAGGAGATGCGCTGACCGACATGCGCCGGCTGGCCGTTGACGGTGATGCGCCCCTCCTGCACCAGCTGCTCCATGTCGCGGCGCGACCCAATGCCGGATTGGGCCAGCACCTTGTGCAGCTTCGGCGCGTCGGGCTCCGGCGCCAGCACGCGCTTCGCAGGCTGCTCCGCCGCCGGGGCACCCGGTTCCCCGGCACCCGCAGGTTCCGCGTCGAACGTGCCCGAGATCACGCTGGCCAGCACCTCACCCACTTCGGGTTGCGGCAGGCTCAGCCGTTCTTCCGCGGGGCGTCTGTTGCTCGGCCTCTCCGGCCGATCCGCTGCGCCACCCGTCTCGGCCGTCTCGCCCGTCTCGGCCGCGCGCGGACCGTCGCCACCGCGGCGGCCGCGTCGGCGATTGCGTTGTCGCCTGGAGCTGCCGGCAGCATTCGGCATGCCGTGGGCTGCCTGTGCGGCCCCTTCTTCTGCACCGGACTCAGGCGCGCCAGATCCCACTGGCAGGTCTGCGCCGGGCAAGCGCTCCGGCTGCGGACCAGGCGCCGCCAAGAGCGATTCGGTCGCCGCGGCCGGGGCGTCATCGGTCGCGGCATGCGCCGCGGCGGCCGGCTTCTTGCGCGGTGCACGGCGGCGTTTCTCGCCAGACACGGCCACGTCCTGCGGCGCGGCGTCGCCCTGCGTTTTGCTCGCGACGGCATCGGCCTGAGTCGGTGCCGCCTCGGGAAGATCGGGATCGGAAGCGTTCATGCGTTGGCAGGTTGTGAGGCGGACGGCGCCTCGCCGGTGACGGGTTCTTCGCCGTCCGCAGCGGCGGCACCCGGATCGGTGCCAGCCGACTCGGCCGGGCTTTCGGCCAGGGCGCTTGTGGCCGCATTGACCGGCTCGGCCACCTCAGTCTGTTCGATCGCTTCGGCAGGTGCCGGTTCGCACGCCTCGATCAGCGAGGGCTGCAAGTTCGCCACCACGGCCGGCGGCGCATCGCCATCGGCCGCCATGACCGTCGGCAGCTCGTCCAGGCTGGCGAGCCCCAGGTCGTCCAGGAAGTGCTTCGTGGTGGCGTAGAGCGCCGGCCGGCCGGCCGTTTCGCGGTGACCGATGGTCTCTATCCAGCCGCGGTCCTCGAGCGACTTGACGATCTGCGTGGTCACCGCCACGCCTCGAATGTCCTCGATGTCGCCGCGCGTCACCGGTTGGCGGTAGGCGATGATGGCCAGCGTCTCCATCGCGGCGCGCGAATAGCGGGGCGGCCTCTCCGGATTCAGCCGGTCCAGGAACTCGCGCATCTCGGGCCGGCTCTGGAAACGCCAGCCCGAGGACAGGCAGACCAGTTCGCAGCCCCGGCCCTGCCAGTCGGTGGCCAGTTCGTCGAGCAGGCCACGCAAGGTGTCGGGACCCACCTGCTCGTCGAACAGCGTGAGCATGTCGCGCAATGGCAGCGGGGCCTGCGCACAGATCAGCGCGGTCTCGAGGACGCGTTTCGCATCCTGGGTATTCATGCAATTCAGCGGTTGAGGGAAATCGGGGCCCGTCGGGCCGTCGCATCGGTCGGCATCGACGCACGCATCAGTGCGCAATGCTCCGTTCGAGTTTCAAAGCTTGTCGCCGGCGGCGGGTTGGCGGTTTTTCGTTCGACCGCCCTGCGCACCGCGGCCCCAAAAGGGCATCGGCGTCGACCGCATCGTGCCGAGAGCCGCTCAATCCGAGCCTGCCCTGCACGGGTACCGTACCGTTCAGCAGCATTGTAGCGCCGCAGGCGCACCCGACGATGCCACCCGCTTCATCGCCGCGTGACGCGTTCCCAGGCGGCGGCGAAATCGGCCGGCGGCGGGCGGTCGAAGCTAAGCCACCGTTGATCGTGCGGGTGCGCCAGATGCAGCTGGGCCGCATGCAGCGCCTGCCGCTTCAGCCCCAGCGCGGCGTCGCCGCCGTACAGCGCGTCGGCCACCAGCGGGTGGCCCAGCCATGCCAGGTGCACCCGGATCTGGTGGGTGCGCCCGGTGTGCAACTTGCAGGCGACGGCGCTGAAGCCACCGTTCGAGGCGACGCGCTGCACGTCGGTACGCGCCGGCTTGCCACCCTGCACCACGGCCATGCGCAGCCGCGAGGCCGGGTCGCGTCCTATGGGCGCGTCGACCTGCCTGGCGTCCCAGCCCAGCGCGCCATGCACCAGGGCGAGGTAGTGGCGTTGCACCTCGCGCGCGGCAATGGCCCGCGTGAGTGCCGTCACTGCCTCGAGCGTCCTGCCGACCACCATCAGCCCCGAGGTGTCCTTGTCCAGCCGGTGCACGATGCCTGCCCGCGGCAGGCCGGCGGCTGCGGCGTGGTGGGCCAGCAAACCGTTGAGAAGCGTGCCCGACCAATTCCCCGGCGCCGGGTGAACGACCAGACCGGCAGGCTTGTTCAGCACCATCAGGTGCGCATCCTCGTAGACGATGTCCAGCGGCAGCGGCTGCGGCCTGTAGGCACGGCTTTCCGCCGTCGGCACCAGCTCCAGCCACAAACGCTGCCCGGCGCGCAGTCGGCGCGACGACACCGTCGCCGGCCGGCCATCGACGCGCACGTGTCCGTCCTCGACCAGCGATTGAAGGTGGTTGCGCGAGAACTCGGGCGCCAGGCGCACCAGCGCCTTGTCGAGCCGCTCGCCATGCGCAATGGCGTCGACGACGCCCTCCCGCGTGTCGAACTCGCTGGCAGGGATGTCGCTCGGGTCGGCAGCCTCGTCGCCCAGGGGATCCGGGGGCGGCTCCCTATAATCCGCAGCGTTTTCAATCGGCTTCGGTGAGGGTGCCTGCGGTGCCGCCATGTCCATGACGCTTCTACATGTGGTGCGGCTGAGCGCCGCGATGCTGGCACTGGCCGTCACCCTGGCGGGCTGCAGCAGCACGAAGAGCACGCCTCTTCCCGAAGGCCAGACCGGCGCTCCGGCAGCCGTCAATCAATTGTATGCGCAGGCCAAGGAAGAGATGGCTTCCGGCAGCTGGGACGCGGCCGTCAAGACCCTGGAGCGGATCGAAGGCCGGGCTGCGGGCACGGTGCTGGCCCAGCAGGCTCAACTCGACCTGGCCTACTCGTTCTGGCGCAGCGGTGAACGGGCCCAGGCACTGGCGACGATCGAACGCTTCATCAAGCTCAACCCGTCCAGCCCGGCGCTCGACTATGCGCTGTACCTGCGCGGCGTGATCAACTTCAACGACGACATCGGCGTCATGGGCAGCCTGGCCGGCCAGGACCTGACCGAGCGCGACCAGCGCGCGATGCGTGATTCGTATCTGGCGTTCAAGCAGCTCGTCGAGCAGTTCCCGGCGTCGGACTATGCCGAGGACGGGCGCGCGCGCATGGACTACATCAGCAACGCGCTCGCCCTTTACGAATTGCACGTGGCGCGCTACTACTTCCGCCGTGGTGCGTACGTGGCGGCAGCCAATCGCGCACAGCAGGCGGTGACCGACTACCAGGGCGCGCCGGCCACCGAGGAAGCGCTGTACATCATGATGCTCAGCTACGAGCGTCTGGGTCTGCAGGAATTGCGCGACGGCGCAAACCGGGTGCTGATGAAGAACTTCCCCAACACCACCCTCCCCAGCCAGGGACTGAGCCGCACCGGCAAGGCCTGGTGGCATGTGTGGAACTGACGCGCAGCCGCGTGGCCGCCTGAACCGCGGTGCGCCGCGGCGGATGCGGCTTCAGTGCGCCGCGGCCAGTTCGTCGAGCCAGTCGAAGACCTGGCCCTCGTCTTCCAGCCAGGTCATGGGCGGCAGCGCGGCCAGCAGCCGCGAGCCATAGGGCATCTGCCGCAGCCGCGGATCGCACACCACCAACAGCCCGCGGTCGGTCTCGCTGCGGATCAGCCGGCCGGCACCCTGCTTCAACGACACCGCGGCCTCGGCCACGAAGTACTCGTTGAAGGCGTTCCCGCCCCGCGTCTCGATGCGGCGCACGCGCGCCTGAACCAGCGGGTCGTTCGGCGGGGGAAAAGGCAGCTTGTCGATGAGTACGCACTGCAGCGCGTCACCGGGCACGTCGATGCCCTCCCAGAAGCTCTGCGAGCCCACGAGCACGCAGTCGCGTCCGTCGCCAAAGCGTTGCAGAAGCGCGCGTTTCGGCTCGCTGCCCTGCACCAGCACCTCGACGGAGCTGCCGGTGCGTGCCAGAGCCTCGCGCAGCGCATCTGCGATCAGCGAAAGCACGCGCAGCGTGGTCGTGAGCACGAAACAACGCCCGCGCAAGGCCAGTGCGCAGCGTGCGGCGAGCCGGCCCACGGCCTGCGGATGCGCGGCATCGTTGGGCCGGGGAAAGGGCAGCGGCACCCACAGCCGCGCATGCGTCGGGTAGTCGAACGGGCTGCCCACACGCAGTGCGGTGGCGTCTTCCAGTCCGGTGGCCGAGGTGAACCAACTCAGCGCCGTGTCGTCGCCCAGCGTGGCCGAGGTGAAGATCCAGCTCTTGGCCGACGCCTGCCGCTGCTCGCCGAGCATGGCGCGGATGTCCAGCGGCGACTGCAGCAGCCTCGCCTGCTGCGGTGACACGTCGATCCAGCGCACCTGGTCGTCCGGGGCAGCCTGCCCGAACTGCAACGCCAGTGCGCCGAGTTCGACGGCACGCTGCTGCAGCTTGGCCAGTTCGGGGCCGGTCGCCGCCGGCTCGACCAGCGCCTCGGCAGCGGCCTGCAGGGCGCCGCCCAGGGCCTGCAGGCCCCCGGCCCAGGCCTCGCCTCGCGCACGCTCGTCCCAGCCCAGCTTGATGGTGCCACGCAGTTCGCGCAGCGGCCCGGCACACAGCATGCGCAGCTGCCGCGCGCCCTGCTCCACCGCCGCGGCCAGAGAGTGCCAATCGCGCAGACCACGCGCGCGCTGCAGGCCCAGGGCCAGCAGGTCGCGCGCGAAATCCAGAAGCTGCGCAGTGCCGAGGCTCGTGCCCAGGAACTGCACGCCTGCCTCCACCAGCTGGTGCGCCTCGTCGAACACCGCCACGTCCACCGTCGGCAGCAGCTCGGCCACGCCGCTGTCGCGAAGCGCCAGGTCGGCGAAGAAAAGGTGGTGGTTGACCACCACCACATCGGCGGCCATCGCCTCGCGCCGCGCCTGCATGACATGGCAGGCCTTGAACTGCGGGCAGTCGCCGCCCAGGCAGTTGTCACGGGTGGAGCTGACCAGCGGGATCACCGGCGAGCGGTCGTCCAGGCCTTCGATCTCGGCGAGGTCGCCGCTGCGCGTGGCCTGCGCCCAGGCCTCCACCCGCGCCAGCGTGCGCATGGCCCAGCGGTCGAGCGGTTCGGCGCCCTGCCGTGCAGTCTGCAGACGTTGCAGGCAAAGGTAGCTCGAACGGCCCTTCAGCAGGGCCAGGCTCACAGGCAGGCCCAGTGCCTCGACCAGCCAGGGCAGGTCTCGCAGGAAGAGCTGGTCCTGAAGGTTCTTGGTGGCCGTGCTGACCAGCGCACGCCGCCCCGACAGCAGCAGAGGCACCAGGTAGGCAAAGGTCTTGCCAACGCCCGTTCCGGCCTCGGCCACCAGCGCGCCGCGCTGCTCGATGGCCTGCACCACCGCCGCAGCCAGGCGCTGCTGGGCCTCGCGCTGGGCGAGCGCCGGATCCTTGCGCACCAGCGCACCCTGGCCGGAAAAGGCCTGTGCCACCTGCTCGGCCAGGCCGTCGGAGATCGCGCCCGGGACCGCACCGGGGCCGGCGTTCGACATGTTCAGGCCGGCGTCGGCGGATCGAGTTCCATTTCCAGACGGGAGATCTGATCGCGAAGCAGCAGTCGCCGCTTCGTCAGCCTGCGCAGCGCCAGTTCATCCAGGGGCTGGCTGCCGGCCAGGCGGTCGATCATGTCGTCCATGTCCGCGTGTTCCATGCGAAGTTCTATCAACTGGCGCTGTATGGAGTGCAAGTTGTCATTGATTTGCGGACTTTCGCTCATGTCGGCGAGTTTATATTCGCCGCCATGAGTGCACCAGAACAGGCATTCCGGATCTCGGCGGCCACGGGCATGCACCGCGGCGACCGTGCCTACCAGCAGGACCAGGTCGAGATATTCACCCACGACCGGGTGCCGGGTTGCGCCATGGCGGTGGTGGCCGACGGCATGGGCGGCAAGACCGGCGGACGCAAGGCCGCCGATCAGGTGATGCTGACGGCGCGCCAGATCTTCGAGCGCTACGTGCCGTCCAAGGACGATGCCGCGGCCACGCTGCGTCAGGTGATCACCGAATCGCACCTGATGATCAAGCTGACCGCCCTCACTTCCGAGGAGGAGCCGCACAGCACGCTGGCCGCCTTCCTGGTGAACCCCACGCTCGACTGCGCGTTCGCGCATGCCGGCGATTCTCGCGTGTACCACTTCCGCGGCGCGGAGATGGTGTCGCGCACCAAGGACCATTCCTTCGTGCAACGCCTGGTCGACGAAGGCCGGCTCACCGAGGAGGAGGCGCTGACGCACCCGCAGGGCAACCTGCTGACCGGCTGCCTGGGCACGCACAACGAGCCGCCGGTTTCGATCGGGCTGATCGACCGGTTGCAGTTCGGCGATGCGCTGCTGGCCTGCAGCGACGGCCTGTGGCACTACTTCACACCGCGCGAGATGGGGGCGATCCTGCATGCCCTGCCGCCGCGCGAAGCCAGCGAGATGCTGGTCAACAAGGCACGGCAACGCGCCCGCGGCGGCGGCGACAACCTGTCGCTGGCCATCCTGCGCATCGAAGCGCTGGCCTGAGCGCCGTCAGCGCGGCGCACTCGCCACGGCCGCCGAGGTGGCGGCCACGCTGGCCGCGGACGGCACCGGCAACGGCTTGGAAGTCTTGCCGCGCGCCGCGCGTTCGGCGTTGCGCCGTTCGACCTCCTCGCGGTGCGCGGCCGCCTCGCTGGCGCGCTGCTGCTGTGCGGCCGCCCGCGCAGCGGCAGCCGCGGCATCGTCGGCCGTCTTCGATCGGCTGCGCGCAAGCGTCTGCGCCGCGGGCGCACTGGCCGCCCCGTCGGCGGGCGCGCTGGCCGCCTTGGCGGCACGCGGTTCGGGCGGCGGGCGGCGCTGCGCCTCGGCCTGCTTGGCCTGCTGCCGCAGGCGCGCCTGCTCGGCCTCGGACTTGCGACGCGCCTCGTCCAGCGCCAGCTCGCGCTGGCGCAGGTCGGCCAACGCGGCACGGCGCTGCGCCTGCGCCTCCTCGATGCAGCCGGATACGGCAAAGCGCTGCCGGCAAC
>Ga0105096_10001141_pt1 | contig 10592 bp, 8 predicted proteins | sample PPLLak3cmMay2015_FD_87036 | JGI IMG/M metagenome (GOLD analysis project Ga0105096, IMG submission 87036) | Freshwater sediment microbial communities from Prairie Pothole Lake near Jamestown, North Dakota, USA - PPLs Lake P7 Core (1) Depth... | ecosystem: Environmental > Aquatic > Freshwater >...
CCCGTCGCGTAGCGACAGAATGACATTAGCCGTGGGTTTCAACCCACGGGCTACCGGTTTCAACCCGCGCGATCCCGTTCCGCCCGGGCATTGGGTCGCTACGCGACCCAATGCCCGGGCGGAACGGGGGGCGTTCGGGGATCTTGGCGTGGGTTGCATCGTTCCGTGGGCTAAAGCCCCACGGCAAATCTCGGTGGTCGCTACGCGACCCAATGCGCATGCAACCCGGATTCGCGAATCGGGCCGGCGCGTGCATGTCGTCGCTACGCGACAAATTCCGCCCGTGACCCTTACTTCTTGAGCAGGCAGCCCACGACGTACCAGCCGGCATCGTCCGAACGAACGCTCAGTCCCGCGGCGCCCAGATACTTTTCGACATCCTCGAACGGTGGCAATTTCGAGCCGTCGATTTCCTGCTCGCGAAGTTTATCCTCGTCGTCAGGTCCCAACATCTTGTTCAGGATCTTGGCGAGCATCGTTTCCGACTCCGGCATCTTCCCTTGCCGCAAGAGTTCGTACGTCGCGTGATAGGCCTCGGCGGTCCGCACAAAGGAACGGATCGACTCTTGCTTGACGCCCAGGCGAGTGAGCGCCGCGTCGACTTCCTTGAAGTCTGCAGCCGCCGAAATCTGCTCGGCCGCTTCCTGTGGAGCCAGGACATCCTTGATGAAATCCAGATGCGTAGCCCAAATCAGCCGTCCATGCACCACGGTCACCGCCGAATTCGGAATGATCGGCTTTTCCTCGTCGTCGTCCTCGTCCGTAGCTTCGTCCCCTTCGGTCGACGTGAACTCGGTCCCTTCGATCTTCAGCGTCTCCACTTCGACCGAAGTCTCTTCGTTGATGATTTCCCACACCGGCTGGCCGTCGATGATGTGCCGCTTGGCATTGGGATCCGAGGCCATGATCTTGTCGATCGCCTTGGCCACAGCGGCCGGATTGGTCACGCCAAACGCCAAGCCCAAGCGTTCGCTTTTCGTGGTAATGGGCAGTCGGCAATCCGTAAACACCTCGATGCGTCCCGAGGCATGTTTCACCAGGTCGGCACGCAAATCGACCTGGGGCCCGTTTCGATCGACCGCGATACTCTTGATGACCTCTTCAAACACGCCCGGCTCACCGGCGATCTCGTCCACCAGCGTCGCCACGTATTCAAACGCATCCTGGATCTTGGCGTTCATCGCCAGGTGGCTGGCCGCTCCCGACGGAACCCAGGTTTCCGGCTTCAGGTCGGTCGAATTGGGAAAGTTCAGCATCCGCGCCGCCAGCCGATATTTATCCGTCCCCTTCGCGGCCGGATCCTTGGGAGCGTACACAAATGTCCGATGCAGAATCTCTTCGGTACCGGTCGCCAGATTGATGTGCCCCCCCAATCCCTGCACGGCCTTGAAGCCTTGATTGGCAAGGACCTTCAGCATGTCGGTCCCGCGCTTCTTGCGCCCCCCCGATGACGCTCGACTCACTTCCAGGTATCCAAAAGGTTCGACGAACCATCGCACGTGCGGCGCGACCTCGCCCGACTCCTTGGCGACGTGCTCCAGCGACTTCTCGTACGCTTCCAACGACTTCAGACTCTTGGGACGCTCTCCCATGATGCGTTCCGCCAGCATGACGCCGAGCTGCGCGTGATTCGTGGAGACGAGTGTGTTGTCGTGAATAAAGTGGGACAGGTGCTCCCCTTCAGTCTGCCCCTTGGCCTTGGGCTTGGTGTAGCCGATCAAGGAGATCTCGCCCACCTTCGTGACCACTCGCTTGGCCCCCTCGGTGGCCTGGTGTTGGCGGACCTTTTCCAGGACCTTCTCGGCCTGGGCCATGTTTCCCGTGACATCCAGGATCGCGACCAACGCATGCTGCTTCTTATCTCCACCGGGCTGGACGGTGGCCATGCAGAACTCGCCGTCACAAAGCCCATCGAGGTCGTGCAGGTCGACTCCCAGCTTTTTGCCCGAATCGCCCATCTTCTTCTTGAGCTGCTCGCGAAGATCCTCAACGAACGGTTTCATCAACGGGTCGGCCATCAGCTGGCCGAGTTGAGTCGCGTCCCACTTTTCGCGGAATTCGGACATCTTGACGACGGACAAATAGCCCTTGGTCGTATCGGGCAACAATTCATCCGTCGGGACTCCCGCCACGCACGTGAGCGAACCGAGCAGCAGACCGAGAAATGCCAAAGGGGCGGATAGGACGCGTCGCGTCACGAGTATTCTCCTCGAGGTGTGCGTGCCGTGAAGCTGGGTTAACTCAGGCGACAACGACAGCAGGGCAGGCCGGGCGGTGAAAATTGTTATCGACAGATTCCAGCCGCAAAAAAACTGCCATCGGTTGAATCGCACCTCTCACCGATGTTCCCTACAACTTGTCAGAAAATCCGTTGTCAGATCTTAACGTTTGGCCGCAATACGGCCAAGCTGCGTTAAGTTTGACGACTGTCCCTGGCGTCCTGGACGAGGTCTTGTGCGCCCGCCATAATCCGTCGCCATGCGTGATTACTTGCGGGAAAACCTCAGCCACGATCCGATTCACGGGTACGTTCCGTTCACCTCGAGCCGCGATTCGGGCCCCGGCGAGGTCTGCGAGCGACAGATTATCGATCATCCGTGGCTTCAACGTCTTCGCCATATTCACCAACTCCAAACCGCCTGGTGGGTGTTTCCCTCGGCCGAACATACGCGATTCCAACATGTGCTGGGGGTCATGCACCTGGCGAGCCGCGCCGTCGAACGTCTCTACGACAGCCTCCAAGCCAGCTGTGCGGATGTGCCCAGTCGCGGTTATGTGGAATCGCTCTTGCGGATGGCCGGTCTGCTGCACGATGTGGGGCATGGCCCCTTCGGCCACTTCTTTGACGAACATTTCCTCAAGCCGTTCGGCGAAACACACGAAACCATCGGCGCTCGAATTATCGTCCAAGAGCTCGGGCCGTTGCTGAGCGGATTACGCCGTAATCCGTCGAGTGCCCTGGCGGAAGGAGAACGACTCGACCCGCGCCAAATCGCCTGGCTCATCACGCGTCCCAAAAGCGACGACGCCGAAAGGCAACCCCAATGGCTCTGTTTCCTGCGCAGTCTGTTGAGCGGCATCTATACGATCGACAACCTGGACTTCGTCTTGCGCGACGCCTACATGTCCGGCTACAGCCCGCAGGCCTATGATCTCGAACGACTCCTGCATTACACCTTTTTCAGCCCGCAAGGCTTGACGATTCACGATCGAGGGCTCGATGCGCTCGTGCGGTTCGTGGGCGTACGCGCCGAACTGTTTCGCTCGATCTACTTCCATCGCACGGTGCGAGCGATCGACCTGACGCTGGCCGACCTGTTCGCCGCCAGCCGAGAACGGCTGTTTGACGGCAACCCGGCCGAGCGGCTCGGGGACTATCTGCATTTCACCGAATCGTCGTTGCTGGTCGACGTGGCGCGGTGGGGTCGCAGCGCTGATCCGGCCCTCCATGACCTCGGTCAGCGCTGGAAATCGTTGCTGCAACGACAGATTCCCTGGCGCATGGCCTGCCAGCGGACTCTGGTTTTTGGCGAGCGCGAACCGGAACGGAGCAGCATTTTCCAGGATCCCGGTTATGTCGAACGGCAACTACGGCAAATCTTGCCGCGCGAGCTGGCGTCGATTCCACTGCGAGTCGACATCGCTCGACATATCTTCCGACCCCATACGCGCGGTCCGGCGGCCGGACAGAATTTCTTGTACGATTCGGCCCAGTCGCGCGTGCGTCCCTTGATCGCTCACCAGCTTTACGAACGGCTGCCCGTCAGCCACCGCATCTGTCGCGTGTACGCACAGGACCTGCAGCATGCCAGCCAGTTGGCCGGCGTGCTCGATTCGCTGATTGGCGGCAGCCCCGCCGACGATTTGACCAATATGTAACGAGGTGCCTGAATGTTCTTGGGATTTGGCGAAATCATGGCCCGCATTTGTCCTCCCGAACGCCTGCGCTGGCGGCAAACCTTGCCGGGCAAGGTGGAAGTGACGTGGGGCGGCGGCGAGGCGAACGTCTGCGCGTCACTGGCCCTGTTCGGTCAGTCGGCTCGGTTCCTGACCGCTCTTCCTCCCCAGCCGATCGCCGAGGCGCTGGTCGGCACCCTGCGCGGGCTGGGAGTCGACACCAGCCACATTCTCTGGCGCAAGGAAGGACGGCTGGGCCTGTACTTCGTGGAAGCCGGAGCCAATCAGCGCGGCTCGACCGTGCACTACGATCGCCAATACAGCGCCGTCAGTCTGGCCGGTCCCGAAGAGTACGACTTCGACGCGGCGCTCGAAGGCATCCGCTACGTCCATCTCACCGGCATCACGCCAGCCATCAGTGAAAACGCCTATCGTGCGACCCTGGCGATGGCTCAACGAGCCCGCCACAAGGGTGTCCAGGTTTCGTGCGACCTGAACTTCCGCAAGAAGCTCTGGACCTGGCGGCCCGGCACGAGCGCGAAGGCCCTGGCGCGCGAATGCATGACGGCGCTGCTCGAACATGTCGACCTGGTGATCGCCAACGAAGAGGACGCCTCCGACGTGCTCGGCATTCACGCGGCCGCCACGGACGTATCGCACGGCCAGATCAACGCCACCGCCTACGAGCAGGTCGCGCGCGAGATCGTGCGGCAGTTCCGACAAGTCAAGCATGTGGCAATCACGCTGCGCGAGAGTCTGTCGGCTGATCACAATCGCTGGGGCGCCATGTTGTTCGACACGGCTGCCGACCGGGCGTGGCTCGCGCCGCTTGGCCCGGACGGCCAGTACCAACCGTACGACATGCGCGACATCGTCGATCGAGTGGGAGCGGGAGATTCCTTCGCGGCCGGCTTGCTCTACGGCCTGACCGCCCCCGACCTGGGTAGTCCAGAAGTGGCATTGCAATTCGCCGTGGCGGCGAGCTGCCTGAAGCACTCGATCCAAGGAGACTTCAACTACAGCTCGCGCGACGAGGTCCTGGCACTCATGAAAGGCAACGCCTCGGGCCGAGTGCAGCGCTGAAAGAGTTTCGTGTACCCGCGTGCCACCGTCCGTAGCCGGCACACGTCCCCCACCGGGACAAAACATCCCACCGGCTCGGACGGTGCGAACCAGGACACGGCGTCCACGCGAGTCCAACCACCGTCCGACTCCGTGGTCAGCCCCTGCAAAACGGACCACCGTCACGGCGTACGGACGGTGGCACGCTTTACCTCTCATTTGCAGACTTCGTGCCGCGTTCTAGAATCACCCCCTCACCCCCTCACCCAATCACCCTCCGCCGGCATGACATCCACGCACGACCGTTACGAAAATCCCCTCATCAGCCGCTACGCTTCGCCCGAAATGGCACAGCTCTGGGGGGACCAACGCAAGTTCAGCACCTGGCGCCGGCTGTGGGTCGCGCTGGCCGAAGCCGAGCAGCAGTTGGGCCTGGCGATCACCGACGCCCAGATTGCCGAACTGAAAGCCCATTTGGATGACATCGATTTCACGGCGGCGGCGGCCTACGAGAGGAAACTGCGGCACGACGTGATGGCCCATGTCCATGCCTATGGCGACGTCTGCCCGCTCGCTCGGCCGATCATCCACCTGGGAGCGACCAGCTGTTACGTCACCGACAATACCGATCTGCTGCTCATGCGCGAGGGGCTCGACCTGATTCGCGGGCGTCTCGTGGCGGTGATCTTGCGGCTGGCCGAGTTCGCTCAGCGCTATCGCGATCTGCCGTGCCTGGGATTCACCCACTTGCAACCGGCTCAACCCACCACGGTCGGCAAACGAGCCTGCCTGTGGGCCTATGACTTGGTGCTCGATCTGGCCGAACTCGAACATCGTCGCGCCGCGCTGCTGGCCCGCAGCGTTAAGGGGACCACCGGCACTCAGGCGAGTTTCTTGACCTTGTTCGAGGGCAATCACGAACAAGTGCGAAAGCTGGAACAACTGGTGGCGAGCAAGATCGGCTTCGACGACACGTACGCCGTCACCGGCCAAACGTATTCACGCAAGGTCGACGCGCAAGTCGTGGACGTCCTGGCCGGGATCGCTCAAAGCGCTCACAAAATGTCGACCGACCTGCGAATCCTGCAGAGCCGCAAGGAAATCGAGGAGCCGTTCGAAACAAGCCAGATCGGTTCATCGGCGATGGCCTACAAGCGCAATCCGATGCGCAGCGAGCGGATCTGTGGACTCGCGCGCTTCGTGCTGAGCCTGCAGTCGAGCGCCGCGGCGACCATGTCGGTGCAATGGATGGAACGGACGCTCGACGACAGCGCCAACCGGCGACTCGTCCTGCCCCAAGCCTTCCTGGCCATCGACGCGATCCTGCTCATCGCCCAGAACGTGACGAGTGGCCTGGTCGTCTACCCACGAGTGATCGGCCGGCACCTGTCGGAAGAACTTCCGTTCATGGCGACCGAGAACATCTTGATGGCGGCGGTGGCGGCGGGAGGCGACCGCCAGGACTTGCACGAGCGTATTCGCCAACACAGCCAGGACGCGGCGCAAGTGGTCAAGGCCGAGGGAAAGCCGAACGATTTGCTTGAGCGGCTCGCGGCGGACCCCGCCTTTGCTCAAGTCGATCTATCGGCCACGCTCGACCCGGCACAGTTTGTCGGCCGAGCGCCGCAGCAGGTGGACGAATTCCTGGCCGAAGTCGTCGAGCCGATTCGCCAGCGGTATGCGGGTCGGACGGCGGGCGAGGCTGATTTGCGGGTTTAGGCAAAAACCAAAAGGCTCAGACAGGAAAATTTTGGGCCAGAAGAATAAGAAATAGACAACAGACAACAGACAACAGACAACAGACCATCGGGCGTTCAGATCATGTCTACCTTGCGCTTCGTACGGCGGCGAGCTTTCAGGCAATCGTCACAGACGCCGTTGACGATAAAGCGATGCCCGAGCACTCGAAATCCGAAGCCGCTCGCCACCTGATCGCGCAATCGAATGAGTTCTTCGCTCTGGAATTCGATCAGCCGCTGGCATTCGGTACAGTGCAGATGGTCGTGCTGTGGGTAACCGTAGTCGTGCTCGTAAACCGTGCGGCCGTCAAGCGTAAACGAACGAAGCAGGCCGGCTTCGACGAACTTGTTGAGCGTTCGATAGACGGTCGCCCGGCCAATCCGACCCGATTCTCCGCGCTGCGGAAGCTGTTCGAGGAGCGAATCGGCGTCGAAATGGTCGTGCCGCTTGAACACGTGTTCGATGAGCAGACGTTGAGGCTGCGTGAGTCGCTTACCGCGACTCTGCAGGTATTCCTCGAATCGTTTGAGCGGCGAAAGAGATACTTCCACCGCTCCCAATGACGTTTCTTGCGACATAACAACTCACCACAGTTTGGCCGCTATTGTACGCCAAACGGGCGGTAAGCTGAATGGATGACCCGCCAGCCGCTCGCGCGGGCCACTACGCGATTTCATCCAACAATCGCTCGATGGCCGTGTCCAGCTTGGCCTCGGTTTCATAGACTCCCGACGCGATTTGTGCCTTGATCTCGGCCACTCGATCCGCGCGGATGTCCGGAATGTCGGCCATTCGGCTGATCAGGCTGGCTTCGGGCGAAATGTCGAGCTGATCGGTCGGCGCCGAGTAGGCGGCTTCCGTCGGAGCTGGAGCATTGGCAATACGGTGCGGGGCCCCAATGGACTGAGCACCATGAAGAAAAGCGGGTCCGTGAACTTGCATGATTCGATCCCCCAGGCAATGCAGGTTGTGCGTGTGAACAGGGACCGAGGAACGGTTCGCCGCACCCGGGCCGCACGGAACCAATCGAAGCGAAACCGCCTCGACGGATTCTTCATCCCTTTCCGTGTTTTTCCGAATACGCTTGTGGCTACGAACCGGGCGGGCCGTCCCCCTCGGTTAACATCAAGCTCTTACGTCGGCGTCGCTTTTCCGTAGTCAGACAAGCAATCCGTGGCAAACTGGGTGACCTACGCGAACGCAATCACATAGACAACCCAGTTATCGTCCACCACTCGCCAACGCTTACACCGAAACGTCACCTAATCTCCCTGTAGGGTTCGCAGGCATCTAGGCCGTCTGTGCAAGTTATGACAGACAGCCTCGGAAGGACTTACGACGGGAGCCAGCATAGCCGACAACCGCCCAACCCACCGCCTACGCGACCCGACGCACGGTTTCACGACGAACGTCGTCTTGGTTCGACAAGCTGGTCAGGGTGAGCCACCCTGGCCAGGATGTCAGATTCTACGTGATCCGAGCTCGAATTGTTTTCGGCTAGTCTGGTTTTTTTCGATCTTTCCATCCGGTTCAAGGCAAGCCCTGCGAACGCCTGTCTCGAAGCGGGCGGAGTATACGGAAGCGCGAATTTCGCCACAAGATCAACTGCGTTTCTGCCGCAACCAATCCACGGCCTTCCATTCGACCTCGGATTCCCCCAACTCATCCTGCCGCTGCCGCAGCATGGCGTCCAACGCTGCGGCCTGTTCGAGATACCGCTGCCGGTCGGCGCGCAACGACTCCTCGATCCGCAAGTCGCCTTGCAGCGGTTGCAACCGCAACACCCCCGGCACCGTCGCCTGGCGACGCCGCGATTGGAACGCTTCGAGTTCGCCGGCCACTCGCGCTAACTCCACCGCCAGTTGCCGCTGGGATTCCAGCACGGCGGCCAAGGCCAGCCGACGCTCGTCGCGCATCGCCTTTTTCAGTCGCCAGACTCCCTCTAACTTGAACACACCGTTCGACATGGTTCGCGCCTCATTTCATGCGAGCCGCTCGCTCGGCCAGTTGAATCACGTGTGCCCGTGCCTGTTCGAACGTGATCCGTTCGTCGACCCCCTGCCGCAGAAAACGTTGAAAATCCAGGTCGAGCGCCAGAGCCAGATCGACCAGGGGCTGGCTGCCGCGACGATAGGCGCCAATCGCAATCAAGTCCTCATGCTGTCGATACGCGGCCAGGATTTCCCGCACGCGCTGCACCGCCAACTGCTGCTCGCGACCCGTCACTTGCAATTGCACTCGACTGACACTCTCGAGCACGTCGATCGCCGGAAAGTGACCGCGCGACGCCAAATTGCGCGACAACATCAGATGCCCGTCCAGCAGGGCCTTCACCGAATCGCTGATCGGTTCCCGCGGATCGTCCCCTTCGACCAGCACCGAGTAGAACCCGGTGATGCTCCCCTTCGTGACTCGTCCGGCCCGCTCGATCAACCGCGGCAGGTGCGAGAAAACGGACGGCGGAAAGCCGCGCGCGGCGGCCGGTTCGCCCGAGGCCAGCCCGATTTCGCGCAGCGCCAGCGCGAAACGCGTCAGCGAATCCATCACCAACAGCACGTCGCGACCTTGATCGCGAAAGAATTCGGCAATCGCCGTCGCCGTCCAGGCCGCTCGACATCGCAGCGGCGCCGGTTCGTCGCTCGTCGAAACGACGACGACGCTGCGGGCCAGCCCCTCGGGGCCAAGATCTCGCTCGAGGAACTCGTTCACTTCCCTGCCCCGCTCGCCGATCAACGCGATGACGTTCACTTCGGCTTCCGCGCCGCGCGCCATCATACCCAGCAACGTGCTCTTCCCGACTCCCGCTCCCGAAAAAATCCCCAGCCGCTGACCTCGGCCACATGTGAGCATTCCATCCAGGGCCCGCACGCCGGTTCCAATCGGCGTATCGATGCGCGGCCGATCGAGGGCCGCGGGAGCCGCGCGCTCGATCAGCACGTGCGACGTGCAGGCCGGCGCCGGACGTCCATCCAAAGGCTGGCCCAGGCTATTGACGATGCGTCCGAGCAACTCCGTGCCGACGCGCACCGACCGCAGGCTGCGACGCAGCCGCACGCGTTGCCCGTAGCGCACTCCCGCGACATCTCCCCAGGGAAAGACCAGCGCCAAGTTCCCTCGAAACGCCACGACCTCGCCCAGCAGCGGCGGCGCCGCGCCTCGCGAAACCTCGACCGTGGCTCCCACCGGAGCCGGCAGATCGGCGACGACGACCAACGCGCCTTCCAACCGCGCGACCGTACCGGTCAGTCCGGTGGTGGTGATGCGGGGAAGTAGTTCGACAAGAGATTCCATTCAAGCGAGCTCCTCGATCAGGCGAGCCAGCTGCGTGGCGAAGCGCTGATCAATCTCGCCATGATCAGTCGTCACCCGACATTCGCCGCGCTGCAGCGCGTCATCGGCCACCAGTTCGGTTTCCGCCACGCGGCCCAACTGCTGCGCGAGCTGGCGAATCGGAACGTTCAAGGCCGCCAGATCCTCAGGGTGCAGCGTCAGCCGAATTCGCGCGCAACCCGCCGCGAGTTCCAGCGACTCGCGCACCAGTTCGAGTGCTAATTGCGGATGTTCGCGAACTTCCCGCCGCACGATCCGCTCGGCCATCGCCACCGCCAGGTCGATCAGATTCCGCTCCCATCGCAGCAGCCATTCGGCGCGCGCTCGTTCGATCTGCTGGACCAGCCCGCCGAGCACCGTCGCGGTGGATCTCGCGGGTTCGTCACCACGATGCTGCGACGACGCTTGAGCGGCGGCCAGGCCGGCCGCCAATCCCTCTTCATGAGCCTGTCGGCGGATGTCGTCGGCCTCGGCGCGCGCCCGTTCCAAGACTTCGGCGGCTTCACGTCGAGCTTCCTCGGCGCGCGAGACGTCCTGCTCTCGCCCCGGTGACTCGGCGCCCA
>Ga0105096_10001143_pt1 | contig 10591 bp, 8 predicted proteins | sample PPLLak3cmMay2015_FD_87036 | JGI IMG/M metagenome (GOLD analysis project Ga0105096, IMG submission 87036) | Freshwater sediment microbial communities from Prairie Pothole Lake near Jamestown, North Dakota, USA - PPLs Lake P7 Core (1) Depth... | ecosystem: Environmental > Aquatic > Freshwater >...
CCCCGCTCGGCGATGCGCTCGACCTGCACGATGACGATGCCGCCGGAGTTGCGCGCCGCCATTGCGATGGCCAGCCCTTCGAGCGTCAGAGCCTCCTTCTCCATGGTGATGTTGCCGTCGACGTCGGCCGTGGTGCCGCGGACGATGCCGACGTCGATGCGCGGCGCCTTGTAGAACAGGTACTCCTCGCCGTCGATCTCCATCAGCCGCACCAGTTCCTCGGTGGTGCGGGCGTTGAGCTTGCCGCCGCCGAGCCGCGGGTCGACGAAGGTGCCGAGCCCGATCTTCGTCAGGTGCCCCGGCTTGCCGGCCGCGGTGTCGCGGTACAGGTGCGTGATCACGCCCTGCGGCAGGTTGTAGGCCTCGATCCGGTTGGCGACCGCCAGCGCCTGCACGCGCGGCACCAGCCCCCAGTGTCCGCCGATCACGCGCCTGACGAGCCCTTCGTGGCCAAGGTGGTTGAGCCCGCGGTCCTTGCCGTCGCCCTGGCCGGCGGCGTAGACGAGGGTCAGTCCTTCGGGATGGCCGATGCCGTCGGGGTCGTGGCTGCTGGATTCGAGGAAGCGCTGTTCCAGCGCCACAGCGATGTTCTCGGCGAAGCCGATGCCGACGAAACCGCTGGTGGCGAGCGTGTCGCCGTCCTGCACCAGTTGCACCGCCTCGCGCGCGCTGACGATCTTGCCCTTCTCGAAGGTGCGCAGCGCTGCCAGCAGTTCCCGGCCATGGGTGCTCATGACGGTCTCCCCGCGGGCATGGGTACCCGCTCTTCTAGAATCGCCGCCACTCTAACGACAAGGGGATGGCCATGGAAATCAAGGGCAACGTCTTCATCGTCACCGGCGGTGCCTCGGGTCTCGGCGGCGCCACCTCGACGCTGCTGGCGCGCGGCGGCGGCAAGGTGATCATCGCCGACGTGCAGGCCGACAAAGGCGAGGCACTCGCCCGTGAACTCGGCGACGGCGCCCGCTTCATCAAGTGCGACGTCACCTCCGAGGCCGACGGGCAGGCGGTGGTCGACGCCGCCACCGCGGCCGGCACGCTGCGCGGCCTCGTCAACTGCGCCGGCATCGCCATCGGCGAGAAGACGGTCGGCAAGGAAGGGCCGCACGCGCTGGCCAGCTTCTCGCGGGTGATCGGCATCAACCTGATCGGCACCTTCAACATGATCCGGCTGGCTGCCACGGCGATGAGCAAGCTCGAGCCAACGGCAGACGGCGAGCGCGGCGTGCTGGTCAACACCGCCTCGGTGGCGGCCTTCGACGGCCAGATGGGCCAGGCGGCGTACGCGGCTTCCAAGGGCGGCGTCGCCGGCATGACGCTGCCGATCGCCCGCGATCTCTCCCGCAACGGCATCCGCTGCGTGACCATCGCGCCGGGCCTGTTCGAGACGCCGATGCTGCTCGGCATGCCGAAGGAGGTGCAGGACTCGCTCGGCAAGCAGGTGCCGTTCCCGTCGCGGCTGGGCAAGCCAGCCGAATACGCCAACCTGGTAGCGGCGATCCTCGGCAACGTGATGCTCAACGGCGAGACGATCCGGCTCGACGGCGCCATCCGCCTGCAGCCGAAGTGACGCATCCGTCCCAGAGCAAGAGGCGCAGCCTCGCAGCGATGGGAAACGGATGCGTCATCCCCGCGAAGGCGGGGATCCGTTGGCGTCCCGACAGAGCAGCCGCAGAGGCAATGCCATGCCGATCTCCGCGAGCAGCTTCCTGAGACGGATGCACCGCCTCGCCGCGGTCGGCACGGCCCTTTTACTGGCCGCCTGCGCGAGCGCGCCCGAGCGTCCCTCGGCGCCGGAGGCCGGCTCCGGATTCCGGCCCGGCGTCGAAGGCGCGATCGCAACGCGGCACATGGCCGCGGCGGCCAATCCGCTGGCGGCAGCAGCCGGCCGCGACATCCTGCGCGCCGGCGGCAGCGCGGTCGATGCCGCGATCGCCATGCAACTGGTGCTGACGCTGGTCGAGCCGCAGAGCTCGGGCGTCGGCGGCGGCGCCTTCCTGATGCACTTCGACGGCCGCCTGGTGCAGGCCTACGACGGCCGCGAGACGGCGCCGGCCGGCGTCGACGAGAACCTGTTCATGGTCGACGGCAAGCCGATGGCCTTCTACGAAGCCGTGGTCGGCGGCCGTGCGGTCGGCGTGCCGGGCGTGCTGCGGATGCTCGAACTCGCGCATGGGCAGCACGGCCGCCTGCCCTGGGCAAAGCTCTTCGAACCGGCGATCCTGCTGGCGGAGAACGGCTTTCCGGTGTCGCCGCGGCTGCATGCCCTGCTCGCCGGCGAGAAGCACCTGCCGCGCGACCCGACCGCCCGCGCCTACTTCTACACCGCCGACGGCGCGCCGAAGCCGGTCGGCACCGTGCTGCGCAACCCCGAACTGGCGGCAACGCTGCGCGCAATCGCCGCCGGCGGCGCCGACGCCTTTTATCGCGGGCCGATCGCCGCCGACCTCGCCCGCGCCGTGCAATCGCATCCGAACCGCGGCCTGCTCGCCGAGTCCGACCTCGCCGGCTACCAGGCGAAGGAGCGGCCGCCGGTGTGCACCGACTACAAGCGCTGGCGCGTCTGCGGCATGTCGCCGCCGTCGTCTGGGGGCGTGGCGGTGGCGCAGATCCTCGGCATCCTGGCGCGGCGGAACATCGCCGTCGTGCCGCCGCAGGACGATCGCGGCCGGCCCGAACCGCAGGCCGATGCGGTGCATCTGTTCAGCGAAGCCGGCCGCCTCGCCTTTGCCGACCGCGACGTCTACATCGCCGATCCGGATGTCGTCGTGGTCGACTGGGGGGCGCTGACGAATCCCCGCTATCTCGCCGAACGCGCGGCGCTGATCGGCCCGCGCAGCATGGGGCGGGCCGCGCCCGGCGTGCCGGCCGGCTACCTGTTGACCTGGGCGGCGGACGAAGCGCGGCGCGGCGCGACCTCGCATGTCTCTGCCGTCGACGATTTCGGCAATGCGGTGTCGATGACGACCTCGATCGAGGACCAGTTCGGCGCCAGGGTGATGCTGCGCGGCTTCCTGCTGAACAACCAGTTGACCGACTTCTCCTTCGTGCCGAGCGCGGCCGGCCGGCCGATTGCCAATCGCGTGCAGCCGGGCAAGCGGCCGCGCTCGTCGATGGCGCCGACGCTGGTGTTCGATGGCGCCAGCGGCGAACTGCTGGCGAGCCTGGGCTCGCCCGGCGGCTCTCAGATCATCAATTACGTGGCGAGGACGCTGGTGGCGCTGCTCGACTGGAACCTGGACATCCAGCAGGCGATCGCGCTGGCCAACTTCGGCAGCCGCAACGGGCCGACCGAACTGGAGCAGGGGCGCTTCGGCCCGGCGCTGGTCGAGGAACTGAAGGCGCGCGGCCACGAGGTCCGCGAGATGCCGATGACCAGCGGCCTGCAAGGCATCGTCCGCGTGACGTTGCGCGACGGCAGCCGGGGCTGGGCCGGCGGCGCCGACCCGCGTCGCGAAGGGGTCGCTCTAGGCGACTGAACGGAAGTGGGTGGCCAGCGAACCTATCTCAGAGTCCGCGGCCGCCGCGGACTCTGAGATAGGTTCTAGACTCGCGCCTCACACCCCAGGAGACGAACAGATGACGATCAAGGTTGGCGACAAGCTGCCCGAAGGCACGCTGCAGGAATTCATCGAAGTCGAGACGGCGGGCTGCTCGATCGGGCCGAACACCTTCAACGTTGCTGACGTCGCGAAGGGCAAGAAGATCCTGGTCTTCGGCCTGCCCGGTGCCTACACGCCGACCTGCTCGGCCAAGCATGTCCCGGGCTATATCCGCCACTACGACGCGCTGAAGTCCAAGGGCGTCGACGAGATCTGGTGCATCTCGGTGAACGACGCCTTCGTGATGGGCGCCTGGGGCCGCGAGCAGGGCGCCACCGGCAAGGTGCGCATGATGGCCGATGGTTCAGCCGACTACACGAAGAAGCTCGGCCTCGAGCTCGACCTGGTGGCCCGCGGCATGGGCGTGCGCTGCCAGCGCTTCGCGATGCTGGTGGTCGACGGTGTGGTCACCAAGCTGCACGTCGAGGCGCCGGGCAAGTTCGAGGTCAGCGACGCCGAGACCATGCTCGCGCACGCGTGAGCGGCGCAAGATCGCAGAGCAAAACGCCGCCCGCGGGCGGCGTTTCTCTTGCGGCCGTCAGTTCAGCCGCGCCGCCGCCTGCTGCAGCAGGGCGAGCCGCTCGCGCACCTCGCCGGTATCGGGCGGCGAGGCTGCCATGGAGAGATAGGCAACGAGGTCGCTGACGGCCGCGCGCGGGCACTCCAGTTTTTCGAAGACGGTGGCGCGATCGCGCCGCTCCAGCCCCTGCTGCGGCTGCAGCGCCACCAGCCGATTCATCACCTCCAGCGCCGCGGGCCATTGCCGCGCCTTGAAGTGATGTTGCTTCAGGTTGCGCAGCAGGCGGGCGAGGATTTCGTGCTCGCCTGCCGGAGCGAGGTAGGGGTCGAGTGCCGACTCGGGCGAGTCCGGCATCGCCTGCCGCAGCAGCTCACGCAGGCCGCCGGCCGAAAGCGTCGCCCCGCCGCTGAAGACGTCGATGAAGATGGCGCCGTTGCCCAGCCGCAGGCTGACCAGGAAGTGGGCCGGGAAAGACACCCCCTGCAGCCGCAGCCCGGCGCCCTTGCCGATCTCGATGTACAGCAGCGACAGCGTGATCGGGATGCCTCGCCGGCGCGCGATGACCTGGTGGAGGTAGCTGTTCTGCGGATCGTCGTAGTCCTTCGCGGCGCCGCGAAATCCCAGCTCGGTGAAGAAGAAGTGGTTGAGCAGGCGAAGGCGGTTCATCGCGCTGGCGTCGGCCGCCACCCGTTCGCCGAGCTGACGGCGCCAGGCCAGCACCTGTTCCACCGCTGCGGCGGGCTCGCAGGCCGGGTCGGCGTAACGCGGCACCTGTGCCGCGGCTTCCAGCAGCGGCAGCGGCCGGGCATCCTTGAGCAGCGTCTCGAACTCCTCGAACGCCGTCATTGCACCGGGGCGACGAAGTGGCGCGGCCGGAAGCCGAGCAGCAAGAGCACGGCGCCATAGACCGCCGCTCCGCCGGCGATCAGGCCGGCAAGCAGTGCCGCCCGCGCAACCCAGTCGCCCTGCATCGCCGTCCAGTCGATGCCGCGCGATGCGAACCTCAACGCTGCCGCCAGCGCCGCAACCGCCAATGCGATCTGGCCGGTAAATGCGAGCCAGCCCGGGGTCGGCACGTAGAGCCCGCGACGGCGCAGCCCGGCGTAGAGCATCGCCGCGTTGGCGAGCGCGCCGACGCTGACCGACCAGGCCAGGCCGGCGTGCGCCAGCCAGGGCACCAGCACCAGGTTCGCCGCCTGCGTGGCCAGCAGTGCAACGACGGCAATCTTCACCGGCGTGCGGATGTCCTGCCGCGCGTAGAAGCCGGGCGCGAGGATCTTCACCGCGATCAGACCGAGCAGGCCGACCGAGTAGCCGGTCAGCGCGCGCGCGGTCTGCGCCACGTCGGCGGCGCCGAAGCGTCCGCCCTGGAACAGCACGGAGATGATCCCCTCGGCCAGGATGCCCAGCCCTACCGCTGCGGGCAGCGCGACGAGCAGCGTCAGCCGCAACCCCCAGTCGAGCAGCCGGCTGTAGTCCTCGGTCCGCGCCTCCGTGTGCGCCTTCGACAGGCTCGGCAGCAGCACGGTGCCGAGCGCGACGCCGAGCAGAGCGGTCGGGAACTCCATCAGCCGGTCGGCGAACGCCAGCCAGGTGACGCTGCCGACGGCCAGGTGCGAGGCGATGTTGGTGTTGATGATGATCGACACCTGCGCGACCGACACGGCAAACACCGCCGGCACCATCAGCTTCAGGATCCGCCGCACCGCGGGATCGCGCAACGCCGCCCGCAGGCTGCCCAGTCGCGGCAGCATGCCGATGCTGGCGAGCGCCGGAAGCTGGATCGCCAGTTGCAGCACGCCGCCGATGACCACCGCCACGGCCAGCGCGAGGATCGGCTGCGCCAGCCGCGGCGCCAGCAAGAGCGCGCAGGCGATGAACGAGACGTTCAGCAGCACCGGCGTCACAGCCGGCACCGCAAAGCGGCGGAAGCTGTTGAGCACGCCGGCGGCCAGCGCCACCAGCGACATGAACAGGATGTAGGGAAACATCCAGCGCGTCATCAGCGTCGCCAGTTCGAAGGCAGCCGGATCGCGCGCCAGCCCGGAAGCCAGCAGCCAGACCAGCACCGGCGCTGCCAGCACGCCCGCGATCGACACCAGCAGCACGGCCCAGAAGAGCGCCGAGCCGACGCGATCGACCAGCTCGCGCGTCCGCGCATCGCCTTCGCGCGTCCGGACCTCCGCCAGGATCGGCACGAAGGCCTGCTGGAACGCGCCCTCGGCGAACAGCCGGCGCAGCAGGTTCGGCAGCCGGAAGGCGACGTTGAAGGCGTCGGTCTCGGCGCTGGCCCCGAAGATGCGCGAAATGATGAGGTCGCGGACGAGGCCGGTGACGCGCGAGGCGAGCGTCAGGCCGGAAACGGTCGCAACGGCGCGGAGCAGGTTCAAGGCACGGCTTTTCGAGGGCGGCTTGCGGGCTGCCGCCCGGTCGGGAGCTTGGACGGTGGTCGCTAGTTTGCTATAGTCCGGCGCCTCGCGTTTGGGCCCTGTCCGCTGATGCCGACATCGGTCCCATGGGCGCGGCGGCGGCGGCCCAGATCGCGCGGCCGCGCCGGAATCTCGCAGAACTCTCGCAACAGGTCGGAAACCCATGGCAAACAGCAAGCAGGCCCGCAAGCGGGCAAGGCAGTCCGACGCGCGCAATGCGCTGCGCTCCTCGCAGCGTTCACGCGTGCGCTCGGCCATCAAGTCGGTGCGCAAGGCGATCGCCGCCGGGGATGCCCAGGCCGCCAAGACCGTGTTCCAGTCGGCGACCCGGGTGATCGACTCGCTCGCCGACAAGAAGGTCGTGCACAAGAACCACGCAGCGCGCAACAAGAGCCGCCTGGCGGCGGCGATCAAGGCGATCGCCTGAGGCCTGAGCTGCGCGCCGGGTCCACCCCGGATGCCAGATGTGAACAAGGCGCGGAACCGCAGGGGCGGGCCGCGCCTTTTGTTTGGCTGCGGCCGCCCCGGCCGCTCAGCCGCCGCGCTCCGGCAACGTGCAGCCCTCGTAGACGGGCAGGTCGTTGTCGCGGGCGAAGTTCATCACGAAGCTGAAGGCCATCGGCTCGAGTTCGTTCAACCGCTCGTCGACGACGACGCACCTGACGCCCCCGACCAGCATCGGCCGCACGTACGGCGAGTAGCCGATGTAGGCGTCGCGCCCCGCGGCGATTCCACCGGGCCGATAGCTCGACATCACGCCGCACAGCCGTTCGGCCCAGTCACTGGGGCGAAACGGCCGCCCGGCGGCGGTGATGCCGTGGATGAAGAACTCCCGGGGTTTGCTGGACACGGCGGCGGCAGCGAGGGTCGCCGCGGCCACCGGGTGCCGCCGCTCCCAGGTCAGCCTGGAGGCGGTCGGCGGCGTTCAGGTATCCGGCCACTGATCGACGGCGCGGATGTTAGCCCGGCCGAAGCGGCCGATCAGCCCCACTCCGCCCTTTGACGCACACGCAACCTGCGGACCGACCATCATGAGCGCGCTCGGCCGTTCCGAAGCGCTCATCCTAGAGCGCGTAGCGCGGAGGGAAGCCTAATGAGCCAGCCCGTCTCCAAGGTCCTGCTGATCAACGACGAGCCGTTGATCCTCAAGGAGTTCCTGAAGGGACTCAACGCGGCGGCGCGCACCCTGGACAACCCCTTCGGCATCACCTTCCTCGGTGCGCTGACCGCCAAGGAGGGCCTGCAGCTGATCGAGCGCGACGGCGACATCCAGATCGTGATCGTCGACGACAAGCTCTACGCCGTGCAGGAGGGCGCCCGCCGGCAGGCGAACCGCATCGGCAACGGCAAGGAGCCGACGCGCAGCCTGCAGGTCAGCGCGCTGAAGCTGGTGCAGAAGATCACCGCGCTGCGTCCCGAACTCGACCTGTACATCCTGATCGAGAAGGAGAAGGAGGACCAGGTCGTCGACGCGCTGTTCTCCGAGGCGGTGGACGGCTACTTTTACAGGGAGGAGCGCGACCTTCGCGGCATGTACCGGATCCTGAACGCGCAGATCGCCGAGCGCGCGCGCACGCCGTTCTACGACGCGCTGAAGAGCTACGTGCTGGCGGCCAAGGACGCCTGGCACACGCCGGGGCACTCCAGCGGCGATTCGCTGCGCGGCAGCCCCTGGGTCGGCGAGTTCCACGAGTTCATGGGCGAGCATGTCTTCGACGCCGATCTGTCGGTGTCGGTCAAGGCGCTCGATTCGCTGATGGAGCCCACGGGCGTGATCGCCGAAGCGCAGCAGATGGCTGCCAAGGCCTTCGGCGCCCGCAGGACCTTCTTCGCCACCAACGGCACCTCGACGGCCAACAAGGTGATCCTGCAGACGCTGATCGCGCCCGGCGAGAAGATGCTGCTCGATCGCAACTGCCACAAGAGCGTGCACCACGGTGTGGTGCTCTCCGGCGCGCAGCCGGTCTATCTCGATTCCAGCGTCAACAAGGCCTACGGCGTCTTCGGTCCGGTGCCGAAGAGCACGATCCTCAAGGCGATCGAGGACCATCCCGATGCGCAGCTCCTTGTGCTGACCTCCTGCACCTACGACGGCCTGTGCTACGAGCTGAAGCCGATCATCGACGCCGCGCACGCCCGCAACATCAAGGTGCTGATCGACGAGGCCTGGTTCTCGCACGCGCGCTTCCACCCCGACCTGCGGCCCACCGCGCTCGAAGCCGGCGCCGACTACGCCACCCAGTCGGCGCACAAGACCCTGTCGTCTTTCTCGCAGGCGGCGTTCATCCATGTGAACGACCCCGGCTTCAAGGAGCACCTGTTCCGCGAGAACTTCAACATGCATACATCGACCAGCCCGATGTACAGCATGATCGCCAGCCTCGACGTGTCGCGGAAGCAGGCGGTGATGGAGGGCTACAAGCTGCTCGAACGGACGCTGATGCTGGCCGGCGAGCTGCGCGAGCAGATCAATTCGACCGGCACCTTCCGCGTGCTGGCGCTCGACGACCTGCTGCCCGACGAGGTCAAGGCCGACGGCATCCGGCTCGACCCGACCAAGATCACGGTCGACATCTCCTCCTGCGGCATGACGGTGGACGAACTGCAGCAGGAGCTGTTCTCGCGCTTCAACATCACGATCGAGAAGTCGACCTTCAACACGATCACGCTTCTGCTGACCATCGGCACCACGCGCTCGAAGTGCTCGCGGCTGTACGACGCGCTGATGCGCATCGCCCGCGAGAAGCGCTCGCCGCGGCGGCTGTACCGCACGCCCGACCTGCCGCCCTTCACCCGCCTGGTCCACCTGCCGCGCGACGCCTACTACAGCGGCGGCGAACTGGTGCCGCTGCTCGACGACAACGACCAGCCGAACCGGGCGCTGATCGGCCGCATCTGCGCCGACCAGGTCGTGCCCTACCCGCCCGGGATCCCGGTTCTGGTGCCGGGTCAGCTCATCACCGACAACATCGTCGAGTACCTGATCCGCTACCTGCGGGTGCAGAACAAGGTCGAGCTGCACGGCGTCGTCTACCAGGGCTATTTCCCGAGCATCCGCGTGCTGTCAGCCTCCGAGGAGCAGAAGCTGGCGCCGCTGGCGAGTTCGGCGCCGCCGAAGCTGGCCGCCTAGGCGCGACCCGGCCGGCCGTCAGCTCCCGCTGCGGCAGCCGCCTCCCTATAATTCTGCAAACGCGGAGCCGCGCAGCGCATCCGCGTTTTTCTTTTTCTCCGCTCATGGGGTCGCCGATGTCGCACCTGATGAACACCTATGCCCGACTGCCGGTCGCGTTCACCCACGGCAAGGGCGCCTGGCTTTGGGCCTCCGACGGCCGCGAGTACCTTGACGCCCTGGCCGGCATCGCCGTCAACGGCCTCGGCCATGGCCATCCGAGGCTGGTCGCCGCGCTGACCGAGCAGATCGGCCGGCTGATCCACGTCTCCAACATCTACCGCATCGCCGAGCAGGAACAACTGGCCGACCGCCTGTGCGCCCTGACCGGGCTCGACGAGGTCTTCTTCGCCAACTCCGGTTCCGAGGCCAACGAAGGCGCTTTGAAGCTGGTTCGGATGTACGGCCACAAGCATGGCAATCCGGAAGCGCAGACGATCGTGATGGACCAGGCTTGGCACGGTCGCACGCTGGCGACGCTGGCCGCCACCGGCAGCGAGAAGGCGCGCAAGGGTTTCGAGCCGCTGCCCAGCGGCTTCATCCGCGTGCCGTACAACGATCTCGCCGCAATCGAGCGCACGGCCGCAGCCGATCCGCGCGTGCAGGCCGTCTGGCTCGAGGTGCTGCAGGGCGAAGGCGGCATCCGCGTCGCCGAACCCGATTACCTGCGCGCGCTGCGCCGCCTATGCGACGAACGCGGCTGGCTCTTGATGGTCGACGAGGTCCAGTGCGGCATCGGCCGCACCGGCAAGTGGTTCGGCTATCAATGGGCCGACATCAAGCCGGATGTGGTCACGCTGGCCAAGGGGCTGGGTTCCGGCGTGCCGATCGGCGCCGTGATCGCCGGCGGCGCTGCCTCTGGCACCTTCGG
>Ga0105096_10001144_pt1 | contig 10585 bp, 10 predicted proteins | sample PPLLak3cmMay2015_FD_87036 | JGI IMG/M metagenome (GOLD analysis project Ga0105096, IMG submission 87036) | Freshwater sediment microbial communities from Prairie Pothole Lake near Jamestown, North Dakota, USA - PPLs Lake P7 Core (1) Depth... | ecosystem: Environmental > Aquatic > Freshwater >...
TTATACTTTTTCATTTGCAAGTAGCAGATAATTCCGATTTTATTATTTTAAATAATTATAAAAAAAAATTAAATTCAAATAATATATTAAGAGAGATTCGATTAAAAAGTTCTGATGGGACTGATTTACAAAAAACTAAATTGGGTGGTCTACCAATTTGGGTTCAAAATAATGAAACTCCAGTTTGTCCTAATTGTAAAAACCCAATGTCGTTTATAGGACAGATTGATTCGTTTGATGATGATTGGCATAAATTAAGAGATAATCCTAGATATTATTTTTCTGATGATGGGATCATTTATATATTTTTTCCATTTTGTTGTGGAGAAGACCCTAAAGTTGTTTTTCAAGGATATTAAAAATAATAAATAAAATTCCTCCCCCTTTAAATCGGGGGAGGAATTGTTTTAATTCGCTGGTATAAATATCGGGCTCGGATCTATCTTCGGATCGACAGGAAATTCTGATCTTGATGCGATAATATACTTATATGGAATTTCTTTAGGCCATTCATATTTATGATGAATCCCTTCGATATCCGACATAAAGTCGGTCACAAATAAGATTAGCCCAGGTAATTGTTGTTGCTCGGGATCATCTCCCCGGTAAATTGATTCGATATAATCATATACTTCTTGATGGGAAGTTCCCCCTCGTCCTGAAAATCCGATAGGGGTGGTGTTATTAGCGAAATTATCGATTGTTGTACTATCAAAAACTGTTTTTTGCTCTAGAAATAGTACGCAATCATGATCAATTTTAATTATTTTTTTAAAATGATACATAGCGGATCTAATTACATATACGAATTTTTGCAAATCTTCAGTACTTATACTTCCTGAAGTATCTACAAAAATCATTAATGTATCAAACGTCTCTTCCATATCGTTATATGGTAGTATCATTTTGTATTGGTACATGCGTTTATTTACGCGTGCCCATGTCTTATTATCAGATTTTTCTGTAATATTGTGTTTAATTACATTTTCTAATAATTCATCCCATGGAATACTTACTTTTATTGCTTCTTCAATTAATTCTATTACTTTACTTGAAGTATTTCCTTTACCATCATTTTTAAATAACGGCGAATTTAATATTCTTCTAGTGTCGTCTTGTAGTGATTTCTCGGATGGCTTTGCATCATTATTAGCTTGGAAATCTTGGACAAAGACAAATTCTTGCCCATCATCTAGTTTAACGTGGGTCTTTGTTATTTCAATATATTGATCGCCACCACCATTATTACTATCTGATGGGTCTTCGCTATTATCTGATGGGTCTCCGGTACTATTACTATTCGATGTATCTCCATTGGGAGAACCGGACATATTTATTTTAATTTTTTGTGTTGTTGTTGTCGCGTGTTGCAATAAGTGTAAATACACTTCTTCTGCACTAAGGTTTTGTCCAACTAATGAATTAATTATACATCTGCTTTCCGGAGATTTCACACCCCTTAGCTTATTAGCATTAATATCTGCATCTAGTGCTGTATTTATAACATGATCGCACGCGATTCCATATAATTCTTGATTTGGAATTCTCATTCCGCGAGATAAATGCTCATTTAATATATGTAATATTTCATGCAATATAATGTATACCAATACATTTGCATTATTTAATGATTCTACAAATTGATTTGATACTAAAATTCCTAATTCGCTTTTTTTAGTTTTATGATTTAATTGACTATATGCTAGTGCTGTAAAATCAGCATTTATATATCGTATATTTAATTTATAATATAAACAGCTAAACAATCTTAGCGGAGAACTAGCTAAAATTATAGCTTTGGCTAGTCCTGCTCTTTCTTGCGATATTGCACTCATAAATTGTTACGCCAGTGCCGATAAAATATTAGTTATTGACTTTGTGATCTTGCTATCTATTGTTGGATTTTGAGATTTAATCTCTTTGAGTATTTCGTCAATATATAATTTCTTTCTTGTTTTGCTCTCACTTCTATTTAATGCGATCTCATAATCGCTAATATTCTTCAGTATTGCTACTGCTATTTCTACGCTTACTTCTCCGATCTTTGTAATAATCGTACCGATTGTATTAATGGCATTATTTTTTGCAACCATTGTTGCTTTTTCATTCGATACTCGATTTGTATATTCATTAGATGCGGACATTCCGTAAATGTATATGTCGGTATGCGAACTCGGAATAATGATATCTTTTTTCTTGTCGAAAATAGTATCCATTTCCGTCTTCGAGTAAATGTCATAATACGCCGCAAATTCGGACGATGCTTTCGGCCCTACGTGTCCAAACGCTATATACATAATATCATTAATATCCCCATGAGGCATATACTGTTCGATCACATTTAACATTTCCGAAAACCTGGACCACGATCTCGGTGACGGCCATGGTTCATTGGTTGATTCCTCTCCGAGGAAATATGCTTTATTAATTTCGTTTTTTAAGAACGATATAATAGATGGATTAATTTTGTTCGGGATTGCGTATTCGATCTCCCACTGATCGAATTCTGGAATTACCTTTTGCATACTGACCCGATTAATAATTGCTCCAAACATCTGTTTGGAACCGCTCTTTGCAGAATCATTTCCTGCTAAAATAAACGAACTATTTGTTGGGAACTTATACCCTCTTAATTTTTTTTCTGTAAACATTTCATAACCCAACGCGAGATGCGCTGGTGAACACATATGAAAGTCGTCCAATAAAATAATAATTTTTTCGTACTTAATGCTTTCTTCATGAATCTTTGTCATTATATCTGGTAATGACCATTCAGTACCAGTTGTCTCTTCACTTAGTTTCTTAAATACGGGGATACCTCCGATCTCTTCAATTGGTATTAGTGAAAAGTGGAACGGAACAAATCCGAACCCCCGTCTCTTACTTTCCATTTCTAAGAATCTGGTTTTCCCAATTCCTGGGTCTCCCACTATGTATGGGATCGCTACATCGACCCCTGCTATTTGCAGGTTGGCTGAGGCCATGATGAAGTTCATGGCTTTTTTGATCCCCATTTCGGGTATGTGATGGTTGCTGCTCATTTGGCATGTTCCTCTTTGTGGGTGGGCTGGGGGTTGAAAAAAATTTCACCATATTGGTAAATATACATATAACATTATGAAAAAACAATGACTCAAATATCAAATACTTTAGTTAATTATAAAACAAAACACAAGAACATACAATATATAATTAATGAATTTGATAAACCTTTATTTCTTAATAAATTTTATATTAATCGAGAAGGGTTAATTTATAATTCTGATATTATAAAAACATTTAGGGAAGTTTGGAAACAGAATCCTCAACGATTGGCATTAGAGTTTTATAATGAATTTGAATTTTATAAAATAATTTTGTTAGTTAATAATATACCTTCTGTTTTTGCTTTCGATGCTGTTAATTTGAAAAATAGGCACGTTCTCGTTCCAAAAAAAAATACAATATTACAAATAATTGCTTAATATAGGTTTACTATTATGAATAACATTGAAGAAGTACTTGGCGACCAATCTAGAGCATTTTTATGGTTTGGGTGTACTGAAAATTGCTTTCAATTATTTAGTTCTAATTTAAAAAAACATTTTAAAAATTTTTCTAATGCTCAAGTTAAAGGTTTACTAGAACCATTAATTACTAAAGAGTTAGTAAAAATTGGTTATCCTGAAAAAAATAAAAATTTATTACTTGGGCAAGTAGTTAGAACTCGTGATTTTAGAGTTGCCGGTATTATTATTAACCATGTGACTCACGATATTGATCAAGATGGTAATAGCTTGTCATTTGAAAAGATCATTGGGTCATTATATTATATTATAATGGAGTATGCTTTAAGAAAATTATTTTTTGATGATGTTATAAAAGATAAATTGCTATTACAAAAAGTTGAACATTATTTTGAATATTTATTAATTAAAAATTTAAGATTATTCGATATGTCATCTGACAATAGAGTACTATTTAATTTTTTAGTTAACTTATTCTTTTATACGCATGTTGCTAATTATAATATTAATGTTGCATACGAGATGTCGATTAGTCCTGGACATGAAGAATTAATTAAGAATACTATTCCTATTAATGCTATTTCTAAATATAAAACATTGAATTCGTTATACGATGCGTTATATGATTATAAAGTAGTATCGATGACTCCTAATAATATGAAATACATGTTAACAAATAGTATTGGAATTTTTTCTTATATTAATTTACATGCGAATATTAGTTCGATCATTAGTTCGATTGTTTTATCTAAGTATAAGCATCCTAATTTTTCTGCATTATTTATTTCAACTGATATGCTAAATGGTATTGAAACTATCATTACTAGTAATTATTTACAGCGAGTTTCTTTTGATTTTGAAATTTTAGATCGTGTAATGATTAATGTTATTAAAAATAAATTAAGTGCGGTACAAACGGTGATTTAAATGTTTCCTTTTGATTTACGATTTAGGAGATTTATCGGTATAATCATAGATCCAGAAACAGAAGGCGCCCAAGAGACTAAATTAGCAAAAACTACAAAAGGGCAAAGTAAATATAAAGTTCATATTCCTGAATTAATGCCATTTATTGATGAAGATCAAGGTATTTGGGGATATAATACTCACCGAACAACTAGGAATGTAATTACTCAAAGAGGGATTGAAATGACTTTTGGTGATTATCTTAGTTTACTTGATGGGACAGAACATTTTATTATTTTTGTAGAGAATGATATTAATTCATGTAGAATCTTAGAGCCGACTGGCAATTAAATGAATTTTTTATAACTATTATATATAGATAGTCTATAGATAGAGTTTTTAATAATAAACATTGATAATTACATTAGATGGCACTCGAATCAAACCAACATTTGCGTTTAGAGTTTAAAAATTTAATAATAAATAATTTACTTAATAAAATAACAAGTACAAATAATTCCGCCGTTATAGCAGATGGAACAAATATCCAAATAATCATAGATTTAATAAATAACTATCTCCCTATCAGTATGCTAAACGTAGATTCCATAATCAAGGAAATTTATGTTTTATACGTGTTTAGTTATTTATTAAGAACGGCAAATATTGACTTAAACCTTAAAGATTCAGAATTTTTAGAAAAAATTTATTACCCTACTTTAGTATATATATTAGCATATTTTTTAAGAAAAGCTAGTAAATTTTTTCAAGCGTGTATCCGTTCAAGTTATAACGAAGCTAAAGTTAAATTAGAAAAGCCATTATTATTCTATATAACTTTTTATAATTCTGAGTATATTGTAATTAAAAACGATATCATAAATATATTTCTAAACAATATGATTTTTGATATTAATCCATTAGAATTAAATATAAATTATAGAGAATATTACACTTCTGTATTTCAATATATTTTTCATTTATATTTAGATACTCGATCTTCCGGTTTAATAGATGATAATATCGAACTATCTTCTGATCAGGATGAGAATACCTTGAGTAGTAGATATAATATTTATAAAAATGGTATACGTCGCACTCAAATCCAATTAATGTGTAATGAGTCTGCGACATTAAAAAAAATATATTCGAATTTTAATAAAGTCAAAAATGATATAATAGCAAATGAATTGCAAAAGCTATATACTATAATTATTGATAAGAATAGTTTAATTGACAATAAAATGTTAATTTTAAAATTTAATATGGAGGATGAAAACTTATTACATATAAGTAAACAATTTCCATTAATTTATAAATTATTAAGGTCAATAAAAATAAAAACTAATACTACTAAATATAATAGTTATGATAAAACATTAATCAAAGAAACTTTAAAAAATTCAATATATTTAAAATTACATAAATACATTAATGATGAACACGCTTCTATTTTAGCAGAAGCTATGTCATTACGAATTGAGCAGTCAATAACTGAAGGTTCATTTTTAGATCCTTATACTCTAACAACTTTAGAAGTTAGAGGTTCTATGTTTTTAAAACAATTATCTTTATTTATCAATATGATTTTAGATCATATTGATACCATGGATACTATAACACCATTAGTTGACGAACATGTCTGAAATTGAATTTAAACAAGAATTTGGCGGAATGGATGCCGACATTTTGCATATTGATTATAGACTTGATAAAATTAATGCGAATTTAGTTTTATTACAATCTAATGTAGATAGATTGACTCAGATGATTTTAAATTCTTCTGCTCCAAGTCAAGTTCAAAACCAACCTAATAAGGGTCAATTATATTCGGTTCAAGCCGATGTATTACGTACTCTTGCGTTGTATAATGATAATTATCAACGTTTGTTGGATTTGAAATTTAAGTATCGAGCAGAACATAATGATTTTCGTATTAAAACTGTAAGATTTAGCGAAATTGAAATAAAACGAAATTTACAAGAAGCTGATATATCGTATAACAGTGTCATTATGGCATTAAGTAAATTGTCAGACCATATTGTTACTAATAATTCACCAACATCAAAATTTGATTTAAATTTTGACAAAGACGAAGAAATTTAAAAGAGATTACTTTAATGGCTGAAGAAAACCATTCCCATTTATTAAAGAAGTACTTCGATAGCGTTATTGAGAAAAAATTCGGACATATCATTCCCCCCGAAGCTATTATTACGCCATTTGGAGTAAAAACATTTGACGCGATATTAGGTGGTGGAATAGCGTCTAGTTTATTAACAGCGTTTTCTAGTGCTCCTGAAACAGGAAAATCCACATTGGCTTTCCAGTTTGCAGCGAATTTCATTAAAGAACACTCAAAGTCAGTTATTGTTTATATTGATATTGAAGGGGCGTCTTCTATAAAAAACCAGGGTTACGTTCAAGATCGTATCACTACATTTGGTATTGATCCTGATCGAATAACATATATACCTTCGCCTTTAGATTTACTTGGTGTATTTGATTTAATTAAAAATGTTATTGCTGGAAAACGAGAATTAGAAAGTAGAACTAATAATCAGTATAAATTGTTAATTATCTGGGATTCAATTGCAGCTACTTCTTCGTCCAAAGACATTAATGCTGAAGATCCTAATGAAGTAATTGGATATAAGGCTCGTGAGTTGACACATTATATTAGTCGAGTGAAAGCTGATCTAATTATGAATCAAGTTACATTAATTGTCATTGATCAGATTCGAGCTAATATGAAGATTCAAAGTAGATTTCAAACTCCTGACGATAAAGGGGTTGGTGAGTTTTCTACTAATTTTAAAGCGGCAACGAATGTATCATCTTTTCAACATGCGGTTCGACAATGGGTGTATTTTTCTAGAGGAATTAATTTAACTGTCCAAGACCCGTTAGGGGTTGATGGATTTATTATTAATGTTGTTTTAGAAAAAAATAAATTGGCTCCATCGAAAATTAAAATACCATTGGTTTTCGATAAAAAATTTGGAGTAATTGGTCCTCTTAGTGAATATTATTTTATTAATGAACACACTGCTTTTGAAAAGAAAGTTTATAAAGATGCTGGTTTAAAAAAGATATTCCCTCCATTAGTAGAAACGTCTGGGAGAAGTAAAATAATTAATGTGATTGATTCTGAAAGCGGTGAAATAGTTGAATCCTCTGAAAAGTTTAATGAGCGTCACTTTTTAAAATCATATTATAGTGATTTAAATTTTAAACGAATATTTGATAAAGCCGTTGATATTTCTATTAATGAGAGAATCATACAGCCATTTTTTAATAGATCGAATCTTATCGATTCATTATCGGATGATGATTGATTTTTGTTTTTAATATGGTTAATAAGTATATTACTTATTAGCCATTCATTTTTGGGTTAAAAATGGATATACCTTTTTTGAAATTAATGTCTGAAGCTTACGTTTCAGATTCTAACAGTGATTTAAATATAAATGATGTTTCGACCTATTTATTAACATCTTTTGGTAAATTTAAAATTGCATATCCTGAAGTTGTTAAAGAATTATACACTCATTCGCGAACATTTCAGCAAGATTTAATTTATTTGTTTTTAGATAAAACGTATTTAGTTGAAGATGAAATTGATATTGATGTGGAGTCTGAATATATTGATGAAGCACCACAGGCATTTCAAAAATTAACAACAATGCTTCGTCAAATTACAAATTTGCGATTACGATCACCGTTCTATCAAAAAGCATTGAGTTTATCTCCTGAACAACAATTTATGATGTCGGTAATTGAGAAAAATTACAGTAATTGCAATAGGTCATGTTCAAATAATATACCATTATCTCCCCAGCAGTTGTCAGATTTGTTATATATAAATCCGTATTCGGATAATGTTAAAAGATCATCGCTTACTCCATTACTTCGTAACGCATCTATTAATATAGTTTCATTAAGTAAATGTATACGAATATGTTATCTTGATTATATGACTTCTGTTTATGCTGAAGGTATTTTTGCTTTTGAAAGTTGCGTCAAAAATTTAAACGGTTCTCAAATTACGATTTCTAATTATAGTGACATGTTAAGAAATTATCCTGTAACCGGAATGTGTAATGAAATATATATTACTTTAAATGATTTGTATAAAGAAATTGATCAATTATTAGATTACGTTTATTTAAAAGATTCATTTAAGAAAAAACAATGGTTAGATATTATCTTTTTAAAACTTGATGCATATAGGCAAGGAAGATCGTATAAAATGGATTATTCAAAAATTGATGATGAATTTCAATATCCAGGCGATAATGTTCGAATAGTTTGAGAAAATAAATGCTATATAATGAATTGAATGAAGGATTGATGTTAAATAGTTTAATTGAGAATAATGTAGAAAAAAAGAACGTTAAAAGTAATAATCCTCCAGCATTATTCAGTGTCGAGAATTTTAAGCAAGATTTAAAAGATAAGTCTTCTGCTTCAAATTTAAATTTTATTGAACATTCTGAAAGATTGAATGCGTATGACGTGGCCCATAGTTGTATTCGAACACCGATATTTAGGCTATTAGGTACGCCTTTGCCAGATTATAGTGACAATTGGCTACCAGTTAAATTACGTAGTACTTTCGGTACAGCATTTCATGAATTTTTACAAAATACATACAAAGATTTTACCGAAACTGAAATATATTTAAGAGTTCCTTCTTTAAACATTTCTGTTAAAATTGATTGTTTAATTGGTACTGATACGTTAGTGGAAATTAAATCTTGTGGTTATACCGACTATGCTAAAATATTAAAATCGGGCCGTGCTCGATCTAATGACATTAATCAAGCACTTCTTTATAAATATTTATTAGAAAATTATACACAAGAAACTAAGCAACAACATGTTGATTTAAAAAAATATAGTGTGCCGGCTCATGACTCATATAATATAAAAACAATCCAAATGATTTATGCTTGTCATGAATTATTCTCTTCAGATTATAATTCATTAGACCAAGCAATTTCTGAGTCTAAAGAGTTAAAAAAACAATTAAACTCAAAATATAACTATATGTGGTTTTTAAAAGTTATAAATTATGATTTAACAACTAATGATTTTTCTTCTCATGTTAATATAATTAATGATAAAATAAAGGAAGCGAATTCATATTTGACAAATAAAACAGTTCCTCCATTAACACATAAATATGTTGATAAAACTAAATGTTTTTTTTGTTTATATAAGAACCCTTGCTCAAAAATACCATAGTCAATTAATTCCTCGACTTATTTTAGTTAATAAGTCGAGGTCTTTTAGAGAAAAACAATTTTATGAGAATATCTGGATCAGATCAAAATGTACCAGGATTAAACTTACTCGGTAATATGTCTAAAATTGGAAAAAGACACTCCAATTTAATTTTTGTTTATCCATTATTGTTTGATAAGTATTTATTCAAAAGATGGGATGGAATATTGCGTGATTTTTTAACAGCACAATTTATTTCCCAAATTAAAATATCAAATGTACTTAATATTACACAATCCGCCGTTCAAGGATATGGACAAACAGCGGGAATGCCTTATTTAAATCCGGCTGAAATATTAAATCAAGCTCTTTCAAATAATAATAGTGAAGTTTATTCTGCTGCATTACAAACACAATTAAATGCTATTCAAGCTCAACAATTTAATTCTCAAAATCAAAATAGAGTTTCAAATACCGAGTATGCTTATAAGCTACAAGAATTTAGACAATTTATAAAACACCAAGTATTAACAGATCCTATATACGATGGGTTACGTCCGGCATTTTCTATTATATCAATGGAGAATAGTTTATTAGATGTGCCTTTAATAGTTGGTACTAAATCATACAAGATAGACTCATCTGCATTGTATTGGATTTTATTTATTTCTTTATTAAATAATAGCGGTTTAACATTAAATTCTTTTTCTAAAATTGAAGAATTAATAAATAATTTACCTAAAGGTGCATTTATAGAATTAATATCTAGCGCTAATTTAGTCCCGCCGGTATCTGGAACAACTAATGTCGATACCGTTTATAATCAATTAAGACAAGATACGAATGTTAGCCTCAGACGGGCATTAGAAACTTTTAAAAAAGTAGCAACGACATTAAATGACTTTGAAAGTGATATCGGATTTAGTACTAGCATTAGTGCCGAA
>Ga0105096_10001145_pt1 | contig 10583 bp, 9 predicted proteins | sample PPLLak3cmMay2015_FD_87036 | JGI IMG/M metagenome (GOLD analysis project Ga0105096, IMG submission 87036) | Freshwater sediment microbial communities from Prairie Pothole Lake near Jamestown, North Dakota, USA - PPLs Lake P7 Core (1) Depth... | ecosystem: Environmental > Aquatic > Freshwater >...
ATGGGAAGCCTAAAAAATCTACAAAAAAGACTGGAGAAGTTTGACCCTGAAAAGGTTTTTACAGAGGTTTTAAGTGAAACAGAAAAGCCTGAAGAGTTGGTAAAGGAACGGTTAAACAAAACCGGAACCCGTTCGACAGGTGAAAAGATAAAAACTTATTCAGCGGAGCGATACGGCAAAGGGGTTTATATGCCATTTACAATAGCAATGAAAAAGAGTAAAGGGCAGCCAACAAACCGGGTAACGTTAAAAGATACCGGAGCTTTTCAGAAGTCGTTTGAAAAGAAGTTACTTAAAGACGCTTTCCAGATCGAAGGCGACAGCAAAAAGCCAGACGGCGAAATAGAGGACAACATAGATTTTACAAACGTTTTGAACCTATCAAAAAATGAAATTAAAGAATTGGTTAAGGAAATTAAACCTTTATACATTCAAGAGGTCAGAGCGGTTGTGGGATTATGACTATTTTAAGTCCTTAGACACCCTGCCAATTTGGAACTGGTATCAATATCACAAGCACCACGACCTTAAATACTTCCTTTGCCTAAAGGATTTCACACAGGTAGTGGTATTAACAGAGGACTTTAAACGGGTTCTTTACCTGAATTACGATGATCTGATTAGCCAGTTTGATGAACTCAACTTGGAAGTTATGATTGCCAAACGTGATTATCAGGTAAAATTATACGAATTAATCACAAACATTGCCAGGAACGGGAATATCTTTACCGATGCGGAGCAAATGGATGCAGCCTTTAAAATCCTGATTAAGTTGGCTTCGCACGAAGACCCTGAAATGGAATGGCTGTATAAACTACCGTTAAAAAATCCAGAGTTAAGAAGGTTCCTTCCTGAGATTGCACGAGCTTTAATCGAATACCGGAAATTAAAAGACAAGCCGACACCCGAACAGGATTTGATGGATAAGATTGTAAGGATAAATTCAGAACTCCATGTTAATATTGACGAAATGACTTGCAGCGTGCGTAAATTCATGGCATATCAAAAGCAGTATATTGAAAGAATTAACGTTAAAAACAACTCTATTCAGTAATGGCAAAGGGAGAAAAAATATTACATAGTGACATTATTGAAAAAGGCGACCCTTTTGCAACGCTGAAAAAAAGCATTGTAGAAAGTACAGAGTTGATGGATAATTTCAATAAGGTATCCGCTAAAAATCCAATGTCAGGAGGCAAAGATGCAAAGGAAAACATAAAACTTCAAACTGAATTAAACAAAGCATTGAAAGACCTTTACAAAAGCGAGGATCAACTTTTGAAAGTAAAGGAAAAAATGTCTGTTGTTTCTGAAAAAAACAAAGATATTCAGGAGCGGGAACTTGGTACACTTGAAAAGATTAAGCAGGAAAATAAGCAACTTAGAAAAGAACTTGATCAGCTTGATTTAACAAAAGCAAAAGGACAGGCAAGGCAAAAGGAAATAAATAACCAACTTGACCAAAATACTAAAACACTTTACAAAAACTCCGATGCTTTTGTAAAACAGAAAATGGATATTGGAAACTATCAACTTGCCTTAAAGGGTGTTCAAACTGTTTTAACTAAGGTTATGGGCGTCTTTGCAGCAGGTGGAATAGTTGTTACTACATTTAATAAAGTTATTGCTACCAGCGACAACTTAACTGACAAGTACCACGAAACCATGAAGGGTTTGGATAAAGCCGTTAATGTTTTCTTCACTACAATAAGGAATGGCGACTGGTCTAATTTAACTACCAATATGAAAAAGGCTTACGATATTGGAGTTGAATATGAAAAACAAATAAACAGATTGTCAGACAGGCGAAGGGCTTTAGACTTTGCAACCGTAGAGGAAAAAAAGACATATTCCGATCTTGAAGAAAAGATAAAAAATGTTTTGATCCCAATGGAAGAAAGGCAAAAGGCGGGCGAGGAATGGAAAAAATTAGTGGGTGAAGTTTACGAACGTGAAAAAATATATTATCAGGATGCGGTAAAAGCGGAATTAACAAACCTTAATTTTAAGGGAATGGAAATTGACGCAGCAGAGGAATTAATGCGGCAATACCTTTTATTAGATGCAATGAACCCGACACTAAGGGCTGAGGCTGAAAAGTATAATGAAGCACTTGAAAAAAGAAATAAATTATTAGATACCAGAAAAATAAATATTACAACTTCACCTGAAGGGATAACAACAACTGAATTTTCAAATGAACCAGACCCGCAAAAAGTTCAATTATTAGCAGCAGCTCAGGAGAAATTAAACGGGTTTAGTCAGGAGGCTATAAAATACGGTGAGTTATTAAACAAGGTTGAAAACAAAAGACCAGAAGAAATACAAAGAACTATTGATGCGTTAAAAGAAAAAGGCGCTGCTGAGTTTGCAATGTATCAGGAAAATAAAAGGACATTCAATATTATAAATTCGATAACTAAAAAGAATATTGATGCAAATGAAGTAATAGTAAAAGACTATCAGGAAACTATCGACCAAATGAATACGGTTGATCAGGAGCGGGTACAGACATACGACCAGACACTTGTAACGAAAAAGGAATCCGAAGAGGAATTTTTTAACTGGCTGGATGAAAAAAGAAACGAATCACTACAAAATGAACTTGACGTAATAGATAAAGCAAAGGCAGCAACGGAAAAAGCCGAACAGGAAAAAGCACAAGCAAAACAGGCAGCCATTGATTTTGCAGCCTATGCAATAAATTCTCTTTATCAAATACAAAACGATGCGATAAGAGCAGAATTACAAGATGCCGAAACGCTTTACCAGCATAAAATACAACTGGCAGGAGATGACGTTGCAAAACGAACAGCGGCAGAAAATGAATATCAAAAGAAAACCAAAGAGCTAAAGAGAAAAGAAGCTAAAAATAATAGAGATATTGCGACATTTAACGCTATTATAAACACAGCCAACGCCATTACAGCGGCTTTATCCGTTCCTTATATTGGAGGGATTCTGGCAGCTTTATACGCTATCTTAGGAGCCGCTCAGATAGTAGCTATTCAATCACAACCTTTGCCATCATTCCGTAAAGGTACCGACTATCTGAAAGCAAACGGAACCGGATCAGATCGTGACGGGGTACTTGTGCAGGCTCACGAAGGTGAAAGGATATTAACGGCAGAACAAAATAAAAAACTTGGTAACATTGAAAACAGCCAACTCCCTGGACTGGTTTATTTGGGAAAGAAATACAATTCAGAATTTCCGATATTGGCAGCCATAGCTGAAAAGCAAGTAAAGGAGCAGCAAAAGACAAACGGGCTATTGAAGAAGTTCAAGTTTATTGATAAAAACGGTAATATAATCACTTTGGAAGGAAACGTCATTATAAATGTATAGCTTTTATTTAGACATAGGCTCATGGACTTCACCCGTAATAGGGAGTGGTTATATTTTGGGACATCCGATGTATTCTAAATGTAGCTTACTAAAGGCCAAAGACGGCGAAAGTTTACGGTATAAATCAGAATTAAAAGGTAATTTAGAGTTCAAGGGATCGGAAGCTATTGTATTAAAAACACTTTCAGCAACGGCTTTGTATTGCGGTTTAAAGATTGTTTATAATAGTGCGGATATTTGGGAGGGTGAACTTCAACTAATCGGAAAGTACAACTCACAATCGGATATTTGCGAGCTCGAAGCCGTTGAAAGTCAAACGTTATATTCAAAGATAAAGGCTAACCTTTCAATGAAGTGGCCACAAGCCGGGATGATTCAATTAGCGATCGATTGGATTTTGGAGTTTACCTCATGGAGTGATCATTTAGGACAAGGTTATTTATCAGGGTCAGCACCCGGAGCGGGCAATATAACGCCTACGGACTACGCAGAAGCGACGGAAGGCATTACAGACATTGCAGCATGGTCAGATAGTAAGGCTTACATAGAGGCACAAGATATAAGCGAAACAGGTTATGAAAATTTATGGCAGGGTTCATTTAGTAACTCTTTTGTGAATATATCCGGGACGAGGTACGTTTGTATTTTGTCAAATACGAATAAGCCACCGGCGACAGAACCAAGTTACTGGCAGGTAATTGATAATGACGGGTTCAGGAGCTACCGGCAGGAACGATCAGACTTCGACACCGACCCGACAGGGTTTACCTGGGACTTGACTAATAAATATTGGTATAAAGCATCTATTATTACGGATGATTATACCAGAACAATTCATAAAAGTTATCGGATTTATTCAATTTTATACGATATTCTTTACAGGATTGATCCAAGTATTGACATTTACGAAACGACAGCGGGATTAAATACAGGGTTTATTCCGTATTTAGAAGCATTACATTCAGGGACTGATGGCTGTTATTTGTTTTATCATTTCTTTTCAAGTCAGGATAAACCGATTGAAGATACAAGTTTGCAGGACATTCTTGATTTTATGAAAGTCATGTTTAACCTGGACTGGAAACTGGAAGGAACTAAATTTGTTTTTCGTCATGTGAGCGAAAGCCCGTCAACTGTTGGCAGTGATCCTGAATATGATTTAACAGACTACTTTAATAAGGACTGGACTATTTGGGACGAAGACACCAAGATAGAAGACAAGATTTACAAAGAAACATTTAAGGTCGGCACGTCACAAGATCAGGAGTTTGAGGTTCAGGAGTTGGTTTATGATAATAAATACGATCAAAACAAAGATTTTACGAGCAATTTTGAAACAGACATAAGAACATTTCTTGTAGCTACGACAGGCAAATGTATTGTCTTATGCACTAAAGAAACGGGGATTTATTATTTAAAAAATACAAATGGATTTTTGACCGGGGTAAATGAGTATAATGGTTATTTGTCGATGGCAAATTGTTTCAATACTCACCTAAGAACCGGCAGGCCATTTGCAAAAGGCACTTTACAAAGTAATGCAACGGAGTATTCATTAACAAAAAAGCGAAACACTGTTTTGCAGTTAAAAGTGCCTTTTTTTTACCCTTCGCAGCTTGACATTGAAAATTATTTAATACATACGTCAAACGGTGATTTAGAAGTCGAGGAACTAAATATTAAACTTGCTTCAGGGATAGCAGAAATAAAGGCGGTAAAATGAAAAGTGCTTTAAAAATATATAAAGATGTATCGGTTGACGATAGGAAAATGTCAGGGTATTTCAATAACTTTAATACAGGACTTCCGATTGCCTCCGATGGTCACTTATTGCCATTTTTCATAACAATTACAAGTGCCGTTCCTTTGGTTGTAACTGAATTTCGTTTACAGCAAATAGGATCAGATTTGCAGGTATTTAATTATCATTCATTGACAAACGCATGGATTCAAACGACGATATTAAGTACTTACTTAAATGAATACGCATACCGGGGTGATCAGGATATTTTGGCCAGCCTTGCAAGTTATACGGGCGGGGTTTACCGATACTCGTTTAAATTAGGAGCTACGCAATATTATTCAGGTATTTTTGAGATCAATGACACGAAAACAATTATAACAATAGGATCAGGCGACTTTGATGCAGAAGAATTTGACGACGACTTTTTTTAATAGATTATGTTAATAGATGAACAACAATATTGTCTTATAGTTTATTCCGATTTGTACGGGGTATTTCCAACGACTTACACTGAAAAGGTGTATTTCAAAGGGCGGCCTGTTAAGTTAGAACCTCACGAAGTTATAACAATGTCAGAGGAAGTTGTTAAGACTACTTTAGACGCTAACTACCGGCAAAGGATAATACAGGCTCAGATATTTGACCGGTACGAAATGAAGTTAATCACATCGGAAAACTACGCTATTGAGACTTTAAAATATGCTGATTCGATTACTGCTTATTCATTTAATGAAAAAAAGGAATACCACCCGGTTATTGAAGAAGTAACGAAAAACAAAATATCAGGATCCACTTTTCAGGAAGTTACGATAACTTTTTGGGACAAAAACACAGACAACTATTACAACGGACAGCCGGTTATAAATCACCTTAGGAGCGATGCCTTGTTAGCAAGGGGATATGGAGCGGCAACCCTGACAAAAGTAACCTTAGATCAGTTAAACCATGACACCTGGACTACTGATTATACATTTTACACTGCCTTGTATATGGTTAAGTCAGTAGAAACGGCGAACAAAGAAGAAAGCGATCTAAACGGAGAGTTAATCAATACCCGGTTAAGTATTAAAACAAAAAGAGAGATAACACTTTATTTAACTGAAGCTGATGCTTATAGTTTAGCTTATTATGGAAACCTTTGTAATTCATACAACGGACGTATTCAGGTGAGCGAAAAGGGGGGCACAATACCGATGCAGGCTGAACTACCGGAAATAAATTGCGAGCAAGTGAAAGGAGCTGTTGACCTGTGGAAGTGTACTATTAAATTCACTCAGGGAGTCTTAAATAATTTAACTTATTCGACATGACAATACCAGATTTTTTAACTTGGTTAAACACGTACATAAACACCAACGGTGTAAGGTCAATTACAGGGGCATTGATAAACACTGCTTTAGTGGCTCTCACGAATTATATCAGGGCGGAGAAACGAATCGAAAGAGCCGTTGTGGTGACTGAAAACACCTCAAATATTATAACGTTTAAAAACAGAGGCGGCACGGCAGACCCTTTTCCTGAATTAACAGTATATGCAATTTGCGGGGTGCGGGTTTATGATGCTGATGGAAACAATATTGATTATAAAGTTTTCGATATGACAGTTGACGGCTTTAAGATCACACCGGCGGCGGATGGCTTTTTAGATTATGAATGCGTAGAAACAGTTCAAACGATACCAGAATGAAAAGACTTATTTTAATATTATTATTGATACCGGCTTTAGCTTTTAGCCAGACAACGACGTTTAAAAACATAAAAGCCGACACCATAAAAGCAAAAGGGACACGGCTATATATGGAGGACACAACCGTTTTTGGAACCCGGACATTAACAGGAAAACAGATTTTAAATGTTGACGGTGCTATCAAAATAGGAGCGAGCGCAAAAATGACACCCGGCACGATTCAATACAAGAATGGGAAATTTTGGGGATATGGAGTTTCAGATTCGACAAGACTGGATTCGCTTGGTGGTGGAGGCGGTTATGATCGCAATGTAAAAGCATACGGAGCCACCGGCGATGGGTCAACCGATGACTTTCAGGCTATTCAGGATTGCTTTGATGTGGGTAGCGGTTATATTGTAATAGGTCAAAGTTTGGCCGATACCTTTATGTTAAGTCAGCCTATATGGGTGGAGGACTTGGACGGGTTGACAATTGAATTAAATGGAGTTATCAAAATGCAGGATGGGCATACTTCAGATTTAACGGCTAACACAGCCGAAACAAATGCTTATGTATTGGTTGCTAAAGCTGATAGCCCAAATTATTCAGTAGGCCAATGGGTTGCTTTACTTGATGATGATTGCCGGACACAAGGAGGTGGTACGGGTCAAACAAGGAGGCAAGGCCCACCTTTTGTAATTACTGAAATTATTGCCGGTGTTACTTACGATTCGATTTATTTTGATCGACCTATTGGACTTCATGCTACTGATGCTTCTCAAGTATTAACAGACAATTTTTTAGTTTCTGAAAATGCTGTAATTGGTCATGTACCGAGTGTATTTGCTTTTGAAAGATGCAATAATATAACGATCACAGGGTATGGTGTAATTGATTTAAACGGCAGCACACAACTTGATACTGAAATGTTAGGATTACGTCAGGGAGCCTGTATTTTTGCTGGTGATACGACATTAGGAGAGGCAATTACAACTAATTATTTTAATTTCAAAATTTCAGATGTTACATTAAAAAATAGCTTTGTTCACAATTTATCAATATGCCACTACGATAGTATTTACATTGATAACGTGAAATTTGAGAATGTACATGATAAGCATATATTATGGTATTATGGTAATTATCTTAGAGCAAATCATTCTGAATTTAATTATTCAGAGTATGAAGATGGTATTCAATCTTATGTTGGATGTAATGATTTAGAAGTAAAAAATTGCACCTTTATAGATTTACCACGTGAAGCAATAGGCGATTGCCCGAATAGGGTTATTTCTGATTGTCGCTTTATTCGATGTTATCAACAGTTTAACGTGCAATCTAAAGAAACATACAATAACATTTATATAAATAATCCACAACTAAAAAGACATTTACCAGGAACACTTGATGGCGCAATATATATACTTGCATCCAGCACCGTAGATGTTGTTGATGTAGTTTTTAATAATTTAATAATTGATAGTTGTTTGGCTAATCATGGAATATTAATCAGGTCAGATGGTGATGGTGAAATATCTAATATAATATTTAACGGAGGTAGAATTACATCAGATGTCGATTCAACAAGATATGGCGCACAATTTCGGGCTGCGGCAACCGATACTATTTATAATATTTTTTTTAACAATTTTACTTTTTCAAATTTGGCAGTTGCCATTTACAGGTATGATGCCACAACTATTAGTGTACTTGCAAATACAAATTATGTGAGTTGTTCATTTATAGACAATACATTGCCTATTAATGGTAGTGTTTCAGCTGAAATGAATTTTATAGGTAGCATAGGATTATCGACAGAAATTTATCAGGATGCTACGGGTAAAATAACACTTCCTGAAATTGGTAATTCAACTTTAAAAATAGGTAGTTGCTACATAAATAGTGATGCAACAGCATCAGAAGGATTACAAGTAACTGATGGAATTACAAAATCAACAAGCGGTTTCCAACTGCCAGCCAACGGGTATCTTTATTTTAATAACGCAACAACTAATTATTTGCGTGATAACGGAGGTGTGATTACATTAGTAAACGGAACATCTAATTTAGATACAAGATTTTATTACAATTTTGGAGGAGTAAAAGCATATTTTGAGGCAGATGGAGCCACCGGTAAATTAAGAATCGGAAACAATATTACAACCGCTGCAAGCCGGACAGGGTTGGCGGATGTAGAAATGATTGGCAGTGCAAGTGTATCGGGTGAGTTTACAACAAATAACTCATTTGGGGAAATGCACAGTTCATCAGCTTCTGTTACAACCGTTTCGGCAACAAAATATTATACATTAGTTGCATGGACTGCCGGATCATATAATGAAGCAACTTTAAACACGGATAGCACAATAGCAGTAACTCAAGCAGGAACATACTACTTATCCTTTGCAATGTCAGCAAGTCACGCCTCAGCTACGACAACGGTTCATTTATGCGCTTTTAATTCGACAGATAACACAGAATTAACGAACATGGAAACACAGTGCTTGTTTAAAAATGCAGGCGAAGTTTATCAATTAAAGGGGGCTGGATTGGTTGTTTTAACAGCCGGCGAAAAGGTGTCATTAAGAGTTAAGGCGGATAATAACGCAGGATTAACGCCTGTTCATACTACATTTACAATATTCAGGATAAAATAATATGAAAGAGATAGCGATTGTTTTGGGTTTGGGTTTCCTTTTTACCGGAGCGTGGAAGTGGGGTGAAAGTAAATGGATTCGGATTTTTCAAGTATTGCAGCTTTATAAACAGAAGGTAGATTCTACATTCAGTAAAGAGGAAGCGGAAATGTACAACTATCAATATCAGGAAGCAGTTATGGCACGAAAGAGCCGGCATAAAATGACCGGTTTTATGATTGCTTTATTCGCTGTTTTCTCCTATTCTTTTTTGGGTTTGACGTGGGTGGCGTTTTGGTGCTTTCTAATCAACTGGACGTTGTTTTGGATAGGTGATATGCTTTTGAATGTTTTCATCAAGCAGAAGGCTTTATATCGAGGCACAACAGCCGTCATGGATAAGATACCTTTTTGGGTTCGGTTTGTATTGATTTTGGTATTTATTGCCGGGTTGGTTTTCCTATCAGGTTGCAACCGTCCCAAAACAGAGGACATTTCAAATGAAGGGATACTATTAGAAAGCAAATTACAAACTGAATTTATTTTCCTATTCAGGGTTCCGGCAAGTGACCCGGAAGGCGAACGGCTGGAGTTTAAAATAGTTAGCCAACCGGTTCGGGGAATGTTTTCGATAAATTCATTTGGCGATATGTATATTTCTAAACGGATGCTTGATAATATTCAAAGTTGGTACGGGCAAAAATTAGAGGTTGTTGTTTCCGCTTCTGATGGCGTTAATGAAACTAAAGCGACAATGACATTTATAGTTGTCAAGTCACCGGACGGGAAACACTTTTTAAAGCGGGATATTGCATAATGGAAATAATCCATAAACATAAAGGCGGGCGACCTTTGAAAGAAGGAAACAAAGAGGTAAAGGCTCCTTGTGATTTTGACGGTGATGACTTATTTGAAATTTACATATTGCCTTTTCTTATATTTCACAGAGCAACGATAACACAGGAGTTGAAAATGAGAAAGGCAATGCGAAGGGCTTACACAAACGGAAAGGCATCCGAATATATGAAAAAGATGCGGTATCAGAAAAAATATGAAGAATTAATAAAAGAGGGCAAAAAAACAGCTTAATCCAATAAACCATGAGCGAACTTAAAGAAATTCTGATCCTTGTCTCCCTGCTGATCGTGCCGCTGGGCATATCACTATTTGAAAAGATATATGGTAA
>Ga0105096_10001147_pt1 | contig 10574 bp, 5 predicted proteins | sample PPLLak3cmMay2015_FD_87036 | JGI IMG/M metagenome (GOLD analysis project Ga0105096, IMG submission 87036) | Freshwater sediment microbial communities from Prairie Pothole Lake near Jamestown, North Dakota, USA - PPLs Lake P7 Core (1) Depth... | ecosystem: Environmental > Aquatic > Freshwater >...
CGGGCCTGGGAACCGGCGTATTGGCCGACAATTCCATCTTCGGCCATGAAGTCGATCAACCGCGCCGCGCGGCCATAACCGACCCCCAAGGATCGCTGCAGCAGCGACACGCTTCCCCGCCCTTCGCGGATCACGACCTCGATCGCCGACTCGTACAACTCGTCGCGTTTCTTGAGTTGTTCGACTCCAGCCGGTTCGCCCGGCTTCTCGACCTTGATGTTCATGAGCTCGGACACGAACTGCTGCGGTCGACCTCGACTGCAATGATCGACGATACGATTGATCTCGTCGTCGCCCAGATACGTACCTTGGCCGCGCAACAACGTGCTCGTGCCGGGCCAGAGGAACAGCATGTCGCCGTTCCCCAACAGCTTATCGGCTCCCATCTCGTCCAGTACCACTCGGCTGTCCGTGCGGCTGGCCACTTGAAACGAGATGCGCGCCGGGAGGTTCGACTTGATGAGCCCCGTGATGACGTCGACCGTGGGTTTCTGCGTCGCCAGAATCAGGTGGATCCCGACTGCCCGGCTCTTTTGGGCCAGGCGAATGATGTGCTGTTCGACCTCCTTGCCGGCGGTCATCATCATGTCGGCGATTTCGTCGGCGACGATCACAATGAACGGGAGCAGTCGCGGAATCGCCTTCTCGGCTTCCTCGTCTTCCGGTTGCAGCCGGTTCATCAGTTCGGCTTCGCCCAGTTGGTTGTAGCTGGAAATGTGCCGCACGCCCGCCCGGGCCAGCAACGCGTAGCGTTCCTCCATCTTTTCGACCGCCCAGGCCAGAATCGCTTCGGCCTTCTGCATGTCGGTGACGACGGGATGCATGAGATGTGGTAGCCGGCCATAGCCGCTGAGTTCGACCATTTTCGGATCGATCATCAGCAGCCGCACTTCGTCCGGACGGCGAGTCATCAGGATCGAGGAGATAATGGCGTTCAGGCAGACGCTCTTGCCCGTGCCGGTGCGTCCCGCGATCAGCAGGTGGGGCAGCGTCGAGAGATCGACCGTCAGGGGACTCCCCGACACGTCTTTACCCAAGAAGAGCGGAATGCGCATCTTCTTGATCTTGGCGTTGGTCTCCTCAATGACTTCGCGGAGCCGCACGACCTGTCGGTCTTCGTTGGGAACTTCGATGCCGACGGTGTTCTTGCCGGGGATCGGCGCGACGATGCGGACGCTGGGGACTCGCAGCGCGATCGCCAGATCGTCCGCCAGCCCGGTGATCTTGGACAGTCGCAGGCCGGCCTCCAGTTCCACTTCATACTGCGCGATGACTGGCCCCGTCTCGATTTCGACCACGCGCACCTTGAAACCAAAGTCGGCGAACGTCCGTTCAAGCGTCTTGGCCTTGCGCCGCACTTCCTTATCCTGCTCGTCGTGTTGAAAGGCCTCGCTTTGCACCAGCAGATCAAGCGATGGCAGTTCATACGGCGCGGCTTCGTCGGCATGGGCCTGCTGTTCGAGCGCGGCGCGAACTTGAGCGCGTGCCTCGGAGCGGTCCGAGAGTTTCTTGATGCGGTACTGATGGTCGGCTTCCTCGCCCGCCGGTTCGGCAGCTCCCAGTTTGGCAGGAACCGGGGCGACGACAGCCAGCCCCTTGCCTGGGCTTTTCGCCGAACGGGAATCGCCACCGTGACCGACATCGTGGGCCTTGCCGGCGGCCGACCGATCGGTGGCCTTGGCGTTTCCCTCCGCCCCCCCGCCGGCTCGATTTCTGACCTTGACTTGGACGGAATGGGGAGCGCCCGAATCCAGATCACTGACAGGGCGCCGAGCCGAACGGTCCGAGTCGTCATCCCAGTCGTCGTCCGCATGGGCCGCGTCGATCTCGCGATCATGCTGAGCGCGTCGTCGGCGCGACTGGGCCTGTTCGACGCGGAATCGCTGCAAGAGCTGCGGAGCCACGCGCCCGAGGCCGCTGGCGAGCGTCCAACTCGTCAACCGCCAAGCGGTGGCCAGAGTCGCCATGAACAGCTGATCGCAAGCCAGCATCAACCCGCCGACGATGAAGCTCGCGGAGAGGATCAGCCCACCCATCAACGCGAAATGGTTTTCCAGCACGCTTCCCGCGAGCGCGCCCAGATAACCGCCCGAGCCGACCACAGGACCGGGAGTCCAACTGGGAAACAGCTGATGCGCGAGCGTCGACACGCCTAGCAACGACCCTACCCATCCCACGCAGCGGACGAACAGGGCATCGATCTGCCGACGCCGCAACAGCGCCGTATCGAGGACGGCGAGCGAACCGACCAGGTACAGCGCCCCCAGGCCGAAGGTCGTATAAAGCACGTCCGCCGACAGGGCGCCCCAGCGGCCACAGGAATTGGTGATGACCTTGGACGGGGGATATTCCAGCACATCGGGACGATACCAGCGAGCCAATGGGCCGCAGGCTTCCGCGATGGGATCCGCCGGATTGTAGGTGAGTAGCGCCACTCCCCAAAACACGACGAGAGCCAGTAAGGCAATCGCAGTCAGGTCTTGGCGTAAGTTGCGGTCCGAAAACATCGACGCGTTCTATTTCGCTTGATCGCCGGCGATACCCAACGGGACCGGCGGACCGTGGGCGCGTCCATGCCCGTGACGTATTCCTGGTTGTCAGACGTCCGACGGATGTCGTTCGCTTGACGAAGGAAGTCTACGCGCGAAGTAGCGACCAACGCACACTTCGCGCTCGTCGAGAGGTTGCTTTTTTGCCACACGCGTTCGATCGAAACGGAACTGCCGATTGTAAGGGCGCGCGAGTTCGAGGGAACGCTGATCTTCACGAATCAACACTGACTTGAATCAGTGTTGATCAACGATGACCAGCGTTCCTCCGGGTCCACTGTGCGCGTCAAAGTCGGTTCTGCCATAATGCCAAGGCCCAATCCACAAACTCCCCCCCTTCGACCTCAGGTGGTCGGAGGAACGTGCCATTCAGCCACTGAGATTGCGTAACAGCAAGGAGCGTTCATGGCGAGGTTCGGGTTGATCGGACTGTTGCTGAACGCACTGCTCCTCGCACCACTACCGTGCGGCGCGGATGAACCCGTGGGTGACGCATTCACCGATGCCAGGAACCCCATTCGCATCTTGTTTAACGGCGAACGACTCGACTTGTGGTCGTTGCGCAAACCCACACCCCGCGCGATTCCACCAGTCGCAAGTCAGGCCGCCGCGCGAAATCCGATCGATGCCTTTATCCAAGAGAAACTGACGGCCGCCGGGATCGCTCCAGCCGCCGAGGCCGATCGTCGCACGTTGATTCGCCGTTTGAGCTTTGATCTGAACGGTCTGCCTCCCGAGCCGGAAGCCGTCGAACAGTTTCTCGCTGACGAATCGCCGCACGCGTTCGAGCGATTAGTAAACCGGCTGCTCGACTCGCCGCGTTACGGCGAGCGTTGGGCGCGCCACTGGCTGGATGTCGTGCGCTACGCCGACACCCACGGCTACGAACGCGACGAGTTTCGACCGCTCGCCTGGCAGTATCGCGATTACGTCATTCGTTCGTTCAATCAAGACAAGCCCTTCGATCGGTTCATCCGCGAACAGCTCGCCGGCGACGAACTCGTCGCGTCACCTCCCACAACCGCTGCCGCCGCCGACGCCCTGATCGCCACCGGCTTCTTGCGGCTGGGCCAATGGGACAGTACCGCGTCAATCTTTCAAGAAGAAGCTCGACTGAAGAACGAACAGCAGGCCGACCTCGTCAATACGACCGGAGCAGCGTTCCTTGGCCTGACGTTCGGCTGTTGCCAGTGTCACGATCACAAGTACGATCCCCTCTCGCAGGCGGACCATTATCGGCTGCGGGCGTTCTTCGCCGCGCTGCAGCCGCGCGACGACCTGAACGTGGAACTGGCCGACGACCTGGCGTGCCTACAAGCGCACAATCAGGCGCTCGATCAGCGGATCGAATCGCTGAAAGCGCGTAAGGCCAGTATCGACAAGAATGACAAGGCCGCGCAGGAAGCGCTCGACGCCGAGCTCAAACAAGTCTCCGCCCAGAAGCAGCCCGTTCGTCACGCCATGGGAGCCACGGACACGGGAGCCACCGCACCTCCGACATTCATTCTAGATCAGGGAGATTTCCACTCGCCGCGCGAGGAAGTGGCACCGGGCTTTGTCTCCCTCCTCGCGCCAGGACCGATCACGACACGACCGCCGCGTGACAACACCACGGGCCGGCGACTGGCCCTGGCCCATTGGATCGCTTCGCCGGACAACCCTTGGACGGCCCGCGTGTTGGTGAATCGCGTCTGGCAACATCATTTTGGCGTGGGGCTGGTGGCGACGTCGGACGACTTCGGTTACAGCGGCGCTCGGCCGACGCACCCCGAGTTGCTCGACTGGCTGTCCCTTGAATTCATGCGGCGAGGCTGGTCGATCAAGGAACTGCATCGACTGATCGTAACGTCGGCCACCTATCGACAGTCCAGCCACCGTCGACCCAGCGCGGCCACCGCGGATCTCGACCCGGAAAACCGGCTGCTCGCGCGGCAGAATGTGCGGCGCCTGGATGCCGAGACGCTACGCGATAGCTTGCTGGCGGTTTCGGGATTGTTGCGTCCGGTCACGGGGGGCAAGCCGCGTTGGCCCCATGTTCCCTTGGAACTGCTGCATGCTCAACCGGGTATCTTGGAAGCCAAGGACGGCGGTGACGGCGGACGCATGCAGGGGTGGTACGAGGACCCCTTGGACCAGACCGACGTGCGGAGCGTGTTTCTCGTTCGCAAACGGTCGCTGCCGATTCCCTTTCTGCAGGTGTTTGATCTGCCCGATTCATCGACCAGCTGTTCGCGGCGCGGAGTCACCGTGGTCGCGCCCCAGGCGCTGATGCTGTTGAACAGCCCGGAGGCACTTCGCTTCGCCGCGGCGCTCGCGGAAATGGCGCAACGTGAGGCGGGAGATTCCGCCGAGCGACGGATCGACTGGCTCTTTCATCGCACGCTGGGCCGAAGTCCCGACGACAAAGAACTTGGCATGGCCCGCGAATTCTGGTCGCGACATCGCGAGATTCATCGCCCGTCGGGAGACCGCGCCGAGTTCCTGGCCCTGCGCGATCTGAGTCGCGCTTTGCTGAACCTGAACGAATTCATCTATGTCGACTAGCGCCATTTGGCCGATGGAGTGACGACATGCGACAGACTCTGAATCAGGAAATCGGCTGGTCGCGACGCGAGTTACTGCGGCGGACCGGACTCGGCTTTGGCTCGCTGGCCTGCGCGTGGCTGCATGCCGAACAGTGCCGCGCGCAGGACGCTCCCGGCAAGCCCCCCTTCGATCCGCTGCAACCGTTGGCCGAGCGGCTGCCGCATCTCGCGGCGCGGGCCAAGCATGTCATCATCTTGTTCATGTACGGAGGTCCGAGTTCCTTCGATCTGCTCGACTATAAGCCCGAACTCCTCAAGCTCCACGGCAAGCCGGTTCCGGTGGCGTTCAAGCAGCAACAAGACAACGTCGGAGGCGTCTTTAATCACTGCAAGGACGAGTTGATGGCGGGGCCCTGGCAGTGGGCCCAACATGGCCAATGTGGGCAGTGGTTTTCCGATTTGCTGCCCCATACGGCCCGCCACGCCGATGACCTCTGCCTGGTACGCTCAATGTTCAGCGAAAGTTCGAATCACGCGCCGGCCACTTACTTGATGAACACCGGTGCCATCCTCGGAGGCAAGCCGAGCCTGGGCTCGTGGCTTACCTATGGCCTGGGAACGTCGAATCAGAATCTGCCCGGCTATGTTCTCTTGTTCAAAGTCGCCGGACTGGGTGGCTCGGCCAATTGGAGCAACGGATTTTTGCCGGCGGCGTTTCAGGGAACTCAATTCCGCCACGAGGGCGCTCCTGTCTTGAATCTCGAGCCCCCCGCGGAATTGGCTGGCGTCCAGCGCTCGACCTTGGACCTTGTGCAGCAATTGAACCGCAAGCACGCGAGCGTGCGAGCCGGCGAGCCCGACCTGGAGGGGCGCATCGCGTCGTACGAATTGGCATATCGGATGCAGGCCGAAGCTTTGGACGTAGGCGAGATCTCCCGGGAAACTGCGGCGACTCAACAGCAGTACGGCATCGGCGACGCGAACAAGGACAAGGCCCTGTTTGGCCGCATGTGCTTGCTGTCGCGGCGGCTCGTCGAAAAAGGGGTGCGATGCGTGCAGATTTACAATGCGGTCGACAAACTCGGCTGGGACGGTCACGACAACAGCCACGAATACCACCGTCGCAATGCGACACAGACCGATCAACCGGTGGCCGCGCTGCTCGCGGATCTCAAACAGCGCGGATTGCTCGACAGCACCCTGGTGATCTGGGCCGGTGAATTTGGCCGCACGCCAATGATGCAGGGCAACCAGGGACGAAATCACAATCCCTACGGATTCACAGTGTGGCTCGCCGGTGGCGGCGTGAAAGGTGGACAAGCCCTTGGTGGCACGGACGAGATTGGCCTGCGAGCGGTCGACCAGCCGCAGCCAGTCAAGAACTTGCATGCCACGATTCTGACTGCGTTGGGGCTGCGTCCCGACGAGTTGTTCTTCGAGCACAACGGGCGGCAAGAACGGTTGACCGGAGTCGCTCAAAGCTGGCAAACGATTCCCGGCGTCCTGTAGAGCCCCGTACCATGGAGCTCTGCTCCGTGGGCGCCAGGTCACGCTCCACTCGCACGAGCACGTCTTTGCTCAAGCCACGCAGCGGAGCTACGTGGTACGAGCGTGAGACTCTCCCCTAGTTGAGTTGTCGATGGGTGAAGCGTACCGTTCTCTCTGTTTTGTTCGGAACCTCTCGCGTTGCCGGACATGTTTCGTCCCTTCGCCTCAAGGAGTTGCTGATGGTCATGAAGTTGAAAATGTTCCTGTTGTCGTGGTTGCTGGTTGCCTGCGTGGCGGTGATGGCGCCGAGTTCGACCGCGCGGGCTGAAGATGCTCCGCAGCATTCGGCGGTGAAGCCTGAACCTCGTGAAGGAGGCTGGGTGAAGCGGCACGAATCCTTCAACGAGCGGGTCAAGAAAGGCAATGTCGACTTGCTGCTGATTGGCGATTCGATCACACAAGGTTGGGAAGGGGCCGGCAAGGAAGTCTGGAAGAAGAGCTACGAACGCCGCAATGCGGTGAATCTGGGCATCGGTGGTGATCGGACCCAGCATGTGCTGTGGCGACTCGACCACGGCAACATCGACGGCATCGAGCCGAAACTGGCCGTGCTCATGATCGGCACCAACAACTCTGGCACGAATACGTCCCAGGAAATCGCCGACGGCGTGAAGGCGATCGTCGACAAGTTGCGTGCGAAGCTGCCCAAGACGAAGGTGCTCGTCCTGGCCGTGTTTCCGCGGGGCGCGAACAACGACGATGTGAAACGCAAGGTCAATGCGGGGGCCAACGCGCTATTCAGCAAGCTGGCGGACGACAAATCCGTGTTCTATCTGGATATTGGTCCGAAGTTTCTCGAAGCCGACGGCGCGCTCTCCAAAGAGATCATGCCCGACCTGCTCCACTTGAGTCCCAAGGGTTACCAGATCTGGGCAGATTCGATCGAGGCCGAGGTCACCAAGTTGATGGGCGAGTAGCCTCGGGCGGGCTTCGCCAAAGTCTCGCATCGAGGACGGCTCGGCATGGCGCGCCGTCCTCGAACATCCCGTGCGCAGGCCATGCGATTCGTGCACGTCCCAAGGACTTCCGTGCTTTGTCACAACGACTTCAACGACATCCTCTGTTGCAGCAGGACGCCCCCCGCATCATCGCGAACCTGCTCTCGCACGAGCGGCGACGGTTGTGACCTATTGATGTCGATGGTGCCGAAATTCACGTCGAAGTAGGTTAGTCCCACGCGAAAGCGATTCACCTCGCTGGCAAAGCGAACGCCCGCTTTCGTGAAATTGCCGCTCGGCGTGTTCAAGCTGCTGGACGTGACTTCGGTGATGGGGTAACCAATCCCGAACTCATCGGCTGGCAGTCGCATGATTTCGGCCAGGTGTCGGTCGCCGCTCAACAGAACCACCCCCTTGGCCTTCGTGTCGCGGATCAGATGGAAGAGCTTCTGGCGCTCGAGCGGAAAATTGCCCCACGATTCCGAACCATGCTCGGTCGGCAGAATCTGCACTCCCGAACAGAGGAGGCGGAGTTCGGCCGGCACGCGGAGCTGCTGTTCGAGCCATTTCCATTGCGTGTCGCCGAGCACGGTGGCGGACGGATCGTCGTTGGGCAGGTACACGCCGCGATAGCCGTCGCCAGGTTCACCGGGCTGAAAGCCTTTCTTAAGCGGGCTGCGATGATAGCGGGCGTCGAGCAGGATGACTTGCACGCGTTGGCCGACGGGGCCGAAAACGGGAGCGTCGTACACCCCTTCCTGGCGGCGGCGGGGGCTGTCCGGGGACTCACCCAGGAAGTCGAGGAACAGCTGCTGGGACTCCCGCTTCTTGGGATACTCGGCGCCAGCGTCGTTCGCGCCGTAATCATGATCGTCCCACGTGCCGATCACTCGGCAGGTGCGTTTCAGCTGTCGGTAACCGGGCTGCGCGTCGAGCAGGTCCCATTTTTGTTTCAAGAGCGCCATGTCCTCGGTATCGCCATAGATGTTGTCTCCCAGGAAGATGAAGAGTTGCGGCTGGGTTGCGAGCACCATGTTCCAGATTGGCTGCGGCTTGTCCTGTTTCGCGCAGGAGCCAAACGCGATCCGCCGCAGCGGTTCCGCCGAGTTCGCCGAAGTGAGCGGCCTTGCTTCTTGAGCCCGCAATGGAGAGATGAGGGACAGCCCAATCAGAGCGGCGACCAGGAAGCAGATGCGTGCCAATTGAGTTTGCATACGAGTGGGCTCCGGCGGGATGGAATTGAGGTGGGAACGAACGATCGTACGTGATGGGCCGGGCCGCCGGATCGCGGACGTTGGCGGGTACGGCTCCCTTGGCATGGACTTATCTTGACTGCGTGCTATGATAGTGCCAGTTCGATCCTTTCGGCGAGTTTGCCATCGGATTGCTGCCAGGTCCAATGGCTGTTCTAAGATCGCCTGTTGCGGTTCTTGCATTCGGTCCTGGGATTTCCCTAAGGGACCCCTCATGTCTTTTGATGCGCTTGGGCTGTCACAGGCCCTTCTTCGCGCCGTTGGCGCGGAAGGTTATTCCACCCCCACCCCTATTCAAATTCAGGCCATTCCGCACGTTCTGCTAGGACGTGATCTGCTGGGTTGTGCTCAGACAGGTACTGGTAAGACGGCGGCGTTCGCGCTGCCGATTCTGCATCGGTCGATGGCCGCTGCTCCACCTCCCCCCGCGCGTCGGATCATCCGCACGCTGGTGCTCGCCCCCACGCGTGAACTGGCCGCTCAGATCGGCGAGAGTTTTCGCACGTACGGGCAATTCACGAACCTGCGCGAGACCGTCGTGTACGGTGGCGTTGGTCAAAACCCGCAAGTTCGCGCGTTGCGTGCCGGCGTCGATACGCTGGTCGCAACTCCGGGACGGCTCCTGGATTTGATGGAGCAGGGATTTGTCAAATTGAACAACGTCGAAATCCTGGTTCTGGACGAAGCCGACCAGATGCTCGACATGGGCTTTCTGCCGTCGTTGCAGCGGATCGTCGCCCAGGTTCCTCGCCAGCGGCAGACGCTGCTGTTTTCGGCGACCATGCCGACGGAGATTCGCCGCCTGGCCGATTCGTGGCTGCGGAATCCGGTGGAAGTGAAAGTCGATCCGGAAGGTACGGCCGCGGAACTTGTCGAGCAATCGGTGTTCTACGTCGAACCCAAGGACAAGCCTGAACTGCTGGTCGACTATCTGCAGAACACGGCCAGCGTACGCACTTTGGTGTTCACGCGGACCAAGCACGGCGCCGACAAGGTCGTGCGGAAACTGGAGCAGTCGGGCATTCGAGCGGCGGCGATTCACGGCAACAAGAGCCAGAATCAACGTCAGCGAGCGCTCGACAGCTTCAAATCCAATCGCCCCCCCGTGCTGGTCGCGACCGATATCGCGGCTCGAGGCCTCGACATTACCGGCATTTCGCACGTCATCAACTTCGATATGCCGAACGTGCCCGAGCAGTATGTGCATCGCATCGGACGAACAGGTCGAGCGGGCGCCAACGGCATCGCGGTGTCGCTGTGCGGTCGCGAGGAGCGTTCGTGGCTTCGTCAGATCGAACGTCTGACGCGGCAAACGATCGAGATCGTTCCGCACCCGCTGTCGGCGGCGTCTCAGTCGGCGATTAAGCCGCCTCTTCCCGCGGCGCCGCAGAATACCGGGCGGCCTCACCAGCGTCCGAGCGGCCGGCCGCAGGGCAGCTACGGCAGCCAGAAGACTGGCCGCCGCCGCACTTCGTCGACGTCACGCTGGTAATCGAACGTCATCGCGTCGCGGGGCAAGCCTCAATCTTGCCCCGCGAACGATCGCGATCGGATCCGTGACCCTGTCTTGGCCCTGCCGGGTTCTCCGGGGGCAAGGTCACGCCTCGTCTTCGTCGCCGTACGCGTAGATGTCGAACTCTAAGCTGGCGTGCAGACGCGCGATCCACGCCACCAGGTCGGCGGACAGCCCCAGCCCCTGGTTCCAGCCGCTCATGTGGATCCCATATCGCATCTGGATCACAAAGCGGTCGCTGAGCTGGC
>Ga0105096_10001148_pt1 | contig 10573 bp, 7 predicted proteins | sample PPLLak3cmMay2015_FD_87036 | JGI IMG/M metagenome (GOLD analysis project Ga0105096, IMG submission 87036) | Freshwater sediment microbial communities from Prairie Pothole Lake near Jamestown, North Dakota, USA - PPLs Lake P7 Core (1) Depth... | ecosystem: Environmental > Aquatic > Freshwater >...
CAGGGATTTAAAACCTGGCTTAAGGGGTGTAAAATCAATGTTTTATGAGTTTTCCGGAGCTCAAAAAGCCAGGGGCTGTAATGTGATATAAATACATGCCAACAGGAATTTGTTGGTTTGATGCCGGCCAAATAACGCGTAGTTCTTCCCCTTTTTGGGCTGACGTTACAGATTGCCATATAGCCCTCCCGCTAAGGTCAGTAACGGTAATTGTTGCCGTGCCGCTTGCTGGTAGATTTTGCACCGAGAACGTAACATCAGCGGTAAATGGTGAAGGATAGGCGGCACTGCTTGGGGTTTGGTTTTGCGCTGTGTTCTCCTCTTCAACACCAATAGCACTTTTTGCCATTTTTTGGGTGGTGTACAGTCTATACTCGCCCGGGGTAAGTAAAATTTGAGCAGAGGTATTGGTTACATCCAAACTATCTCCGCTAAAATGCTCAAACCACAAACCTGTTTGGTGAAAGGCCGGGTTTATGCTTTTGGAGATGATATCGAAATTGCCAATCACCACAACTTGCATGGTGCTGTCTTGCAGTTTAATGCGTTTGGTACTGCCGGATAAACTCAAATCAGCTTGTTTATCTTGCCTAAAAACCGGGTAGTTTTTGCGGAGGTGATTCAACTCGCCCACCACATTGTAAAGTTGTCTGCGGTTTTCTTCGTTAAAATAATCCCAGCGGATGGGTTTGTTATACGTGCGGCAATCTGTTTTTATGGTGCCATCGGGGCAGCGGTTTATGCTGTAATCGTAGCCTAACTCGCCAAACTGCCACAGCATTTTTGGGCCGGGTATGGTGTAAAAAAACGCTGCTGCAAGTTCCATGCGCTGCAAGGCAGTATCTAAATTCCGTGTGGTATAGGTTGCGTTGCTGTTGCCAAATTTTGGTGTTTTGTACATCATGCGTTCTTCGTCATGGCTCTCCATAAAACCCACCAAATGCATGTCGTTCCAGTTTCTGCTTTTGTGGCTAACGCCTGTTAGATTGGCCGAAAAACCCATGGCGGCTTCGGTGTATGCGTGATTCATGTTGCCCCAAAGCATCATGTTTTCGTTGCTTAAAACGGTTTCTTCGCTGTTATCGGCAAAGTGCTCTAAAATCACATAGGCAGTGCTATCAACACCCCACAAATGGCTGCTGTAATCTTTCCAAATGTTTATGCGGCTTTGGTCTAAATTGCCCCAAGCTGCTGTGTTGCCCAAGGTGTTAACTTGCGTAAATCCTTTGCTTAAATCAAAGCGGTAGCCATCAATTTTATACTCGGTAAGCCAGTGTGCAATTACTTTTTTGCTGTAATATTTAGTCGCTGCGCTTTGATGGTTATAGTCGTAGCCTACATTAAAATCGTGCTTTGCCACTGCATTAAACCACGGACTTTGCGCTGTGGTTTGCCCCCATTGTCCGGCAGAAGGATCAAAATACATGCGCACCATGGGGTTTTGGCCAAAACTGTGGTTTAGGGCGATGTCTAAAATTACAGCCATGCCGCGTGCGTGGCAACTATCTACAAGGCGTTTCAGTTCGTTTTTGGGGCCGTAAAATTTATCGGGCGCCATCATAAACATAGGCATGTAACCCCAACTTTGGTTGCCTTCAAACTCCATAACCGGCATAAGTTGAATGGCGTTAACGCCTAGCCACTGCAAATAATCAAGCTTTTTAATCACAGCATCGTAGTCGTGTGTATAGGCAAAATCGCGAATCAGCAATTCGTAAATCACCAATTCTTCTTTTGCCGGACGTTGGTAATTTGTGCCGCTCCAGGTATAGGCAGGCTCTTCAATTTGAAAAACGCCAACAATCTCACTTGTTTTTCCTGCCGGATAATCTTTAAGATTTGGGTACGTGGCGTTGCTAATGTATTGGTCATTCCACAGGTCGAGAATTTTTTCTGCGTACGGGTCGGTAATCAGCATTCCGTCATCACCAATAAAATATTGAAATCCGTATTCGGTATTTTTATCCAAACCGGTAATTTCTCCAAAGAAAAATTGGCCATCGGGTGTTTTTTTCAATTCGTATTCAGGCTTAAGCAGCCAATTGTTAAAATCGCCAATGAGGTAAGCAAAGTTTTTATACGGTGCCCTGAGCTGAAAATACATCGTGCTGTCGTTCAGCGATTTCAACCCTTCTTCGGCATACCCAGGTAGCACGCCAATCGGGTTTCCGCTGCGGGTTAAAATATAAACGGTATCGGTTTTAGTTTGGGCAGAGGTGTCAGTTGCCATCATGGTAATTTCATGAAAACCCAAACTATAATTGCTCAAAATCAGGTTTAGCGAAAACGTGTTGGTATCTAAAACAGTACCGGCCACAGCGCCATCTACCTTAAATGTCAGGGTAGAATTTGATGACGCGTTGGCAACCAACTTCATGGTATCGGTTGGAGCATATACATACTGCCGGCTTGTGTGTGAGCTTATAAAAGCAGTAAACCCGCCCTGCGAAATGGGAACAAAAATATCTCCGCCACCGGCCGTTTTGCCCTCTTTGCTGCCATCTACATTTCTAAAAACAAAGGCCAGCGAAAACACAGTTTCGTTGGCCGGCACGTTGTAAAATGTATTTATATGGTATTTTAATTGGTGTTTGTTGTTGCCAATGCTGGTCATTAAAACCTTAGGGTCGGCAGTGCCCCAGTTGCCTTGCACATGGCGCCATGCTGTGGGTGTTGCGCTTAAATTGGTTACCACCCCCGTGTGCATGTAAACGGGCGAAACGCCCACCAGTCCTGCGTTACCTTGGGTGGCATCAAAGGTTACCGTAACTGTATCATTTTGGGTTACAATGGTCGGGGTTAGCGTTACAATTTGGGCGTTAACCCCCAAATAGAGTGCTGAAAAACTAAGAATCTGGAGTAATCGTATCATAAAGCTTGTGGGTTAATTTGATAAAAACTCAGGATTTTCATTTAGTGAATACAAACGCGCGGGTTTGTGCAAAACTCCGTTCTGTTTTTCGTCAAGCGGGGTAACCCAGCTTTCTTTCATCACCTTTTTACGGAAGTTGCGTTTGTCTAATTCTTTGTCTAAAACTGCCTCATGCAAAATTTGCAATTGGTTTAAGGTGAACTTTTCGGGCAACAGTTCGAAGCCGAGATGTTTTATTTCAAACTGCTCGCGCAGGCTGTTTAAGGCACTATTCAAAATGTTATTGTGGTCAAAGGCTAAATCCGGAATTTCATGAATGTCCTGCCAAAACACGCGCTCTGCAAAACTTGAGGCCTCGGGTTTGAAATCATCCATCTTAACCAAAGCAAAGTAGGCCACAGTAATTACGCGGGCCTGCGGGTTTTCGCGATAGCTCTGCAGCCAGGCCAAGTCTTTTACATTTTTAACCCGGTTTGGGTCGCCAAAGGCGTGAAACTGATGCAGATAAATACCGCTTAGTTGGGTTAACTCAAAAAGTACCCGATTGGCAGCAGAATCCAGACTTTCTTCCTCTAAAACCAAGTCGCCCGGCAAGGCCAATTTAAATGCTTGCCCAAGATCTTTTTGTTCAATCAAGAGCACCTTTAGGGCCTTGTTATCAAAACCAAAAACTACACAGTCAACAGATACATTGGGGTTTACAGTCATAGAAGCCACATTTTAAAACACCAAAGCGCAAAATTTTTAATTGTTTCTAAAATATTAAATCTGCGGGCGAAGTTACAAAACGAATTAATAAGTGTAAAAAATACACTAAGTTTGCCCGACCTTAAAGTACAAATGACCAAAACTATCAAATCAATTGCCGTATTAACCTCAGGAGGCGACTCTCCGGGGATGAATGCCGCCATTAGGGCGGTGGTGCGTACGTGTGTTTTTTACAATAAATCAGTTTTTGGCGTTTATCGTGGGTTTGATGGTTTGATTGCTGGCGACATTGCCGAACTGAACTCCAAAAGTGTAAAAAACATTATAGACCAAGGCGGCACAATTTTAAAAAGTGCCCGCAGTGACGAATTTAGAACCAAAGAAGGCCGCAAAAAAGCGTTCGACCAAATTATAGCGCATGGTATTGATGCCTTGGTTGTAATTGGCGGCAATGGCTCTTTTACAGGGGCGCATATTTTTTTCGAAGAATTTGGTGTGCCGATTATTGGCATACCCGGCACCATTGATAACGACCTTTTTGGTAGCGATGTAACCATTGGTTATGACACCGCCAGCAATACCGTAATTGGTTGTGTAGATAAAGTTCGCGATACGGCCCAAAGCCACAACCGCATGTTTATTGTAGAGGTTATGGGCCGCGATAGCGGATTTATTGCCTTAAATGCAGCCGTGTGTACCGGTGCCATTGATGTTATTTTACCCGAAGAAAACAAAACCTACGCAGATCTTTTTGCCGAGTTAGACCGCGGAGCTGCCAATAAAAAAACCAGCAACATTATTATAGTTGCAGAAGGAAACAAGTTGGGCAACAGCTTCGAAATTGCGGCCAAAATCAAAGAGAAATTCCCGCTGTTTGATATTAAAGTTACCATTTTGGGCCACCTGCAACGCGGTGGTTCTCCCACAAATGTGGATAGATTATTGGCCAGCAAACTTGGGGTAGCCGCAGTAGAGGGTTTGCTAAACGGCCGCACAGACCAAATGGCCGGTGTGGTTGATGATAAACTCACCTACACCTTCCTCCAGCAGGCCATTTTGAACAAGGCCCGCATCGACTTTGAATTATTACGTATTTCTAAAATTTTAGCTATATAAATCATGAGAACAAAAATTGCCATCAACGGATTTGGCCGCATCGGCCGCCTTACGTTTAGAGACTTAATTGACAGTAAAAAAGTTGAAATTGTAGCCATAAACGACCTTACAGACACCAAAACACTGGCTCATTTATTAAAGTACGATTCTGCCCATGGGCAAATTCAAGCTGAAATTGGCCACACCGATACCAGCATTCTGGTTAATGGTACCGAGATAAAAGTGTTTGCAGAACGCAACCCCGAAATGCTGCCTTGGAAAGCCCTTGGCGTAGAAATAGTTTTAGAGTGCACCGGCATTTTTACGGATGAGCCCGGCATGAGCAAACACATTACCGCTGGTGCTAAAAAAGTATTGCTTTCGGCCCCCGCAAAAGGCGATATTAAAACCATTGTGCTTGGCGTAAACGACAATCTTTTAACGGCTGACGATGTTTTGTTGAGCAACGCATCGTGCACAACAAACTGCCTTGCCCCCATGATGAAAGTGCTGCAAGACACGTTTGGCGTAACCAAAGGATATATGACCACCGTGCACGCCTACACAGGCGACCAAAACCTGCAAGACTCGCCACACCGCGATTTGCGCAGAGCCCGTGCCGCAGCCTTAAGCATTATTCCAACCACAACCGGTGCCGCAAAAGCCGTGGGCAAAGTGTTGCCTCAGCTAAAAGGTAAATTGGATGGATATGCCTTGCGCGTGCCCACAATTACCGGTAGCGCTACCGATGTTACCGTGGTTTTAGAATGCGAAACCACCAAAGAAGAAATAAATGCTGCCATGAAAGCCGCAGCAGATGGCCCCATGAAAGGCATCCTTCAATATTCTGACGAGCCGCTAGTTAGCGTAGATATTATCGGCAACAAACACTCATGCATTTTTGACTCTGACCTGACAAGTGCCAACGGCAACTTGGTAAAAATTATGGGCTGGTATGATAACGAAGCCGGATACTCTGCTCGCCTTGCCGACCTTTGCGAAAAATTAGCGTAACACTCATCTTTGAAACAAAACTTGGCTAAACCCAAGTTTTGTTTCATTTTATCTAACTGCCAATGATACTTATTGCCGAAAGCGGTTCTACCAAATGCGATTGGGTATTGCTTGACCAGCAAGGCCGCGAATTAGACCGTTGGAATACGATGGGTTTTAACCCCTATTTCCATTCTTCAAACTTTGTTGCTGAAGTTCTATCAAAAACAGACGGCCTAAATGTTTGGAGTGATAAAATAACCCAAACCTGGTTTTATGGTGCCGGCTGCAGCACGCCAGAAATGAAAGCCGTGATAAAATCAGGGTTAGACCGCGTGTTTATTAATGCTGATAACCACGTAGATCACGACCTGAATGCAGCCGCCTATGCGCTGTACAACGGCAAACCAAACATCGCTTGTATTTTGGGTACAGGCAGCAATAGTTGCTTTTTTGATGGCCACACCGTTCGCGAAGAAGTACCCGCTCTTGCCTATATTTTAGGCGATGAGGGCTCTGCGAGTTACATCGGCAAGCGTTTGGTCGCTGATTTTTTATACAAAAAATTGCCGCCAGAACTCTACCAAGATTTTGAGCGCACCTACCAGCCTACGAAAGATGAAATTCTGGACCGCGTGTACAAACAACCGCATGCCAATGTGTATTTGGCAAGCTTCGGCCCGTTTGCCGGCAAACACAAAGAGCATCCGCACATCATAAATATTGTGCGCGAAGGCATCGGAAAGTTTATTGATATACACGTATTGTGTTACCCCGATGCGCACGATGTAGAAGTAAATTTTGTAGGCTCTGTTGCCAAAGCATTTGAAGATATTGTGCGTGAAGAACTAACCGCACGCAGCCTGCATTTTGGCCGCGTGTTAGCCAAGCCGGTAAACAGCCTAATCAACTACCACATAAATTATATAGGCGTTTTACAACAGCTTTAAACCTTGGTTATGGAGCACATCAAAGGACTCATTTTCGATTTAGACGGGGTGCTTGTTGACACGGCCAAATACCATTTTTTGGCGTGGCGCAGAATGGCCAACGAGTTGGGTTTCGATTTTAACGAACACCAAAATGAGCAGCTAAAAGGCGTTAGTCGCAAACAAAGTTTAGCGCTGATTTTAAGCTGGGGCGGCATCACCCTTTCGCCTGCCGATTTTGAAAAATACATGCGCCTCAAAAATGATTGGTATCTGGAATTCATCCAAAAAATGCAACCCGATGAGGCGCTGCCCGGAGCTGATGTATTCTTGCGCCAAAGCAAAGCCGCGGGCTATAAAATTGCCCTTGGTTCAGCGAGCAAAAACTCACGGTTAATTTTAGATAAACTACAGTTTACCCACTTTTTTGACGCCATTATTGATGGCAACGTGGCCACCGAAAGCAAGCCAAATCCGCAGGTGTTTTTACTAGGCGCCAAGGCCTTGGGCCTTACACCAAACCAATGCCTGGTTTTTGAAGATGCCATTGCCGGCATTCAAGCCGCACACAATGGCGGCATGCTGGCAGTGGGCATCGGCCAGCCAGAAATCCTCACCCAAGCTGAGGTAGTTTATCCGGGATTAGACGGCTTGCAATTAGCGGCCATCCTGAACGAATTAAAAACATTTTATAAAGCATAACATACGATGTACGACAAGTACCTGGAAACCAACGAGTGGAAAATCATTGAGCGTGGCTGGGATGCTGCGAACCACCCAAAAAGCGAAAGCATTTTTAGCCTAGGCAACGGCCGCATGGGCCAACGCGCCAATTTTGAAGAAGACTATAGCGGCAAAAGCCTGCAAGGCAGCTACATAGCCGGGGTGTATTACCCTGACAAAACCCGCGTGGGGTGGTGGAAAAACGGCTACCCCGAGTACTTCGCCAAAGTGCTAAATAGCGTTAACTGGATTGGCCTCCGCCTTGCGTTTGCTGGCCAAAAGCTGGATTTACACACCGCCAAAATCACTGATTTTTACCGCGAACTAAACATGCGCGAAGGCTACTTGCTGCGCACATTTACCGCTGAGTTGGCCGATGGCAAACAACTAAAGGTTGAAGCCACGCGCTTTTTAAGCATTGTTGAAGATGAAATCGGAGCGATACGCTACCGGTTTACACCGCTCAATTTTTCGGGCGAAGCCAAAATTACCAGCTACCTCGATTTTGATGTAAAAAACGAGGACAGCAATTACGATGAGAAGTTTTGGGAGGAAGTAGCCAAAAGTGTTGCACCCAAAAAGGGCGATGTTACCGCCCGGACCAAAAAAACCGGTTTTGTGGTGAGTGCCGCCATGCGCTATGAACTGTTGGAAAACGGCAAGTTAATCGCCCACACCCCAGAAACTGCTGAGCGCCACAGTTATGTTGAAAACGTTGCAAGCATCCCCCTGAAACAGGGTTCAACCTATACCATCCACAAATTTGCTGCGGTGGTTAGTAGTTTAAATTATGCTGAAACTGAGCTTTTAGCTGCTGCCAATCAAAAAGCGGAGGCCGCATTAAAAGCAGGTTTTGAAAAACTCTTTAATGAGCATGCCGCAGCTTGGATTGCCAAATGGAGCAGCAGCGACATCATTATTGATGGCGACCCCGAAGCGCAGCAAGGCATCCGTTTTAACATCTTTCAACTAAACCAAACGTTTACCGGGGTTGATGCCCGCCTAAACATCGGCCCCAAAGGTTTTACCGGAGAAAAATATGGCGGCAGCACCTATTGGGATACCGAGGCCTATTGCCTGCCTTTTTACCTGGCAAGCAGCGAGAGCCACGTGGCCCGCAACCTGTTGCTTTACCGCTACAAACAACTCGGCAAAGCCATTGAAAATGCCGAGAAATTGGGCTTTACCAACGGTGCCGCGCTTTACCCAATGGTTACTATGAATGGCGAAGAGTGCCATAACGAATGGGAAATTACATTCGAAGAAATACACCGCAACGGGGCCATTGCTTACGCCATTTTTAACTACGTGCGCCACACGGGCGACCGCGAATATTTAGCTGATTACGGCCTGGAAGTGCTCATCGCGATATGTCGCTTTTGGACACAACGCGTAAATTGGAGTGCCGCTAAAGAAAAATTTGTGATGCTGGGCGTAACCGGCCCCAACGAGTACGAGAACAACGTTAACAACAACTGGTACACCAACAAAATCGCCATTTGGACGCTTGAGTGGACCATCGAGGTAATTGCCTTGCTTCGCGAAGAATTCCCCGAAAAACTGGCCGATGTTTTTGCCCGCACCAATTTTCAAGAGGCAGAAAAAATTAAGAAGTGGACGCATATCATCCAAAACATGTACTCGCCCTATGACCCTGAAAGGCAAGTTTTTTTACAGCAAGAAGGGTTTTTAGATAAAGAACAACTAAACGCCACGGATATAAATCCGGCAGAGCGCCCCATAAACCAGCACTGGAGCTGGGACCGCATTTTGCGCAGCATCTTTATAAAGCAAGCCGATGTGCTGCAGGGCATGTACTTTTTTGAGCATCATTATGACAAAGCCAGCCTCCGCAGAAATTTTGATTTTTACGAGCCAAAAACGGTGCATGAAAGCTCGCTAAGCCCATGCGTGCACGTTATTCTCGCTTCGCGGATTGGCTACCAAGACAAGGCGTACGAAATGTATTTGCGCACCGCCCGCCTCGATTTAGATGATTACAACCACGAAGTGCACGAAGGCTTGCACATTACCAGTATGGCCGGCACGTGGATGAGCGTGGTGCAAGGCTTTGGTGGCATGCGCATCATCAAAAGCAAATTGCACTTTGAGCCCGCCTTGCCTGAGCAATGGAAAAAACTCACCTTCACCATCCTTTGGCGGGGTGCACGTTTGGTTATTACGATTTTTAAAGACCGCATGGAGGTAGCCAACCACGGCAATCAAACAGCCGAGTTTGGCCTGTTGGCCCGATTGTTTTCGGTAGCAGCGGGAGAAAACAAATTGATTCCGTTTAATGAATAACTAAAAAAATCGCCATGAAAAATCTGTTTTTGTTTGCCAGCATTCTCGCGCTTGCCGCGTGTAAAAACGAAGTTAAAACAGATGCGCCCATGGCCGAAGTTGTCGGTTTGTGCAGCCCAATCCAGTTGCAACCTGATAGCACCGTTTTGTATTTAAACGATTATTTTCTGCAACCCGAGCGATTAGATTCATTTGCCCTGCCCGCAGAATTGGGCTGGAAATATGCCGTTGGCGATAGCACCAAGCTGATTTTACGTGGCAACACCACCCGCGCGTATAGCCTGTTTAGCGCATATAGTGGCGGGCTTCGGTTTGATATTCCGCTAAAGCGAAGCACCCGCGTGGCGTATAACTACACCTTTGATGGCGGCCAAAAACCTATAAACAAAGTGCAGATTCGCGGCAGCTTTAACGCCTGGAACAAAGAGGCCAACGCCATGATTTCTGATGGCGCCAAATGGACAACAAACCTGATGCTGCAACCCGGCAGCTACGAATATCTTTTGGTAATTGATGGCGTGGAAATGCTGGACCCCAACAACCCCGAAAAAGCACCCAACGGGCAAGGCGGGTTTAACTCCGTTTTAAAATTGGTTGACGATAGCCCCGAGCCAAACCACGTAACCACCACCACCCACACTGATACCGGCTTTGCACTTTACCTAAACGGCTACGGCCTTGGCGAGCAAGACCTGCTGGTGTTTTGGCAAAATCAAACCATCGCCCCGAGAGAGGTAAAAGGCGATACCATTTTTTACTCCGTGCCCAGCGAAGCGTTGGGTATGGAGCGCTCCTTCATCCGTGCCTACACCGGCAACGCCACCAAGTTTGGCAACGATGTGCTCATTCCGCTGCACCACCGCAACGTAGTAACCAATCCGCTAGAACTTACCCGCAACGATTGGGAAGCCGCCAGCATGTATTTTTTAATGATTGACCGCTTCAAAAA
>Ga0105096_10001152_pt1 | contig 10550 bp, 15 predicted proteins | sample PPLLak3cmMay2015_FD_87036 | JGI IMG/M metagenome (GOLD analysis project Ga0105096, IMG submission 87036) | Freshwater sediment microbial communities from Prairie Pothole Lake near Jamestown, North Dakota, USA - PPLs Lake P7 Core (1) Depth... | ecosystem: Environmental > Aquatic > Freshwater >...
AATCCAAAGCCTCGTAGCTGTTGTGTTTGCTACACTTATCCTACCTGTTGATGAGTTTGGACTATCCGAAAATGCGGTATCAGAATTTCTAACATACAAATCGCAATATTCAGTTGTTGCGTTATTTGAACCCATATCGTAGAAGTTGCCATCTACGTTATCCCTTATATATAATCCAAAAGCATACCCAGATAAAGAAAATGCCGTTGAAGGAACGATATGGGTATTTATCAGCTGCCCGGTTCCACCAGTAGTTTTTGCGCCAGTAGATGTATATGTTGGAGAGTTAGCATCTGTTAACCGGAAAGCAGAATCGCTGTCCGTAGGTGTAACTGCATTCCATTTCTTATTTGCAAGGGTTGAACCAAACATTGGGTATGCTGCAATCAGTTTTGAGTATGTACCATCACTTTTAGTACCTACAACAAATGCATCCCATAAATCTTTTTCACCACCCGCAAAAGTATATCCACCGCCTTCTGCTGCTGTAAAGAATGCCTGCGCATCGGTATCGTATCCACCTCCAGCACTTGTTGTATCGCTATCTGTTCCGTATCCTGAATCAGAATAAGTAACGCCATCGCCTACGGCCTTAACCCTAAAGTAGTAAAGCGTTGCCGCCGTTAGTCCAGTTATAGAAAGTACGGTTGTGTTTGCCGCAACTGTTGTTGGATTTGTCCACGTTGAGTTATTCAGAGAACGCTCAACCAAGTAGCTACTTTCGTTTGCCACGTTAGTCCACGACAAGTCAATCTGCGTAGAACTGATAACAGTAGCTGTGAGGGTAGGTGTGGAAAGGGCGGGAAGGCCACCGCCACCGCCAGGGAGATTTGATAACTTACATTTATACGGAACACCCGTGCCATCATCCAGCATCACAAACCAATCAGCACTTGGAGATGTCGTTTCCGTAAATTCATTGATCATTTTATCCATGAAATATCTTTTTAAAGAACATAGAAATATGTATTGAAATCAGCCCCGGCAAAATCACCACCGGCAGGATTATCAGGCACCACCATATCGCACAAGAAAGTCACATAATTACCATCACCATCCACAACAAAGTTTCCTTCATCATCAATCAACCGGCACAACGCCCGATTAACACCGGTGTACAAAGGCGCGCGATGGATGGACCTGAAATTCACCTGGAGATCCGTTGCCGTTCCCGACTTGTTGGAATACCCAATAGTCAGTTCAGCACCAGCGGCAGGTTTTCCTACCACGTAGTAAATCCCTGTACCACCTTCGCGGAAAAGAAATACCCAGCGATGGTTGGCCATGTTTCCAAGGCGTACATCCTGGTTGCCGGATTGCGAGTAAAGCGTAAAACTTAATTTCTGATCCCAGTAGGTGCGGCCATTGAGCGTCTTTGTGATTTCATCGAAAGATTTATTGGCGCCTGGTACAGAAAATTTGATCCAGTATTTTTCGTACTTCAAAACGATATCGCCTTTGAGGTACTGAGTGGCCGGATCGAAATCGGGGAAAACGTGGATCCATTCTACCGGGACCGCATAGATGGCACAAATATTTCCAGAGGTCGCGGGACCTTGGAGAAAATTGTTATGTGCCAGCCACTGGTTCATGGAGGCAAGTTGGCTTTAATTATATATAGATGAAAGGACAGCGTTTATCAGTAAAAAAGAAAAGTTTTTTACTTCAGGAAAAAGCAAAAAATGAAAAGACATATCCGCATGATAAAAAGAAAAAATAATTTCTGCTAAAAAAATGTAGGCTGAAGATTGCTAAAATTAGAGGGGACATTTCCGCAGGACAAACTTTCGATTTTTTTACGAAAGCGATATTCGTTTTTCTTCATTGATTCAAAGGTGATATCAACATCTATTTCCAGGTTATACTGACTGGCAAAATTTATGATCGCTTTATCGTATCCGCAGCCGCCTCTTCCTTTGTAATTTAAGTTCCTGGAAACCGGATCTGTATTATGCAGACAATACCGGTACAGATCCTCTTCAAACTGTACCTCAAAATACCGGTTAATGACTATGGCTTTTTTCTTACTCACATGCAGCCCTTGCTCGTAGCTGTAAATTTTGTATGCCGGAATCACCAGCTCGAGCTTATCCGAAAAGGTGGCAAATTTGTTTTCCCGGTCTTCTTTTGGGTTGTTATCATGTACCTTTTTTTCGAGGATGCTTCCTACCACTATCCCGATAAGGGTTTGGTTATTGATCTGGATGGGGTAGCCGTACCGCTTGTAGAGGTACTTTTTTAGGTAGGTCTTTGTAGGAATGGATAAAGAGAAATTTCTCACGGGATGGAAGTTACAAAAAGTGTGCTAAATCTGATTAGTATTGATATTCACAATTAACATACGATGCTTTATTGTTCTTTTGGATCTTTCAAAAATGATTCAATATCAAAATCGTTTTCGTCAAGGATCTTACATAAATCTTCTTTGGTCATAGGAGAAGATTGCTTGTACGTATAATTAGGAGGTAATCCATTTAACGTACTAATGATACGTTTAGCATTACAAATAGGGCAGGGGGTATAAATTGTACTAAATGGATTTCGTCCAGTTCCATCGCATATAGGGCATTTCTGCCATGTTAAATCGCTCATTTTCAGGCTGTTTTTATGTTTTGTACAGAATAAAGGAAATCGGTCAGGAGTTCGATTAGAGTACCACCAGCTCCACCTGACGGGATTCTCAAATCTTTCACTCCTGATTTGTCATAAATCAGGAGTTTCTTTTCACTTAAAATCAACAGGTTACGCGTGAACACCGGCATGATATAAGGTGTTCGATAGACCCCCTCCTTATAGTACAACTTAGAATCGAACACCCTCTTTAAGATACTTTGCTTTTGCAGCGTATTTGCAGAGGTGAATAGTCCAGACAAGTCCTGCAGCCGGGCCAGTTGGTTATCCAGTAAGGTCCATACCTCACTTTGATCCTGTGAGAGCTTGCTGATCTGGGCAGACAGGTTGATCTTTCTTTGCGTGATATCCGTATGCCACCGGTTGTAGGTATCGAACTGCATTTTGTCCGAAATATACTTTTCCTCGATGCTGATCAGTTGTTTTTCCGCAGCATCATATTCCCGCTTTTTCTCAACGATGGTTTTACTGTTGGCTTTCAACCTGGTTTCAAGCAGCGCACTGGCTTTTTCTTTTATCGCAGTAACTAAATGATGCGGGAGTGATAAATAAGAAAGCATCTCCGTGAGCTGGGCATGTGATTTGATCGCGGAAATATTATTGTGCTTACTCGTTGTGGGACATTTGTAATAGTAATAATGTGCGCCTGATTTCCCGGTGGATGCCGCACCGGTTAGTTTCTTTCCGCAATGACAAAGCAGGGATCCCCGAAGTGGTAATGAATCATCTGCAATAAACCTGGCTTTCACCGGCGCAAACTTTTCCTGCACGGATAACCAGGTATGCCGGTCGATGATCGGCGGGTGAATGGCTTCCACGACTTCATCCGGAAAGTCTTTGAATCCTTTCACTTTTAACAGCGATGTATAAACATGGTTCTGTAATATTCTTTGCACCGCCGAATTACTTTGCATCCTGAAACCCATTTTCCGGGCTTCCTGGTTGATTAAATACAAAGGGGTGCGACTGATAAACGCATCGTACATATACCGGATGATGGCAGCCTCAGCATCGTTGATTACGATAATGGGTTTGTTCTGATCATCCCTGGCATTATCATATCCGTAGGGAGCCGCTCCAAGGTATCTGCCGAATTGTTTTTTGGCGGTATAAATCCCCAGGTTAACCCTGTTTTTATGCCGGATGATTTCATCTTCGCCTTTGAGCAACAGCAAACCGGTGTGAAAAAAAGAACCGGGATCATTCTTATCAAATGTCACTCCCTCAACGACTGATACCACGTTGATGCTGTATTTATTTTGCAGCATTTTTATTTTCATCAATGCTTCACCGGCATCACGGGAAAACCTGTCGAAATTATTTACTACTAAGTAATCAATTCTTTTATGATGCATGGAAATAAATGTTTCCAGCTTTCCGAAATCCGGGCGGTCGAAGTTTTGGGCGGTATATCCATCATCAATGAAGGTATCTGCCAGATCTACATTGTTGCGCTCAAACCATTGGGCGGTGTACATGAGTTGCGCATCAATGGAGAAATTTGACTGGCGTTCTTTGGAGATGCGGATATAGCGGATGCCTTTTTTCATAACTGCTCAATATCATTTTCCAAATTTATAATCTTAGCTTTTACAATATTTTGTACAGTTTCAATATAATCTGTTGCAGGATTAATGAATAAATTTTCACTTGACCTGGTATTATCCTTTACATCTGTATCAACAACGTGTCTATGATTGTTATAAACTGTGACTGACATAAAATTACCACTTAACCCGTCAAGTAGTTCAAGGTAATGTTTTCTCATTTTCATCAATTCGGTGACTTTTTCAAAGTTTTCAATTTTCATAATTGTTAGTTTATTGCTTTATCAATTTTATTAAATAATCCACATGCAATCCAATTCGCTCTCCAATCAGTAGCCGGGCCGCTACTTGGACCTGATTTGTCGCATTTAAAATACTTCTTACCAAAATGTCTTACAAAGAAATATTCACAGTTTTTGCATTTATTGCCTGAAGATTCACCATGAATTGCCAGAAGTTGTTTATGTGCCTTTATGGCTCTGGCATTATCCGCAGTTAATTTAACTGTTGACTGAATTTCCACGCCAAACATATCCAGTATTGGTTTCATTTGTGATGACTTAAGTGAAAATTTAAAGTCTTTATCAATTCTCGTATATTCTCAAAATTTATATTTATAGTATTACCCTCTTGTTTAATGCAAAGAATATCTGAGTATGAAGAAATTATCAATGAGGGTTCACCATTTAGTTTAATATCATCATCCATAATGTGTTGCCAAATAATACTTGATCCTGATTTAATGTTATTTTCTATCATAAATGTGATTTTAGTGTTGCTTATTTATTACCATACCCACAACAACCTCCGCAATCACTTCCACCAACTCTTCATCTTCCACCGAAAGCATCTGCTTAACCGGCGGGAGAATAGGAATGATGGTTGCTGTTGATGTCATGGGTGATGGCGGTTAAGAATATTTTTGTAATAATTTTTCATGCTCGCTCAACGTAACTTCCCTGGCGATCTTCTTTTGTTCTGATTTTTGATTTTCAATAAAGCCTGTGCCGGATCCACCACTTTCTTTCAGGTGCTTAAATTCTGCAACCGCACTGTTAACTATTACCTGACCGATATTGCCAATCTGCTTTGCTTTATCTACATCAATTTTGCCAGCACGCAGATCCTCCATAGTGGCAAAAAGTATATCTCGCAGATCATTGATTGTTTTTGACATAGTTGTTTATTTTTCTATTGAATGCACCGATTAGTAATTTTTGTTTTACAATTTCTTTTGGCAGGTTATGTATAGAATTGCGAATGGCATTTTCTCGCTTAGAAATCATTTTCAGATTCGATATTTTGCAGTTCAAAGCATTTCCATCTTTATGAATTATTATCATCCCATCTGGAATATCACCCCGATACTTTTTCCATTTGTTTCTTGAAAGTGGCTCCCATTTGCTTTGAGAAATTCTTATCCATAATCCTTTTACGCCCCTGTTATCTATCCTGGTTGTTATTGCGCCGTTGTGCTTTGTATTTTTAGGAAGCTGACCTTTTTTGAACATCGTAGGCGCACACTTTTTATAAACCATTTTTGACATCTTCACCCCTTTATTCACTGGTACATTCCCTGGCTTTATAAATGATTCCCTGGCGAAATGCTGCGCTACTTCTTTTGGTACAAAATATCCGAGCCTGTTAAGTCTTTGCCTAACTACTGAATCTGCACGGCCAAGCATTTTTGCCATTGTTTTTTGTGGGAGCAATAACATATTCGCTATTATAAATGCATCTTCTTGTGGTGTAAACTTTCTCATATAAACTTGCATTCAATGAACTTCACTTCTCTGGAAATGATCGGATCCACATCACATAAATTTTTTATTTGCTGTATCGCATAAATAACCGTTGTATGGTCCTTACCTTTTTTAAATCCCTCTCCCCTGAATTCCTGCCCGACAGACTTAAGGCTCATTTTTGTATACTTTTTTAAAAAAAACATAATCAACTGCCGGGCGAAGACTATTTCGCGTTTTCTGGTTTTCTGTTCAAATACCATTTCCCTGGATAATCCGTAGTGGGTCAAAACTGATAAAGCAATCTTTTCTTTTAGCTCTGTTGACGGGTTTCTGATCACCAATTCATCCCGGTTTTTGAGACCAGGAATGATCCATGGATTTAAGATGGTTCCGGGCGTTTTTAGCAATGATTTATAATTCATATTGGTTGGTTTTTTATAAAAAAGAAAGAGAAACTCAAATCAAAAAGGCCAAAAACGTTCCTGACAAACCTGACAGTCCTGACAAAACCACGTTAATAATTAATATTCAATTAGTTAACTACTGATTTCGTTCCTGACAAACCCCTAAAAACGTCAGTTCTTGTCAGGTTCAAACACCCCCTTCCTGACAGAACCTGACGGTTCCTGACGGGTTTTCTATCCATTTTTACTTTAATTATTATATTTTTTATATTGATTATCATTACTTTATCTCATTTTGTCAGGTGTCAGGTTCTGTCAGGAACGTTTTTACAGGTATTTATCAGAACGGCAGTCCTTCTATTTCCTTTCCACGGCTTACTTTGTCTTCATAACTTGCTGACAATCCGCGACTTTTATCACGCTGCTTCTTAAAAGTCTCGCTGGCAACCAATAAATCTGTTCCAATTTTGCTGTGACGGAACATATAACAACTTGTTCTTATATCTCCAATTCTGTAAACATCCTGGTACCCGTCATAGGCATGATGTGTTTTTAATTTATCCCTCAAATTCTGCTCACTTTGGGCAGCTTGGCCATTCTGTTGCCGGTACATTTCGGCATATACTCCGTAGATGGTTTTTAGATTAAAATACAGGTTGTCTCCATCCAGCCGGTAATGAACATCTTCCGTTAACCGACCAGTCTGAACGGCGTAGTTGAATACGCTGAAAAACTTCTGCACCTCACCACCGCTATCCCGCTTTTTGTTCTGGCTGATGGTTGAACTCACCAGGTAATCAATTAAATATTTCCGCTCAAATGGAAACTGAATACCGGCATCATTTAAGATTTCAAAAACAGTTATGACAATAGTGATATTCTCAATCATTCTATCCGTTACATGCACACCGGTGAAGTCACGGTATATTTCTTTAAAGATGATCGGGTGTGTGTTTTGGTAACGGGCCTGTATATCCGGGCGTTTAGAAAGAATCTCATGGGTTACCGTTGTGATACCGAGATCTGAAAACTCTTTTAAGGCGTTGAACTTCTGGCGCTGCTCTACCGAAAACTGATTTTCGTTATGCTCCAGGTATATTAAACGCTGCAATAATGGATCATCGGTTGGGCTGAAATTACCCGTAATGGCAACTCCGCTTTGTATGGGTACGGTTTCGGTACCGTATCCCATGTCCATGGTCCTGCGCTTGTATCCGTAGCGATCCCAGAGGTTTTTTAACAGCTGATCGATATCATGATTGGGAACATACTCTTCCAGTAGCAACATCGAATTAATAAACTGGGCGAAAACAGCAATCTTAGCTTTATCTGTATTGGCTTTTCCCGATAGCGTGAGCGGATCCTGCGGCACTCCGAAAATCCTTTGTGCAAACTTCACCGCTGATCCCTTTCCGGATCCACCTTCACCGTAGATGAACAACAGCGGAAAAAAGTTCTTCACCTGGAATATGATGTCAGAAAATAAACATGCGACTGAGAACGTGAGTATGACAGCCCCATTGATGCCGAAGACATCAAAGTACATCTTGCTCCATTGCTGAAAATTTGGCGTAGCATCGGCAAAGTGTTTGAACCTAAGTTCATTGCTGAATCTTCTGTATCTGTTTGGTTGCTGGGTGTTTCCGGATGGCAGGTAATAATGCTTATCGTGAATTTCCACGAATCCATTGGAATCAACTGCATGAAACTTAGCATTGAACACCCCGTTAGACCAGGCCCAGAATCCATCTTCGTGCCACCCGAGGACGTTGATCTCCTGGCATTCGTTTTCTGTTTCATATAGGTAAGATTTAATCAGGTCAAGTCTGCTCTCTGATCCAAAGAATCTAAAGTTTCCCAGCCCTTCACAAAACTTTTTGAAATCGTTTTTTCCGGAGAGTCTGTCTGTAGCGATATCCACAATCTTTTTTCTTCCCCGGTTGTTTGTCAGCTCGATCACCCGGCGTGGCTGCATGCCATTATTCATGTGAAATAAAACCTTCATGGAAAAATTGGTGAATGGTACCGCATTCCATTTGCCCTTATCCCCGGCACGTTCAAGTGTGAAGTATTGATTTTTCTTTTCAAAAAATCCGTATGTATCAAAGAACTCTTCGTTTACATCAGCTGGCAGGTACTGTGATTTTTTTTCCTCCCCTGGTGATGCTTCATCTGTATAAGCAGTATCAATCCCATGGTATCTACAGATCTCAATCATCCGGCGCAAGGTTTTCATGGATCCCTTATCTACCGCCCATTTGAATTTATCCTCACAGGCATCAAAAGAGTAGGCCTCCGAGAGCTGACAAACTTTGTGGTAGTTGTTCTTTTCCTTATCGCCAAACATGGCATAAGTGAGGGTAACTGTAGTCCAGTCGCTACCCATCTTTGAGGTAACGTCCACTTTCTTTTCGAGGATACGCTCTGTGATCAGCTGCAGGTGGCCATGGTTCTTTTTCTTTTCAGGGGGCCAGCTTTCGGTTGGGTCTATTGGAATTAAATCAATCATCGTGTTGGATTATAAGCGCAAATCATCTTTGCCAGTGAGTATATCTTTCATCCTTTCTTTTACCCGGCCCATCAGGCTTTCGTAGTCCTGTTGGTTAAGGATAGCATCTTCCGCGAAATGGTATTTCTGTAGCTGCTCCCTCATTCTTATAGCATCTGCCCTGAACAGCTCTGTGGCACTGCGCTGGTGGTTCCATTCTTTCTGCCAGTGGATGGACCGCTCGTATGTTACGATGGTCCATATCAGGGAATCAACCACGCCTTTGTAAAACTTGTAGTTATCGTTATCCGCACCATATTTTGAAAGTGCCTGGGGAAGCATTTGATTTTGCAGGTAAAGGATCTGTTCCATTATTTTTTTAACCGGAACCTGAACCAATCCGTTTACCAGCTGCTGGCTGTGTTCGTGGACAAGGTTATCAACGATAGCCTGTTTTTCGATGTCGTTTTTTATATCTGCAGGAATATCTGTAAGAGCCATAGAAAAGGATTATAAAAGTTTAAATGTGCCGGGTTAAAAATGAGCAGGAGATGGAAATCTCCCGCTTCCCTTAATTCAACCAATCTAACTGAAGCGAGTTTACAAGTTGTTGCGAGGGGAGGATTCGAACCTCCGACCTGTTGGTTATGAGCCAACCGAGCTACCACTGCTCTACCTCACAAGTTTACCCGCATCTCGTGGCGGCGGGTCTGCCTTACCATCCGTGTTATATCTTTAAAAGAATGAATGTCAGTAGTGCCACAATCAATAGAAATACGATGAGTAGCCTGGTAGATTGCTTATCCATAAATCAATTTTTATAGGGTACGGAAATTGGTTCTCCAGGATTAATAATATGTGCAGTTTACCGATGCCTGATTTCCCTTATCATCATAAAACTTAGTATCTGGAATTGGGTCTGTGTTATAGTAGCAGGTATCGAGATCAGGTATCTTGAAAGATTTATCTGCAAAACTGAAACTACATTTCATACAAAGTTTTTTCTTTGGAACCTCCTTTTCGCAGGAAGCGATGGAGAAAATTATCAGCATTGCAAATAACCTGGTGAACCATTTCTTTTTATTGTAGTGATGAACGCGTGGTTCCTGGTAATATTTATTCTCGTAAAACTTCCTGCGGTTTTTTTCATCGCAGTAGAACTGCCAGATGATGAATATTAAAACCATGAGAGCCGGGATAATTATGCAAAGGGCTAATCTTGTTTGTTCTGAGTTCATGACTTAGGATTTATTTGTTGAAGGGGAAGTTGAGAAGCTATCCATGCAAAATTGTAATAGGCTTCATGTTGTCTTAGGTAATAGTCCTGCATTTTCAGCCAGTAGATATAATGATCTGCCGGTGCATGTGGTGCTGAATAAAGCAGGTTGGCGTAGTGCGCATACATTTCTTCTATGTATTGAACAGTGTATCCGTATTTCATAAAAAACTGAGTTGAATTTGTTCTTCTTTCTTTGTGACCATTTTCTCCCATTGCTGTTTGAAGATTTCAGCCATCCTGGTTAAATCCTGTGTTTCCCATTTGAAGATCAACAGGTACAGATAGCTTTGACCATCCAGCACACCGTATTCAGCGTTGAATAATTTTTTGAAATGTAAGAGGTCCATGCCTGCCACCAGGTAAGTGTGGGATTCTTTGAGATTCATGGCAGGGAAAGCAGAAACGTAGTATAGTCTGGCGGTACCTATTATAGTGCCACGGTAATTGACTTCATAC
>Ga0105096_10001153_pt1 | contig 10548 bp, 9 predicted proteins | sample PPLLak3cmMay2015_FD_87036 | JGI IMG/M metagenome (GOLD analysis project Ga0105096, IMG submission 87036) | Freshwater sediment microbial communities from Prairie Pothole Lake near Jamestown, North Dakota, USA - PPLs Lake P7 Core (1) Depth... | ecosystem: Environmental > Aquatic > Freshwater >...
CCAAGATAGTATCATTTCCTGATCATATGCTGAACAACACCGGGGTATGATTTACATCAACTTGAATGGTGCCGGCACCAGGATTCGAACCCGGGACCTACTGATTACAAAAAAGCAGTACAAGTCTTTCTTAAGACTACATACCATTTCATGTAGCCAACAATACAACTAATAAACAATATGTTACTGCATCTGCTTCACCAAGACTGGCGGCACAACATGGACAGATGGTCCGCCAAACCCAAATCTAACTGCTTTAGCATTGGTTGTGACACAGGTGAACTGGCATTTTATATCCCCCGTATTCAAATGACTAAAACCCAGGGTGGATATAGGATACATTTCCTGCATAATCCAGACCGTGTCGCATGGTTACTGAGTTTTGGTTTAACGGAAATTCCGGTGGCGATTTACCGTGATCTTGATATTGAACAATCTGGCAATGGATTGGGTATACGTCCCATGATAAGTGATGAAACCTTACGCTTGCCCGGAAACTTTGATCCAGGTCCAATAATCGATGCGATACGGGCAAGGGTTCATACTGTTAAATGAGCCTGGTTGATGTGTTATCGGTCTCATGAGCCATGGTGGCATCATTTTCGATGACCGTTCGACTAATTTCAGCCCGGAAAGAATCAAGTTCATCCAAAACCGTGCGCTCATCGCCGGAACAATATGTAGACTATGTCTCGTTGAGGACAGCAGATTCATTTATGGGCGTAGTGTTGAATCCAATTGCCGACCAACCTTCGCCACGAGCTCAGGTATGGCTTCAATATCCTCTATAGACGTGCGGAAGTTAACAATGCACGTCCGCAAAAGGTAGGTGCCATTGATGATTGCATTGGATAAATACGCATCCGGACTGGTGTGGAAATGCTGGACTAAAGCCTTGTTCAGAACATTCAGGTACGCTTCGGTTTCCACATCACCGGTTTGCAAATCCTGCGGAACGTAACGGAAGGTTGTGATACTCAGTGAATGCGTGAACGCCTCTAACTCTGCATGGTCATCGGCCAGTTGATAGAGTGTTTTGGCCAAACGAATGTCCTCGGCGATCATTTGCCGATACCCTTGCCGTCCGACTTGCTGCAATGCCAGCCAAACCTTGAGCGCACGGAATCCACGCGAATTTTGTAAGCCATATTCATTATAATCAATCATGTCGCCCTGGTCGGGATAGTAGTCTGGGTGATACGTGAATGCATCTTTTAGAACGTTCGAATCTCTCACCAGGACAGCGCCTGCTTCCAGTGGCATATACAGCCATTTATGCGGATCGATTGCAACCGAATCTGCTTCGGAAAGTGCCGATAATTGCTCGGGTGCCTCACTTCCCAATACCCCTGCTGCAGCACCATAAGCACCGTCAACGTGAAACCAAAGGCCAAATTCCCTGGCAATGGTTGCAATCTCAGGCAAGGGGTCTATGGCACCGACGGCGGTTGTACCTGCCGTGCCAATCACAAGGAAGGGCACATCACCCCGGGCTTTGTCGGCTTCAATTTGTTGACGAAGGACTGAGGTGTCCATGCGCATATTGTCATCTGTTGGCAGCCAACGAATCGCATTGGTACCAAGACCAAAAAAATCGGCCGCTTTTTCAACCCATGTATGCGTTTGACTGGACGTATATACGCGCAATTGCTTGTGATCTTCATCAAACATCCCGCTTTCACGTACGGCCCAGGGTGCTTTGGCTTTTCGTGCCGCCAGGAAGGCCACGAAATTGGCCGCGTTGCCGCCACTTACCATTACACCGCTGCAATCAGGCCCATAACCGATTAAGTCCCCAAGCCAACGAATGGTCTGGGCCTCGATCTCCGTAGCCATCGGAGAAAGCACCCACGCACCGACGTTGGGATTCACGGCAGCGGCGAGCAGATCGGCCAGGCTGCCGATCGGGGCGGGTGTTCCGGCGATATATCCCCAAAAACGGGGATGCGCAAGGTGAACCGAGTTCTCAAACAGTAAGTCGGCCGCGTTGTTAAGAATCGTGGTCGGTTCATCTCCGTACTCTGGTAGTGAGTTGTTCCCCAGCAAATCACTCAGCTCTGCTGATGTCTTGTCCTGGGATACCGATTTCTGGGGTAAAGCTGTCATGAAATCGGTGAGGCGATCAATCAATTGATATCCCAATGCGCGAAAATCTTCAGGTGCAATTTCTATGGCTGCACTGCGTGTTCGTTTTTGAGTGATCTCGTCAGTGATCATGGATTTGCCACTTTCTTTATCGTTTTGCTTCGATTTTAATTGGCAAGGTAGCTACTTGCTCTATGCTCAAGCCGTATTTACCGTGCGCAATGCAGCAATTGCTGAAATCATGTGCTTTTCAATCAGGCTGGCGGAAACGCCCAGCGTGAGGGCGATTTCAGAATGACTTAATCCATTGATTCGGTGCATCAGGAAGACACGCTGCGCCGCAGGCTTAAGAGTACCAAGTACCTGCATAGCCTTGTCAAGTATCTGGGTGAACTCAAGTGCCTCAACCGGGTCTGCGCTTTCCGTGGCAACCTGCTCTTCAGATTCAATGTCCAATTGGATGCCCCGGGTCTTTTTACGCCGAAAACGGTCACGCAGGAGATTTCTTGCCGTAGCAAATACAAACGCCTTGATATTTTCTATGCTGGTCAATTCCGGGCGTCTGGCGAGGCGCAGATAAACTTCCTGGGTCAGGTCTTCTACCTGTTCCCGCTGCAATCCCTGTTTTGCAAAAAAGCCTTTGAGTATGAGGTCAAACCTGGTGTGAATATCGGCAAGAAACGCACTATGCGCTACAGCGTAAAAAGCCGACTGATTTTGATTTAGCACTTCCTGGAGCGCAAGTGTCGCCACGCCTAATCTCCTTACATAAGTGTAAGTTTATCCTTACAGAAGTGTAAGCTACTCCTTACACTTCTGTAAGTCAAGACGTCAGTTCGACTCTAGCCCATAAGTGGAAATCCTGTTAAAAGGCGTATATAAACCGGTAACAACCTAATTCGTTCTTCCCGGGACTCACCCGGGTTTATTTTGTAGTAACCGATCTGGTGAAAATGACTGATTCGCGCCCGCACCAGGGCTTCGATATCTTCGTAACCCATGTTCAGGAACATCAACTTGATGATTTCTACAATGCGCTCATCCAGACTCCTTACCGCCAGCTCCGCTGGCTTCGAAATTCGGGCCCAGTCACGCACAGCAGAATCCCAGGCGGGATTGAACTTGTGCTCATCCAAATATATTTTTACCATGGAGAGGAACTCCTTGGTGCCATCATGTTCCGGGTCCAGTATCGATTCAAAAATCTCGGCCGTGTTACTTTCCCAGTCGCTCAGTAACTCATCTTGTAGCTCCTGGATGTTTTTGAAGTGCCAATAGAAAGACTCCCGGGTTACATCAAGTCGAGTAGCAAGCCGGCCTATTTTGATGGAACTGATACCCCCTTCGATCAATGCCAACTTGGCTTCAGCAATCCAGGCCGCTCGATCAAGTACTATGCGTTTGTCCGCAGAAGGCTGAGCTGCCTTGTGTGCCTGATTTCTTAACGTATTTGTTTTGGCTGTCAAATGAATACTCCTTGACCTAAATCTACCAATTACCTGCATTCACGCTTTGCGCATGTGAGTAATCAAAATTTATTGATTCCCGCCTTTTTCCAACAGCGACTTCAAAACCCGATGATCCTCATCCAGTTTCTCCCTGGTAGCCAGCCTGGCTTGCCCGGCCATGTGTTCGACACCGGCGCCTTCTACCCGCTCAAAAGGTACTGCACTTCGAATCAGCAAATCGCAGCATACCCATGTTGACGCGCCTTGCTCACCCATCGAGTAAATGATATAGCCTCTGGCAGCTTTGCCATCCTCTGTTTCAAGGTATTCGACTTTTCTTGAGGGCGCAATGGTTTCCAGGGTCTTCTGAGTGACAAAAACAATGCTATCCCCACGTCGTTGTCCGATCTTGAGAACCTCACCAACCTCACCCGGCTGCCCGGCGATCCGTTCCAGGGAATGAATGCTGTCTTTCCATTCTTGAAGACGGGACAACTGATACCAGACAGCCTCCGGCGGAGCATCAATCGTGATTTCGCTCCTGACTACAATGTCAAATTCCATAAACCCGGTCGTCATGCAGTATTCACTCTTTCAGCTATCAAGACAGAAGACGTTAGACCCCGGCTATTCCTCAAACCATTATCATTTTGAGGAAACAGTGTCCATGTGCGTCTTCGACACATACACGCATAAAGCCCTTTAACATATACAACCCATGAAAGCGTTCAACATGGGATGGGATATTCAATATCCAGGACTTGCACGGTAGCGATCAAGACATTGACTGATTTGAAACAAAAATCCAACCTGGCTCGAGTGCTGCAAGACCAGGCAGATGCATACTGGGAATTCCATTTGCGCGAGCATCCCGTTGTGGCCCTGGAACATGGAGACACACGATACAGACGCGAACTTTTTCGACAGTCTGTTGATGACTTCAGCAGGCAGGACAAAGGCCGGGCAAAACTTCTCCATAAGCTCGCGAAAGTCGATGTGAATGTGCTGGCAGGCCAGGACCGTTTTACATTTCAATTGCTCCAGCGGGAACTTGAAGCTGACCGTGAGCACTTTGCCTTCAAAACGCATCTGCGGCCCATGATTTTTCCATTTGGTCCCGAAGGCTGGGTGGCCGATGCGGTGCACAAGACAAGCTTGTTCAACAAAGCTGATGCCGGGGACTACCTGGCCCGCATGGCCACTGTGCCAAGTTTTCTCAAAGACCACAGCGAGCGACTCTGGCTGGGTCTCGACCAGGGATTCCGCTTGCCCCGGGTATTACTGGAGCGTATATGCAAAGCGGCTGAAAGCTACCTTGAAGCCCCGCCGGAAAAGAGCGTGTGGCTGGGACCGTTTGCCAGGGCGTCGGCTACGGGAAGGATTTTCGATGCTGAAAAGACTGTCATGAAATCTTTAATCGAAAATGAAATCCGCCCGGCATATCGGACCTGGGTCGATATGCTGCGTAACGAATATGCATCGTATTGCCGTGACTCTATCGCCACTTCGGAAGAACCGGATGGCGACGCGTATTACCGCTTCCTGGTTCGCTATTACACCAGTTCCGATCTAACGCCGGACACCATTCACATAAAGGGGTGTGAAGAAGTCGCCCGTATTGCGGATGCCATGTCAGCTATCGCGAGCGCAAATGGCTATCCTGATGACCTGGTTGGATTCAGATCTTTCCTGGCAAATGACGATCAGTTTTATGAATCGTCCGGTCAGCGCGTTCTCGAGCAGATCGAGATTCTTTGCAAGCGTATTGATCGCAAAATACCGGAATTCTTCGGCCGTCTGCCACGCATGACCTACGGGGTGGAATCAGTTCCCGAAGGACTGGCTGCCCATGTTCCGCCCGCCTATGCGCAACCCAATCCGCCAAACGGCACCTCCTCCGGCATCTACTGGGTGACCAGCCTGCCTGAACGCTGCCCCAGCTACCTGCACGTGCCCCTGACTTTGCACGAGGCCTGGCCTGGACACCTGATGCACATCGCGCTGATGCAGGAAATGCAGGAATTGCCGGCATTCAGACGTTACGGCCTGGCCAATTACACGGCCTATATTGAGGGCTGGGGGCTGTATTGTGAGCAACTTGGTCATGACTTTGGCTTTTATTCCGATCCGTACGCCCACTACGGATGTCTTGAAATGGAAATGTGGCGGGCCGCTCGCCTCGTGGTAGATACCGGCATTCACATGAAGGGCTGGAGCAGGGAAAAAGCTGTCAGCTACATGACTGCTAACCTGTCCCTGGACTATGCAACAATCGAGGCAGAAGTAGACCGCTACATCGGTATGCCCGGCCAGGCACTGGCCTACAAGGTTGGCGAATTCAAATTTAAAGAATTACGCAATCGGGCAAGCAGGGATATGGGTCAATCATTCAATCTTCGTGGATTGCATGACCGTTTCCTGAACGCCGGACCAGTTACACTGGATTTGTTGGATGAACACGTGCAAGGCTGGATCGATTCTGTGCATCAGAATACCCATGGTGCAACTGTATGAGCTTGCAGAAAGCCGGTCAGTCCTCCAGAGGAATTTATTTTGAGGTGCACGGGACAGGTCATCCGCTGCTTTTGGGGTTTCCCCTGATGGCATCCCATGGCGAGATTTTTGGCGCAGAGGGTGAAGCGGTCCTTGCTGGCTACCTTGACCGTCTGTGTGATCGCTATTCGGTATTGCTTCTTGACTACCCGGGTATAGGCAAGAGCAAATCCATCCTGCCTGCGCATTTGACATCTGATCGGGTTTGCGAAGACATGCTCAATGTGGCGGATGCTGCAGGCTTTGATCAGTTTGCCTGGTGGGGCTATTCCTTTGGAGGCATCGCCGGTTTGCATCTGGCCACAAAAACAGACCGCCTTACAGCGCTGGTAGTGGGTGGCTGGCCGCCGCTGGGTGGGCCCTTTGAAGATATATTCCGGGGCGCTCAGGTACACCTGGACAATCCTCCCGACTACGCCCGCATTATCCTGCGCGACGATGCCCAGTACGCGCAATGGGCCAACTACTACGGCAGCCTTTTGGATTGGCGGGAAGCCGAACAGGTCGCGACGATCTCGTGTCCAAGAATGGCCTACGTGGGCGAACATTCCCTGACCGATGCCGGGGGCGTAGAGCTGCCTTTTGCGGAACTCTTGCGCAAACGGACACCGGAACTCGAAACCATGGGCTGGCAGGTACGTGAAATTCCAGGCCATGGCCATGAAGTCGCAATCAAACCGGAGGTCGTCGTCCCCGTGGTTCGGGCGTTTCTGGATGACGTTCTGTGTTGATTTACCCCGATGAAGCACTTTAGGGCGGCATCAGGGCTGTGACATCACAAGTCATTTCACCACCGCTATCACGCAAAGTCCTGGCGGCTTATTCGGCTCCCGCGTTTTCACAGGCGCTGATTCACGGGCCAACTTTCGGGATTATCCAGGGAATCTACGCGGTTCATTTTGGCCTTTCTGTACAATCCATCGCCACCGTGCTGCTGGTTGCCGGAATCGTCGACGCCGTAAGCAACCCGCTGGTGGGTTACATCTCGGACCGCTTCCGTGCCCGGTTTGGTACCCGCAAACCCTGGTTACTGGTCGGGGCCCTGCTGACCGTGGTCTCAGCCTGGTTCCTCTATGCCCCCACACCCCCTGTTACCGCTACTTATTTCATGATCTGGACCCTGCTTGCCTACCTGGGCTGGGCACTCGGTGAAATACCCTATGGTGCGTGGATACCGGAAATCACCTCAAACTACAATGATCGAACCCGGCTCTCGACGTGGCGGGCCGGCTTTATGTATCTCGGATCCATGGCGTTTTTTGGCTTGCCCTACCTGCCGATATTCCCAACCACCGAATTTACCGACGAGACCTTGCACATGACCGCTATGCTTGCCGTCGTGGCCATGCCGGTTCTGACCCTGATCGCCGTAAAGTTTGTTCCCAACGGTGCTGCCCCCGCGCCAAAAGAATCCTTGCCCCGAAGGCAAATCTGGCGCGCCATCTTCAAGAATCGTCCGTTGCTGATTTTTGCCCTGATGTTTGGCCTGATCGGCGTCGCAACCGGCATGTCCAACGGTGTGCTGTTCTTTTTCTTTGCCGCCTACATGGACCAGGGTCAAGCCCTGGCAGGTGTATTCCTTATTGCCCTGCCACTGGGTGCCCTTGCAGTACCACTATGGGGTTATTTGTGCCGGCGCTTTGGCAAGCAACAGGCGTGGGCGCTAAGCACCGCCGGAGCTGCATTTTTCATGTTCCTTTATGGATTGATCCAGCCAAGTGAATACGCAACTTTGTGGCTGACCGCGCTGCAAGTCACGGTCGTGTTCATGTTTGTTTCCTACGCAGTCGCCGGTCCTGCCGTATTGGCCGATATCGTGGACTACGGCAGCTTGCGTTTCGGGGGGGATTACGCCGGCACCTATTATTCGTTCTACCTGCTGTTGTACAAGGCGGTTCCACAGGTCGGCGGTGCGATCGGGCTGGCCCTTGTTGGCTGGTTTGGATTTGACCCACAACTGGCTGAACAAACGCAAACAGCGAGATTCGGCCTGCTGTTCACATTCAGCCTGTTCCCGGCTGCACTGGTATTAATTGCGGCCCCGCTGATCTGGTATTTTCCGATCAATGCCGGACGGCAACGCATTATCGCACAACGACTTGAAGCCAGACGATCAAGAAAAGGCCAATCTGACGAATCTTTTCCGGAGCCTGGAGCATCCGGTTTCCAGAAATCATAAATAGGGTTTGAGGATAACTTGTTTTAGTGCGTCTCCACTCTTGGGACGATCATTTTTGAGGGTTTTCACATGAGGAGAGTTGCTATTATGAATCGCGCCAGAGCTATTATTGGTTGGTCTTTGTTCTTTTCTTGCGGGTTTCTCTGCAGCTTTTCCGCGTTTGGCCAGGAAGCCGAGCAGGAAGAGTACGGGGTACTGGAAGAGGTTATTGTTACGGCACAGAAGCGCGCAGAAGCGCTGATTGATGTGCCTATGTCCATCAGTGCGTTCACCAACAACATGTTGGCAGACATGGGTGCAGTGGAGTTATCCGATTTCCTTCAGGCGGCTCCCGGCGTCGGCATTATCGACGACAAATCTGGTACCCAGAACATCCAGATCCGTGGTATCAATTCCGTTTACGGTAACGCCACCGTGGGTTACTACCTGGATGAGCTCCCATTCTCACTCATCGGCAATACCCAGGTCCCCGATGTGCGCACCTATGACCTGGAACGGGTTGAGGTTTTGCGTGGGCCACAAGGCACACTTTACGGTGATGGCTCCATTGGCGGCACCATCCGTATCCTTACCAAGGATCCGGTATACGACGCTTACCAGGCAGATGGGGAAATCGATGGCATGCTTACGCACCACGGAGATTCCAGTTGGGCTGCCAAGGGCATGCTTAATGTGCCCTTTGCCGACGGCAAGGCAGGCTTTCGGCTGGTGGCCACACAGGAAGATTTTGGTGGTTGGGTGGATAACACAACAACCGGCACTAATGATCAGAATAGCCGTGACATCACAAACCTGCGTGCAAAAATGGGCTTCTCACCAGTGGACAACCTTGATGTCATCGTGTCGTGGTGGCATACCTCGCAAAACGTAGACGCCGGCGCTACGTCCCTTCCCGGATGGATTACACCGGATGCACCCGAAGCCACGGGCGTGGATTACGACCTTTACAGCATTACAGCCCGCTACGGATTCGACTCTTTCGATCTGCTCAGTGCTTCGTCCTGGATGGACTATTCCGATGATTATTTGACGGACTTCTACGGCGCTCCATTCACCATCGATAATGCTATTGATGCATTTTCCCAGGAACTGCGCCTGACTTCCAATAGCGAAGGCATGTTCCGCTGGACGACCGGCTTTTTCTATCGTGGACTCAAGCAGAACACTTACCTCGACCGCAGCATTTGCCATCACCCAGGATATTGACCAGCAGAGTGATTCCTGGGCCGTTTACGGTGAAGGCACCTGGACGGTTCTGGACGACAAGCTGGACCTGACCCTGGGTCTGCGCTACTTCAACGATGACCGTAAATACACCGAAGCACTGGACCCCTTCCTGCTTGATCTTATCGAGAACCAGTACCCGGACTTTACCGGCTCTTCGGATGTTTCTTTTGATAATACCAGCCCCCGTTTCAATATTGCCTATCGCGCAAACGATGATTGGATGGTGTACACCAATGTCGCCAAGGGTTTCCGCTCCGGTCAGTTACAGCCTTTGATTTCGGTGGCATTCGCTGTGCTCGGCGGCGTGGAGATTCCTCTAGGCATCGACCCGGAAACGCTGTGGAGTTATGAATTTGGCACCAAGGGAACGCTCGCTGACGGCCGTGTCACTCTCGAAGCGGCGGTTTTCTACAATGACTGGAAAGACCAGCAGGTGAACGCCGTCGTCAATCAAACACCCAGGGTATCCGCCCTGATCAACGGTGGAAGCGCGCAATCCACAGGTATCGAACTCAGCATTATGGCGGCTCCGATTGCTGGACTGACCCTTCAATTCACCGGAAACTACGTGGATGCCCAATACACTGAAACTGTACCCGGTACGCCAATCGTTGATGGCGACCCCATAAGCCAGGTTCCCGACTGGACACTGTTCGGTGGGGCCACCTATCGCTGGCAGATGACCGGCAGCGTGGGTGGCTTTGTGAATGGCAATGCGCAGTACACGTCGAAACGCTACGACCCGGTTAACCAGGCAACTCCATCTGATGCGATGACCCTTCTTGGCTTGCGGTTCGGCGTTGAGTGGGATCGCTGGAGCGCCTACCTTTACGGCGACAACCTGACCGACGATGACGGCGCGATCAATGCGTCTTCGTTCATGGGTCAGGTGGCTTTGCGCCCGCGCCCGCGCTCCTTTGGGTTAACCTTGCGCTACGCCTACAACTAAATAGCCAGGCCAGGCATGGCTAGGACAGAGGCAGAAACGCTCAACAGTGCTTCTGACGGGCTTTTGCAGTACCGGCTCCAACGTGAGCCGGTACTGAAACCAGGCAC
>Ga0105096_10001154_pt1 | contig 10540 bp, 9 predicted proteins | sample PPLLak3cmMay2015_FD_87036 | JGI IMG/M metagenome (GOLD analysis project Ga0105096, IMG submission 87036) | Freshwater sediment microbial communities from Prairie Pothole Lake near Jamestown, North Dakota, USA - PPLs Lake P7 Core (1) Depth... | ecosystem: Environmental > Aquatic > Freshwater >...
CCGTGGACAAGACCGGCTCGCTGTCGTCGGATCAGGCGCCCGGCGTCGTGAACGCGAAGTACTACCTGACGTACACCGTGCCTCTGAAGCAGACGCTGATCGACACCTACGGCGGCTATCTGGCGGCACATAAAGTTGAGAAGCAGGATATCTGGGCGGCGCGCGACGTGACGTTGCCGGCCGGGCGTGGCTACGCGGACGTCCCGGTGGCGGTCTGGGACAGTGGCGTGGACACCGTGCTGTTCGGCGACCGCGTGGTCATGGAAGGCGGCCAGCCCGTGCTGATCGCCTTCGACAAGTACTCCAGCCCGTCGGCCGCGGGCCTGTTGCCGATTCCGGTCGAGCTCAAGGACCGCGTGCCGAAAATGAAGGCGCGGCTCAAGGGCTTCTCGGACCTGCAGGCGAACATCGACAGCCCCGAGGCCACCGAGGTCAAGCAATGGCTGTCCACGCTGCAGCCTGATGCATACAAGGCCGCAATCGAGGAGATCAACCTCGCAGGCATCTACATGCACGGCACGCACGTCGCCGGCATCGCGATGGCGGGCAACCCCTACGCCCGGCTGGTGAACGCGCGGATCGAGTTCCAGCACACGCTCCTTCCGGATCCCTGCCCGACGCGCGAACTGGTGGAGAAGGAGGCGCGGGCCACGCAGGCCTACATCGACTTCATGCGCAAGCACGGTGTGCGCGTGGTCAACATGAGTTTTGGCGGGTCGGTCGGAGACCTGGAGAGCGTGCTCGAGCAGTGCGGCTTCGGCAAGACGCCCGACGAGCGCAAGGCGATCGCACGCGAGTATTTCGAGATCGGCCGCAAGGCGCTGGAGATGGCAATGCTGAGCGCGCCGGAGATCCTGTTCGTGGCGGCCGGCGGCAATTCGAACGACGACGCGTCGTTCACCGAGAGCATCCCCGCGGCGATCTCCGCGCCGAACCTGCTCTCGGTCGGCGCAGTGGACAAGGCGGGCGACGAGGCATCGTTCACGAGTTACGGCCCGACGATCGTGGTGCACGCCAATGGCTACCAGGTCGACAGCGTGATCCCCGGCGGCGAGAAAGTGGCCGCGTCCGGCACGTCGATGGCGGCGCCGCAGGTGACGAACCTCGCCGCGAAGCTGCTGGCGGTCAACCCGAAGCTGACGCCCGTGCAGCTGATCGCGATCATCCGCGACACAGCCGAGAAGACCGCGGACGGGCGGCGCACGCTGATCCACCCGGCGAAGGCCCTGGCGGCGGTGCAATAGCGGCAGTACCGCGGGCGCAGCAGGTCGGAGCCGACCCTATGGGTCGGCTCCGGTTCAAGTTCCCGCGGCAATCACCGATCAGTCCTTCGCTTTCGCATCGTCATCCTCTGCAGCCTCGGTCTTCTTGGGCGCGTGGTTTGCGGGCATCGGCGAATACGTCATCGACTGGGGTCCGGGTTATCGGGCATTGCACGCCGAGTACAAGAAACGAAAGAGGTAAGGACCATGGCGCTTACTCGCGATTTCAAGAACACCGTCGTCGCTCGAGTCGAGCGCGACCCCGCGTTCGCCAAGGCGCTCCTGGATGAGGCGGCAACGCTATTCCTGAGTGGCGAGCCTGAGACTGCGCGTCTCATTCTGCGCGATCTTGTGAATGCAACCCTGGGGTTCGAACAGCTGGCCAAGCTCACGGACATGCCCAGCAAGAGCCTTCATCGAATGCTGTCGCCGAGGGGCAATCCGAGCATGGATAACCTGGCGGCAATCTTTGGCGCCATACGGAAGCGTCTGAAAGTGAGCATCAAGGCCCATACGGTCGATTTGCGGAAAGTGGCGTAGCGACGGTGGCGCTCTCGGAGATTGAACGGGCGCGAGTTCAGCGGGCCATGGATGCCTTGATGAAGCATCGCCGGCCTCCGCCGCATATTCGTCCGAAATTGGACCTCGGCTTTCGCGTCAAGGGGCACAGCGTGGAGATTTTCGAGATCCGACCAGCCTGGCGCGGACCAGCCGATGAGATGAGTGAATCGGCCGTGGCGAAGGCAACCTACGTGAGGACGCGCGGCGTCTGGCGAGTGTTCTGGCAGCGTCGCGACCTGAGGTGGCACGGCTATGAGCCCAGACCCGAGGTCAAGTCCATCGACGAGTTCGCTTCATTGGTGTCCGAAGATGCGCATGCCTGCTTCTTCGGGTGAGCGGAAGGATCCTGCGGTCGTGCGCCGCCGTCGACCCGACAGGACTGTGCAGCCGCGGTTCGGTCGTTCCCGCGGAAACGCTTTCCCGATCTTCGGCTTACTCGCAACGAACCGGCCTCTCCGTCGTACTGAAAATCCGCGTGTCGATGGTTCGATTCCGTCCCTGGTCACCATTTCCAACTTTCTGATTCGCAACGGGTTCCGTGCATCACCCGCGGACTATCGGGAAGTAGGTGGGTCGAGGCACCCGTTGCCGCGACTCCCGATACATCGCGTTCGCCATCCCGCGACCATTGGGCGCTCCATGACGCGAGAGCGTTCCGGCGAGAGTCAGCCCGTCGGCGTGTACCAGATCGGGGACGTCCACCCGCGCTCCTGGATCGACACCGGCAGCACCTTCGGAACAGGCACCCCGAGTCGCACAGCGTCGATGGTGCTCCAGCGCGGCGTCGGGATTTCGAGGACGCGAACGTAGTAGAACGCACGCTCCGCCGGGTCGAAGTCCGGATCGGTCCAAACGGTGGCCAGCTCGGCGGCGCCGATGGTGTTGGTGTACTGCGCCGTCGCCGCGTCGACCGTGTCGCCCACCGGTGGCAACTTGCCGGTCTTCGGATCAGGCTTGCGATCACCGCTCCACGCGACGTCGTAGACCGTCTCGTGCTGCTTGCCGCTAGCGTCGAGCCAGCCCTTGACGATCTGCACACGGTCGAGATTGCCGCTCTTCGGATCCTTGCTCGCCATCACCAGGAAGCTCGGCGCCTTGCCGGAGGGCGCCTTCAGGTCGCTGCCCATCGGCACACCGCGCGCATAGCCCGCCCGCACAGCGCCAGCGCCCTTGAGGTCCGCATCGGTGAAGTCCCAGCCGCCGAAGAACCGCACCTTGATCATCGTGCCGGACGTGCCGAACGTCTCGCGACGTTGCATCGCGTCGAAGATCGACTCGCGCGTGTTCGCCTCGGCCCACACGCCGGCCAGGCCGCCCGAACTGAACTCCTGCACTTGCCTGACCTGGCCCGCCGGTTGTCCCTCCATGCCCTTCAGCCGGTGGCTGGCGTCGTTCTCGAAGGCGAACTTGCCGGTGTAGTTGAATTCCTCGTTGCTGCCCGCGGCGTTGTGCGTGTCGGTGTCGCCGATGAACCCGTACTTGAACGGGTTGCCATTGCCCGTCGCTTCCTGCGACAGGCCCTCGAGCAGCGCCTGGCGCGCGAAGCTGCCGCGACGGTGCTTGGGCCGCTCGTAGTCGGCCGAAAGCGTGTAGTCCCACTGCTCGAAGCCGGCAAACTCGTCGTTGGGCGACAGGTCGGGGTGCGTCTCGGACGTGCCCTTGATCTGCGTGATCTCGTAGAGCGGTTCGTTCCTGGCACGCATCGCGTTGTACGCGGCGTCGATCGGCTGCTTGCCGTCGAACCTGACCGTCTCGAACATGCGGCCGTCGCTCGCATTGCCGTTGTGCGGGATGGCCAGCAGCGTCGAGCCTTTTGCGCGCAGCTCGTCCATCCATTTCCAGAGCGTCTCCGGATCCTCGGATTCCAGCGCGGACAGCACCATGTCCGGCAGCTTCGCGGTGTCGCGAAAGACGACGACGCGGTGCAGGTTTCGCTTCTGCGGGTTGGCGGTCCACTCGAAGCCGGCGAACGTCGTGAAGTGACCCGGCCGATAGGCCGCGTCGGCCGCCTTCACGATCTCGGCCCACACCGTGCTGGCGAGTGCCGGGTCGGTGAGCATGGGGTCCACCTTGCCGGCGCTCATGTCGCGCAGGACACCCGCGAAAGTCTGCATCCGCACCACCGGGTCGGGCGAGTTGACGCCCTTGGCCAGCTCGGTCTTGCTGAGCGGGCTCTCGGGGTTGCTCATCTGGTTGAACACGCCCATGAACTCCGCGTGCTCCGCAACCATGTAGAAGTCGAGCGGCGTCTGGATCTGGATCTTGCCGCCCATGCCGCTGTTGGTGATCTCCTGGCCCTGCGCCCAGGCGTACGCATCCGTCGGCGTCGCGCGGCTGCCGTTCGTGAACGCGTCGAACGACCAGCCCGTATGGACGTGTACGTCGCCGAAATAGGCGTTGCGCTCGGGATTCGCAGCGGGCCGGTCAGGTGCCGCAGGAGAGGCGGGCGCTTCGGTGGCGGCACTGGCCGCAGGGGCTGCAGGGGCCGGCGCTTCGCGTGAGCAGCCGCCGGCGAGAACGCTGACCAGCAGAAGGGTCGCCGCGGCCACGCCCGATGACGGGCGATCGATGAGTTCGAGTTGCACGTGTCTCTCCCCGCGAATGTTCGTTCTGCAGACGCGTATACCACGGGATCCGCCGGACCGGAATTGCTTCACAGCTCGACGGTTCGCAGCGGTGGGCTCTGCCTACCCGAGCATCGGTCGCGATGAATGTTGCGCATGTCTGAGGTCGTCCCGGGCGAACTCGTCGGTCCTGGGTCACCACTTCCAACTCATTGAAAACGCACGGGTTCCGGGCATCACCCGCAGGCCATCCGGGGCCATTGATGGCTGACCCGCGGACTATCGGTCCGCGAGTGTGGCAAAACTCGGCTCGCCGCCGTGCCGAGAAAGCGAAACAGTCACGCCGCTCGATGGCCCACGGACCTCACGGCGGCCAAAGCGCGAGTCTTCTTCAGGGTCTCGCGTGCCTGCCAGAGATCGTATGCAGTCTGCTGCGCGAGCCACAGCTCCGCGGCGCCACCGCGGCCGCGACCGAGCCAACGCTCGATGCGTAGCGCCATCGCCGGGCTGATCGCCGCCCGGCCATTGAGCACTTTCGACAGCGTGGTGCGATCCACGCCCAGCTGAGCCGCAGCCTCGCTGACCTGCAGGCCGAGCGTCGGCAGCACGTCGTCCCGCAGAGTCAGGCCGGGGTGAGGGGGATTGTGCATCTGGCTCATGGCAACCTCAGTGATAATCCTGGTAATCGACGAGTTCCGCATCGCCGTCCTTGAATGTGAAAGTCAGCCGCCAGTTTCCGCTGACACTCACGCTCCAGTGGTTCGAGAGCTTGCCCTTGAGAGGGTGAAGCCCCCAGCCTGGGACGTTCATGTCCGTCGGCTGTCCGGCGACATTGAGCGCCGCGAGTTGGCGAGCCAACCTGGGCGCATGCACGGCCTGAATGCCGGCCTTACTGCCGGTTCTGAAAAATCGCTCGACGCCCTTGTGGCGAAACGACCGTATCATCGCCCGAGTGTAGCGCGTGGCGCCACGCTCCACAAGGCGCGGCCAGCAGATTCCGTGTCACGTTCGTCACTGGCATTGTCTTGAGGACGGTGAATTTCGTATCCGCGTGTCGATGATTCGATTCCGTCGCTGGCCACCATTTCCAACTTTCTGGGTCGCAACGGGTTCCGGGCATCACCCGCGGCGTATCCGTCTGACGCCGTCAGGCCGCCTTATTCGCTGCGGGCAGTCGCCGTACTCGCGGTGGGTGTTGGCGCGCTCGCCAGAGGTCGTGACTCGTCTGCATGTTTAACCACATCTCGGCGCGGGTCCCAAGCGCTCCCTCGAGGCGCAGCGCCATCGTTGCGCTGACGCCGGCACGCCCGTTCAGCAGCGCGGACAGAGCCTGCCGGGTAACGCCGAGGCGCTTGGCGACCTCACCGATCGATACTCCCTCGGGAAGATACTCGCGGAGCACCTCGCCGGGGTGTGCAGGGTTGTGCATGTTGCTCATGGAAGTTGCTTGTCAGTGGTAATCCAGATAGTCGTCGAGTTCGACGTCCTGCCCAACGAACCTGAAGATCACGAGCCATCGTAAACCGACAATTGACGCTTTACAAACGGGCGCGCGGTTCGGTCGGCGCAGCGGAGAAGCGTCCACGATCTTCGGCTTACTCCCGCCGAACTGGCCTCTTCATCGTACTGTCGGGCAGTGGGTGGGTCGTGGCCGTCAGAAATGCCACAGCAGGGACAGCCCCAGCTCGAACTCGTAGTCTTCACGTGCGATGGGGCTGTCCCCGATGTCGCTCGAGTAGAACTCGACGCCCGCTTGGCCGATCACGTGGAGCTTCTCTGTCACGTAACGGCGATGCACGAGTTGAAGACCCGTTGAACGGTAGCCCCCGTCCAGCAAGGTCTCTGGCAGGCCCGAGGTTTCCGCATCGCTGGCCGTAACACCGAAGTCCTTGTTGATGAAGTCGTCGGTACCGAAGGTCGCGAACGCATAGACCTCGGTGCCCGTGCCGTCGGTCTGCCGTCCGAAACGGTGGCCGGCCGCGACAACGCCCAGCCAGCCGAAGTCACTTGGTCCTCCCATAACCCGTGTGGCGACCCAGTTGCGCCAGTCGGGGCCGAGTCCCCGACGTACCTCGAGGAAACCGACCACGTGTGAGTCGCGCGGCTCGATGCCGTCGAGGTTGCCGTCCTCGGAGTCGTCCGGTTCGAGGCCGTCCTCATATCGCGCGCCGGCCTGAACCAACCAGACTTCCGCGAGGCGGCCCCGCCAACCGAGTTCGAACCCCTCCCAGAAGAACAGGTGGTCGCCCTTCCGGTAGTGCACCGCTCCTGCCGGCTCGACCTCGAACTCGTGCTCGTCCGCGCCGTCGTACGCGTTCCCGTACTCGACGCCGGCCCCAAGCGCGACGCCGAAACCGTCGCCGCGAGAGAAGTCCAGGACAGAGGGCAGGGGTACGAGCGCTGGCTCGCTTGGTTCCTCGCCCAAGGCAGGACAGACAGCCAGAAGCGACGCGATGCCCAGCAGCGCGCAGAAAGAACCTGTATTTCCTCGACTCATCGTGCTTGTCTCCATTGCCGGAATGCCGCGGGTGGGTTGCGTGAGGACGCGACTGGGATGGCAGCGTGGAGGTCTGCCGCGCCCGCTGGTAGGGTTGTGACTCCGAGCGGAAGCGCTGGGGGTATGAGCGGAAGATGTGGCGAACGAACGGTACATGTCACGACCGACCGAGAGATCCGTGATGGGACTGTCCGTACTGACGCGGCGCTGGGGGCTCTTCGCCGCGATCACCTTCACGTTGATCGGACTGATGCTGGCGAATCTGCGTGCCGGGCCGGTCGGTGATCTCGGGGGCTCGACTCGCTATGCGTTCTGGCTTGCGACGGCTGCAGCGACATTTGGCTGCTGGTGGCTTGGCCAGGCGCTGGTCGTCTCGGGACGTGAACGGCTGAGTCGGGGTCTCCTGATCGCTTCGAGCCTTGTCGCGACGCTGCTATTCGTTCCGTTTTCGCTCGCAATCGACGTCCTGTTCGCACTCCGTGAGACGGAGTCCAGCTGGCTCTCCTTGCTGCTGTCGGAGTGGCTCGCCAGCGCCCTGCCGATTGCCGCGAGCTGCATGATTGCGAGCCTGCCGGCCTGGTTGGCGACGGCAAGCCCCTCGGTTCCGCCCGAGACGCTTTCCGTGTCCCGACCGCTCATCGTGGAGCCGACGCCAGCCGGCATCGTCAGCGGTCATGATGCGACAAACGATTCAGCTGCAGGCCTGTTGCCGCTCGCCGTGCGCGGTGGCGTGCTCCGCGCAACGGCTGACCTGCAGTACGTACACCTGCACAGCCCAGAGGGGATCACCACGGTCCCGGGCCCGATGCGTCGAGTTGTCAGCATGCTTGACGATCTGGGGCTCGAGGTCAGGCGCGGCGACTGGGTCGCTGACCGACACGTGAGGCAGCTCAAGTCCATCCGCGGACGGTGGGTCGTGTTGCTGAAGGACGGCAAGCAGGTCGAAGTCAGCCGTCGACGAGTCGCGGAGGTCAAGAAGCGGTGGGGCTCGACGCGCTTCAGCTGATCCGCGTAACGGTTCCTGCTTAGCCGCTCGATCGCCCGCACCTGTTCAAGCGCTCTAGATCGCGGCTCCAGTTTCCAACTCCATGATTTGAATCGGGTTCCGGGTATCGCCCGCGGACTATCGGGACGCGGGTGGTTCGCAACCTCCCGCCGCTCCGGTCTGTCGCGGTGGTTAACCACTACGAGGCTCGCCGGACGAAGCAACGTCTAATCAACTGGCTGGGAATTAGCCCGCATGCTGACCCCGTCCGGGGCGGCTCACAATATTGGTGTAGCCGGCGTTCCGCCGGTCGCCCTCCGCGCCAGGCCACGAAGGACACCGTGGTTCGCCGGGCTGTCAGGCCTGTCTAACAGGGTGACCAGCAAGGAGGCTCAAATGCGCAAGTCAATATTCATATTGGCGCTTCTCCTCGCCGGCTGCGGTGGCGATGGCGATGGAGCCGGACCACCGCCGGCAGTTCAACACGCGCCGGTCATTTCCAACCTGAAACTCTCGCCGGAGAACGTCATGTACATGGCGGGCAGCGGCGAGATAGAAATTTCGGCTGAACTCACCTTCTCCGACGCCGGCAAGGACATCCAGACATTGTGGGTCGGGATGCCGGACGGGACGCGACTCGAGTTCAGTGAAGCCTCGAGCGTGACCACTGGAACGGTGAGTGAGCAGATCGCGATGTCGACCAAGGTCGTCGGCACGTTTGTCGTCGAGGTCTGGCTCGTCGACAAGGTCGGGGACAGCTCGAATCACCTGGCCGCGAAATTCGAGATCGTCAGCGACGTCATGCCCACCGCGTGGACGAGACGACTGGGCGGACTGCCGTTCGAGTTGAATGACGTTTCATGGACAGGCAGCAGCTTCGTTGCGGTTGGTGGCGACGGGAAGGTCCTGACCTCGAGCGACGGCATTGGCTGGATGGAGCGAAGCTCACCAGCAGGTGTCGACCTCATTGCTGTCGCCTCTCGCGAGTCGGACGTGGTCGCCGTTGGCGGCGATGCGACGGTGGTGCTGTCGACCGATGGTGGCGCGACCTGGAGCATCAAACACACAGGGAATCCAGTCCGCTTGGCGGCGGTTGCCATCAGCCCATCGCAGATCGTCACGGGGGGGATGGAACTGCAGACAGGCGATGCGTTCATGATGAGGTCGCTGGATCGCGGCGAAACCTGGCAGGTGATTGATACGTTGCCCCAGTCCGGTCATTTCATTACGGACCTGATCCACGGGAACGGACTATTTGTGGCCGGGACCGATGCATTCAGCTGGGAAAGCGATGCTCGTGTCATGGTGTCGGTGGATGGTCAGGTCTGGCACGAGATCATCCTGCGGGATGACGTCGCGGCGCTGCACGAAGTGCTGCACGACGGGCAGCAGTTCATCGCCACGGCAAGTGATGCAACGGTGTTCGCGTCGCCGGATGGCTACAACTGGACGGAGTTGCAGACACCGGTTGACCGCGTCGACTACCTCAGTGCCGCCTCGAATGGCCAGCGACTGGTCGTGGCCGGTGGCATCGCGTGGTGGTACTGGTGGGTCGGGACTCCGTCGTTTGAGCGGCCTGTTGGCCTGTCCAGCACCGATGGCGGAGCGACCTGGGAGGTCTTCAACATCGATGGCTATTATCAAAGTAACGGAATCGCGTGGGGCAATGGACGCTTCGTCTCCGTCGGACAGGCAACCCCTGCCTCCGGCGAGGGCGCCATCTACAGTTGGGATTGATGCCCGCTGTCCAGGAGCCGGTACGTCAACTTGCATCGGCGATTTCAGAGGACCCCGGCCCGCGCCGGGGTTCGATTCCGTCCCTGGCCACGACTTCCAACATGATTTGACGCGGGTTCCGGGCATCATCCGCACTGGAAGTCGTCCGCGCCGACCGGCTTGCAGCCATCGCCCCATCGGCCGCTTTGTCGCCAGTAATCGACCACCCCCGTCTGGATCAGCAATCTCTTGAACTCCGGATGGCCCCGGAGGCCGGAATGAGGCGTCGTCCAGAACTGCCAGTAGTGCGCATGGTGCATGCTGCCGTCGTGGAAGCCTTTGCTGGATTCCAAGTACCGGCGTAAGGCATCCACGGCGAGGTCGGCGTCACCCAGCGCGTCGGCGGTCTCCATCTGGAAGACGAGGGCAGGGCGGCCTCCTCCATAGGCGGGATCCTTCGCTGCTTCGCGCAGGATCGCGAGCATGGCCTCGCGGTCGTCAAGAACGCCTCCCAGGTCGAGCAAGAACGGCCAGTCCAGCGTCTTCGCCAATCGGTCGTGCAGGTCGCGCAGTGCCTTGGGGTCTGCATCCGGCCGCGCCAGCATACGGTGCAAAGCGAGGCCGGTCGGCTCGGTGTCGTTGCCGTCCAGGGACAGGCTGCGCTGGTACTCGGCCTCCGCATCGTCAATGCGCCGGGCCGCCGTGTAGTCAAATTGCAGGTCACGCGAAATGAACATGGCCAGCGGCTCGATGGTCCTCAGTTGCTCGACCACAGCGACTGTTTCGTCGAGATAAGCGACGGAGAAGATCAGTTCCGTGTACGGATAGGCGCGTTCGTAGCTCATCGGCCCGCCTTCCATGATCTCCCGGGTAAGCGCGATGGCCTCCGCCCACTTGCCTTCACGCCACAAGGCGTAGGCGCGATCGCGCTTGACGATCCAGTGGTCCGGCGCCA
>Ga0105096_10001159_pt1 | contig 10521 bp, 6 predicted proteins | sample PPLLak3cmMay2015_FD_87036 | JGI IMG/M metagenome (GOLD analysis project Ga0105096, IMG submission 87036) | Freshwater sediment microbial communities from Prairie Pothole Lake near Jamestown, North Dakota, USA - PPLs Lake P7 Core (1) Depth... | ecosystem: Environmental > Aquatic > Freshwater >...
CAGCCTGTACCTGGCGACCCAGATCCGGGAGCTCGACTGCAAGGTGCTCTTCGCCCTCAACATGGCCGATGTCGCCGGCAGCCGGGGCACGAAAATCGACGCCGCTAAGTTGTCCGAATTGCTGAACGTGCCGGTGGTGTTCACCGTCGGCAACCGCAGGGAAGGCATGGACAACCTGTTGCAGCAGGCCATCGAGCTCGCCGAGTCCGCAACACCCGCAGCCCGCACCCGACGGGTAAAGTACAGCCACGACATCGAGGAGGCCATCGGCCGGCTCAAGCAGTTCATGGAGATGAAGGCCGGCCGCCTGCCCTACGACACGCGCTGGATAGCCATCAAGCTCCTGGAGGACGACAAGATCGTCAAGGAACGGCTGGTCGCGGCCGCCCCGGAAGCCGGGAGCCACATCCTGCAGGCCGCCCAGCGCCTGCACACACACCTCGCGCAGCGCTTCGACGAGGACCCCCAAATCGTGATGACCGATGAACGCTACGGGTTCATCGCCGGCATCATCCGCGAGGTCCAGTCCGCCACCATCCAGCAACGGGTGGACATCTCCCGCAACATCGACCTCGTGCTCACGCACCGGCTGTTCGGTTTTCCGATCTTTATCTTTTTCATCTGGGCCATGTTCCAGCTGACCTTCACCCTGGGCGAATACCCCGTGCAGTGGCTCGGGGCCGGTGTGGACGGGCTGTCCGGGGCCGTGGGAGCGGCCCTGCCGGAAGGGATCCTGCGCAGCCTGCTTGTCGACGGGGTCGTCGCCGGCGTCGGCAGTGTGATCAAGTTCCTGCCCAACATCCTGATCCTCTTTTTCTGCATCGCGCTCTTCGAGGACACGGGGTACATGGCCCGGTCGGCCTTCCTGATGGACCGGATCATGCACCTGATCGGGCTGCACGGCAAATCCTTCATCCCGATGCTCATGGGGTTCGGCTGCAATGTGCCGGCGATCATGGCCGCCCGCACCCTGGAGAGCGAGAAGGACCGCATCCTGACCATCCTCATCACGCCCTTCATGTCCTGCTCGGCGAAGCTGCCGGTGTATGTAGTCCTGGCCGGCGCCTTCTTCGGGGCCCGGGCCGGGACGGTGATCTTCGGCATCTACCTGCTGGGGGTCGTTCTGTCCATCCTCACGGGCCGCATTTTCCGCTCGACACTGCTGAAGGGGGCCGACGCACCGTTCGTCATGGAGCTGCCCCCCTACCGCATGCCGATGGCGAAGAGCCTGCTGATCCACATGTGGGACCGCAGCAAGCTCTTCCTGCTGAAAATGGGCCAGGTGATCCTGGTCGGCTCGATTGTGATCTGGGGCCTCTCGAACTTCCCGCGCGACGTGGCGCCGAGCCGCGACTATGCCGCCGAGACCGGGCGGATCACCGCCACGGCCGATTCGCAGATGGCGACCGCGGACGGCAGCGAGCGGCGCCGGATCGAGGAGCAGACTGAACAGGCAGTGAGGGACCTGCGCCGGGAGCAGAAGACCGAGCAGACCCGGCACTCCTACATCGGCCGCATCGGCCGCTTCATCGCGCCGGTCTTCGCACCGCTTGGCATCGATTGGCAGGGCGGGGTCGCTCTCATCTCGGGCTTTGTGGCCAAGGAAATCGTGGTCAGTACCCTCGGGGTGCTGCACGCGGCGGGGGAAAGCGACGAGGAGGGGGCACTCGGTCAGGCGTTGATCGCCGCGGGCATGACGCCGCTCTCGGCCCTGTCCATGATGGTCTTCGTGCTGCTGTACCTGCCCTGTCTCGCCACCACGGCCGTTATCCGCAGGGAGACCTCCACCCGGTGGATGCTCTTCAGTATCGGCTACAGCACGGCGGTGGCGTGGGGGATGGCATTTGTCGTCTACCAGGGCGGACGGCTGCTCGGCTTCAGTTGAACCCCGCTCCACCTGCTTGCCACGGCATTAACTTTCGGCAACAATTCGGACGCGTTCGGCAGGGCTTAACGAACTGTTTTGAGATGCTTCTTGTAGAATTTTAGAAAGTCGCTCGGGGAGAGAACCGCTACGCCTCGGCACTGGACCGACGGGAAATGATTTTTATTTCCTGTGACGAGACACGCCACGCGGGCGGCAATGGCCACTTCCAAGAAAGGCTCGTCGTCAATATCCGGCAGTGAGCGCAGCAGAGGAGAAGAGGCGACCGTTAGTCCATGAGCCTCAACATAGTCAAGAACGGCGGCAACCTTGTCTTTTTCAAACTTGAACTTCGGCCGGCCGAGAACTTCTTCATATTCTGTCAGAACGCGGCTATCCAAGCAAAGAGCCAATTCGCCGGACGAAACCATACGGACGATTTCCCCGCAAGGGCCAAACGGCGACAAAAGGCCGGCAACTAAAACATTGGTGTCCAGGACGATTTTCATCGTGCACGCTTTTTGCGGACCGCTTTGATCTCGGCATCGATTTCGTCCATCGTGACCCTGTCCGTCCCCTGCTCAACGGATCGGCGCTGAAGACGTGCCACCGCTTCGATTGCGCGGGCCTGGCGGAATGCCGTTAAGGACTCTTCAAGATTGGACTCGGTTATAGCCGCCAGAATGGCAATGGGTCTTCCATTGCTGGTGATGATCATTTCCCGTTCGGCCGGAAGCTCTTTCCAGACTTGGGCGGATTTGCCTCTTAAATCGCGCACGCTCAAAAATTTCATTGTTGTATCCCTCCGTTTGCGATCTCAATTATGTACACAAATGTCACCCACGTCAATCCATTTTCGGACTCTTTACGCAAGGCGATGCCAAAGGCCACTGAAGTTTTCAATTAATGCCCCTCCCCCTGCCCTCCTGGCCCTGATAATTACAGAAACAATAATTCCAAAATGAGGCGCAAAATGGAATTTCAAAGTCGCTTCCGGCGGAGGAGTTTCTGCGCGAGCTGAACCCTTCGTTGCGATCCATCGCCTTCAAATGAAACCAGCTAACATCCTCAACAAATTTTCCGATCCCCACATAAAAACCTATCACAACAACACGCCAGCCATGTGACATTGAGTATCACAAAATCTCGTTTGCCTAACATCCCCGTTAATCTGCATCAACCCAGCAATTCTCTAAGACTGCATATTTGATCTGGTAATCCCAACCTGCATCTGGCAGGTGCAGGATTCTACATAGGCACGTTATCCATACCTCAACCTATCCTTATAAACCGGCCTTTTGAATGGAGCCATGTATTCAGGCAGGCTGGCGTCGAGTGCTGCGCTACCGGCAATATTTTTTGAACTTGCCCGCAGCCGGCTTATAGTTTATCAGTAGCTCTGAACTCTCCATCGGATAGATATTTCGGCATCTTTCAAGATTTCTCCATTCAAAAATAGTCAGCAGGCAAAGCGCACCTGCCGAACAAAACGTGCGCTGCGAGAGGTTGCATGCCGACCATCACGATTTCCCCACAGCGTTCGCTTGCAGGGTGCATCTGGCTGATATGCCTGATGGTGTTCGCCGGATGCGTGAAGGTCGGGCCTGATTTCAGTCGTCCCACGCCAGACATTCGAAACAACTGGCTGGAGGAAGACAGTGCCCGCATCCGAACGGTGCCCGCCGACTACCACAAGTGGTGGGCGGCATTCCAAGACCCCGTCCTCGATACTCTCGTGCAGACGGCCTATGCTCAAAATATTCCGCTGCGCGTGGCCGGCGCCCGGGTATTCGAGGCGCGGGCCCGCCTGGGGATTGCCATCGGCGAGCAGTACCCGCAAGTCCAGCAGGCCGTCGGCGCCGCCTCCTACAACCGGGAGAGCGAGCGCGGGCCGTCAGCACCGCAGCAGTCGGGCGGAGTCGATTTCGATTACCGGCAGGCCCAGGTGGGAGCCACCGCCAGCTGGGAAATCGATTTCTGGGGCAAGTTCCGGCGTTCGGTTGAGTCCGAGGATGCGAACTTCCTCGGGTCCATCGCAGCCTACGACAATGCCCTGGTGAGTCTCACGGCCGATGTGGCGCGCACCTACGTGCTCATCCGCACCCTCGAGGAGCGGCTGCGGATCGCCCGGGACAACGTGATCGTTCAGAAAGATAGTTTGCGGATCGCCGACGTCCGTTTCCAGGGAGGCGCCACCAGCGAGCGCGACGTGCAGCAGGCGCTCACCCAGCTGCGGAGCACCGAGGCCACCATTCCCCTAATCCAGGCCAACCTCCGGCAAGCCAAGAACGCGCTCTGCACCCTGCTCGGTATGCCGCCGCGTAACCTGGACAGCATGCTGGGCAGCCGCTCCGCCATCCCGGAGGCCCCGCTGGAGGTGGCCGTCGGCATCCCCGCGGACCTGCTCCGCCGCCGGCCGGACATCCGCAGTGCTGAGCTTCAGGCCGCCGCCCAAAGCGCCTTGATCGGTGTCGCCAAGGCGGACCTCTATCCGGCCTTCACCCTAAACGGAACCTTCGGGTTCCTGGCGAGCGACGTGGGCCGGTTCAATCTCAGCCAAATCGGCTCCTGGGATAGCCGCACCGGCTCCTTCGGCCCGGCGTTCGCATGGAACATCCTCAATTACGGCCAGATCACCAACAGCGTCCGGTTGCAGGACGCCCGGTTCCAGGAGTCGATCTTCGGCTACCAGGAAACGGTGCTGCGGGCGCAGCAGGAGGTGGAGGACGGGTTGACCGGCTTCCTGCAGTCCCAGAAACGCCTCGTCAGCCTGGAGGAGGCGGCCGCGGCCGCCAAGCGTTCGGCGGAACTCGCCCTGATCCAATACCGTGAAGGTGCCACCGACTACACCACGGTGCTCACCGCCCAGGCGGCCCTCCTGACTCAGCAGGACAGCCTGGCCACCGGCCAAGGTGATTTGCCCCAAGGGCTGATAGCGGTCTACCGCGCCCTGGGAGGCGGATGGGAAATTCGGGAGGGGCAACGTTTTCTGCCGGCCGATGTTACCCAGGTCATGGGCAACCGCACCAATTGGGGCGGGCTTCTCGAACCGGCGGCCGTCCAGCCGGAAACCGAAAGAAAACTCCTGACACCCGACTGGTAGGAGGAATCACGATATGACTCGAGGCTTATTCAGGTGTGCGCCCGCAATGGCGGTATTGATCGCAACGTTGGTTTCCACGGCTGGTTGCGACCTGAAGGAAAACAAGTTCGTCCCGCCGCCGCCACCTCCGGTCACGGTGAGCCGGCCGGCGCAGCAACCGGTGACCGACTACCTGTACCTGACCGGCAACACCCAGGCCGTGGACCAGGTTCAGCTGGACGCGCGGGTCGAGGGTTTTTTGACCAGCATCCATTTCAAGGACGGGGACTACGTGAAAAAGGGCGACCTGCTCTTCCTCATCGAGCAGGATATGTACAAGGCCAAGATGCAGCAGGCCGATGGCCAGCTGGCAGCGGCCCAGGCCCAGTTGCTGCGCGCCGGCCAGGAATACGACCGGCAGGTTTCCCTCCTAAAACAGAACGCCACCGCCAAGTCGGAGGTCGAGAAGTGGAGGGCCGAGCGCGATGCGGCCGAGGCGAACATTGTCGAGGCCAAGGCCAGCCTGGAGCTTGCCCGGATCAATCTCGGCTACACCCGGGTGATGGCGCCCTTCGACGGCCGGATGGACCGGCATCTCGTCACCCCCGGCAACCTCGTGGGCGCCGGCAAGCCCACGGCGCTCGCCAACATCACACGCATGGACCCGATCTACGCCTACTTCACCATGAACGAACGCGATCTAATCCGACTCGTGGGAATAACGGACAGGCAGGTGAACTACAAGGAAACGGTGGTCCCTGTGTTTGCCGGCATCGAGGGCGGGGAGGGCTACCCTTATGAGGGACGGCTCGATTTCGCCGCCACGGGGCTGGACCCGAACACGGGCACCATCCTGCTGCGCGCTGTATACAAAAACCCCAAGAGCGCAACCGGCGTTCCCGCCTTGATACCGGGGATGTTCGTGCGCCTGCGCCTGCCCATCGAAGTCCGCGAAAAAGTGCTCCTGGTCTCGGAGCGGGCGCTCGGGGTCGACCAAGGCGGCCGCTACCTGCTCGTGGTCAACGACAAGGATGTCGTGGAACAGCAACCGGTGAAAGTCGGCGCCAACGTGAACGGGATGCGGGTGATCGAAGACGGCCTCAAGGCCGACGACTGGGTCGTGGTAAGCGGGCTGCAGCGTGCGCGGCCCGGCGCCAAGGTGACACCGGTCAAAGAGGGGACGCCCCCCACCAAGCCATAGCGGAGACCCTGCATGATATCGCGGTTCTTTATCGAAAGGCCCATCCTGGCAAACGTCGTCGCCATCCTGACCATCATCCTCGGGGTCGTGGCGGTGCTGGGGCTGCCCGTGGCGCAGTACCCGGAAATCACGCCGCCCACCGTGCAGGTCACGGCCACCTACCCCGGGGCGAGCGCCCGGGTCGTGGCCGACACCATCGCGCTTCCGATCGAGCAGCAGGTGAACGGCGTTCAGGACATGCTCTACATGCAGTCGACGAGCGCCAGCGACGGCACCTACAAGCTCGTCATCACCTTCAAGGTCGGCACCGACCTGGACATGGCCCAGGTTCTCGTTCAGAACCGCGTCGCGACCGCCTCGCCCCAGTTGCCCCAGGACGTGCAGAAACAGGGGGCCGTCACCAAGAAGGTGTCCACCGCCATCCTGCAGGTCATCGCCCTCTATTCCCCTGAGGGGCGCTACGACAGCCTGTTCCTCAGCAACTACGCCTGGATCAACCTGCGGGACGTGCTCGCGCGGCTGCCCGGGGTGGGCGATGTGAACGTCTTCGGCGTCGGCCAGTACAGCATGCGGGTGTGGCTGGACCCCGAGATGCTCAAGACCTTCAGCCTCGACCCGAGCGACGTCATCAGCGCCATCCAGCAGCAGAACCTCCAGGTGCCGGCCGGCCAGGTGGGCATGCCGCCGGCGCCGGCCGGCCAGAACTTCCAGTTTCCGGTGAACGTCGCCGGCCGGCTGGACGAGATCGAGGAGTTCGAGAACATCATCGTCAAGATCGCAACCGGCCAGGGCAGCCGGATCATCCGGGTCAAGGACGTCGGCCGCGTCGAGCTGGGCGCCCAGACCTACAGCCAGTTCTGCAATTTCGACGGCCGACCCAGCGCGGGTGTCGCCATATTCCAGCTGCCCGGCGCCAACGCCCTGCAGGTGGCCGACGAGGTCGTCAAGGCCATGGCCGAGCTCGGCAAGAGCTTCCCCCAGGGCCTCAGCTACGCCATCCCCTTCGACACGACCGATTTCACCCGGGCCTCCATCCATGAGGTGTACAAGACCCTGTACGAGGCCGCCGTCCTGGTGCTGCTCGTCATCATGGTCTTCCTGCAAAACTGGCGCGCCACCCTGGTGCCGGCCACCACCGTGCCGGTGACCATCATCGGCGCCTTCATCGCCATGGCGGCCATGGGCTTCACGGTGAACATGGTGACCCTCTTTGCCCTCATCCTCGCCATCGGCATCGTGGTCGACGATGCGATCGTGATCGTCGAGGGCGCCGCACACGGCATCGAAAAGGGCCTGACACCCAAGGAGGCCTCCATCAAGGCCATGGACGAGCTGACCGGACCGGTGCTGGGCATCACCTTCGTGCTCATGGCCGTTTTTCTGCCGGCCGCTTTCCTGCCCGGCATCACCGGCCAGCTCTACCGCCAGTTCGCCCTGGTGATCGCGGCGACAGCCGTCATCAGCGCCGTCAACGCCCTCACTTTGAAACCGGTACAGTGCTCCCAGTACCTGAAACCGCAGACCGGCAGGCTCAACGCGTTTTACCGCGGCTTCAACCGCGTCTACAACGGCTTTGAAAACGGGTACGCCCGGATTGTCGGCTGGGTGGTCCACCGCAGCGGCGTCATGATGGTGATCTACGCCGGCTTGATGGTCGTGACCTACTGGGGCTTCGTCTCGATCCCCACAGGCTTCATCCCGGAAGAAGACCAGGGCTACGCCATCGTGGGCATCCAGCTGCCGGATGCGGCCGCGATCGGCCGCACCGGCGACGTCTCGGCGAAGGTCGAGAAGATTCTCAAGGAAACACCGGGGGTCGCCCATCTGCTGACCATCGGCGGGATATCCCTGCTGGACAATAGCGCCAGCCTGCCCAACGGGTCCGTGATCTACGTGATTTATGACGACTTCGAAAAGCGGGGCGCATCGGGCCTGACCCAGGCAAAGATCCTGGGGGAGGTGCGCCGCAGGCTCGCCGCTGTGCAGGAGGCCATCGTGTTTCCCGTGGTGCCGCCGGCCATCCAGGGCCTGGGGGTCTCCGGGGGCTTCCAGATGATGCTCCAGCTCAAGGGCGCGGGATTTGATTTCGCCAAGATCGGCCAGATGACCGATGAGATGGTTCGCGACGGCAACACCCAGTCGGGCCTGATCGGCCTAAATACCTCCTTCCGCCAGGGCTACCCGCAGATCGACGCCGCGGTGGACCGGGTCAAGGCCGAAAACGTCAACGTACCCGTGGGCAGCGTCTTCAGCGCGCTCCAGTCCTACCTCGGGTCCTACTACGTCAACCAGTTCAACAAGTTCGCCCGGACATACCAGGTCTACGTCCAGGCCGACAGCCAGTACCGGCTCGAGCCCGACGACATCCGCCGGCTCTACGTGCGCAACACCAAAGGCCAGATGGTCCCCCTCGGGACCCTGACCGACGTGAGCTTCAAGACCGCCCCGGCCGTGGTCACTTTGTACAACCTCTACCCCGCGGCCCCGATCAACGGCATGGCAGCACCGGGCTACAGCTCGGGCCAGGCGCTGAAGATCATGGAAGACATGGCCGCCCAGAAACTGCCCGCCGACATGGGCTTCGAGTGGACGGCCATGTCCTTCCAGGAGAAGCTCGTGGGCAACCAGGCGATCTATGTCTTCGCAATCGCCTCCCTCATGGTCTTCCTGGTGCTCGCCGCCCAGTACGAGAGCTGGACCGACCCGGCCGCCGTGATCCTGGTCGTGCCCCTCGCCATGCTGGGGACCGTGCTGGCCCTGATCGCGCGCCACTTCGACAACAATGTCTACACCCAGATCGGCCTGGTGCTTCTCATCGCGCTCGCAGCCAAGAACGCCATCCTCATCGTCGAGCACGGGCGCGAGCTACTGGCCCACGGCATGCCGATCATGGAGGCGGCGGTGGAGGCTTCGCGGCGACGGCTGCGGCCGATCCTGATGACCTCCTTTGCCTTTATCCTCGGGGTCGTGCCGCTCGCCTTCGCCTCGGGCGCCGGCGCTGCCAGCCGGCAGGCGTTGGGGACCGCCGTAATCGGCGGCATGCTCGCCTCGACCCTCATCGCCATTCTGTTCGTGCCGGTGTACTACGTGCTGATGGTGCGTTTGAGCCAGTGGTGGGGAGGGAAAAAGGTTGGTAAAGAGCCGATCACCAAAGACATGGCTGAGGAAAAAGCGGTCCAGTAAGAGCGGTAAATGCGCACAATGCAGCCGCAACCGAGGTAATCTTAGGATTGCGGATTCATTCTTTTTATCAACTCTGGGTCCAATTCCTGACAGCTTGCTGCAAGAAAAATATGTGAATGCGGTTGAGGCTTCAATAAGTTATTTATACCAGTACCTTCTACCTCTTTCTGACTCTACACTTTTCCTTACCCAATCATTCACGTATCCGTGCACCAAAGATTGGGATCGGGCATTTAACGGAGAGAGATTGCGGCGAATCAATCATCGCAATGCATTTGGGATTTGATGGTATTCGTCAGCTAATCTCAAACAAACTTTTTTCCTGAAAATCAAAAAGAAAGGCTCCTCGCGCGTCTCAGCTGAAACGGGAGGAGCCTCGGGTGAGGGAGAAGGTAGTTTCACAGGAAGACACCGGGGGAAGTCGCGGGTGTGCGGCTTCCCCCGGTTTGTTTGAATCAGGCGGTGGTCTTGACCCGCGATTTGATTTCCCACTCCTCGACCGCGTCGCGCTCCGCGACCTCCTCCCAGCCGCAGATCATGGCCCGGGTGTGGGCGGTCAGGTTGTGGCCGGTCGTGATCATGTAGATGTGCACGATGAGGAAGGAGAGGATGGCAAAGCCGCCGGCAAGGTGCACGCCGGCGACGAACCCCAGCGACAGCCAGCCGAGCCCCCAGGCGTTCCAGGAGTTGTAGCCCCAGTAGAGAAACCCCGTGAGCATCTGGAGCGGCAGCAGGGCGGCGGCGAGGGTCAGGTAGACGATGCGCTGCAGGGGGTTGTGCTTGGCCTCCTTGCGCTTGGGCACCGGATGCGGCTCGCCGCGGAAGATACCGTACATGTAATAGCGCACCACGACCAGCATCTTCTTGGTGGTCGGGACGTACTGCCGCCACTCGCCGGTGGTGAACACCCAGAACACGAAGAAGGCAAAAGCGATCAACCAGAAAATGCCGACAAAGTTGTGGATCTCCGCGGCCGTCTTGAAGCCGAAGAGGGTGAACATGCCGTTTGTTTCAAACCCGGTCGCGAGCAGGATCACGATCAGGGCGCTTTGCAGCCAGTGCCAGAAACGCTCGTAGCGCGAGTACAGATAGATGTTCACCGTTTTGCAGGTGGTGTCGTTTGCATCCATGGATCAGCCCTCCTTTTTCCGGCTCGTGATCACCCGCCCCAGGCCGTGCAGCAACACCCCG
>Ga0105096_10001161_pt1 | contig 10516 bp, 15 predicted proteins | sample PPLLak3cmMay2015_FD_87036 | JGI IMG/M metagenome (GOLD analysis project Ga0105096, IMG submission 87036) | Freshwater sediment microbial communities from Prairie Pothole Lake near Jamestown, North Dakota, USA - PPLs Lake P7 Core (1) Depth... | ecosystem: Environmental > Aquatic > Freshwater >...
AATAATTTGTATTATGTAAAATAGAAGATTTAAATTACGCCAGAAGTCAGATAAATTTTCTGAGTTTCTGAATAAGCTGCTGTTTAGCGGTTTTCAAATAACCAACGTTATTCATTGAATCGTCTTCGTAATCTCGCATTATTCTAGAAATATCCTCATATCCGACAAGCAATAACAACTTCTGAATACATTGCTTGTCGGCTTTCTTTTGTCGAAATGAAAATTATTAGAAATTTGTAATGATTTAGTCTTTGCTCTTAGGTTAAGAAAATGAATGAGCTAATTTACGGTATCAACATAGAAGAAATCGAAAGAATCACTGGTGAAGATCAAAAAGTCATTAAGAAGTGGAAAAAAGGAACTAAGGAAATTCCGGAACCTTCACTCAGACTTTTAAGGTTATATCTTAAGGGCGACGCGAGCGCTTTACTGGGCGATGAATGGAAAGGATATCGTTTCAAAGGTAATTTGTTTTAGGCTATGTAACAGTTAACTGTTGAATTTTCCAATTCACTGATGGCAAATGAATTTTTAATAACTATAAAAACACATAACCAATTGATTAAAAATGAATCGTATTATTTTGCAAGTCATTTTCAACAACCAATTGTGACATAGCCTTGTTTTATGTTCCCGAGTGGAAAAATGGTTTTCCACCGCATGAAATCAGGGCTTTATTCTGGAAATGTCAACAGATTTGGAGCTTAGAGCGGGAAATTGAGTTGCTGAAGCGAGAATTAATAAGACGTAACGAAGATATTAATAATCTTGAGGTTAAGGCTGCTTTCTATAGGCGTCAGTTAGTGCTTGAAAGCCGGTTCGGTATGATTTTACAGAGAAGTTTTATTTAAACTCTTTAGCTAAAAGATGAAACACGCTCACGAAATTCACTCGATGATGCAAGGTACGGGAGCGGAAAGTCTGTGTGGGTTTCATCAGCAATTTTTTTGAGTGTTTGAATTGCATCAATAATTAGGTTACGCGCAGTTTCGAAGTCTTCTTCGTATACGCTGATATTAGAAAATTCAGCTACCCTACCCTCATATAAAATCTCATTGTCGATTTCTTCTTTACGAATCGTAATCGAATAGGCTTCTGGATCAAATTTCATTTTAAGTACTCCTTGATTGCAGCTTCATGCTGTTTCACGAATTTGTATAGCTTTTTGATATACGGACGTTTAACGGCTTCACCCTTATTATGACCACAATTATAGTTAGGATATTCAATTAAAGATACAGCCGGGTGTCTTGCAATTTTATGGCCAGCACTTCTACAGTTTTCGATTTGAAATCCAAGTGATATCAAAATATTGGTAAATTCAATACATGATGTATTTGCGCTTTTGGTTAGATCATCAAGTTTTTTAATTAGTTTTTCGAATTCTGACATTTGTAGTAACGATAATGATCTATTACATGATGGTAATATAAGTGTTTTAACCTATTTGTAGTCTCAAGTGTAACTCGAATGAAATTACAGTCAGAGTATTATAAAAACGCAATTGATTATGTGAAATTAGAGGATGAGAAAGCAAGCAATCTTTCAAATTTCTAAGTGAACTAAAACTATTTATCCATCGTATAAATTTATCCGTATCGGTGAAAATCATTTTGTTTAGCATGATGAGGAAGCCAGAGTAATGATAATTCGCGTTAGGGATCGGGCAGCATGCTCCCTTTCGGATGCATACCCTTCGCGCCGGTCGGCAGCGGCGACCTATGAGCAAAAACAATTAGCTAAATGCTAATTTGTGCCAGTCTCAACATGCCGGAAATTCTTTCTCAGTTGTTCTCGATAAATCCTATAAAGGATGTTTTGGTTCCTATTTTTCCCGCATTACTTGGCTTATGGATTGCTACACGAGAATTCAAGCATGAGCGCATTTGGCAGGAAAATTAACGCAATGCTTTAATGAACTCATCTGGCGATACTCCGGCTTGCTTAAGTATGCCACTCAGAGTTCCAACTTTCAGTTCGTGATGGTTTGGCACAACACAACCAGAAGAGCCTTTTCGAAGAACAATATGGCTGCCTCGCTGACGCACTTCGGAAAAACCCAATCGCTCCAATGCTTTTATTGCTTCTACTCCAGAGATGACGGGTAATTTAGGCATGTTCAGCTACTTGAAAGGTTGTCAGCAGTGAACGAGCAGATATAGTCAATGGAAATTCTTCAAGGTAAAGTTCAGTTGCTTCAGTCAAATTAGCCAGAGCCTCTTCAACTGTGCCCCCTTGTGTGGTTGTTCCGGTTTCAGGATTGTAGGCAACATAGCCGCCTTCTGGCGATGGCGTTAATACGGCGGAAAGTTCCATGATTTTATCCTATTAAGATTGTTTGCAAGATTATACCTCACAGAATCAAATCAAATTCTGTTTAGCAAAAAGAGAAAATCAGGATAAAGATAGTCCGTATTATTCCAATTACAGATAGAAACAGCAATAATCATTATAATATCATTCAATATAAACAGTTACTTATATATTTTATATATTTGCATGTCTACCAAGAATTGGAATTAGGGATCGAGCAGCATGCCTCTGCGAGGCCATACCCTTCGCGTCGATCGGCGGCGCGATACACTTCAATGAGGAAGTGTATTTTTAACTTCGTTGGTCAGATAATCTTGAATACATACTATGTTAGTTGAGAAAGCGTCAGCAAGCACATGATTAACAAGTATATACAGATATAGAGAAATGTTTGATAAGTTCGTATACATGTCCCCAGGGGCTTTAAACCCTCTATTTGATTTCTATCACTCGTGGCGCAGCATAATTAATTAAGAAAACGTACCCTCTTTCGATAATTCTGTAATCCTTACAAATAGCTGACGTTTAACGGTGACAACAATCACACAAGCATCAATAATTTTATCGATAGGAAGTGGCAGAACAGGTAGAACAACAATTCTTCGAAAATCAGTTGCGAATTTCAGAAAGGAATCATAGTCACAAAGTATCGAAGGTAAAGAATTAAGTTTATTTTATATATCTTTGACAGTAAAAGAATAATAAGTAGAAAACAATTTCAAGAATGCTCGTTTTTTTCCTAAATCCCCCCTCCTCTTTTATAATCGTTTCTTAGCACAGGCATTTTGAACTGCAAGTAAACAGGTATCTTTCTGAACTACAAAGCGTTCAAACGACAAGCCATGGCAAACGCACGATGATGAATTCAAAAGGCACGCATTTATGCGCGGTCAGTCCATAGGCGGGTCAGTAAATCAATATATGTGAGTACTGAAGCTATGCGCCTAAAAATCGTGAAAATCGATCCTCGCTCTTCCATATGATTCACTTCGATTGCTCAAGATCGGCAGATTCCTCGCTGGATACTCAAATTAAAAATGACGTTGATAGCGTCCAATTAATTCACCCTGACCAATGATATGGCTATGCATAGCCTGTTCAAGTGCAGCTTTGGTAGGGTGTTGCAAATCTGGAAGTATGGTATCCAGTGCGTACAGTTTATGATAATAACGGTGATTACCGATTGGTGGACACGGGCCACCGTAGCCTGTGCGCTTCCAGTCATTAATTCCCTGCAAAGTACCTAGCGGAAGATCTTTTTCTGAAATTCCTTCCGCCAAACCGGTGGCGCTGGGAGGGATGTTATACAGTACCCAGTGTACCCATGTCATCTTAGGCACGGCCGGATCAGGTGCATCTGGATCATCAACGATTAGCACCAGACTTTTGGTACCTTCAGGGATACCTGTCCAGTTAAGTGCCGGTGAAATATCTTTTCCATCACACGTATAACGTGAAGGAATAGTGTCATTATGAGAAAAGGATGTCGATGTGAGTGTGAGAACGGTCAGAATCAAAGCAGCCATAATTTTATCCCCTTATCAAGAATGATCGAATACTAGCCCGGATATTGAATGAATTGCACACGCCCTCACTTGTTTCTTGATTCCACACGGGATTTGTCTCAGTCAGGTGTATGAATAACTACACCGCTTCTTCGAAAAATCCCTTATGAAACCAATATCATGCGTGATCATCGTGCGAATTCATGCAATATCCGGGTTAGGAGCCTGTCATTTCCTTTTATCATAGAAAAAAGAACCTCGTAAAGCTTTTTCTTAACTTATTTAATCTGGTTTTTGTTTATTCAACAATAACTTCCGCTTGACTATTTATGCGTGTATCCTTTTGTTTAACATATAAATGATGGGGTTACTATGAATACCTTAACCAAACTGGTACTTGGCATGATGGGGCAGTTGCGACCCAAACCTGTAAAGGGAGATGCGGCAACTTCGATTTCACTACCGCCACCTGAGAAACACGGTGGTCTTCCATTAATGGAAGCGCTAGCCATACGCCATTCATCTCGCGACTTTGAACCTGATCCATTGTCCATGCAGCTAGTTTCAAATCTTCTTTGGGCCGCCTATGGAATTAATCGTACTGACGGTGGGCGCACTTCGCCTTCTGCGTTGAATGCCCAGGAAATTGATATTTTTCTGGCGCTACCATCGGGAGCATACCGCTATGATGCCGCAGTAAATGAATTGTATCTGGTGGCGGCAAGTGACTTGAGGCGCATTACGGGTTACCAAGATTTCGTAGATGAAGCACCACTGGATTTGGTTTATGTGACCGACTACACGCGAATGAATCTAGTGCCGGTAGGACAACGAGAATCATTTGCTTCTGTAGCGGCTGGTGGTATTGCCCAAAATGTATATCTGTTCGCTGCCAGCAATGGTTTAGCTACAGTAATTCGCGCCTGGATCGACCGTGTAGCAATCGCCGATGCACTCGGATTGACGCATGATCAACAGGTATTGTTATCACAGACAGTTGGATACCCGAGAACGATGACATAATGCCAGTGTTAGGTTAGGTATTTTTTATCGCTGGTTAGCGATAAAAAAGAAATCTGATCGTCGATTGTCTTAGGCCGTGCGATAGCGCATCAATCAATGACGTATGGATAACAGCATCTCTGCGGGCATGAATTAGATAATTCCGCTCTTAACAAATAATAATCATCAGAATAGAAGCGGTAATTCAGCGACAAATCATGTTGAGAATATCAGACAATATAACAATACCCTTGGCTGAGATCGAAATCCAGGCGATACGCTCACAGGGCTCAGGTGGACAGAATGTAAATAAAGTGTCGACTGCGATTCATTTGCGGTTTGATATAAAGGTTTCATCACTACCAGAAATATACAAAGAAAGATTGCTGAATTTAAAAGATAGCCGAATCTCTAGTGAGGGCGTTGTTATTATAAAAGCTCAGCGGTATCGTAGTCAGATTAAGAACAAAGAAGATGCACTCAATCGACTATTGGAGATTATCAAAAGCGTCACTATCCAGGCTAAGCCACGGGAGCCCACTAAGCCAACCAGAGCTTCTAAGAAAAAGCGTCTGGAAAGTAAAGCGATCCAGAGTCGAAGAAAATCGTTACGCGGCAAGATTGAAGAAGAGTAATAATATTTTAAATTGCACCGTTTCGGTGGATACTGTCTCTCCTTGCAATCTCTTCGCCAAGTTATTCTGGAGTATCTAAAATTAATATGAATACCACAACCAATGATAGAACCATAGCTGCGACCAAACTGTGGTTAGAGCGAGCCGTAATTGGTCTCAACCTGTGCCCATTTGCCAAGGCCGTACACGTGAAAAATCAGATAAGCTATGTGGTGAGCAGTGCAACCACGCAGGAGGATTTGCTAAGAGACCTGATGCGAGAGCTGGAAATATTGGCTGAAACGCCAGCAGAAAATATCGACACAACCTTGCTTGTTCATCCTTATGTGCTCACTGATTTTATCGACTACAACGATTTTCTTGATGTGGTCGATGTAGCGCTGAAAGATATGGATTTGGAAAATGTGTTGCAAGTGGCCAGTTTTCACCCGCAGTATCAATTTGCCGGGATGCAGCCTGACGATATCGAAAACTACACCAACCGATCGCCGTATCCTATGATGCATCTGCTGCGCGAAGAAAGTGTCGCGCAGGCGGTGTTGGTTTTTCCCGAGGCCGAGAAAATATTCGATAAGAACATTGAGACGATGCGTTGTTTGGGCCACGCTGGCTGGAATGACTTGGGATTGGTTAAGATCAATCCTCCTTTGGAGAATTAATCAATGCACAAAGAGCTATAACAGTGACGCTAGCTTTCGCTTTACTTACCCCCGATTGCGTCATGAACGCGTTAGATAGCTTGGGCTGGCACAGCGATGGCCGTCTATTAGCACTGAATAGCTATGAGAACCGCGTCTATCAGGTAGGCATGGAAGAAGGCTCTCCGCTGGTAGCAAAATTCTATCGGCCGGGGCGCTGGACGAATGAGGCCATACTTGAAGAACACGCTTTCGTACAGGAGTTGGCCGAGCGCGAAATTCCTGTAGTACCTGCATTGGTGTTGGGTGGAAAAACACTGCACACCTTCGAAGGATTTCGTTTCACCGTTTTTCCCAAACACGGCGGACGCGCGCCAGAATTTGAAGACAGAAACACGCTGGAATGGATGGGGCGCTTTCTTGGACGCATCCACGCAATTGGCGCACTCAAACCGTTTCAGCATCGTCCCACACTGGATATAGCGAGCTTCGGTGTAGAACCGCTTGATTTTTTACTGACAAATAATTTTATCCCGGCTGATCTTGAGGCTGCCTATCGCAGCGTAGCAGAACAAGCACTGGTTGGCGTTCGTCTTTGCTTTGAGCGTGCTGGCAACAATATAAAAGTGTTACGTTTGCATGGAGATTGCCATGCGGGCAATGTGCTGTGGACAGATAGCGGCCCGCACTTCGTAGATTTTGACGATAGCCGCATGGGCCCTGCTGTGCAGGACTTGTGGATGTTGCTGTCGGGCGAGCGTACAGATATGGTGCGGCAGTTGAATGACGTGCTGGCAGGGTATGAAGACTTTTACGATTTTGATGCAAATGAGTTGTATCTGGTTGAAGCACTCCGCAGCTTGCGCCTGATTCATTATTCCGCCTGGCTGGCACAGCGATGGGACGATCCAGCCTTCAAGCAAGCTTTCCCATGGTTTAATACGCAACGCTATTGGCAAGAGCGCATTCTGGAGTTGCGTGAGCAGATCGCGCTGATGAACGAGCCACCGCTGGGAGGTTGTCCGAGATTTGAGTAATCTGCTGCGGGAGAGCTATTTTGATCAAATTTTCAGATTTACTCACAAATTTAGCTTGTTTCCATATTTCACATGATTGACTACGGTTAACAAAAAACCCGCTAAACTTATCATCTATGCGGGTCTTGTTTGTGTTTCCGGGTGTTGCTAGGAATATCTGTGGCGGAGAGAGAGGGATTCGAACCCTCGATAAGCTTTTTGTGCCTATACTCCCTTAGCAGGGGAGCGCCTTCGACCACTCGGCCATCTCTCCGTTATTTATTGCGGTAAGTAATTCTCGCTGAATATTATTAATCTTGTTAAAGTGCCTGTTCAAGATCAAATGCTTTATGCAACACTCTGACAGCTAGTTCCATATACTTCTCATCGACAACAACGGACACCTTTATCTCGGAAGTAGCAATCATTTGTATGTTGATTCCTTCTTCTGCCAACACACGAAACATTTTGCTGGCAATACCAGCGTGAGATCGCATGCCAACTCCAACTACCGAGACTTTTGCAATTCTATCACCTCCCAGTACATCGCGCGCGCCAATATGAGGCTGGATCTTTTCTTTCAGGATATTCATCGTATTTTTAAATTCGTTGCGATGAACGGTAAATGAGAAATCTGTCAAACCATCGTGGCCTACATTTTGGATGATCATATCCACATCAATATTAGCATCAGCCACGGGCCCAAGAATTTGATAGGCAATACCAGGATGGTCGGGAACACCTAATACAGTAATTTTCGCTTCATCACGATTAAATGCGATTCCTGAAATAACCGCTTGTTCCATATTTTCATCTTCCTCAAATGTAATCAGAGTACCTTGACCTGCATCCTCAAAACTGGATAAAACTCTCAACTTTACTTTATACTTCCCTGCGAATTCAACAGATCTCAATTGTAAAACCTTGGAACCAAGACTTGCCATCTCAAGCATTTCTTCAAAGGTTATTGTATTCAGTCTTCTTGCCTCAGCAACTACGCGTGGATCTGTCGTATAGATTCCATCTACATCCGTATAAATCTGGCATTCATCGGCTTTTAAGGCAGCTGCCAGAGCAACTCCGGTAGTATCTGATCCGCCTCGACCCAGTGTAGTGATGCTGCCTTTCTCATCAATTCCTTGAAATCCGGCGACTACCACCACATAACCAGCTTCTAGGTCGCTTCGAATTTTTGCTTCATCAATACTTAATATCCGGGCTTTAGTATGTGTGCTATCGGTCAGTATTCGTACTTGCGGACCGGTATAGCTTTTGGCTTTGACGTTAAGTTCCATCAATGCCATAGCTAATAGTGCTATGGATACTTGCTCGCCGGTGGAAATCATCACATCCAATTCACGCGGATCAGGATTTTCCTGAACTTCGTGCGCAAGGGCAATAAGGCGATTCGTTTCGCCGCTCATGGCTGAAACAACAACTACAATTTGGTGTCCTTGCGAATGGAATTTTGCCACCCTGCGCGCAACATTCTTTATCCGCTCAGTGCTTCCAACCGATGTTCCGCCATATTTTTGAACGTAAAATGCCACAGATCAACTATCCACTAAATTTTAGAATGGAAAAATTTTTCAATTTTACATGCTTCCCTCAAAGAAAACCAGACCAAATCCCTGTCACTTTTGAAATGAATCGGTAAAAGAAAAGATGTCTCCACAGAGGAGCACTATTACTTGTCGTATGGAACCAGAGAACTTGGGTAAAAAAATAACTCTATGAGAACAATGAATAGCTTGGGATATTTAGAATCCACTATTAGATTTTAAGAGATTTTCCACTGATTTCATGAATCTTTCTTTCATTCCAGGCAATCAGTATTTTTTCTCAGACTGCGCCGCGCATAGTACGCAAAGCCAACGGCATTACGCTGTCCACGAAGAATCCAATCATGGGCTTCCCGCCCTAAGTCAGGATTAATCGGCTGAATCTTGCCCGCTGCAGCGGCCAGCAAATGCATGCGCGCCGCCCTTTCGAAGGCAATGGATAAAATACAGGCTTCTTCAATGCTCGAAGCGGCAACCAGCAAGCCGTGGTGCGCCAATAGCAAGGCGCGTTTGCTGCCAATGGCTTTGGAAATCATCTCGCCTTCTTCGTTACCTACCGGTATACCCGGCCACCTGGGCAAGAAAGCCACATCGTCATATAACACGCAGTTATCCATGTGCGATATTTCCAGCGGCACCTCCAACATACTGAGTGCAGCAGTATGCACGGCGTGCGTATGAATAATACATTGCACATCAGGTCTGGCGCGATATAACCATGAATGAAAGCGATTGGCCGGGTTTGCCATACCATCACCTTGCAAAACTTCCAGGTCTTCATTAACGAGCAGGAGATTGCTTGCGCAAATCTCATCAAAACCCATGCCCAATCTTTGGGTTAAATACGTTCCCGGTTTCTCACTCCGCGCCGTGATTTGTCCTGCCAATCCCGAATCGTGCCCATTCTCAAACAAAACACGGCAAGTCAGTGCCAGTTTCTGTGCTTGCGTGTAATTTGTTCCTTGAAGATGCGTATCCATCTGAACCAAGGATTGCTTGATCAACTGTTCTTTATCCAGATTAAAAGTTTTGTTATTCATGTTCGCTCACTGGGTTGTTCTTATTAATCAAAATGAAGACGGTGTCTTCTCTTGTGAATTCAAGAATCGTCTTGAATGGAAATAAACCGTTCAATTTCACGCCGATCGCGCTTGGTTGGGCGGCTTTTGGTAAAAAATGGTTGAGGTTGCGCTTTTAATCTGGCTGCCAGCAATTCCCGTTGTTTTCGGCTTTCTTCGGTTTCATTGTAGAGCTGCTGTGCCTGCGTTGCAGAACCACGTTTATTGGATAATCCCAATATTTCAATATCATATTGAAAATTATTAATGCGGATTGTTAACATATCCCCCACTGTTACTACTTTAGCTGGTTTTACTCGGAGTCCGTTTAAAGTAATCCGTCCACGTTCAATTGCTTCAGCTGCCAATGAGCGTGTTTTAAAGAAACGTGCCGCAAACAGCCATTTATCAATACGATGTTTCTCTATATTTTCATCTTGTTGCATTGGAAAATTAATCTATTAAATTAGTTTTAATTTGAATCTTATTTTGTAAGGTCTTATGAACCGGGCATTGATTGGCGATTTCCAGTAACCGGGCGCGTTGCGCATCGTCCAGATTACCTGTCAATTGAATATTGCGTGTAATTACGTCAATGAGTAGCGTCTGCTTTTCGCAATCGGCACAATCTTCCGCATGAACCCGGCTGTGATGCAATTCGACTCGGATAGCCTGCAAATCTATTTGCTTATGATTTGCATACATGCGTAATGTCATTGAAGTACAACTGCCTAATGCGGCGAGTAATAATTCGTAAGGATTGAATCCCAGATCTGCGCCACCCAGT
>Ga0105096_10001162_pt1 | contig 10513 bp, 9 predicted proteins | sample PPLLak3cmMay2015_FD_87036 | JGI IMG/M metagenome (GOLD analysis project Ga0105096, IMG submission 87036) | Freshwater sediment microbial communities from Prairie Pothole Lake near Jamestown, North Dakota, USA - PPLs Lake P7 Core (1) Depth... | ecosystem: Environmental > Aquatic > Freshwater >...
CGGGCATGGAAAGTGCCACCGGCACTGGCGAATCCGGCGCTGCGGGCGCAAGCGGCGGCCCAGGTCAGCAAGGTGCGGGTCAGCAAGGAACAGGTCAGCAGGGCTCTGGTCAACAAGGAACAGGTCAGCAGGGAACAGGCCAGCAGGGCGGCGGCGCGGCCGGGAGCCCCGGCAGTGAAGGCGGCGGTGGCGCAGGCGGCGGCGCATCCGGCCAGGCCGGCGCCGCGGGAGGCGGCGCCAGCGGCCCCCTGACCCCCGCAGAACAGGTAGCAATCCTCGACGCGCGCCTGGAAAAAGGTACCGGTGAGTTCGATTCGATGATCCTGGCGGAACAGACCACGCAACGCAGCACCGCCCGGCAGCGCCCGCAGACGACCTACTCTGAAGCCGGCGCCGGCGCGGGCGGCTCTGCCGGCGGCGGGGATGGCACGGAAGACGGCAGCGGCACTGGCGAGGAATACGGCGGCGGTGGCTACAGCACGGGCAGCGGTATCGGTGGCGGGGCCGGCGGTGGCGGCGGCGACATCCCCCAGAACGCCGCCAAGTATCCGCCGCCCAAGGATATCCCCAGCGGCAATGACGACGACGTGGTGGCGCGGCAGTTGCGCGAGGCGGCCATGCGCGAGCCCGACCCGGCGGTGCGGGAAAAGCTGTGGGATGAATACCGTAAATACAAGGGCATCAGCAAATGAAACTAGCGCGGCTGCTTGTGGTACTGGCACTGGCTCTGCAGCTTGGCGCCTGTGTCAACCAGACCATTACCACCAACGAGGTGCCGCAAGTCACCACCGCTAGCGCGGCCGTGCCCGAGGGCCAGCTGCTGGACGTGGGTATCTCCATCTTTAACCCGGGTATCGAAGACTACGAGGAGGGCGAGCAGACCTATCCGGAGGTACGCAAGGCCGAGTCCCGCTTCATGCCCTTCCTGCTGGCAGAGGCCATGCAGGAAAGCGGCGCCTGGGGTGCAGTGCGCGTGGTGCCCAACCCGGAGCAGATCAACGACCTGGTGGTCACCGGCAAGATCCTGCACTCCGATGGCGAACGGCTGCAGCTGCACATCAAGGCGGTCGACTCCCGCGGCGAGGTCTGGCTGGACCAGGACTACACGGGGGAGGCCAGCCGCTACTCCTACGAGGTCACCAAGCGCAATCAGTACGACCCCTTCCAGGCGGTATACAACACCATCGCCAATGACCTGCTGCTGCAACAGGAAAAAGTGAAGGCCCAGGACCGCGAGCGAATCCGCCTGGTCACCGAGCTGCGCTTCGCCCGCAGCTTCTCGCCGGAAGCCTTCGACGGCTACCTGGAAGAGGACAAGAAGGGCCGCTTCACCGTGGTGCGCCTGCCCGCCAAGGACGACCCCATGCTGCAGCGCGTGGCCAGTATCCGCGAGCGCGACCAGATGTTCATCGACACCCTGCAGGAGTATTACCGGAGTTTCGGCGAGCAGATGCACGGTCCCTATGAAGAGTGGCGCAAGCAGAGTTATGAAGAGGCGGTGGCCCTGCAGGAACTGCAGTCCGAAAGCACCCGCCAGCTGATCGCCGGCGGTCTTGCCCTGATTGCCGGCATCGCCATGGCGACAACCGGGGACAGCGCCACGTCCCAGGTGGCGGGCCAGGTCGCCGTGCTGGGCGGCGGCTACATGCTCAAGGGAGGCCTGGACAAGCGCAACGAGGCCCAGATCCACGTGCAGGCGCTGGAGGAACTGGGCCAGTCGCTGGAAGCGGAGATCACGCCGCAGGTGATCGAGTTGGAGGATCGCACCGTCACCCTGCACGGCAACGTCGAGGACCAGTACGCCCAGTGGCGTGAGTTGCTGGCGGATATTTACCAGGCGGAGACCGGTGCGCTGCAAACCCCTGCCGATGACAGCGCGGAAACTGGTAAACTCTGACCCCGCCGCACCCCGGTAGACCGCACCCAAACCAACAAGGCTCCACCACCGCATGTCATCCCACAACGAGCAGTTACAGCCCACGCCGTTTGACGTGGCGCAGCCCGCGCCCGTCGAGGTGCCCGCTGCCGCCGCCGACAAGCGCCGCGAGGGCACGCCGGCCTGGGTGCTGCCGGCGCTGGGCGGCCTGGTGCTGCTGGCGGTACTGGTGATTTTCTGGCTGCCCGAGCGGATCAATACCGGCGCGCCCCAGGACCAGTCGACAGACCCGGCGGCTGCCGCCACGGCCAACCCGGCGCAGCCGGGCCAGGCAGCGCAAACCGCGGCCGGGCCGGAGGTGTCGCCCTGGTCGGATGCCCAGGCGGCGAAGCTGCGCAAGGAAGCCCAGGACGTGCTGGCCGAACTGCTCGAGCTGCAGGAGACACTGGAAGGCCGGGGAGTAAAGGCCTGGGCCGCCGACCAGCTGAGCGCCGTGGCCGCATTGGCCACCGCTGGCGATGAACTGTTCCGCACCCGCGATTACGCCGGGGCCACTGCGCGCTACGGCGAGGGCCTGCAGAAGCTGAAGGCGCTGGAAGCGAGCATACCGGTAGAACTGGCCCGCCATCTGGCGCTGGCCAACGAAGCCCTCGAAAAGGGCGATCTCGCCCAGGCCAACACCGCCCTGGACAAGGTGGATGCCATCGACCCGGGCAATGCCGAGGCCGCCGCGCTGCGCCGCCGGGTCGAGGCCCTGCCGCAGCTGCTGGCCCTGCTGGAGCAGGCCGCAAGCGCCGAGAAGGCGGGGGACCTGCCCGCCGCCATCGCGCTGCTGAAGCAGGCCGTAGCGCTGGACGCCAGTCACCAGCGCAGTGGCGACGAGCTGAAGCGGATCAGCGCCGCCCACCAGGCGCGGCGTTTCAACGAGGCGATGAGCGCCGGCTACAGCGCCCTCGACGCCCGCCAGTTTGACACTGCGCGCAAGGCATTCCGCCAGGCGGCCTCACTGCAACCGGGCTCCGCCGAGGCGAAAAGCGCCCTGCAGGAAGTGGAGGCCGCCGCCTCGGCCCAACGCCTGGCCGGGCTGCAGGGCAGCGGCGCGAAGGCGGAGCAGGCGGAGCAGTGGCAACAGGCAGTCAGCGCCTATGAGCAGGCCCAGAAGATCGACCCCAATGTGCTGTTCGCCCGGGAGGGTCTCGAGCGCAGCCGGGACCGGGCGCGGCTGGACACGCAGTTGCGCGCGACCATCGACGACCCCCTGCGCCTGGGCGACGTTGCCGTGGCCGCCGCGGCCGCAAAGATGTTGCAGTTCGCCCGCAATGTCAGCCCGCGCGGAGCGCTGCTGGAGCGGCAGATCAGCCAGCTGGAGCGCCTGCTGCAACAGGCCAACACCCCGGTCAAGGTGGCGCTGCGCTCGGATGCGCAAACCGACGTGGTGGTCTACAAGGTGGCGAAGCTGGGCAAATTCAACCAGCATGAACTGGCGCTGCGGCCCGGGGCCTACACCGCCGTGGGCAGCCGCATCGGCTACCGCGACGTGCGCGTGGATTTCACCGTGAAACCCGAGGGTCCGCCGCCGGCGCTCACGATCGCCTGCACGGAAGCCATCTGAGCATGAACCCTCCTGTACACCCGCAGGACAGCGGCGCTGCCGTCATCCAGCCCAGCGCTTTCCAGCCGCTGGGCAGCGCCGAGCCCAAGCCGCCGCGCAAGCCCAATAAGCTGCGCTGGCTATTGGCGGCCTGTGCCCTGTGCTTCACCCTGATCATGCTGTTCCTGTTCAGCGCCCGCTCCCTGCAGGTGGTGGTGACCGCGCAGACGCCGGCTGATGTCTCCATCGACGGCCTCGCCCTGCCCTTCGGCAACCGTTTCCTGCTGCGGCCCGGCAACTACACCGTGCGCGCCAGCGCCGAGGGCTACCATCCCCTGGAAACCCCGGTCAGCGTGGATGAGCGGGACAGCCAGACCCTGCAGCTGGAACTGAAATTGCTGCCTGGCCTGGTGAGCATCGACACTACCCCGCCGGGCGCGAGCGTGCAGATCGACGGCGTGGATGTCGGCAAAACCCCGCTGCGGGACCTGAGCGTGGAAGCCGGCGCGCGCACCGTTGCCCTGGCGCTGGAGCGCTACCTGCCCCTGACGCAGCCGCTGGAGGTCACCGGTCGCAGTGTCAGGCAGCAGCTCGAACTCGCGCTGGCCCCGGGCTGGGCCGACGTCACCATCGACAGCAAGCCTGCCGGCGCCAGCATCCTGGTCGATGGCGAGGCCCTCGGCACCACGCCGGCAACCCTGCCGCTCATGGGCGGGGAGCGCCAGCTCATCCTGCAGCTGCCGGCCTACGCCGATGCCCAACAGGCGCTGCTGGTGACCCCGGGCAAGCCCCTGCAGCTGAAGACCATCGAGTTGCAGCCCGCCCCCGGCGTGTTGCAACTGACGAGCGTCCCCAGCGGGGCCAACGTCACCCTCGACGGCGAGTTCCACGGACAAACCCCCATGGACCTGGAAGTGAGCCCGGGCAAGGTGCACCGGCTGGCGGTGTTCAAGCCCGGCTACCGGCGCTATAACGGTACCGTGGAACTGCCCGCCGCCGGGCAGGACAGCCGAAGCGTGACCCTCAGCGCCGAGCTGGGCGAAGTGCGCTTCAAGATAAGCCCCGCCAACGCCGTGCTGAAGATCAATGGCAAGGTGCGCGGCACCGGCAGCCAGACCCTGTCACTGCCGGCGTTCGAGCACCTGGTGGAGATCAGCCTGCCGGGCCACACCACGGTGAGCCGCCGCGTCACCCCGCGCCCCGGCCTGCAGCAGTTGGTGGAAGCCAACCTGGCGGGCGCGCAGGAGGCTGCGCGCCCGGCCGGCAAACCGCCCGGCAACAAGGCGGAAATCACCACCGCCCTGGGTCAGACCCTGTTGCTGTTCAAGCCCGCCGACTCGCCGCTGGCCGACTTCACCATGGGGGCGTCGCGCCGGGAGCCCGGGCGCCGCGCCAACGAGGTCATGTACCCCGTGTCCCTGCGCCGCCCCTTCTACCTGCAGACCACCGAGGTGACCAATGCCCAGTTCCGCCAGTACCAGAGCGGCCACAACTCCGGCCAGGTCGATGGCAACAGCCTCAACCGGGATCAGCAGCCAGCGGTCCAGGTGAGCTGGCAACAGGCCGCGTCCTTCGCCAACTGGCTGAGCAAGCGCGAGGGCCTGCCCCAGTTTTACAAAGAGAGCAACGGTATCATCACCGGCTATCACCCCGCCGCCACCGGCTACCGCCTGCCCAGCGAGGCGGAGTGGGCCTGGGCCGCCCGCGCCAGCGGCGCGAACCTGCTCAAGTTCCCCTGGGGTGACGCTTTCCCGCCCCCCGCCAACTCGCTGGAAAACTACGCGGACGAGAGCTCCGCCCGCGTCACCGGCCGGGCCCTGGCGGGTTACAACGACACTGCCGTGGTGAGCGCCCCGGTAGGCTCCTACAAGCCCAACCAGAACCGGCTCTACGATATGGGCGGCAACGTCGCGGAATGGGTGCACGATGTCTATCGCATCCCCCCGGCCAACGGCGCCACGGAAGTGGACCCGCTGGGGAGCCAGGGCGGCGACAACTATGCGCTTCGCGGCGCCAGCTGGAGCCACAGCAAAATCGGCGAGTTGCGGCTGTCCTACCGGGATTATGGGCAAGCGGGACGCGATGACGTAGGATTCCGGCTGGCGCGCTATGCGGAGTGAACCATGAGCCCAAGGAGACCCCTGGCGCTGGCGGCCCTGTTGCTGGCAGCGAGCGCGGCGCTAGCGCAACCGGGCACCAGTGAGGACGCGACACCGGCGCCGCCTCCCCCCAAGGCCGCCAGTGGCGAGGACAACAAGGCGCCCGCCCCTGCCGGGGCCAACAAAACATCGGCTCCGGCCGCCAAATCACCGTCAGACTACCGGGCCTCGGAGCAAATCTCCGAAGACCTGCCCGTCTCCTTTCCGGTAGACATATAGGACCTAACAATGAAGCAAAAGATGTCGTCCGAGTTCATCTTCCAGCTGTTCGCCCTGCTGATCGCGGTCATCGTGGTGCATACGATCTATGTTGGGCTGGTGCGACCGATGGCGGACGCGCACGTCAGGAAGGAGCTGGAATTGCAGGCAGCGGGCACCGACTTCGTGCCTGAGCGCAGCATGGCCGTGGTGCTCAAGGACTACGAACAGGAAGCCTGCTTTATCCTGTTGATCTGGGCCCTGGCGATCATGGGCTACAAGACCCGCCGCGGCATCCATGAGCAGCGCCTGCTGGACCGGCGCCTGCTGGATATACCCGAAGGCACCAGCGTGTTGCCCGAGGACGCCCGCGAGTACAGCCGCTCGCTGGAGGCCCTGCCGGAACGGGAGCAGGATTACCTGCTGCCGCGCACCCTGCTGTCGGCGCTGCAGCGCTTCGCCACTACCAGCAGCATCCAGGCGGTGTCCGACACCATCAAGGAAAGCTGCGAGGTGGAATCCGACCGGCTGGACTCGGAGCTGTCCATGGTGCGCTATATCGCCTGGGCCATCCCCTCCATCGGGTTTATCGGTACCGTGCGCGGTATCGGCGATGCGCTCGCGCAGGCCTACAAGGCGGTGGAAGGTGACATCAGCGGCGTGACCGCAAGCCTGGGGGTGGCGTTCAACAGTACCTTTGTCGCCCTGGTGCTGAGCATCATCCTGATGTTCTGCCTGCACCAGTTGCAGCTGACCCAGGAGCGACTGGTGCTGGACTGCCAGCGCTACTGCGACAAGCGCCTGCTGCGCTTCCTGGTCGTCCATTAAGACAGGTCCCTACCGATGGCAATCGCTCTGCTCGACATCAATGACAGCAACCTGCAGCTGTGGCACGGCAGCACTCACCTGCAAAGCCCCGGTTATGCCCTGCTGGTCGATCGGCAATACCGCTTCGGCAATCCCGCCCGGGCCGCCGCGCGCCTGCAGCCCAGGGATATCAACACTCGCTACTGGTGGCAACTGAGCACCGAGCCCCTGCAGCCGGCCCTGGGGCCCGCCCGCCACACCGGCGACCTGGTCCACGCCCAGCTGCAGGAACTGCACCGCGAGGGCGGGCAGCCCCAGGAAATACTGATGGCCGTGTCGGGCAGCATGCAGCGGGACCAGCTCGCACTATTGCTGGGCATCGCGCAGCAATGCCCCTTCGCCGCCGTCGGCCTGGTGCACCGCAGCGTCGCCCTCGGCAGCCTGCACGGCGCCGCCGGGCGCCTGTTCCACCTGGAAATCCAGCTGCACCAGGCGGTCGTCAGCGAACTGGCGCAGCGCGATGGCAAGGTGGAGCTGCTGCGCTCACTGCCCCTGCCCGGCGCCGGCCTGCTGCAGGTGCAGGAGAGACTGGTGGAGATCATCGCCACCGCGTTTATCCGCCAGACCCGCTTCGACCCCCGCCGCAAGGCCATCACCGAACAACAGCTGTACGACGCCCTGCCCGACGCCCTGCGTGCCCTGGGTCGCGACGGCGAAACCAATATCGAGGTCAGCGGCTACCGGGCCGGCATCAATCGGGGGGAGTTGCAGGCGGCTGGCCAGCGCCTGTTCAGCAGTGCCCGCGAGGCCATCGGCACACCGCAGGCCGGCGACCGCGTGCTGGCCGACCCGGTGGCGAGCCTGCTGCCGGGACTGGCGGCGCAATTGCCGGGATTCGAGCCGCTGGCGGCGGACAGTGTGCGCCGGGCCCTCGAGCACCATCTGGAGCGCCTGGTGCAGCGGGAACAGGCCCTGAGTTTCGTCACCACCCTGCCGGCTCTGGCGGGCGTGCCAGCGCCCGCACAGGCCGCTGCCCCTAATACCGCGGCAACAGCCACCGCGGCACCGGCCATCCCCGCGCCGATAGCCCCGCCCCGCCCTGTCGCCACCCACCTGCTGCAGGGTCATCGCGCCCTGCCACTGGCGGCAACGGGGCACAACCTCGGCCAGGGCTGGCGCCTGGAACACACTGCGGCGGGCTGGCGCCTGCACGGCGCCGGCGCCACTGCACTGGTCAATGGCCTCGCGCCTGGCACCGAGCAGCTGCTGGGTGGCGGCGACCGCATCCGAATCGGCACCGATCCCGAGTACCTGCTGATCGAGGTGACAGCGTAGCGCAGCATGGCCAGGAAGAAACGAGAGTTCACCACCTTCAGCCTGAGCTTCCTGGACGTTATGTCCTGCGGCTTCGGGGCGGTCATTCTAGTGTTCCTCGTGATCGACCATACCATCAAGACCGAGAGCGATGAGATCAACCGCGAGCTGCTGTCGGAAGTGAGCATGCTGGAAGAGGAGGTCAGGGACGGCGAGGCGGGCCTGGTCAAGCTGCGCAACATCCTCTCGGATGTGGACGAGCACACGGTGGAGGCGAAAGGCCAGGCCACCCGCATCACCGAGGACATAGACAAGTTCGAAGCCATGATCGCCGCCCTGAAGAAGGACGGCTTTACTGAACGCACAGATTTCGAAGCCCTCAAGGCCGAGATCCGCGCGCTGGAAGCAGAGGTGAAAAAGCTGCGCCAGACCGCCCAGAAGGACAGCGGCAACAGCGCCCGCACCTTCGTCGGCGAGGGCAACCGGCAGTACCTGACCGGCCTCAAGCTCGGCGGCAGCAACATCGCCATTCTGCTCGACATCTCCTCCAGTATGTTGGCAGACAAGCTGGTGAACATTATCCGCCTGCGCAATATGGACGCTGCCACCCAGCGCAAGGCGGACAAGTGGAACCGGGCAGTGTCCACGGTGGACTGGCTCACCGCCCAGCTGCCCGCAAGCAGCAAGTTCCAGGTGATCACCTTTAATACGAAGGCGGTGCCGGCACTGGAGAATACCGCGGGCAAGTGGCTGGATGTCGCCGACCAGGCCCAGCTGGACCAGCTCTCCGCCCAACTGCGCAAAATCATCCCCTCCGGCGGCACCAGCCTGGAAAACGCCTTCACCGCCCTGCAGCAGCTATCGCCGGTGGCGGATAACATCTTCCTGATCACCGACGGCCTTCCGACCCAGGGCGCCGGCCCGCCCCGGGGTAGCAAGGTCAGCGGCGACGAGCGCCAGCGCCTGTATCGGGAGGCGGTGCGCAAGCTGCCGCGCAATGTGCCCGTGAACATCATCCTGCTGCCGATGGAGGGAGACCCGCTGGCGGCCTCTGAGTTCTGGCAGCTGGCAGTGGTGAGCAGGGGTTCTTTCATGGCCCCTTCGAAGGACTGGCCCTGATGGCGCGCCGCAAGGTCAGGACAACGGCGGAATTCTCCCTGTCCTTCCTGGACGTGATCTGCTGTGGCTTCGGCGCGATCATCCTGCTGCTGATGATCACCAAGACCGTCCAACCACAGCTCATTGAAGCCAGTGCCAGCAACTTGCAGGGCGTGATAGCGGCGCTGCAGGAACAGCTGTTCGAACTGCGCGGCGAGACCCGGGTACTGAACCGCGACCTCAATGCCAAACAGGAACAGCTGTCACAGTTCGAGGAACGCATCGCCATCCTGCGGGGACAGCTGGCCAGCGTCCGCTCCCGCCATGACAGCATCCAGGTGCAGACCAATACCGACGATGTCATAGGCGAGCAGCTGGCTATCGCCCGGCAACAGCTGTCGGAGGAACAAAAGCGCCTGCTGGGCACCCAGTACAAGCCGCAGAACAACCTGATCGGGGGCATCCCGGTCGACAGCGAGTATATTATCTTCGTCATCGATACCTCGGGCTCGATGTTCTCCTACGCCTGGGAGCGCATGCTGCGGGAGCTGCAGGCCACGCTGAACATCTACCCCAGGGTAAAGGGCATCCAGGTGATGAACGATATGGGTACCTATATGTTCAGCCGCTACCGGGGCCAGTGGATTCCGGACACCCCGGGCCGGCGCAAGGTCATCATCGACAACCTGCGCAACTGGGCCGTCTTCAGCAATTCCAGCCCGGTGGAGGGTATCGAGACGGCCATCCGCACGTTCCACAAACCCGGGCAGAAAGTGAGCATCTACGTCTTCGGCGATGATTTCAGCGGCGACTCCATCTCCCAGGTGATCGACACCGTGGACCGACTCAACCGCTCCAATGATCGCGGCGAGCGACTGATGCGCATCCACGCCGTCGCATTTCCTGTATATTTCATCATGGAGCCGGCGAAACAGCACCCCAACATTATCCGTTTCGCCGCATTGATGCGGGAACTGACCCATCGCAATGGAGGCACTTTTGTCGGTCTCAACGACATCCGTCCCTGAAGCCCGGTGGCTGGCCGGCTGCCTGGCGCTGGTGCTTGCCCTGGTGGCGGGCTGCGGTCCGTCGGAGGTGGTGGTCAAGGGCGAGTTCCCGGCGCCGACCATGGAGAAACTGCCGCTGACCATCGGCGTGTGGTACGCCCCCGAATTCGTCAATCACGAATTTTTCGACGAGGCCACGAGCCGCGCCGAGTCCAGCTGGCTGGTGAAGAGCGGCCAGGCCCAGGTGCAGATGTGGGACGTCCTGCTGGCCGGCATGTTTACACGGGTGATTCCCCTGGCCGAGCGGCCCGGCCCCGGCCAGGGCAAGGCCTCGGTGGACGCGGTGTTGATTCCGGAGGTGGTGGAGTTGCAGTACGCCCTGCCGACCCAGACCAACGTCAAGGTCTACGAAATCTGGATCCGCTACCGCCTGCAACTGGTGACCAGTGGCGGTGACCCCATC
>Ga0105096_10001163_pt1 | contig 10513 bp, 6 predicted proteins | sample PPLLak3cmMay2015_FD_87036 | JGI IMG/M metagenome (GOLD analysis project Ga0105096, IMG submission 87036) | Freshwater sediment microbial communities from Prairie Pothole Lake near Jamestown, North Dakota, USA - PPLs Lake P7 Core (1) Depth... | ecosystem: Environmental > Aquatic > Freshwater >...
GTCGAGCGTCGGGACGCGGATGTCACCGCCGAGCACCAGCGTGGGGAAGTTGACGTCGACCTCGCAGAAGAGGTCGTCGGCCTCGCGGCGGAAGCACTCGTGCTCCGGCACATGCACGACAACGTAGAAGTCTCCAGGCGGGCCGCCGAGCGCGCCGACCTCGCCTTCGCCCGAGAGGCGCAGCCGCTGGCCGCTGGCGATGCCGGCCGGCACTTTGACGGTCAGCTTGCGCTCGCGTGTCACGTGCCCCGTGCCGCGGCAGGTCGTGCACGGGTCCTGGATGACGTGGCCGGACCCGCCGCACTGGCCGCAGGTGCGCGCGACCACGAAGAACCCCTGCTGATAGCGAAGCTGACCGCGGCCCTGGCACTGGGGGCAGCGGGAGGGCTTCGTGCCCGGCGCGGCTCCGCTGCCGTTGCAGCTGCCGCAGGGCTCGAGCCTCGGGATCTGGATCGTCGTGTCGATGCCGCGCGCGGACTCAAGGAAAGTGACTTCCAGGTCGTACCGCAGGTCCGAACCCCGCTGGGGCCCGCCGCGCCGCCGGCCGCCGCCGAAGATGTCGCCGAAGCCGAACATGTCGCCGAGGCCGCCGAGGATGTCCTCGAACCCGGCGAAGACCGTGGGATCGAATCCGCCTGCCGCCCCGCCCACACCCTGGTGCCCGTACCGGTCGTAGGCCGCTCGATTCTGGGCGTCGGCCAGGACGGAGTACGCCTCGGCCGCCTCCTTGAACTTCTCCTCGGCGTCCTTGCTCCCGTGGTTGCGGTCGGGATGGTACTTGAGCGCCAGCTTGCGGTACGCGCTCTTGACCTCCGCGTCGGCTGCCGTCCGATCGACGCCGAGCACCTCGTAGTAGTCTCGCTTGCTCACGCGCGTGCGACCTTGACCATCGCGGGCCGGAGCAGGCGCTCGCCGATCATGTAGCCCCGCCGCAGCTGCTCGGTGACCTCGCCGTCGCGGCGGTCCCCGGCAGGCTCGGTCGTCACGGCCTGGTGAAGATTCGGATCGAAGTCCGCGCCTGTCGCCTCGATTGGCGTGACACCGCGGCGGCCGAGCAGATCGAGCAGGCGCCGGTGAATGAGCTCGACGCCCTGCCGGTACGCCTCCACGCTGCCGCCGGCCGCGTCCGGGCCGAGCGCGCGCTCGAAGTCGTCGGCGACGGCGACCAGATCGATCAGCAGCGCCTCCACGGTGCGATCGGCAAGCTCGCGCCGCTCGCGTTCGGTGCGCTTGCGGTAGTTGTCGAATTCCGCCGCGGTCCGCAGGAGGCGATCGTGGCACTTCGCCAGTTCGTCCCTGAGGGCCTCGAGATCCGCGTCGCCCCCCTCGGAAGCGGGCTTGCCGGTTGACGCGTCCTGCGGCGGGCCGCCTGGCCCGGGTTTGGCCGCAGCGCCTCCGGGCTGCTGTTCGAGTGCTTCGTCAGTCATGTGTGGTTGCGTGTTGCGGGCAATCACGAATCGGCCGGACGCGGCGTCCGGACCCCGTGGCTCAGGAGCCGGGAGACGCTCACGGCCACGTGATCTACCATCGGGATGGCCCGGGAGTACTGCATCCGCAGGGGCCCGATCAAGCCGACCGTGCCCGCGAAATCCCCGTCCGCGCAGGTGGATGCCACCAGGCTGAACTCGCGGAGCTCAGGGTCCGGATGCTCGTTGCCGATGACGACCGTCAGGCCGGGCCCGTCGATGTACTCGGTGAGCAGGTGCACGAGGCGGTGCTTCTCCTCGATCATGCGCACGAGGGCGCCGAGCGCGGCCAGCGTGATGCCGCTGTGGGCCGCCGACACTTCGTCCACCAGCGACGAGGTCCCCTCGACAAAAAGCGGCCGCGAGGTGCCGACGCCGTCGAAACTCGTGCGGGCCAGCCGGAGCGCCCGTGCCAGGACCCGGTCGTAGAGGACGCGTTCGTGGGAGAGCCGCTCGAGAATCGTGCGGCGCACCTCGGCCAGCGGCAGGCCGGAGAACTCCGTGTTGAGGTAGTTCGCGGCCTGTTCGAGCTCGCGCCCGTCGACCCCGGCGTCGAGGTCCACCACCTTGTGCGTCACCTGCGACGTCCGGGCGACGACAATGACGAGGACGCGCCCGGCGCCGAGGGGGACGAACTCGATGCGGTGGAACGCCGCCGTGGCCGACTCCGGCATCAGGGCGAACGCGACCGCGTGCGTCGCCTGGGCCAGCATGTGCGGGACCGTCGACAGCACCGTTTCGGCGTCGGCGTCGGGCAGGTTCGCGATCTGCTCGAGGACCTGCGCCTCTGCCAGGGCGGCCGGACGGGAGGTGCGGGGGCGCATGAGCAGCCGGTCGACGTACGACCGATAACCCAGGTCGGTCGGCACCCGGCCCGCCGAGGTGTGCGGCTGGCGCAGGTACCCGAGTTCCTCGAGCATCACGAGGATGTTCCGGATGGTGGCGGACGAGAGGGCGAAGCCTCCCCGCCGCACCAGCGCCTGGGAGGCCACGGGCTCGCCGGTTTCGATGTGCTCGCGTACGAGGGTCGCCAGGACCTTCCTCGTGCGCGCGCTCAGGATTGGCAGATCGGTGGCCATAATGTGTTCGCGGGGCATCACATCCCCGCCCCTCATTATACCAACGCAGATGCCGGCCCTGGCCAGCAGCGCGGTGGCCTCGGCCCGGGCGCCGGCGGCGGCCTCCTGCGGGTCGAGGTAGACCGGGTGGAAGTCCCGCACGAGCACCTGTCCGTCGACCACGGTATGGCGGACATCGGAGCCCCTGGCAGCGTAGACCAGCGTCGAGTACGGATCGCGGCCCGGGGCGAGGTGGGGCCGATCGAGGCCGACGACGATGAGGTCAGCCCGCTTGCCCGGCACGACCGAACCAACCTGTGTTTCCATGCCCAGGGCGCGCGCGCCTTCCCGCGTGGCCATCCAGACTGCGTCCCTGGCGGGCAGCGTGCCCGGCCCGAGCCGGACCGCCTGCAGCACGGCCGCGAGGCGCATCTCCTCGAACATGTCGAGACGGTTGTTGCAGGCGGCGCCGTCGGCGCCGAGCGACACGGAGACGCCTCGCCTGCGCAGTTCCGCGACGGGCGCCAGGCCGCTGCCGAGCTTCAGGTTCGACCCCGGGCAATGGAGCACCTTCACACGCCGCGAGGCGAGAATTTCCTGTTCGTGCTCGTTCACCCAGACGCAGTGCGCCACGCACAGGCGCTCGGAGGCCAGGCCGATCGCCTCGAAATACTCGATGTTGCGCTTCCCGGTCTGGCGTTCGACGATGGCGATTTCCGCCTGCTGCTCGGAGGCGTGCGTGTGCACCAGCACGCCCTGCTCCGCGGAGAGCGACCCCACTTCCTCGAGCAGCCCCTGCGAACACGACACGGCGAACCGCGGCGCGAACGCCGCGCGGATCCGTCCTCCGGCGGCGCCGTCCCATCTCCGGTGGAGCGCCAGGCTCTCGTCGATGGCCGTGCGCGCGGGCTGGAGCAGCCTGCCGGGCGCGGCCGCGTCGGCGTCCATCAGGCACTTGCCGATGATGGCCCGGAGCCCCGTGGCGGCGACTTCCTCGAACACCGCATCCGAATCGTGCACCGTCTCCATCGTCAGCACGCACGTCGTGCCGCTCGAGAGCAGCTCGCAGGCCGCCAGGCGCGCCGACGCCCGGAGCGAGGCCGGGGTGTGCGCGGCCTCCATCGGCCAGATGCGGGTGCGGAGCCAGTCGATGAGCGCGAGATCGTCGGCGAGCCCCCGGAACAGCGTCTGGCACAGGTGGATGTGGGTCTGGATGAACCCCGGCAGGACCAGGGCGCCTGAGGCGTCGAGGACCGAATCGTGGTGCGACGCGCCGACGCGGCCGACGGCCTCGATCCGGCCGTCCCGGATCGAGACGTCGCCTTCGACGATGTCGAGGCCGTCGTTCATCGTGAGGATGGTGCCGCCGCGGAGGAGGAGGGACGCCATGCCTCGATTCTACCGCCGGTCCCGCATGGCTGCCGGGATGGAGCCGGATTCCGCGATCGCGGCGCGCCTCACGGCGATGAGCTCCGCGACGATGCTGACGGCGATTTCTTCGGGGGTGATGGCGCCGATGTGCAGGCCGACGGGCGCTCGAACCCGGCCGAGCCACTCGGCGGCGGCGCCTTCGCCGGCCAGCGCGTCGAAGATGCGCGCCACCTTGGCCCGGCTGCCAATCATGCCGACGTACCGGAGCGGCCGGCCGGCCAGCGCGCGCATGGCCGAGAGGTCGTGGGTGTGCCCGCGCGTCACCACCAGGACGAAGGTGGCGGGAGGCAGGTCGGCGCCGGCGAGGAACCCGGCGATCTCGGCCACCGTGATTTCCGCGGCGGACGGGAACCGGTCCAGGTTCGCGAACGTCTCCCGATCGTCGAGCACATGGACGCGGAAGCCGACATCGGCAGCCATCTTCGCCACGTGCTGGCTCACGTGGCCGGCCCCGACGACGAGCAGGCGAGGCGACGGATCCAGCGGCTCGATGAAGACGTCCATCCGACCCCCACAAATCAGCCCGTTCTCTCCGGCGAGCGCATCGGTCAGGTCGTAGCGCGCGACGCCGGCGCGCCGGCTCCTGATGCTCTCCCGGGCTTTGCCGGCCGCGTCGTTCTCGTAGCATCCGCCGCCAATTGTGCCCATGATGCGGCCGTCGGCGTACACCAGCATCCGGGCGCCGACGCGCTGTGGCGTCGACCCCTGGGTGGAGACGATCGTGACCAGCGCCGCCTCTTCGCCCCGTTCGAGGGCTCGGAGCACAGCAGCGAAGACGGTTTCATGCACGAGGGGATTATAGCGAGAAGGGAGAGATAGTAGTCAGTAGCCAGTAGACAGTAGCCAGTAGAAAGGCACCCCAACGCACCACGGCGCTTCTGCGGTTGCAGCGAATCGGCGTGACCAGCATTCCTACTGAATACTGGCTACTGACTACTGGCTACTGATTGCCGACTACTGACGCGCAGCGTCAGGCCGCCTCAGAACCTGTGCAACTCGCACACCTCGGTTGGCTCGGTTCCCGCGATGAAGGCCTCTCTGAGGACTCGCGGGCAGCCCGGCTGCGCGAGTTTGCCGGTGTCGCGATCGATGGTGACGAACACGATCCCGGTCGGCGGCGCGAAGGCCGCGTTCGGCCGGCCCGAGAGGGCGGCCATCATGAAGCGGGTCCAGATGGGGAGGGCGGCCTGGGATCCGCTGAGGGTGACCGGCCGGTTGTCGTCGAATCCGACCCACACGGCCGTGAGCAACTCGGGCGTGAAGCCGACGAACCAGGCATCGCGAAGGTCGTTGGTCGTGCCGGTCTTGCCCGCCGCGTCGTGGCTGAAGCCCATCCCGCGGGCCGCGGCCGCCGTGCCTTCGTTGACCACGCTTCGCAGCATGCTGGTGACGAGGAACGTCGTGTCCGGGCGGGCGATCCTCGCGGGGGCCGCTGCCGTCAGCGGCAGCTCGACGCCGCCGCTCTCGAGCCTCGCGATGGCTCGCAGCGGTCGCAGTTCACCCCCGTTGGGAAAGATCGTGTACGCCGAGGCGACTTCCATCGGCGTCGCTTCGAAGACGCCGAGCGCGATGGACGGATACGGCTTCGGCACCATGCTCGATCCGAATCGCTTCCAGAGGTCGGCGACCCTGCCGAAGCCGGCCAGCTCCGCCACGCGCACCGTGGCGACGTTGCGCGACTGCGCCAGCGCGCGGCGCAGCGTGATGATGCCGTCGTACTCGTCCTCGTAGTTCCGCGGTGTCCAGCCCTGGTTCTCGAAGTCGAACATCGACTGCTCGTCGTTGACGAGGGTGGCCGGCGTGATGTCGGTCAGGCCGTCATCGGCAGCCGACTCGAATGCGGCCAGGTAGACGAACGGCTTGAACACCGAGCCGGGCTGGCGCCGGGCGTTCAGCGGCCGGTTGAACTGGGACTGGCCGTAGGAGCGTCCGCCGATGTAGGCGAGGATGTCGCCGGTCCGCGGATCGAGGGCGACGAGCGCAATCTGGGCCCGGCCTTCCACCTTCTTGCGCGCGAGCTGGGCATCGATCGCGGCGGCGCCGTTCTGGACGGCCTCCTGCGCGATCCGCTGCAGGCCGGCGTCGAGCGTGGTCGAAATGTCGACCGAGCGGGTCCCGGTGAGCAGGTCGGGGTACTGATCGGCCAGCTGCTGGCCGACGAGGTCGACGAAGTAGGCCGCCTCGGTTTCCATGGCCCTGGCCACGGTGTGCATCGGTTCCCGCCCCGCCCGCTCGGCGGCCGCCTGGCTGACGTAGCCGGCGTCGGCCATGGCCTGCAGGACGACGTTCCGGCGGTCGCGGGAGCCGGTCGGCGACGAGAAGGGTGAGTGGCGGCCCGGCGCCTGGATGACGCCCGCGATGGTCGCCGCCTCGGCAAGCGAGACGTTGGTGACGTCCTTGCCGAAGAACACGCGTGAGGCTTCCGCCACGCCGTGGATGGCGTACGAGCCGCGCTGGCCGAGATACACGTCGTTGAGGTACAGCTCGAGGATATCGTCCTTCGTGGCGCGCGTCTCGAGGACCACCGAGAGGAACTGTTCCTGAAGCTTGCGCCGGTACGATTTTTCCGGCGTGAGGAAGAAGTTCTTCACGAGCTGCTGCGTGAGCGTGCTCCCGCCCACGAGATAGGGCCGGTCGCCCCTGATGTTGGTGACGATGGCGCCGACGATGCGGATGGGGTCGATGCCGGGGTGATCGTAGAAGCGGCGGTCTTCGATGGCGAGCACCGACTGGACCATCTGCTTCGGAATCAGCGACAGCGACACGCGGCGCCGCTTCTCGCGGCTCGTCGTGATCAGCGTCGTCAGCAGCGGCCTGTCGAGCTCCACCCGATCGAGGGCGTCGCCGCCGTCGACCTCGATCCGGGAGACCGCGAGCGTGGGGACCGGCTTTCCGTCGGGCCCGATCGGCGCCGGCACCCCCCGCGCCTGCGGCGCGATCTGAACGAGGAGCCGTTGCCCGGCGAACTCGCCGCCCCGGGCGATGAGCGTGACCGCGTCGTCGCCTCGGGAGAACTCGCCGGGCTGGCCCGGCGTTTCCCGCTGCGCGTACCCGAGGTCGTCGAGGCGGTCGGCCAGCTGCGGCGCCGAGAGCCACTGGCCGCGGCGGATCTCGAAGGGGCGCGCGAGCACCCGCGGCAGCGCGCGCACCCGCTCGCCCTGCAGTCTTGCGTCGACAATGCGCGCGAAGGTGACGTAGTAGTACGAGGTCACCGAGATGGCTGCGAGCAGCGGCAGGGCGATCAGCAGGAGCAGCGCCAGGCGGCGGCGCCGGACGCGTCGAGGCCGTGGCGGGCGTGGCGTGGGCGGATCGGCTGACACGGCGGGTTCCCGCGGCGCTACACCGTGACGACCCAGTGGGCGCCCGCGTCGACCGGCAGGTCGCCGACCAGGTGGTCGACGAGGCCGGGCCCGTACCGGTTGAGGAACGACACGAAGCCGATGGTGCGTTCCTGCGGGTGCCCGCCCGGAAACGCCTGGGCCCGGGTGCGCGTGAACTGCCGGCGCAGCGTCTCGTCGCGACGCTTCGCCGCGTGGATGATTTTCGCGTGCAGCCCCTGCAGTTCGTGGCTGATCCGTCCGGCTGCCGAGCGCGCAGCGCCCTCGAGCGTCGCGTCAATCGCCGGCACCGCTTTCACCAGGGCCTGCATCGGGCCGTCCAGCGCCGCGGCGGCCGCCTGGTAGGCGTGATCGACCTCGCCCGGCAGCGCCGCTTCGAGCAGGTGATTCAGCACGCTCTCGTCCTGGGCGTGCAGGGCCTCGAGGGCCACGCCGTGCTTGCCGAGGAACCGGACGCCTGCCGAGTCGAGCAGCGTCGCCGAGACGCGGGGCACCATCAGCGGCATCGGCACGCCGAAGTGGGCGTACACCGGCTTGAGCTGACCGAGATACGCCAGTTCGTTCGGGCCGGCCACGTAGGCGACGGTCGGAAACAGCGTGTCCTGCACGATCGGACGCAGCAGGACGTTCGGGCTGAATCCGGCGGGGTTCGACCGGACCTCAGATAGCAGGTCCTGCGGCGTCCACGCCCGGCCGCCGGCGCGGAACGCCCCGTCGGCGAACCGGACCGGGTGCCTGCCGCCATCGAGCGAGAACAGCGAGAGCCCGTCGGCGTGCGCGCTGACCTGGGCGTGATAGCCGAGACGCACCAGTTGGGCACCCGCCTCCATGGCGAGTTCCGCCGTGCGGCCGGGAAACTGGACCTCGCGGGCGAACACGTCGCCCACGAGGATCTTCGCGGCCGGGTCCGCCGCGTCGTAGACGACGAGGCCGAACTCTCCGAGGGTGAACTCGAGCAGCCTCCCGAACGCCTCGCTCGTGCTCAGGCCGGGTTTGTAGGACGAGCGGAGCCGGGTCATCAGCGAGGCGGTGAACTCGGTGGGCGGCATCACGTCGGCCAGTTCGTCCAGCACCGCGGAGACGCCCCCATCGAGCGGCAGTCGGCCGACGGGCAGGCTGCCCGCGCCGGCCGGAGCAGGCAGGCGGACCGTTCGCGGCTGGACGTCGGCGTCGAGGACCGCGCACGACGAGACCTCGTCCCAGTCGTGGTCCTCGGCGTCGATCCAGAACACCGCGATGGCCGGCACATGGTGCTCCTGCCTTACGCGCGCCGCGAGCCGGAGTGCCGTGATGGCTTTCAGCAGCGTATAGAGGGGCCCGCCGAACGCGCCGGCCTGCTGGCCGGTCACCACCGCGACCGTGCCATCCTGGCGCAGACGCTCGAGGGCCGCCCGGGCCTCCGGCGGCGCGCCACGCCGCTGCTGCTGGGCCGAGATCACGTCGGCGACCTGGTTGCGCAGGCGCGGGTGCCCCTGCGCCCGTTCGATCGCCGCCAGCCACTCGCCGGCCCGTGCCGGGTTGCCCGCGTAGAAGGGCGCGAGCGGCTCGAAATCGTGCGCGTAATCGGCGGCAAGGCGGCGGATCCCCGGGTAGCGCCGGATGTCGACGGCGATCCGGCTCGCGCCGGCTCCCTGGGCTGAAGGCTGTTGCTGCACCGGAACGGTACTGTGATTGATGCCTGCCGGCGGTGTCAAGAGACGCGGCGCGCGCCCGCGGCCGCCGGCCTTCGCAATTGATGCGACGGGAGTTCCATGTTAGCATCGGCGCCGGACTCACGTGCGGAATTGACGCCAGGCACCTCTTACGCTCCGCCTCCGGCTTTCGGTCGGTTCAAACTCCTGCACCAGATCGGGGCGGGCGTGCTGGGACCGGTGTTTCGTACGCACGACCCCGAACACGAGCACCTGGTCGCCGTCAAGGCGTTCACCCTCGATCTGACGCCCGAGCAGGCGTCGGTCCTCGCCGCCGAATTCTCGCGGCTCGCCGGCCTGGAGTTCGACAGCCCATGCGTTGCCGGCCCTGTGGCCGCGGGCGTCGAGGACTTCGTCCCCTATGCCGCCGCGCCGTATGTGTCGGGTGAGTCGCTCGACGCGGCCATCAGGCAGTATGGACCGGCCCCGGCTGGCGATGCGATCCGGCTCATCGGGCACGTGGCCGAGGCCCTCGACTCGGCGGCCCGTCTCGGCGTGTTCCATGGGTCCCTGCATCCGCGCGACATCATCGTGACGCCGGGTGAGACCCATGTGACAGGCTTCGGCGTCGCACAGGCGCTCGGGCGCGTCGGGCTGCACGGGCCGATCCGCCGGCCGTACGTGGCGCCGGAGCGCGAGAGCGGGGAGGCGTGGGGCGCAGCCGCGGACATTTATTCGCTGGCCGCGATCGCGTACGAAGTGCTCACCGGTCGGCGTGCGCTGCCCGGCACCGATCAGCCTCTGCCGGCGCTGAACGACATTCGCGTCCATGATGGGGCGGCGCTGCGGGAGGCGCTCGAATCCGCCCTCGATCCCGACCCGGGGCGGCGGCCGGGACGCGCGGGGGACTTCGCGGCGGCGTTCGCCGCGGCGTTGTCCGATGGGGCGGCTGCGGGCGCGGCCGGTGATCGGGTCGTCGAGAGGCGCCCCAGAAAGCCGCGCACCAGGGCGCCGAAACTGCCGGGGCTGGACGAGCCGCTGCGATCGCCCGAGCGCGCCGTCAGCGAGCGGCCGATGCCATCGGTCGCCGAACCCGGACCCGTGGCCCAGGCAGGAGACGCCATCCGTTACGTGCCTGTCACCGATCCCGCCGACGCCGGCGAAGCCGCACCGGAGCCGGAGGCGCTCCCGGCGGCCCCGCCCGACGTACCGCTCGATCGTGCCGCCGAGCCCGCGTCCGATGCCCTTCCCGCGCCCGCCGTTGTCATTTCGACGCCGTTCGTGCCGTTCGAACCCGGGACGCTGGCCGGGCCGACGCCCGACCTGCGGCAGGGCGAGGGCGTGCGGCCCCGCGCGGATGAGGCCGGCGAAACAGTGGATGCCGAATTGGCGGCCGCCCTCGACCGCCTGTCGTCAGCCCCCGGCTCGGGCCCGACGCCGGCCGCCCTCGGCATCGACATCTTCGGTCCCGGACCCGCCGCCGAGTAGGGTCGCGACGAGATCGTCGCGGCTGACGCTCGCGTCGAGACGGACGCAGATACGGAACAGGAATAACGTGTAAGGAGGCGACAGCACTTGCAAGCTTCCAA
>Ga0105096_10001165_pt1 | contig 10512 bp, 7 predicted proteins | sample PPLLak3cmMay2015_FD_87036 | JGI IMG/M metagenome (GOLD analysis project Ga0105096, IMG submission 87036) | Freshwater sediment microbial communities from Prairie Pothole Lake near Jamestown, North Dakota, USA - PPLs Lake P7 Core (1) Depth... | ecosystem: Environmental > Aquatic > Freshwater >...
CGATCGGCTCCTCTGGCGCCACTTCCTCGCCGCTGGCTTCCTCGGCGAAGAATTCCAACGGCTCGCCTTGCTCCGACTCGGCGAGTTCCGCGCCGTGCGCCGCGATCTCCGCCCCCACGTCGAGGAAGATTTGATCCGTCTTGGGCACGACACTCGGTTCCACGGCCGCAGGAGGAGGAGGCGCGGCCACGTGCTGGCCCTCGGACTTGGCTGGCAACTTCGAAGCTTCCGTGAAACGGACCGACTCCCCATATTCGACACGAAACGTCACGGAGCCGATCGTCAAAGTCTGGCCCGACACAATCTCCGCCTCGGCGACCTTCTTTCCATCGACCAGCGTACCGTTGAGTGATCCGAGATCGCGGACTCGCAGTTTTCCGTCGAGCGCCACGAACTCGCAATGCTGTCGACTCACGAGCGCTTGGGGAATCTGCAACGAAGCGCCGCGCCCACGACCGACAATGGCTGGCATCTTCAGACGGATCTCAGAAGTCTTCACGTCACCATCGATGACGACCAGCTTCACGTGCATTTCCAAACGCTCCCGCGCGAGTCACCCTTTTACTCGGACAGGGTAAGTCTAGCCACGCCCTGGGGGCTGGGCAACCGCTTGGCTTGAGCCGTACCACGTAGCTCCTGCTGCGTGGCTCGCAGCGCACGCTGTCATTTCAGCGCCCCGGAGCGGGAGCTAGGGGCTAGTCGCCAGATTCCGTGGTGGCGGCGCCGCCCTACGGCGACGGTAGTGTCTCTCCCGCGGATCGACTGATGGCCGCCGCCACCACGCGGATCTCGATTTGTTGCGCGAGGAACCGCACCGAACCGTCGCCAAACACCGATGAGGCTCCACCGGGATGAAACGAGTAGATTTCGTTGTTGTTGGAACAATTGATCGGACACGGCCCCGTCAACGTGAGCCCGTCAAACGATGCTCCGTGCAAGAAGTAGGCATTATCGCGGTCGGCCCACCCGCTCCCCGAGAATCGTCCGCCGTGGAGCAACCGGCGACGAGCCGCATAGCGAAAGTGTCGCCCCGCATCCTCGGCCACGACCAGTTGATGGGAAGTCCCATCCGCCATTTGCGAGACGGGCTGAACCCGATTCGTCCGCAGCATGCCCGCGGGTTGACGACTGGTCGCGTATTCAATCAGTCCCATGCTATAGAGCGTCGTATCGACACCATTCACGGCGCCATAATCGGTGGGCGCCGAACGCCACGTGAAACCGCCACTTGTCGCCTGATCTCGACGTTTCGGGTTGGGCGTGGACGGACATTGCAGCGTGGGTAGGAATGTTTCACGAGCCGTTTGATTGGCGGGAGCGCGCCAGTCGGCGGACAGACGATACGAGTCGAACAGCGACTGCTGCTCCAGGTGCGGCAGCAAGAAGGTGATCCAGCCATGTTCGGGTCCCGGCGGCAAGTCCAGGGCAAGGTGCGCTTCGGTGACGGCGGAACCACTGACGGCGCCTGGTGGCCAAAAGCGATGGACGTTCTCGAACGTGTGCAGCGCCAGGCCGAGCTGCTTGAGGTTGTTCTTGCATTGCGTACGCCTGGCCATTTCGCGCGCCGCCTGCACGGCGGGGAGCAGTAGCGCGACCAGCAGGCCGATGATGGCGATGACCACCAGCAGTTCGACGAGCGTGAATCCCTGGCGGCGCCGATCGGGATCGACCACGTCGTGAACCATTCGAAACATCGCAAGGCCTCCTACGGCTGAAGTTCGATCTGCCCGAGATCAGTTCGAACTCCCTCAATCACGCACGAGATCCGCGATGTCGCCGGATCCGCAAATCTTCCCACAAAAAAGTCCTCGCCGAGTTCCGGCTTGAGTTCCACTTCGGCAGCGTCGTCCGGGCTCGCGAGAGCCCACCTGTTCCACGTCGCAATCAACACATACCTGCCCGTGGGCGCGCCATCGTGAGTGACATAGGTCGTGAACCTGAAATCACCTTCGGGGCCGACCATGGCCCGCGGATAACCGGCCCACCAATCGGCCTGTTTCCCCTCCGCGTCAACCGGATGCAGAAACACCATCGCCCCGACCGCCGGCTTTCCTTTGTAGAAGAGCCGGCCCCAAGTCGGCACGACGACTCGACGCGGCCGCTGCCCATCGTCGCAACCGGCCAAGAACAGCGCGAGACAGACGATGGCGATCGTCGCGCGAAATCCCCCCTCGCAGGTTGGTAGGCATCGCATCATTTCCGACTTTACGCGCATGGGGATTACGATCCGGGCCGCCCACAACGCCTCATTCAGACAAGAAATACCGCATCAAGTCGACTTCCGCAGGCCAGATTCACGTCCAGGAACCGGACCCCCTAATCTGGCTGGGAAGTCAACATAACAAACCGCCAAATCACTTCCAAACAGTTTCTTAACCATGTTCTCTTAACCATGTTCACCGGGCGCCGGTCAAGGTCGAGCGACCCGAGTTCCGCTCAACCGGCGGATCAGACGTCGCGATTCCAGCACCGACAGCGTGGCCAGCACCCGGTGCACCGGTATACGGCTCGCCGCACAGATCTCGTCGACCGAGGTCGAGGCGCCATGAATCGCGTCCAACACCGCTTGCTCCTGCTCGTTCAGGTGCAGCTCGGCCGGATGATGGATCGAACGCCCCGCGGCGTCGGGCACGGCGAAACAGAGGGGACCCAGCTCCTCGAGCACATCGTCGACCGATTCCACCAGCCGAGCGCCGTCGCGCAGCAGCGCGTGACAGCCACGCGACATACGGCTATCGATCGGACCCGGGACCGCGAATACCTCCCGCCCTTGCTCCATCGCGTGCCGTGCCGATACCAATGCTCCCGATCGTTCGGCCGCTTCGACCACCACGACACCCAAGCTCATGCCCGTGATCACTCGATTCCGCTGGGGAAACAGCCCGCTCATCGGCTTCATGCGGGGCGGCGATTCACTCACGAGCGCTCCCGATTGAGAAATCTCCCTCGCCAGATCGGCGTGTTCCGGAGGATAGATTTCGAGCACTCCACAGCCCAGCACGGCGATCGTGCGACCGCCCGCCACGAGTGCCGCTCGATGGGCCGCCGCATCGATGCCGCGCGCCAATCCGCTCACGATCGTCAGCCCGGCTCGCGCGAGCCCCCCCGCCAGCCGTTCCGCCTGCCGCAGGCCATATTGAGTGGCATGTCGGGTTCCGACGACCGCCACCGCCAGTCCATCCTGAGGCAACAGGTCGCCGCGCACGAACAACACGCCGGGCGGATCGGGAATTTCCCGCAGCAGCGCCGGATAGGCGTCGTCCCATTCGACCAGGATCTCGATTTCGTTCTCGCCGCAGATCTGAATCTCGTCCTGCGCGTTGATCTCGCGACGCGCGGCCGTCAAACGCCGCGCGAGCTCTGGTCCCACGCCGCGGACCTGCCGCAGTTGAGCGTTCGATGCGCTCAGTACGGCGGCGGCTGAACCGAACCGATCGAGCAACGCTCGACGAGTGATGGGACCGACGCCCGAAACGAGCATCAGGGTGAGCGCATCGGCCAGTTGGCTGATGCGATCGACCTCTTCGGGCTGTCCGCGAGAGGAGGACGCGCTGGCGTCGGAGACCTGTGGAGACACGGGGGACCCTTTCAAGCGGGGCCCCACGCTGGGTCGAGATTATAGCGAGTTCATTCCAGGCGTTCCATGCGGCCAGCCCAAGTTGAGCCGGACGCGGCGCCCCGCAGCACGATGGGTTGCGCGTGCTTGACCGACGTATCCAGCCACGTCGCGGCGTGCAACCCAAGCGCTCGGCCCACGATGCACCGAATCGTCATGCTATGAGAGACCACCAGCAAGTCTCCGGCACTGCCAGTTCGTAACGCTTCGATGTGGTCCCAGGCGCGATTCACAACTTCCGTGAGATTCTCGCCTCCGGGCGCCTTCTGCTCCATGTCCGCGCGAACACGCTGTAACTGATCTTCCCGAGCGTACTGAGGCCACCGCTCGAACACCTCCCGCTCCGTCAGCCCTTCAAATTCGCCGAGCGATCGTTCGTTGAGCCGCGGTGAGGGATCAAGCTTGACCACGGTCGCCGGCAGATGTGGCAGGATCAGTTCGAGCGTGTCACGGGCGCGCGGCAGCGCCGAACTGACGGCGTAAGTGATTCGTAAATCGACGCGCTGCCCGAGCCGGACTCCCGCCTCGGTGGCCTGCTGGCGGCCAAGCTCGGTGAGCGGCGTGTCAAATTGCCCGCAGAAACGCTCGTCGCCGGCGGCCTGTCCGGCATTCATCGCCGATTGGCCGTGCCGCACCAGAATCAGATGACGCACCATCAGAAACTCTCCCGAACCCCAAGCCGAAACGCTCGGCGCCGCGCCCAGGCCACCCTCTACACCCCCAACGTGATCCGCGCCTGACGCACCACGTCCCCCAGGCAATTCGGCTCGAAGGGGCTCACCAGCCCGGCCGACTTGGCCAGTTCCTGGAACGGCGCCTCGCCACCTCGACGACACAAGGCCAGAAACGCCGCGAACGTCGCCGGCCGGTCCTTCTCCGCTCGACTCCACAACTGCAGCGCGCACGTTTGGGCCAGCGTGTAGTCGATGTAATAAAACGGCGAAAGATAAATGTGCCGCTGGAACTGCCAGAAACCTCCCTGACTCACGTGCGGGAGATCGCCGTATTCGCGCCACGGCAGGTAGGTGCGTTCCATCTCGCGCCACATTTCGTGGCGTTCCTGGGGCGTCGCGCCGGGATTCGCGTAGACCAGATGCTGGAAGTGATCGACCGACACGCCGTAGGGGAGGAACAGCAGCGCTTGCAGCAGGTGAATTCGCCGAAAGCGTTCCGCATCCGGACCGAAGAACTGATCCATCCAGGGCCACGTAAGGAACTCGAGCCCCATCGAATGGATCTCGCACGACTCGTACGTCGGAAACAAGTAATCGCTGACCGGCTGCTCGCGGCTCAAGTAGGCCTGCAGCGCGTGTCCCATTTCGTGCGTGAAGACCTCGACGTCCCCCTTCGTCCCGTTGAAGTTCGCGTAGATGAACGGAAAGCCGTAGGTCGGAAACGAAGTGCAGAATCCACCACCCGCCTTCCCTTCCCGGCTCTTCAGATCGATCAAGTGCGCGTCGACCAGCAATTGAAAAAACTCGCCCATGCCGCCGCCCAGTCCTTTGAACATGGTCTGGGCCCGCTGAATCATCCAATCGTGATCCCCCTGCGGCGCCGGATTCCCCTGGGCATCGAACAACGCCTCGTCCCAGTACTTCAGCCGGTCGAGCCCCAGTTCGGACGCCTGGCGCCGACGCAGTTCCAGCCCCAGCGGCACGACTTCGTCACGCACGGCCGCGCGAAAACGCTCGACGTCCGCCTGCGTGTAATCGACTCGCTTCATCCGCTGGTAGCCCATGCCGATGAAATCGCGGAACCCCAGTTTGCGCGCCATGCCGTCGCGCAGCTTGACGAGATCGTCGTAGATGCGATCGAGCCGCGGCGCTTCCGCGGCATACCAGCCCCACCGCACCCGTTCGGCGGCCTGACGAGTGTCTCGATCCAGGTGCTCACGAAACTTGACGATCTCGGAGTGGTTGTAGGTTCCACCTTGGAACGACAGCTTGGCCGCCGCCAGCAATTCCGTGTACTCGGCCTCCAGAGTCGCCTCGCGGACCAGGTCGTCCTGAATGGCCGGATCGAAGGCCAGCAGGTCGGCCTTCCAGAGTTCAAACAGGTGCGAACCGAAGCGGGCCTCGAGCTCCCCTCGGTGCGGACAAGCCATCAGCTTGCGCTTCATGCCCACCGCCAGATCGGTGAGTTGCGGCCGTAACGCGTCGCAGTATTCGCGCCTGCGGCGATAGTCGGCGTTCCGCGTATCCTGCTGGAAGTGCAGGTGGACGACTGCTTCCCAAGTTTCGAGCCGGCGACGCAGGGCATCCCAGCGGTCGAAGGCCTCGCGACGCTGCTGGGATGTCGTCGCCGAGTCCCACGCGGCGCCGATGGCCTGATATTCGGCGGTGACTTGCGCAATTTCCGGATCCGCCAACTGCAACTGCAAGAAGTCGAAATCAGGCACGAGCGGCCGCCTTTCTGAAGCGTTTTAAGGATGGGACAAAGACTGGGATGTTTCCCAGTGCTCTGTCACAGTGAAGAAGGGGTCAGGATGCGAAATCATAACCCGAGGCGCAAGCGAGGAAGAACACGCCTTCCATCGAATTTGCTTGCTGGGCTCGCGAAAGTTACGCAAACCCGAAGAGCCCTGACAAGCCGCCGTAGAACGGCCTTCCCAGGCTGTGAAGGACGGGCTGGGAAGCCCGCCCTACGGGTATTGTAGGCGATCCAAGAAAGCTCAAGCGAGGAAGTGCCCATCATCCGCCACACTTCCTTGCTGTCGCTCGCCGGAGTCTCGACCTTACATGGCGCCGAAGCGGGCGATGAGGTCGACGGTGCGGCAGCTGTAACCCCACTCGTTGTCGTACCAGCTGACCGCCTTGAGCAGGTTGCCTTCGATCACCTGAGTCCAGTCGGCGGCGAAGATCGAGCTGTGCGGATTGCCGATGATGTCGCTCGACACAATCGGGTCCTCGGTGTACTGCAGGATCCCCTTCATCGCTCCCTCGGCTGCTTCCTTCATCGCCGCGTTGACCTCTTCTTTGGTCACGTTGCGGGACATCAGCGCCGTCAAGTCGGTGACGCTGCCATCCGACGTCGGCACGCGCAGGGCGATGCCGGTGAGCTTGCCCTTGAGCGCGGGAATCACCTCGCCCACGGCGGTCGCCGCTCCGGTCGACGTCGGCACGATGTTCTGGGCGGCCGCGCGAGCGCGATAGATGTTGTCGTGGGCCAGATCGAGCAGACGTTGATCGTTCGTGTAGCTGTGCACGGTCGTCATCAGCCCCTTCAGGATCCCGAACTTGTCGTTCAACACCTTGGCCATCGGGGCCAGGCAGTTCGTCGTGCAACTGGCGTTCGAAATGCACTTCATCTCCGGCTTCAACAGGTCGTCGTTGACGCCCAACACCACGGTCAAGTCAGGCTTATCCTTGGCCGGAGCGCTCAGCAACACCTTGCGAGCCCCCGCGGTCAGGTGCGAATCGTAGCCGGGCTTCGTCTTTCCCGTGGCGGCGTCCGTCTTCGCCTTCCCAGTAAAGATGCCGGTGCTTTCCAACGCGACGTTGACTTCCAGTTTGCCCCAGGGGAGCAGGCTGGGATCACGTTCCTTGAGGACCGGAATGTGGCGGCCGTTGACGATAATGCCCTGCTCGTCGTATGCGACCGTCCCTTGGAACATGCGATGGGTGCTGTCGTACTTGAGCAGCATGGCCAACGTTTTGGTGTCGGTCAGGTCGTTGATCGCCACGACTTCGAACTCGCTGGTTCGCGCCGCCAGAATGCGAAACACCAGCCGACCAATCCGCCCGAACCCATTGATCGCAACTTTGATCGACACGACGCGTTCTCCCATTTGGTGACTAGAATTCCGCCCTTAAACTCGCGGGATTATAGAGCCAGAGTCGGCTTCGCCACAACGGGACCAACGTCCGTCTGGCCCCGTCGAAACCCGGAGAAAATCGCCGAAGGGGCATGCGTTCAAGCGACGGCGGCCAGCAGTCCCTTGCGGCCCCCGCTAGGTCAAAACAATCGCCATTGCCGACTTTTGTGAATTTGGCCTCTGCAGCCCCCGGCAGCGCGTGCTACAACAACACTTCTTGAAGCCCGAAGCACTGTTCGCCGCAGTGATCCCCGGACGCAAGCGAGGAGTCATGGTCGAGCTGGAACGCGAAGCTGGAGTTCTACTGCACCTCACGTCGCTGCCAGGCCGTTACGGCTGCGGCGACCTGGGAAGTGTGGCGTACGAGTTCGTCGATTTTTTGCAGCGCGCCGAACAACGCATTTGGCAGGTGCTGCCGCTGGTCCCCACGTCGGCAGGCAATTCGCCCTACACCAGTTACTCGGCGTTCGCGGGCAACCCGTTGCTGATTTCCTTCGATGCGCTGATCGATCAAGGACTGCTCCGCGATCGGGATGTGGTGCCGCTCGCCGAGTTGCCTCGACCACGAGTCGATTTCGGCGCGTTCCGCACCGCCAGCGATCGACTGTTGCGAAGCGCCTTCGAGGAGTTTCTCTCGTCCGCCTCGCCCAGCGACTGGGTGGAACTCGACGATTTCACCGCCCGACATCAGTTCTGGCTCGAAGACTACGCGCTCTTCATGGCTCTGGTCGGACGGTATGGACACGCCGAGTGGAATCGCTGGGACTCAAAGCTCGCGCGGCGCGAGCCGGCGGCCCTCTCGACCGCTCGGCACCAGTTGTCGCGCGAGATTCGCCGCGAACAGTTCGTGCAGTGGCAGTTCTTCCAACAGTGGGATCGACTCAAGCACTACGCGCATCGGCGCGGAGTGCAGATTTTCGGGGACGCGCCGATCTTCGTGGCCTACGAGAGCGCCGACGTCTGGCAACAGCAGCGTTTGTTTCATCTGGACGACCAGGGCACAAGAACCGTCGTCGCGGGAGTGCCTCCGGATTATTTCGCCGCCACCGGTCAACTTTGGGGAAACCCGCTCTATCGCTGGGACGTCATGGCCGACGACGGCTACCAATGGTGGATCAATCGCCTGCGGCACAGTCTCGCGCAATTCGATCTGGTGCGACTCGATCACTTCCGCGGCTTCGAATCGTACTGGGAGATTCCCGCCGGCGCCGCGACGGCCGTCGAAGGTCGCTGGGTGCCCGGACCCGGCTCGAAGCTCTTCCAAGCGGTGTCCGATCAGTTGGGTCCCGTTCCGATCGTGGCCGAGGATCTCGGCCTGATCACCCAGGCCGTCACCGACCTGCGCGACGAATGGCGCTTCCCGGGCATGCGCGTGTTGCAGTTCGGATTCGATGACGACGAAGGGGGCCAATTCCACCGGCCTCATTCGTACTCCGAGCACTGCGTCGCGTATACCGGCACGCACGACAACGACACGCTCGTCGGCTGGTACCACTCGCAGCAGGGGGGACCGATTGCACGTCGTTTGCTCCACTACTTGCAAAGTAGCGGCCAGGACATTCACCGGGATGCCATGCAAGCCGTCGCCGAATCCCGCGCGGCGCTGGTCGTGTTTCCGCTCCAGGACGTCCTGGGACTGGGGGGCGACGCCCGCATGAATGTCCCCGGCACGTGCGACGGAAACTGGCAATGGCGCGTGCTGGCGGATCAGCTTACCGACCCGCTCGCCCAGCAGCTGGCTGCCCTCGCTCGCAGCGGCAATCGCTCGGCCGCCCCGTCCAGAGTTGACGTGCCTGTCTGAGAACGCTTATCAAACCTGATCCACACTGATTCCAATAGCGTTGATGAGCGGCGATCAGTGTGCCTATCTTCGCCAGCCACGCCAATTTGGCGACGATCGTCGTCTTGATTGGTTAAAGTACTTCTGGCCGGTTGAGTTGAATCTGGATTGCGGCCGAAGAATCTGCTAATGGACGAAGTCTTCGCGAAAGACCGAAACTCCGCCCGGAGCTCGCACTCATCATGGCAACACTGATTCTGCTCCTGGCGTTCGGCGCCGCTCCGCAATCCAGGGCGCCGGATGCCGTCGTCGTGTGCTCGCGCGATTACCTGGACGCGCTGCAGCCCTGGCTGGCCTATCGCACTCGACAAGGACGCCGCTTGTCGTATGTCTCCAGCGACCAGACTCCCGACGAGATTCGAGCCGAGATCCGGCACATTGGCAAACAAGGCGCCTTGCGCTGGGTGCTGCTGGTGGGCGATTCGCACGTTTCGGGACCGGCGGGAATCGCCGGCAACTCGAACCGCGGTCATGCCATTCCCACGCACCTGGTTCCCGCCAAGGTCAACGTGAAATGGGGCTCGGAACCCGAAATCGCGACCGACAACTGGTACGCGGATCTGGACGACGACGATTTGCCCGACGTGGCCATTGGACGGATCACGGCGGACAGCGCCGACGAAGTGAAGCGCATCGTGCGGAAGATCCTCGATTACGAACAGACGGCCGGAAACGGCTTGTGGCGGCAGCGCATTAACTTTGTCGCCGGCGTGGGAGGTTTTGGAGGCTTGATCGACACGGTGCTGGAATCCACGACGCGCAAGTTTCTGTGCGACGGAATTCCACCCGCCTACGCGACGTCGATGACCTACGGCAGTTGGCGCAGTCCCTTCTGTCCCGATCCTCGACGATTTCACGAAGCGGCCGTCGAACGGCTCAGCGAAGGCTGTCTGTTCTGGGTCTACATCGGTCACGGTTCCCCCACGCAACTCGATCGCGTGCAGGTGCCGGGAGGTCAATTCCACATTCTGGCCAACGCCGACATGGCGAAGCTCAAGCGCCGCTCCGGCCCGCCGATCGCCATCATGCTCGCCTGCTACACCGGCGCGTACGATCAGCCCCGCGATTGCCTGGCCGAGGAGATGTTGCGGGCCGACGGCGGACCGATCGCGGTGCTGGCGGGGTCGCGAGTCACGATGCCGTACGCAATGGCCGTGCTGGGCAGCGGACTACTCGACGAATGCTTTCGGCAGCGGCGTGAAACGATTGGCGAAGTGCTGCAATTCGCCAAGCGTCGGCTGA
>Ga0105096_10001166_pt1 | contig 10511 bp, 13 predicted proteins | sample PPLLak3cmMay2015_FD_87036 | JGI IMG/M metagenome (GOLD analysis project Ga0105096, IMG submission 87036) | Freshwater sediment microbial communities from Prairie Pothole Lake near Jamestown, North Dakota, USA - PPLs Lake P7 Core (1) Depth... | ecosystem: Environmental > Aquatic > Freshwater >...
ACGGTGTGGGGCTGTAGCGCAGTTGGGAGCGCGCGTGAATGGCATTCACGAGGTCGCCGGTTCAATCCCGGCCAGCTCCACCAAACCAACCTTCGGTTGAACCGCGCCCTCTAGATCGTTGAAATAGTTTGCGCGCGGATAACCACTACTCATTTATCTCTCTGCCCGATTGAAACGTTGCCATGCTACAAATCGAATCAGTCTATAAACAATATTCTACGAGAATTCTGCTTGAGGGCGCATCGGCACACCTTCGACCAGGCTCTAGGGTGGGATTAGTCGGCCCGAACGGCGCCGGCAAGACCACGCTCTTTCGGATGATCCTCGGGGAGGAATCTCCAGACAAAGGCACCATCCGCAAGCGTCCGAGGCTCCGCATCGGGTACCTGCCGCAGGAACTCGAAACGATCATCGGCAAGAATGTGCTGGATGCCACCCATCGCGACCTCTACCCTGAACACGAGGCCGAACGGATCCTCATGGGGCTGGGATTTTCTGAGATCGACTTCAGCCGTCAGGTCGAAAAGCTGTCCGGTGGTTATCGGATGCGGGTGGCGTTAGCCCACCTGCTGCTGACGAACCCCGACGTCCTCATGCTCGACGAACCGACCAACCACCTGGACAAACCGACCCAACGCTGGTTCGAGCAATTTCTCCTGGACTCGGAAATGACGCTGCTGCTCATCAGCCACGACACGGCGTTCCTCGATCGTGTCGTCACCCATATCTGGGACCTCCGGCACCATAAGATCGAAGAATATCGCGGCAACTACACGGCGTTCCAAAGACTCCGCGCAGAGCGGGATGCCCAGCGTGAGGCCGCTGCGGGGCGCCAGGCGAAAGAAGTTGCACGGGTTCAAACCTTCGTCGATCGTTTCCGCTACCAGGCGAACAAAGCCAGCCAGGTCCAATCGCGCATCAAGCAGCTTGAGAAGGTCAAGATGATTGAAGTGAAGCGCGATCCCAAACGAGTCAAGTTTAAATTCCCCCTCCCCGCGGCAAGCGGACGGCAGGTCCTGGAACTCGAGGGCGCAGCCAAACGCTACGGCGAAAAAGTAGTCTATGAGCGGGTTGACTGCTCGATCGAACGTGGGCAACGCGTCGCATTGGTGGGAGAAAACGGGGCGGGAAAAAGCACGCTGCTCAAGATGCTGGCTGGCGCGCTGGAGCCGGATAAAGGCAAAAGAACGGTCGGCCATGGCGTGACGCTGCATTACTTCGCCCAACACCAGGCCGAGACATTGAATCCGGAACACTCGATCCTCCAATCCCTCTCGGAAGTGTCCCATCAAGCAGAGATGAACTTCCTCCGCGGGATTGCCGGCGCCTTTCTCTTCACCGGTGACGATCAAAAGAAACCGATCAAGGCGCTGAGCGGAGGGGAACGCAATCGCGTTGCGCTCGCACGCATGCTGGTCGAGCCGGCCAACACGTTATTACTCGATGAGCCGACCAACCATCTCGACCCGGCGTCGGTCGACATGCTCACCGATGCCCTCTCGGACTTCCCCGGCACGATCATCTTTATTTCCCACGACCCTACTTTTCTAGCCAGAGTCTGCACGCGTGTCATTGAAATCGAAGAAGGCAAGGCCCGCAGTTTTACCGGCGACTACGAGTATTACTTGTGGAAGAAAGCGCAGGAAATCGAATCCATTAAGGAATCGAGCGACGATCTGAAAGGATCGGATCGCGGGAAAAACGGGGGACCAACGAGGGCCATGGCATCGCAAGCGCCAGCCAAGTCCGCAGCCGGCGATCGCCGGGATCTGAACAAAACCCAGGCCAGACTGGAAAAGCAGGTCGCGCGGGCCGAAGCCGAAATCGCCGAGTGTGAAACGAAGATCAAAACGCGGGATCTTGAACTGGCCGATCCCTCTCTCTACAAAGAGAAGTCCACCACATGGAGCGATCTACAGATCGAGTATGACGGGTGGAAGAAGGACCTTGTTCGGCTCACAGCCCGGTGGGAAACACTCTCGGCAGAGTTGGAAGAAGTGAAGCAGAAACTGACGGCTTTCGCCTAACAGGAAGCGCGCGGGACAGGCGAGACCAGCGGGAGGGGCAAGCCGGGTGAGGCGGTTTGAAGGGTTGGAAATTCAAACTTCGGGTCGTACCTGTCGCGCAAGACGTGCCCGTCACGTACTAAGCTAGACGGAGGATTTAATCGTTTCTTCGAGGTAGTAAAAAAGCCAGCGGTTCTTTTCTTTGGTCACCAGGTCATCCCAGACGACTCCTGTCAGAAATCCCTTTTCCCAATCCCTCACCCACGCGACCGTTCCCTCCAGCTTTTCCTGCTGATCGGCTCCGTCTGAATCCAAAAATGCGAGAGACACGGTCACTCGTTCATTGATCGGAAAACGATCCTTGGTATGTAATCCTGCGCCGATCTTATTCACATTGTCGAGCACGGCGGTGCTGGCGCGACCGCCGCTCTTGGGAGCTATCAACGCAGAACCTACCAATGTTGCACGCACAAACTTCCGCCGCTCGCTGGCGACGGCAGATGCGGCCGATTGCTTCGGTTCCCCTCGCTTCATAGGGACTAAGTATAACCGATTAGAAAACTTTGTAAACCACCAAAAACTGCCCTTTTTAGGACTTGGGACGATAATACTTGCGGTCCGTCAGCCCCTCCGGCAAATGAGTTTGCTCGCCTTTCGCTTGCGGATCATCGTGAACATACCGATACCCTTTCCCATATCCGATCCCCTTCATGAGGGAGGTCACGGCATTCCGCAAATGGATCGGAACCCCAAGATTTCCATGGGCTTGCGCATCCTCCTTGGCCTCCAATAGACCGACGTAAGACGCATTGTCCTTAGGGGCGGACGCCAGGTAGGTAGTGCCATGGGCGAGATTGATTTGGGCTTCAGGTAGCCCGACAAACTGCACGGCCTGAGCCACGGCGTTCGCGACCAGGAACCCCATCGGGTCGGCATTGCCGACGTCTTCTGAAGCAAAAATCACCATGCGGCGAGCGATGAATTTCGGATCCTCGCCCGCTTCCAACATCCGGGCAAGCCAGTAGAGCGCTCCGTTCGGATCGGAATCGCGGAGGCTTTTGATGTAGGCGGAAATGACGTTGTAATGCTCCTCTCCGGTCTTGTCATACCGAAGCGACTGTTTATTCAGCGAAGCCGTGAGCAGCGCCTCGTCAATGACTCTCGTTCCGTCCGCGCCGACCGGAGCCTGCGTGACAACAAACTCGGTCGCCGTCAACAACGCGCGTGCATCCCCGTTGCCGAACACGATCAGGCGCTGCCGCGCCCCTTGCGACAGACACGCCTTCAACTGCCCCAGGCCGACTTCTGAATCGGTCAGTGCCCGATCCAGGATCTGGCCCAGCGCTTCGTCCGACAGAGGCTTGAGAACGACCAGGATTGAGCGCGACAACAGCGGGCTGATCACTTCAAACGAGGGATTTTCGGTCGTGGCTCCGACCAGGATCACCGTGCCCCGTTCGACGTGGGGAAGAAAGGCATCCTGCTGGGCTTTGTTAAAGCGATGAATCTCGTCGACGAACAGCACCGTCTTCTGTTGCTGCAAAGCGAGCCGATGCTCGGCGCCCTTGATGATCTCGCGCAACTCAGGAATCCCGCCCGTCACTGCCGAAAACGCCACGAAGTGGGCTTTCGTATGCCGGGCGATGAGATGAGCCAGTGTCGTCTTACCCGATCCCGGCGGCCCCCAAAAAATTACGGAGGACAGGCGATCGAACTCGATGGCCTTACGCAGAGGCCGATCCGGGCCGACGATCTCATCCTGCCCGACAAAGTCGGCAAACTCCCGCGGGCGCATCCGCTCAGCGAGCGGCGCCTCAGCCTTCCTCCCTGTCCGGGGAGGGGCAAACAAATCAGACTCTGGATCGCGCGGGGTTGGCATGAATCGCTCCTACAAGTGAGCGGATTGTATACGCCACACGGATTGATCGCAAACCACCCCTTGACCCTGAATGCCACCGATGCTACGAACAAGGCCAGCCTCGTGAGGAGCTGATGCACACAGCAATCAACGGTATCACATTAGCCTATAGTGACTCGGGGAGGGGCTTTCCTATTGTCTTTTTGCATGCCTTCCCTCTGAATCGCACCATGTGGGCGCAACAGGAATCCGCTCTGTCATCGCAATTTCGCATCATCACCATCGACTTGCGCGGGCATGGCGATTCCGATGCACCCCTCTGGCATTACACCATCGAACAGGCCACCGACGACGTACGCGCACTCCTTGACCATCTCGCCATTCGACAAGCCGTTTTCGTCGGCCTTTCAATGGGCGGCTATATTCTCTTGGCGTTCTATCGAAAGTATTCGGATCGGGTGAAGGGAATGGTACTGGCCGACACGAGAGCGCAGGCCGACACAGTGGAAGGGAAGGCCGGGCGATTCCAGATGGCCCAGATCGCCTACCAGCAGGGATCATCTGCTATCGCTGATATCATGATCCCGAAGCTCCTCAGCCCCGCAACGATTCAGACCAGGCCGGAGATTGTGCAGCAAGTAAGGACGATGATCGAAGGAAATCAGATGAGCGGAATCGTAGGGGATTTGATGGCTATGGCGGAACGGCCCGATTCAGTGCCGCTCTTGAAACAGATTGCCTGCCCCACCCAGATCATCGTCGGCGAATTGGACCATGCCACTCCGCCCTCTGATGCGAAGCTCATGGCAGACCAGATTGCCGATGCCAGACTGGCCTTAATTGCCAACGCCGCTCATCTGGCCAACATCGAGCAACCAGAAACCTTCAATCAAATCATCGCTGAATTTTCCAGGAAGCTAGTCTCAGCCGATCGTTTATGAGGCAGGCGAGCACTCGCGCAGGAACTAATCCAAGTCGCCGACGCTGCCGCGGCGGATAAGCTTTAAAAACTCCAGCCTGGTTTGCTGCTGAGTCCTGAATGCGCCGAGCATGGAACTGCTGACGGCAACCGTATTCTGCTTTTCGACCCCGCGCATCATCATGCAGAGATGGCGCGCTTCAACGACGACGCCCACGCCATGGGCGTTGAGCTTCGTCTTCAGCGTTTCGGCGATCTGGACGGTCAACCGCTCTTGAACTTGGAGCCGGCGCGCGAACGTGTCCACGATCCGCGGAATCTTGCTGAGCCCCACCACCTTCTTGTTGGGCAGATAACCCACATGGACTTTCCCAAAGAACGGCAGCATATGGTGCTCGCACATGCTGAAAAAGTCGATGTCTTTCACGATAACCATTTCGTCGTACTCGATCGGGAAGAGTGCGCCGTTAAGGAGATGGTCGATATCGCGCTGGTAGCCCTGTGTCATGAAGGCCAGCGCCTTGGCCACACGCTCGGGGGTTTTGAGCAGGCCGTTACGGCCCGGATTCTCACCAAGCGCCAGCAGCATCTCCGTCACCAGCGATTGCAACACGTCGACATCCGCCGGTCGCCCTGTGCCATTGGCATCATCGACCGGACGATGCCCCCGTTTCCCCGCTACTCGTTTCGCCATGGTGTCTCCCCTACGATCTCGCCGCAACAGACGCTGATCCCGTGTATTCAAAATAATTGTCTCTCGTTTCAATGACGGCCACTTTCTTAAGCTGGCCGTCTGGAACCTGCGTGACGAGCAAATCCCAGATGAGCAACACCAGGTTTTCTCCTGTCGTCGTCCGCGCGGCAAATTCAGGATCCTGATTCAGGTCCCGGTGATCAAATCGAGTCACAATCCGCTCAGTGACGACCCGGTCCAGTGCGTCAATGTCCATGGTTCGCCCGGTCTGCGCGACACCGGGACTCCCGATTGTCACGAGCACCACGTAATTATGCCCGTGCCCGTTGGGATTATTGCATTTGCCGAACACCACCCGGTTTTCTTCAACCGACAAATGGTCGGTGTGTAACCGATGTGCGGCGCAGAATCGATACCGTCTCGTGATGCTAGCCTGTCCCATGTCGTTCAGACTGGAGCCCGTAAAAAAGACGAAGCCAGGATTCCCCGCTACCGGGCAACCCTGGCTTCATGTTATCTCAAACATTAGGCAGAGTAAGTATTCCTCTTCCTTCCGGTCGGTCTGCTTATGCGCTGAAGGAGCTACCGCAGCCGCAGGTCGTCTTAGCTTGTGGATTCTTGATCGAGAACCCTGATCCCTGCACGCTGTCCACGTAATCCACTTCAGCTCCCTGCAAGAGCGGGGCGCTCTGAGAATCCATGATGACCTTCACGTCACCCTTTTCAATAACGGTGTCGTCCTCGGCCATCTTGGACTCAAACGCCATCCCATATTGATAGCCATGGCATCCGCCGCCGCGGACATAGACTCGAAGGCCGACCACGTCCTTCTCTTCCGCCATGAGCTCTCTGATCTTCTGTTCTGCTACCGCTGAAATCGTTACCATTGTCTTCCTCCTGTATCTCCAGACCCGCAACCTGCGATCTGGGTTGGCTTAGTGTAACACCTCTCTACCGAATATCAACTCCCCCGCGCCTCTGATTGTGCGGCCGAAGGCTCCATAAACTTGGGATCTGCAAACTTAGACTCCGGAACCCGGACAACGACATCGCCCAACACTCTCGCCTGGCAGCCCAGTCGGTGCCAGGACTGGCTCAGATCTTCTCGGTCCAGCAAGTCCTGCTCATCGAAATCGATCTCGGACAGATTCTCGCTGCCGGACTGCACCTCGACCCGGCACGTCGTGCAGGACGCATTGCCGCCGCAATCATGATTCAGCGAGAAACCCAGTTCCTTGGCCGCATCCAACAGGGTAAGGTTTCTGGTCACCGTACCACTTTTCCCCTGGGGATGTATGAACGTCACCCGCGGCATGACCGTTTCTCCTTAGGAATGGGCCCCCACCGCCGCCGGCTTGAACGGACAACGCTGCAACCGGAGATGCTCTTCGTACTCTTTTTGGAAGAGCTTCACGCTGCTCTGTACCAGGACGGCCGCGCCGGTCACCAGGGTGCAGTAGCCGGTCCCCTTCACGAAACCGCAGAGCTGCAACAGGCTATCCATATCCTTTTGCGTACCCTGGCCGTCTTCGATCTTTGCCATCAACGTGGCCAGATTGTTCGTTCCCATCCGGCAGGGTGGACATTGCCCGCAGCTCTCGCCCTTGAAGAAATTGGAGTATTTCAGCGTCGCGGCCACCATGCAGGTCGCATCGTCGATGACAATCGTCCCCGCAGAGCCCAGTCCAGTGCCGGCCTTCTTAAGCGAATCAAAATCCATCTGCAGATCCAATTGATCGGCCGTCACCATCGAAAAAGCCGGACCGCCGGGGAATACCGCCTTGATCTGCCGGCCACCGGCGACGCCGCCGCCGCACTTCTCGATCAGCTCTCGGATCGTCACGCCCATTGGCATTTCATAAACACCCGGACGATTCACAGAGCCGCTCAACGAAAACATCATGGTACCGGGACATTTCTCTGTTCCGACCTGAGTAAACCAGGCTGCGCCCTTATACAAAATCCTGGGAATATTACAGAGCGTCTCAACATTGTTCACCAGCGTCGGCTTCCCGTAGAGGCCGAAATCCGTCGGATAAAACGGCGGTTTCTGACGGGGCATGGCCGGACGTCCCTGCATCGATTCCAACATCGCCGTCTCTTCACCGGCCACATAACTCCCGTGGCCTTCGAATACCTGCAGCTCGATATCATACCCCTTCCCCAACACGTTCTTCCCCACCAGTCCTTGCGCCTTAGCCAGGGACAAAGCCTTTTTCAAATTTTCCCGTTCCTCTTCGTACTCGTGGTTCACGTAGATGAAGGCGGCTTTGGCCTGAACGGTATGGGCGGCAATCAAGCATCCTTCGATCAATTGGTGGGGAAGCGTCTTGAGCAAAAAGCGGTCCTTGAACGTCCCGGGCTCATGCTCGCCGGCATTGCACACAAAATAATGTTCCTTCACTCGATGATTCAGGACCTTGTCCCATTTGACCCCGGTCGGGAACCCGGCACCACCTCGTCCTCGAAGCCCGGCCTTCTTCAATTCGGCCACAACGTCGTCGGCTTTCAAGCCATCGACGCACCGCTTCCACGCCTCATAGCCCCCCACCTTGAGGTAGCCTTCAATCTCCCAGGGAGCCCCTTCAAGCTTCTGGACTAGACGGGGTTCAGTCGCGATGGACATAGACATTCCTTCGAAAAAATCCGCGAGTTTAGAAGCCGTACTATACGGCTGACCGCGCGTCTCCGTCAAGGCAACTCATGGGGAATGGGCCTGAATCTCAAGCAGTTAGGACAAGGGCCCTATAGCGTTGATAGGCATGTAGGGCAATAGGGACAAGCGACCGGCAGAGAGGATCCATTTCGCCGGCAGGGCGTTCCCTGACCGGCGAAATAGCTGAAGCCAACCTACTTGAAATGACTGCCGGCCCCCATGAAAAACAGCATGGGGATCGACAACATGAAGTTCACACGAGACGCGAGCAATGCTGTCCGGCCCCATTGTGCCATTTCAGCCGGCGCCGGAGTCCCCTGTGCGGCTGCCGTCACAGCCGCAATGATCTTCTTCTGGTTCGGCCAGATGATCGCGTGGACATTGGCCATCATAATGATGCCCAACAATCCGCCGGTGCCCAATGCAATGGCTCCGGTTCCACCTTTGGCATACATGTAGCCATACAACCCGATACCCGCCAGCACGGTGACCGAGGCCCCGTGGCGGAACCAGTTGAGCGCTGCCGGCATAAGCTTTGGGATTACGATGTTTTTCGTCGGGCCATCAAGGCTCTTGAGGAACCCGGCATTGATCAGGTTAAAGAAATACAAGATTCCGATCCAGGTGATGCCCGCCAGGAAGTGTACCCAGCGCATGATCATACCCACCCAATCGGCCTCACCCGCGCCGACCCCGGACATACCGAGAAACACGACTATCAATACGGCGGCCAGTGCGAATCCCGCACCTATCGTCTGCATCGGATCTTCAAGAAATTTCATAGCTTCCTCTCCTCAAACGGTTTATTGCTCGACTGCACGCTGTCCCGCAGTCCCTTCAAATTTGTCACGCAACCGGCACAACGCCGGCACGATGACCCTACGCCATCAGACGATCCACATTCGCACACAACTCTCGAACAGCCGTGGCAGACTCATTCAGTGCCGCCCGCTCCGCCGCCGTCAAGTCATACTCAATGACCTGCTCCGCCCCGCCGCGGCCCAGCTTCACCGGCACCCCCACAATGACATTCTTCAGCCCGTATTCCCCCTCGCACAGCACCGCCGACGGCAACACCCGCTTCTGATCCTGCATGATCGCATCGACCATATCGACCGCCGAAGCAGAAGGCGCATAGAAGGCACTACCGGTCTTCAGCAGCCCCACGATCTCCGCCCCGCCCTCGCGCGTGCGTTTGACGATCGCATCCAGCCGGTCTTTGGGGATCAGCTCTGACACCGGTTTACCCTTGACCGTGGTATACCGGGGAAGCGGCACCATCGTATCGCCATGGCCACCCAGCACCATCGCTTCCACCTCAGGCCCCGGCACATTCAGTTCATTCGCGATGAACGTGCGCATACGGGCCGAGTCGAGCACGCCCGCCATACCGATCACCCGCGACTTGGGGAACTTGCTGACCTTCAACGCCACGTGCACCATCGCATCCAAGGGGTTGGTCACCAGCAATAAAATCACCTCGGGCGAACGGGCGATGAGCTCTTTCACGACCGACTGCACGATCTTGGCATTGGTCGCCAGCAGTTCATCACGGCTCATGCCAGGCTTCCGCGCAATCCCCGACGTGATGACCGCCACCGCAGACCCGGCCGTCTCCTCATATCCGTTAGTACCGACCACACGGGTGCTATAGCCGCAGACCGGCCCGGCCTGAGCCATGTCGAGCGCTTTCCCCTGCGGAACGCCTTCGACAATATCGACCAGCACCACATCGTACCGATCCCGCTCGGCCAACCGTTGCGCCGCCGTCCCACCGACATTGCCTGCACCTACCACCGTAATCTTCGGTCGCCCCATACTCCCTCCCGTCAACCGTCATTCGTCATTCGTCAATCGAGTATCCCGTTCATTCGTGACCATTGGCGCTTGACGTCTGTTTCTAGTGCCCGCCCTCGTGCTCTGTCCAACCCGCCACCTTGAAATTGATCGTGCACACAAAATTATCCCCGTCGTAGAAATTGACCTTAATCTTCTTCTTGCCGTAGGTCGCGGCCAAGAAGGTTTCCGGATCGTCCACCAGGGCCTGATAACCACCCGCCGGATATTCTCCCAGATCGTGGAAGACCACGATCATCCCGACCTTCACTTCTTGAAGCACCTTGGCCCAACAACGCGGATAGACCTCCCAGAATTTGGCGTCGATCATGTCCTTCGTCGGCTCCGGACGGTCTTCTCCCGGAATGACCGCCTGGCCAAACTTCGCCAGCCGACGCACATAGGGATATTGATGCCCGGTAAACAATTTATAGAGCCAGGGCGGAACCGCGGGTCGTGCAGATGTATCGGACATAGGCCTACGTCGTCAATCGTTGATAAATTCGTGGCAACCGGGCCGGCAAAGACTCCACCCGGTCGAT
>Ga0105096_10001167_pt1 | contig 10511 bp, 7 predicted proteins | sample PPLLak3cmMay2015_FD_87036 | JGI IMG/M metagenome (GOLD analysis project Ga0105096, IMG submission 87036) | Freshwater sediment microbial communities from Prairie Pothole Lake near Jamestown, North Dakota, USA - PPLs Lake P7 Core (1) Depth... | ecosystem: Environmental > Aquatic > Freshwater >...
CAATCAAATCAATCCGGAACCTTACATATTTGAAGATCGATTTTGATGTGAGATTGACGGCCATCCTCATAAGTGATGGAGGTATCGATATGCACCATATCACTTTCAGAATACAAAGCGTCCATGATGACTTTGTAACGGCTTTCCACAAAAGCCCTCCGTAATTTACGGGTTCGGGTCAATTCGTCGTCGTCCGGATCGAACTCCTTGTAAAGGTTTACAAATTTTTTAACGCGGGCAGGTTCCGGAAGATCTGTATTGGCCTGACGGACCATTTTTTCCACAAGGTCATAAACCTCCGGTTTTTGAGAAAGTTCCATATAACTGGTGTAATTGAGTTTTTTTTCATCGGCCCAATTGCCTACCACCTGATAATCAATGCAAATAACGGCGGTAATATATTTTTTCTTGTCTCCAATAACCCAGGAATCCTTGATATAGGGACTGAATTTAAGACGGGTTTCAAGATACTGGGGAGAAAAGGGCCGTCCATCACTTAGAGTCATGACATCCTTTGATCGATCAAAAACCACTAAGTGTCCATCCTCGTCGATAAAACCCTTGTCATCGGAATGAAGCCAGCCGTCTTTTAAGGTTTTTTCCGTTGCCTCGGGGTTTTTGTAGTAGCCTATGAATACGGAAGGACTCTTGGCAAGTATTTCACCGTCCTCGGCAATTTTTATTTCAGTTTCCGGAATAGGTTTGCCCACCGTATCAAACTTGATATCGCCATCTCTATGTACGACCGAGATTCCGGCAATTTCAGTCTGACCATAAATTTGTTTAAGGTTGACGCCCATTGAGTGAAAAAATCTGAAATGGTCGGGACCCATTGCAGCGCCCCCGGTATATGCATGCCGCACCCTGGAAAGCCCCAAATGATCCTTAAGTTTTTTTTGCACGGTAATATAGGCAAGCCATTCCAATATTTTCATAAAGCCCGAAACGGACTGTTTTTTAAATTTGCGATTGGCGGCTCTATATCCGATTTTCTGAGAAAGCCAATAGCTTGTTCGCTTAAGCCATGAGGAATCCAGATATTTCACCTGGACGGTTCTTGTCATTTGTTCATACATGCGCGGAGGAGCAAACATGACATGGGGGCCGATTTCGCGAATATTTGCCTGAGCCGTTTCTGTCGCCTCCGGAAAATTGATGGTAAACCCAACCTGAAGACCGCAGGAGATGGACATCATTTGCTCACCGATCCATGCAAAAGGCAGATAGGATACATAATCATCGGTTTCAAAGCACGGATCAACATCCATGAGGTTTTTGCCCATGGTGAGCATGTTATAGTGAGTCAGCAGGGCTCCCTTTGGAAGAGACGTGGTGCCGGAGGTGTAAAAAAGAAGAGCCACATCATTACCGCGGCCCTGATCGGTCAGTTCTTTAAAAAGGTTAGGCTGCCGGCTATCCAACTCTTTACCCAGCGAGATAACTTCTTCTAAGCTGATTAAAAAATCCTGATCGTAGCTTCGCATTCCTTTGGGATCATCCCAAATCACTTTTTCCAGTTTGGGACATTCATGGAAAATGGATATGGCTTTATCGACTTCTTCCTGACCTTCTCCGAACAAAAATCGCGTATCGGAATGGTCGATGATGTAACGAACTTCTTCCATAAGGCTATCCTGAAACAGCCAGACCCCGGTTCCTTTGGCGCATAAAGCGGCTATTTCCGCCATGAGACCTTCGGGACGATTGTCTCCGATCATGGAAACCTTTTCTTCAGGCTTCAGTCCGAGTTTAACCAGGCCAAGAGCAATATATTTTACTTTTTCCAGGTATTCCAGCCAGGTGATGGGGCGCCATATGCCGAATTCTTTTTCGCGCATGGCCACTTTGTTTTTGCCGTAAAATGATGCCTTTTCATAAAAAAGCTTGGGAATTGTCAGTTCTTCCGTAATTTCCATGCCGTGTCTTATGCCTCTATCTCCGGGTTGCGTAAAGGTCTTCTTCGCCAAGGTAAGCTTTGATGACTTCAGGATGGTTCTGAACCTCGGCAGGGGTTCCATCGATGATCATGTTTCCGAAGTTGAGCACAAATACATTGTCGGATAAATCCATAACCACCCCCATATCATGTTCCACCAAAAGACAGGTGACTTGCCATCTTTCTTCTTCATTAATATCCAAAATAAATCGCGCCATGTCCTCGACTTCTTCCAGGTTCAGCCCTGCTAAAGGCTCATCCAGTATCAAAAGCTTGGGCTCCAAAGCAAGGGCTCGTGCCAATTCAACACGTTTTTGAAGTCCATAGGGAAGCATGCCTACCGGTTTATGACGAATATGTTGAATTTCAAGAAGGTCAATGATTTGTTCTTCAATGAAACTCCGATGCTTGATTTCCTCTTTTGAGGTCTTGCCCCAATAAAGGGAACCGGATAAAATTCCGGATTTGTAATGGAGATGCCGCCCTAAACGAATGTTGTCCAGAACGGTCAATCCACCGAAAACTTCCACTTTCTGAAATGTTCTGGCCATGCCCAGTCCAGCCCTTTGATAAGGCTTGAGCCTGTTGATTTGTTGACCTTCGAAGGTGATGGTTCCTTTTTGCGGTGAATATAGGCCGTTAATGCAGTTCATCATAACCGTTTTACCGGCTCCGTTGGGACCAATAACAGAATGAATTTCACCTTTGCGGATTTTTAGATCAATGCCCTGAAGTGCCCGGACTTTCCCAAAAGACATATGGAGGTCCTCAATCTCCAACAGAACATCGGTTGCATTTTTCATATTAATTTCGCCCAACAGTCAGGCCTCCTTTCCACGTATTGTTACTCCGGATGCCACCGGTTTGTCATCATAAGCAGGGCAAAAATGGCATACATTACAAAATATGAGTCATAAGTCAAACGCTAAAGAAAAAAATCTGTCAAAGGCTTTTTGCGAACGCTTTTTTTGATTAGCTTCTATAAAAAGTATTTGTATAAAATATTTGAATTTCGTTCAGAAAAAACAAAACAGACAATAAAATAATAAAAGTTTAAAGTATCTTATATTTGTAAAAAATATTTTGTCAAAGTATTTTTTACAAAGTTTCCATAAGAATATAGTTCCTGGTAAGAGATTATCCGGGACATGCAGGTGGGTGGTTATTTTTAAATGGTAAAATGGGTTGCGCGCCATTTTCGACCTCATGTTTATGCACCCTGACAAAATCCCTGACATAATAGGGCATAACACCGGATTTAAGATAAGTTTTAAAACCTGAATCGGCTTGTTTTTCGGAAATATGCCAATTTTTGCCGGCTGCAAGAAATACTGCATATTCACTTAGATCATACTTTTTTGCTAACCGTTCCAGGCAGGCTTCATCGGTTAAAGGGTATTTCTTTTTTTTATAGTAGTATTCAAATTGTGAGACAATTACAAGAAAAGTACAGTAAAGAAATGCTCCCAGAACGTAAAGAACCATTAAAATGAGATCATATGAAGTTTCGGCAAACATGATATTGCCTCCATTTATTGAGTTCGGGTGATAACAGGGGTGATGAAAATAATATTTTTAAATTATATCAGTTATTTCTGGTTCTGACAAATTTTGTGAAATTATTTCACTGCTGAGGAATTTATTAACCCTTTGTTACATCGATCCTACAAAAACATGCCTCTGAGCTTATTCAACCTTATATTATTAGAAAAAACCCTTTACAGGCAAAGAGTCGCTGTTATATCTTCTTTGCGAATTGTAACAGTATTATGGAACCGTGTCTTTTTTGTATTGAAAATACATCAAAATCAAAACCCTAAACGTTAAGGTATGTCATGCATAAACTACTCACTCAGGAACCCGGCAAAAAACTGCTTTTGCTGGGAAATGAGGCTATTGCCCGAGGGGCCATCGAAGCTGGAGTGGCCTTGGCCACCACCTACCCCGGAACACCCTCGTCGGAGATATCAGCCAATTTTTTCAATATTGCCCAGCAATCCCCTCTTTATTTCGAATACAGCATAAACGAGAAAGTGGCACTGGAAGTGGCGGCCGCGGCTGCCAATGCCTGTGTTCGAAGCATGTGCGTGATGAAACATGTAGGGCTTAATGTGGCTGCGGATGCACTCATGACCCTTGCTTATGTGGGTGTCAAAGCCGGGTTGGTGATTCTTACCGCGGATGACCCTTTCATGTTTTCCAGCCAGAACGAACAGGACAATCGATATTACGCCAAGCTTTCCGGACTTCCAATGTTGGAGCCGTCATCTGTTGCTGAAGCTAAGGAAATGGTGGGCTATGCTTTTGAGTTGTCCGAGAAATTGGCGGAGCCTGTCCTTTTTCGAACCACCACACGGATCAACCATTCTAATGAAATCGTGACATTGGGAAACATCATTGCCCCGGTCACAAAGGGTGATTTTCCCAAAGACCCTTTTAACTATGTCACCGTGCCGGCCGTATCTAGAAACCTTCATAAAAAACTTTTGAAAAATATGGCGGCTGCAGGTGAAATTGCCGAGTCAAGTCCATATAATTTCATTGAAGGAAATAGCGGTCCATGGGGTATTGTCGCAAACGGAGTCAGCTACAATTACGCCCATGATGCCGTCAAAGATCTGAATATAGCAGATCGTGTCGCACTTTTGCGCATCGGATTTTCCCATCCCATGCCTTCGCGATTGATTACCGAATTTCTTAAAGGCTGCGAAAAAGTTTTGGTCATTGAAGAAGGCGAGCCCTATATGGAGGAAAATATCAAGGCAATTGCCCAGGAATCAGGACTGACAATTCCGATCAAGGGAAAATCCGAAGATCTTTTTTCCCGTCTTTTCGAATTCGACCCCGGAATGGTGCGAAAAAATATTGCTCGATATTTTGACATTTCCTACAGCTCGGTGACCCCGGTTGATCTTACCGACATTCCCGATATTGCCCAGCGCCCCCCCAATCTTTGCGCGGGATGTTCTCATCGGGCGACATATTATGTGGTAAAAAAAGCCGCGGAGGGCAAAGCCACCATTTATCCCACCGACATCGGATGTTATACGTTAGGGTTACTTCCGCCTCTTTCCATGGCGGATTTTTTGATCTGTATGGGTTCGTCGGTGGGAACTTCCTGCGGATTTTCAAAAACCACCGACAAGAAGGTGATCTCTTTTATCGGGGACTCCACATTTTTTCATTCGGGAATTCCACCATTGATCAATGCGGTATTTAATAACCATAATTTCACCCTGGTTATTTTAGACAACGGTACCACTGCCATGACCGGCCATCAACCCAACCCGGGGGTGGACATGGATCAGCTTAAATGCAGCGGTTACGGTCGAGTGTCAATCGAAGGTATAGTTCGGGCCATTGGCGTGAGCCATCTGGAAATCATCCGGCCATTTCGCATCAAAAAGAGCATTGAAGCTGTCCGTAAAGCCATTGATTTCGAAGGCGTATCGGTCATTATCGCCCAGGAGATTTGCCCTTTGTATGCAAAAGGCTTGAAAAAGGCTATGGGAAAGCCCTTTTATGTGAGCGATAAATGCAAAAACCATCGGGATTGTATCAATGAACTGGCATGCCCGGCGTTTTTTATCGAAAACGAAAAAGTTAAAATTGATCCGGACACTTGCGTAGGATGTACCCTCTGTGCACAAATTTGCCCCGAGCATGCAATTGTGCCCTTCAAAGAGAAGGTGAACATCAGATAATTTTTACCTGCATTAATCCTCCAAAAAATGGATATGAGACATATGAATGTTACCAGATTGATCATAGTTGCGGTGGGAGGCCAGGGAAACCTTCTGGCCTCCAGAGTTTTGGGTGAAGCAGCTCTTTTGGCCGATATTCCGGTTCGCATGAGTGAAATCCACGGCATGGCTCAGCGGGGAGGCGTTGTGGAGTCGGCCATTGTATTCGGTAATGCTATGAGCACGATCATTTCAGACGGCGAAGCCGACATTCTTCTGGGATTAGAGCCTTCAGAAACACTGCGTGCAATGAACAAATGCAACCCGGACACGGTGGTAATTACCAACCTGTCACCCCTGCCGCCCTTTACGGTTGCCATCGGAAAAGGACAATACCCTGACCTTGAACTGGTTAAGTCCATCATACGCCGTAAAACCAAAAAGCTCATCGCTATTGATGCTGTTGAATTGGCTAAGGAAGCCGGAAATGTCCTGGCGGTCAACATGGTTTTACTGGGTGCCTTGATTCAAACAGGAATTCTTCCGGTGACCATCGACAATGTAAAAGAAGCCATTAAAACCCGCATCAAGGCAACTCTTGTGGATATAAACCTGAAAGCCTTTGATTTGGGCTTTCAAAGCGCGCAAAGGGATTGAATATCCGAGTTTCGGAAAGCTGAAAAAAAGATTTTTTCCTGTTCATCCAGAATTTGACGCAGTATTTCCAAGGTCGTCATGGGATTCATGATTACGGATCTGAGGACGATGATTTTTTCGCCATCCCTTTTGCCCTTGGTTAGCGTGGTCCTGGATACGAAACTTTTTCCGGCCTCTCGTTGCATTCGCTGAACGGTCATGTTGATGTGGTTTAACTTTTCATTAATCTCATGGCGTTGTTCAAGTGTTGCCGGGGCGAGCTTTTGGACCATCGGCTCAGGACATATCCGGTAGGTGAGGATATTCAGCTCCGGTGGAGTTACCAATTGAAAAAGTTTTCTGGAAAGAATCTCACGAGCAAATTCATGAGCGGTCTCAATACCGTGTTCGATAAGCAGGCCATAGCCTCTTGTACCCATGATTTTTAACGCACTGTCCAAAACCAGGGATACGGCCTCTCGGGACCCGGCAAGGGATTTAATTCCAAGGTCGGCCGATCCCGGACGGATTACATAGTTGCTGTGGTAGCGAACCGCATCCATATGGGTCGGGTCACGAAAATAGACCATGCCGCAGGTCATTGGCATATAAAACTGCTTGTGACCGTCGATTGTCACTGAATCGGCAAGGTCGATACCGTCAAGGATGTGCCTGTATTTGGCCGACATAAGCGTTGGCCCTCCCCAGGCGGCATCCACATGAAAATGGACACCATGCCTGGAGCAAACCATTGCCATTTGTCTCAGAGGATCGACCGTTCCGGTTTCCGTAGCCCCGGCAATGCCTACAATGGCTAATATTTTGGTTCTGTTGTTTTTACGGATTTGTACAATGACCTTCTCAAGGGCGTCCATATCAATGCGGTTGTTGTCATCCACATCCACGGCAATAACATTTTCATTACCGATTCCCAATACCCCACAGGCTTTCTTGATTGAATAATGGTGAAGTGCTGAGACTATCACCGTCAGGCGATCAATATCATAGGCCTTGTAAGCCGCATGGATACCTTCCGCCTCGACCCCTCCAAAACCCGGTTTGGGTGCCAGCAGTTTGTTTCTGGCTACCCAGAGAGCCGTGACGTTAGCCAGGGTGCCGTCCTCAATGAATGTGCCCAGGGTGGTTTCGGCATTTTGGACATGTTCCCGGTAAAAGTCCTCGCTTTTTTGAAAAATAAGCCTGTGAATTTTGGCCTGCAACTGCTTTTCAACCACTGACACCACTTTGGAGGTTTCCAGCTTGACCACGTTTTGGTTAAGGGCTGCCACGATTGTTTTCAGGTGCACCATAAAAAAAGGAATGGCCGATGTCATATGCCCGACAAAATAGGGTGAAGCAACATTAACCGCGTTAGGTGCGATGTCTTCAATCAGATCGGTGATAACCTCCGCCAGTTTTTTTTCGGGATTTTCATTCAGGTGGGTATCCGTAAAGCGGTAGCCCAACACTTTTAAGGGTTGCTCCTCCGTAAATCCCACATTGGTTTTTAAAAACTCATGAAGCCCGAAAAGAATTTGCTCCATGTATTTTAACAATGTACTCCTGGCAGCGTCATCTTCGGGGCGGATGAATGTGCGCATCAGCGATTGCCAGTCCGCCACCAATTTTTTTGGGTTTGATGTCATGTCTTTTAACATAATGTTTTTCCTGTATCATATCGAAACCAATATTGAAAATAAGTTCTTCACATTTTACAGTGTTGATTCCGCATGAATTTTCTTTTGGATTTGAAACTTTACAAAAATGTGCGGGTGTGGAATATATGAAAAAATATTTTAAAACAACAAAATTAAAAAAACTGATGCAATGCTTACCGAACTTTCCATTCGAAATTTTGCCATTATAGATGACCTTCGGATAACCTTCTTTAATAAACTTACTATCCTAAGCGGTGAAACCGGTGCCGGAAAATCGATCATTGTCAACGCCATGAATTTGCTTTTAGGCTCAAGAGCCAATGCGAAACTTATCCGCACCGGCGCCGAAACAGCCGAACTGGAAGCCCTTTTTGATGTCAATTTGCAAAGCGATGCCGCAAAAATTATGACTGAACAAGGCTTTGATCCCTCCGAAGGCTTGATTATCAGAAGAATCATTTCAAATACCGACCGCCACAAAATATATATCAACGGTCGTCTATCCACCATGCAGGTGCTCACGGAAATTGCCGAAAACCTGGCAAGCATATCCGGACAGCACGAACACCAAGGACTTCTTAAAGATGACCTCCATCTGCATATTTTAGACCAGTTTGCGGGATTGGTTCCAAAACGCCAAAAAGTTCAACAACTCTATCACCGGATATTTCCTCTGATTACCAAATTAAAAAAGCTGACTTCACAACAAAATCGTCAGTTTGAACATTTGGAGCTTTTAAAATTCCAGAAAAATGAAATTATCGACGCCTCTCTTAAACCCGGTGAAGATGACGCGTTGGAACAGGAACTTCTGCGTCTTAAAAATGCCGAGCTACTTATGCAGACTCTTCAAAAAAGCTATGAATCCCTTTACGGTATGCAGGGGGCTGTTGTGGAATCTTTGGTTGAGATTTCGAAAGATCTGCAAAAAATTTCAGAAATTGATCCGCAACTTGTTCCAAAAGTCAAGGGGTTGACCGATGCCGCCTTTCAGATTGAAGACATCAGCCATGAATTAAGATCTTATATGGAGAATATCGAAATGGATGAAAAGCGGCTGGAACAAGTTGAGGCACGCCTGGAAATGATAAGGAAGCTTAAGCGAAAGTACGGGGGGTCCATTGAATCGGTAGTTTCGCATCTGCATTTCATCGAAAAGGAACTTGCCGACATCGAAAATATTTCCGAAAATATTGATCAACTAAAGGAAGAACTTGATGGATTAAATCAAAAAATTATTGCTGACGCTCTTTTGCTTTCGGAAGAAAGAAAGCAGGCCGCCCAAAAACTTTCCCAAAAAGTAGAATCTGAATTGACCGATCTGAAAATGTCCGGTACTCGATTTGTGGTCGACATTTCCCAACCGGCCAATGATAATCCCACATCTGCATATCTTTGTATCGGCAATGCGGCTATTTCGGAAAGCGGTTTGGATCGGGCTGAATTCATGATCGCCCCAAATGTGGGAGAAGCCCTTAAACCCTTGGCAAACATTGCATCAGGTGGTGAACTTTCCAGGGTTGTGCTGGCATTAAAAGTGATCCTTGCCCAAAACGATTCGGTGGAAACAATTGTTTTTGACGAAGTGGACGCCGGTATAGGAGGGGATGTCGCTGAAATGGTGGGCAAAAAACTCTTTACTCTTTCCAATCGTCATCAAATTATCTGCATCACCCATCTACCACAAATAGCAAAATTTGGAGATCATCATTTCCGAATATCCAAACAGGTCCGGGACGGACGGACACGTACCACCATAGAGCCTATTCCGGAAAATGATCGTGTTGGTGAGCTGGCCAGAATGCTGGGGGGGGTGGAAATAACAAAAGCCACCTTAGACCACGCCGCCGAATTACTCAAAATGCGTAAAGAGTGATTGCGATATGTTAGGTTTCAAAAAAACAAACTGTTTGACTTCACCTGCTCCATGGGTTAATAATCCAAAAAATGAGTTAAAAATCGACCAACTTATAATAAGTGATATTTTTTATGATAAAAGAAAATAAAACTTTTCAATTAATTTGGGGAATTGCCTTGATACTGATGGGATTCGGAGTATTCTACCGACTTCCCCAGGTGTGGCCGGATATCGAAAAAATTGAAGTTTTTTCCTCGATTTTACCGTTCATTCGTTTTTGTTTTTATGTGATGGCAATCATTCTTATCGGGGGAGGTTCCAAAAAAATCTATGAAAACTTCATCAAACCTGATGAGTCCGGCTCAGAAAAATAATGGCTAAGCGAGCTTTTGATCACTGTTGCTTTTTGAATTTTTCAAGCTGATTTGCGAAGTATTCTTGATTTTTTTTTGCCGATTCAAGAGCCATTTTACCTACTGCAATCGCCTCATCGAACATGCCGTTTACATAGTAGCTTTCCGCAAGTGTATCCAGGATATAAGGGGTTTGCTCTAATGATGCGGCTTTTTTAGCCAGGATTAACGCCCTATGGGGATCTCTGAATCTTTTATCATCGCAGGCGGCATAAAGCCAGGCAAGGTTGTTTAATACCTGAGGATTATCCGGGGCCAGATAAAGTGAGGTTTCATATGCTTTTTGAACACCCTCGTAATTTTTTCTCGTATAATAGATATCGCCCA
>Ga0105096_10001168_pt1 | contig 10510 bp, 7 predicted proteins | sample PPLLak3cmMay2015_FD_87036 | JGI IMG/M metagenome (GOLD analysis project Ga0105096, IMG submission 87036) | Freshwater sediment microbial communities from Prairie Pothole Lake near Jamestown, North Dakota, USA - PPLs Lake P7 Core (1) Depth... | ecosystem: Environmental > Aquatic > Freshwater >...
CAATGGCCTCCGAGGCCGGTGGCGTCGCCGTCATGACCGTGGCCGTGGGCGACACGGTCCTCGAGGGAATGCCGATCCTGCGCGTCCGCGGAACGGCCGCGGCGCCCCCGCTCGCCAGGCTGAGCGATGCCGTGGCGCTGGGTCCCGACCGCACGTTCGAGCAGGACCCGAAGTTCGCGATCAGGATCCTCGTGGACGTCGCGATCAAGGCGCTGTCGCCCGCGATCAACGATCCGACCACGGCCGTGCAGGCCCTCGATCAGATCGAAGACCTGCTGCTGAGGCTCGGCCGGTGCGATCTCGACGTGGGGCGGACGTACGACGCGGAGGGACGGCTGCGGTTCGAGAAGCCCGTGCCGTCGTGGGACGACCTCGTCGTGCTCGCCCTCGACGAGGTCCGGTTCTGCGGGGCCACATCGGTCCAGGTGATGCGGCGGATGCGCGCCCTGCTGCAGGACCTGACCCAGCAGGTGCTGCCCGAACGCCGGGCGGCGCTCGAGTACTACCTCGTGCGAGTCGACAACGGCATCCGCCGCGATTTCGCGGACACCGACGACCAGCGCGATGCCCTCGAACAGGACCGCCAGGGCCTGGGCATGGCCCGCGAGCGGAGAGACGCCCCGGCTGACACACGAGACTGAGGCCGAGGACGGGCCGCGGTCCGGCACCTGCGTTAAGATAAGCACGCCAGCCCTTGCCGCAGCCAGACGCCATGGATGACGCGAGCGACTCCGTGTCCGGGCCACCGGATCACACCGCCGGATTCGAGGCGCTGCTCTGGGACCTGTTCCTGCGCCTCATGGACGTGCCCGGCGAGCGGGTCGAGGCCGAGATTCGTGATGCCCAGCGACGGATGTGCCGCGCGCTCGATCTCGATCGATCGACCCTCTGGCAAACCTCGACGGACAACCCCGGTGGCCTCCGCGTCACGCACTTGTACGACGCCGAACACGAGCCCGAGGTCCTGACCTCGCCCGACGGAAGCGTCGCGCGCGGACAGGGACACGAGTTCCTCGTGGCAGGCGATTCGATTCCCAAGCACGCCGAGGCCCTGGACTACTTCCCGTGGATGACCCGGCGCATTCTGGCGGGCGAAACCGTCGCGATTGCGGCCCTCGACGACCTGCCCGCGGCCGCCGCGCGCGATGCCGCCGCGCTCCGGCGTTTCGGGAGCCTCTCGACGGTCATCGTCCCGCTCAAGGCGCACGGCGACATCCTGGGTTGCCTGTCGTTCGCCACGACCCGGACAGCCCGGCGGTGGCCGGGAGAACTCGTGGCGCGGTTCGAGCTCGTGGCGCAGGTCTTCGCGAAGGCGCTCGCGAGGCGGCAGACCGAGGATCAGCTCCGATCGGCGTTGGACGATCTCCAGCGGCTGAAGGACCGGCTCCATCACGACAACGTGTACCTCAGCGCCGAGATCCGGGAGCGGCGGAACCCCGCGCAAATCGTCGGGACCAGTGCCGCCCTCCGGCGCACCCTCGAACTGGTCGGACAGGTGGCGCCGACCGCGTCGACGGTGCTGCTCCTCGGCGACACCGGCACGGGCAAGGAGCGCGTGGCCGCGGCCATTCACGAGCTGAGCCCGCGCCGATCCCGCCCGATGGTGAAAGTGAACTGCGCAGCGATTCCGGGGACGCTCATCGAGTCGGAACTCTTCGGCCGCGAGAGGGGCGCGTATACGGGCGCCCTCACCAGGCAGACCGGCCGGTTCGACCTGGCGGACGGGTCCACGATCTTCCTCGACGAGATCGGCGACCTGCCCCTCGAGACGCAGACGAAGCTGCTGCGCGTCATCGAGACGCGGGAGTTCGAGCGGCTCGGCTCGCCAACCCCCATCCACGTGGATGCCCGCATCATCGCGGCGACCAACAAGAACCTCGATCAGGCCGTTCGCGACGGGCGCTTTCGAGAAGACCTGTATTTCCGGTTGAACGTCTTTCCGATCCGGCTGCCCGCGCTGCGGGAGCGGCCGGAGGACATCCCGCTGCTCGCCATGGCCATCGTCGACGAACTGAGCGCGTCCATGGGCCGGCAGTTCGACGCGGTCTCCAGGGCCAGCCTGCTGGCGCTCCAGCAGTACCACTGGCCCGGCAACATCCGCGAACTCCGCAACGTCGTCGAGCGCGCCATGATCACCTCCGCCGGCCCGGCGCTGAGCATCGAGCTGCCAACGACGCCCGTGCGACGGCCGCGTTCCGCGCCGCTGTCGCTCCGGGCGCTCGAACGGGAGCACGTGCTGGCCGTGCTTCAGGAAAGCGGATGGCGCGTTCGAGGCCCCCGCGGTGCAGCCGTCCTGCTGGGGCTGCCCCCGACGACCCTCGAGAACCGGATGGCCCGACTGGGGATTGTCCGGCCTGGCAAAGGTCTCCCATAATCGGAGAATCTCCCATATACGGGAGGACTATTAAACGGATCGTCCTGGTCTCCATCGGTTCTATGTACCTGCAAATATCTGGAAATAAGCAGTTTGTTCACCACACAAGCTACCCGCGCGCCTCTTGAGATCCCGGCCCGGAATATGCTGGTAACGCGGCGTGGTCCAACTGTACGTTCGCCTGCCGACCGCTGAATCGCAGACACCCGACATCGTTCGGGCCCTCTCGCGCGTCATGGTCTCGGCCCAGATCGACCGGGGTTGCGATCATGTGGAACTCACACGCGATGCTGATGACGCGTCCGTCCTGATCTACGTCGAGGACTGGGAGGACAGGGATCACCTCGAACGCCGCATCCGGTCCGAGCGCTTCGCGGAGCTGCTCGGGCTGATGGAGGCGTGTCCCACGGCGCCGCAGCTCGAACTCCGGTTCGTCTCGGAGGTCCAGGGGCTCGACTACGTGGCGTCGGTACGCCAGACCCAGTGAGCGGGCGACAGACGAGGGAGACAAGAGGCATGAGGATGAACAACGGCCACCGCCGCTGGTTCCTGAGCGGGTTCGCCCTCGGCGTGCTGCTGGCGTCGGCGCCGGATGCCAGGGGACAGGATGCGGCGAAGCCACCCGCAGCGGAGCCGAAGCCATCGATGACGATCTACGGCTTCGCGATGCTCGACATCGGCCAGAACTTCACGCAGATCGACCCCGACTGGTACGACACCATGCGGGTGTCGAAGCTCCCGTCCTACGACAAGCAGTACGGCGAGGACGGCAGCACCTTCGCGGGCGTGCGGCAGAGCCGGTTCGGCGTGAAGACGTCGTCGCCCACCCCGCTGGGCGAGTTGAAGACACAGTTCGAATTCGAGCTCTTCGGCACGGGCGTCGACTCGGGCCAGACGACGTTCCGCCTGCGCCACGCGTACGGCGAACTGGGAGCGTTCGGCGCCGGCCAGACGTGGAGCCCGTTCATGGACCCGGACGTCTTCCCGAACTCCCTCGAGTACTGGGGCCCGACCGGCATGGTGTTCTTCCGCAACGTGCAGGTGCGCTGGATGCCCATCAAGGGCACGTCGAACCTGACGCTGGCCCTCGAGCGCCCGGGCGCGAGCGGCGATGCTGGCGTGCTCGCCGACCGTATCGAACTCCAGAACATCAAGGGCCGCACCCCGCTGCCCGATTTCACGGGCCAGTACACGTTCGGCGGGACCTGGGGTTACGTCCGCGTCGCCGGCGCGCTGCGGAAGATCAACTGGGACGACATGCTCGCCGACCAGTACGACCTGAGCGGCAGCACCACCGGCTGGGGCCTCAACTTCAGTTCCAACCTCAAGCCGACCTCGCGCGACGTCATCCGGCTGCAACTGATGTACGGCGAGGGCGTCGAGAACTACATGAACGACTCGCCGGTGGACGTCGGCATCGGCAGGAACGCGGGAAACCCGGCCACGCCAATCAAGGGCGTGGCGATCCCGGTCCTCGGCGTCGTGGCGTTCCTCGACCACAACTGGAACGACAGGTGGTCGACCACGGTCGGCTACTCCCTGGCGGACCACGACAACGCCGAGGGCCAGACGCCCGACGCGTACCGGCGCGGGCAGTACGCGCTCTTCAACCTGTTGTACACGCCCGTCAAGAACGTGATGATGGGCGGCGAGTTCCAGTGGGGCCGGCGCGAGAACTTCTCCGACGGTTTCAAGTCGGACGGCGTCAAGATCCAGTTTTCATTCAAGTACAACTTCTCGCACACGCTTGGAGGCTGAGCATGGCAGGGCAGAAGTCGGCTCGCATCGGACTCGTAACGCTCGTGGTGGCATTGGCCTTGGCCTTCGCGCCGTCGGCGTGGGCCCAGGCCCCGGCCGACATCCAGAAGGCGGTCGACGCCGCCCACGCGAAGTACAAAGACCTCAAAGAAGGCAAGAACGCCGACTACATTCCGGCCCTGGCCAGGGTCGACCCGAACCTGTTCGGGATCGCCGTCGTGACCGCTGACGGCAAGGTGTACTCGGCCGGCGACCTGAAGACCGAGGTGTCCATCCAGTCGATCTCGAAGGTGTTCACCGCCGCGCAGGTCATCCAGGAGCAGGGCCTGGATTCGATCGCGACGCAGATCGGCGTGGACGCCACCGGCGCCCGGTTCAATTCGATCATCGCCATCGAGGGCGTCAAGATGGTGGCCGGCGCCGGCGCGCCGGAGATGAACCCCCTCGTCAATCCCGGCGCCATCTCGGCCACGAGCATGGTGAAGGGCGCGACGGCCGACGAGGTGTGGAAGAGGATCATCGGCACCAACAACGATTTCGCGGGGCGCCAGCTCTCGGTGCTCCAGGACGTGTACAAGTCCGAATCCGACAGCAACCAGCGCAACCAGGCCATCGGGGCGCTGATGCTCGCCTACGGCTACATCAAGTCGAACTGGCAGCAGGCCGTCGACCTCTACACGCGCCAGTGCTCCATCGGCGTCAACGCGAAGGACCTCGCCACGATGGCGGCCACGCTGGCGTTCGGCGGCAAGAACCCCGTGACGGGCAAGCAGGTCATGGACGCGGCAATGGTCCCCGGCGTCCTCGCGATCATGGCGACGGCCGGGCTCTATGACGATTCCGGGAAGTGGCTGTACCGCACGGGGCTGCCGGCGAAGAGCGGCGTCGGCGGCGGCATCATCGCCGTGTCGCCCGGCAAGTTCGGCATCGCGGTCATCGCGCCGCCCCTGGACGACGCCGGCAACAGCGTGAAGGCGCAGAACGCGATCGCCGACATCTCGAACGCCCTCGGCGGCAACCCGTACAAGCCGCAGGCGAAATAGACAGGTGAAGGGAGCAGCCATGTCCGCACCAGCGACGCGCCTCGAGCACGACCTTCTCGGAGACAAGGCCGTGCCCGCCGACGCCTACTACGGCGTCCAGACAGCCCGGGCCCTCGAGAACTTCCACATTTCCGGGGTCGAACTCCGGCTCTACCCGAACTTCATCAAGGCCTTCGCCATGGTCAAGCTTGCCGCAGCCCGGGCCAACTACGACTGCGGCCAGTTCAGCCAGGAGATACTCCGCGGCATCGAAGGCGCCTGCCAGGAGATCATCGACGGCAAGCTCCATGACGAGTTCCGGCTGGACGTCTTCCAGGGCGGCGCGGGCACCTCGACGAACATGAACGCCAACGAGGTGATCGCCAACCGGGCGCTGGAGCTGATGGGCCACGCGAAGGGCGAGTACAAGTACTGCAGCCCGCATGATCACGTGAACGGATCGCAGTCCACCAACGACGCGTACCCGACCGCCCTGCACGTCGGCATGGCACTCGGCAACGTCCAGCTCATCGCCGCCGTGAGGGAACTCATCGCGGCCTTCCGGGCGAAGGGCAAGGAGTTCGCGTCGATCATCAAGATGGGGCGGACGCAGCTCCAGGACGCCGTCCCGATGACCCTCGGTCAGGAGTTCGAGGCCTTTGCCGAGACCCTGGCGGGCGAAGTCCGGACGCTCGAGATGGTCCAGTTCCCGCTCTCCGAGATCAACATGGGCGCAACGGCGATCGGCACGGGCCTCAACGCGCCGGCCGGCTACGCGGAGAAGTGCACCCAGCACCTCGCGACGATTACCGGTTTCACGATCCACCTGGCGTCCGATCTCATCGAGGCTACCCAGGACACCCAGGCGTACGTCCTGTACTCCTCGATCATGAAGAGCCTGGCGATCAAGCTCTCGAAGGTGTGCAACGACCTCCGGCTGCTGTCGTCGGGCCCGCGCTGCGGCCTGCGCGAAATCAACCTGCCGGCGAAGCAGCCGGGCTCGTCGATCATGCCCGGCAAGGTCAACCCGGTCATCCCGGAGGTGGTCAACCAGGTCTGCTTCCGCGTGATCGGCAGCGACCTCACGGTGACGATGGCCGCGGAGGGCGGGCAGCTGCAGCTGAACGTCTTCGAGCCGGTCATCGCGGCCTGCATCTTCGAGGCGCAGACGATGTTCGTCAACGCGGCGCGCACGCTGCGCGTGCACTGCGTCGAGGGCATCACGGCGAACGAGGACATCCTCCGGCATTACGTGGACTACAGCATCGGCACGGTCACGGCGCTGAATCCCGTGATCGGGTACGACAAATCGACGGAGTTGGCGGCCGAGGCCATGAAGACCGGCCGGGGCATCATGGAGCTCATCCGCGAGAAGAAGATCCTGACCGAGGAGCAGATCGCGAAGGTGCTCAATCCGGCCGCCATGACCGGCCAGGGACGCCCGTCCTGATCTGGTGATGCTCATGAAGATCGTGATCGCCATGTCGGCCGCGGCGCTGCTCGTCGCGGCCGCCTTCGCCGCCCAGGCGCCGGCGTCCGCCCCGCAGACGGCCGGAGGGGAAGGCTGGCGCAGCTTCGAGGGGACCCTGTCGGCGACCGGTCAGCGGCAGTCGATCGCCACCGAAAGCGGTCTTCCGGCGACGACCGTGCAGCTCTCCGGGCCGGTGGCCATCACGGCCGGCGAGGGGTTGAGCCGCGCGTTTCGCAGCGAGGTGGTCGGGTTCGATGACGGCGCCGGCCTCACCGTCCTGCGCGGTGTCTGGACCGACGACCGCGGCGATCGGATCTTCACCCGGCTGAAGGGAGAGACCGTCGCCTCGGGCCGCCGCATCGCCGGCGCGATCACCGGCGGCACGGGCCGCTACGCCGGCATCACCGGCGAGTACAGCTTCGAATGGCAGTACGTCGTCGAGGCCGAGGCCGGCACGATCAGCGGCCGGGCCATCGGCCTTCGCGGGCGCTACCGCTTCGGCGGGGGAGGGAAGTGAGCGCAGGGCGTTCGGCCGCGGCGGTGACCCGTGCGCGCCTGGCCACCGTGGCGCTCGTCGTCGTGATCTGGCTCGTGCCGCCGCCCGAGGGACTGACGGTCCCCGCGTGGCACCTGTTCGCCCTCTTTGTCGCGGCGATCTTCTCGGTGATCGTCGGCGCCTTCCCGATCCTGACCGCCTCGGTCTTTGCCGCCGCCGGCGCCGTGCTGACGGGCACCCTCACTCCTGCGAAGGCGTACGCCGGGTTCGCGAACCCCACCATCCTGCTCATCGTGATGGCGTTCCTCGTGGCGCGGGCCGTCGTGAAATGCGGACTCGGGCAGCGCCTGGGGCACTTCGTCGTGAGCCTGTTCGGCAGGTCCACGCTCGGGTTGTCCTACAGCATCTTCCTCGTGGACGCCATCATCGCGCCCGCGTTTCCGAGCAACACCGCGCGCGGCGGCGTCCTGTATCCTCTCGTGGTCGGCCTGGCCGAAGCCGGGGGAGCAACGCCCGAGAACGCCAGCCGGCGGAGGCTGGGCGGCTACCTGATGTTCTCCGGCATGGCGAGTCTGAGCCTTTCGTCGGCGTTGTGGTTCACCGCGATGGCCGCCAACCCGCTCGGGGCGGAGATGGCGCGATCCTTCGGCCTGACCATCGACTTCGGGTCGTGGCTGGTCGCGTCGTCGGTGCCGACGCTCGCGGCGATGGCGCTGATGCCCTGGATCCTGCAGCGGATCATGTCGCCGGAGGTGACGAAGACGCCCGACGCGCCGGCCGCGGCGAGGCGGGCCCTGGCGGCGCTCGGGCCACTCTCGCGCGATGAGCGCATCGTGGCCGTCACCTTCCTGGGGATGGTCGGGCTCTGGGCGTCGGCGGGAGCCCTCGGCCTCGACTCGACGGCCGTCGCCCTGCTGGGCCTCGGCGTCCTCCTCGCGGCCGGCGTGCTGACCCTTGGCGATATCGCCAAGGAAGGCGACGTGCTCGCCACCTTCATCTGGTTCGCGGTGCTCTACTCGTTGAGCGGCCAGCTGAACGAGATGGGATTCATGGGCTACCTGGGCCACCGCATGGCAGGCGCGCTCGGCGGCCTTGGCCGGATTCCCGTATATCTGATCCTCGTCGTCGCGTACGTCGCGCTGCACTATCTCTTCGTGAGCCAGACGGCGCACGTCCTCGCCCTGTTCGCCGTGTTCCTCGAGGTGGGCGTGACGCTCGGCGTGCCGGCGATGCCGCTCGCCTTCATGCTCCTTTTCGCGAGCAATTTCTTCTCGGTGATCACGCCGCAGGGGTCGAGCGCCAACCTGCTCTTCACCGGAAGCGGGTACCTCTCCCAGGGCCAGTTGTACCGGCTGGGAGCGATCACCACCGGCATCAGCCTGCTGGTCTACCTCGTGGTGGGCACGCCGTGGCTGATGGCCGTTGCGCGTTGATGAATCGGTGGCGACTAACTCGGGAGACACGACCATGGCTCTTCGTTCCCATCACCAGTTCGGCCGCGCCAGGATCGCCTTCGTGACAGCCGTGGCCTTGCTCGCCCAGCCCCTCACGCCGGTGATGGGGCAGACGCCGGCGCCTCAGGCAGCCGCCCAGAAGCCTGCCACGGTGCCGCTGCCCTCCGCCACTGCCGGACAGACCTCGCCGCTGGCGGCGGCCGCGACGAAGCCCGCCGCGAAGCCCGCCGCCGCCGCACCGGCTGCCACGCAGGCCCCCCCCGTCGATGGCGGATGGCCGCGCGCCTACCAGACGCAAAACGGGACGCGCATCCTGCTCTATCAGCCCCAGGTGTCCGACTGGACCGGCCAGAAACACATCGTCGCGTACGGCGCGGTCTCCGCCGAGTTGCCCGGCACCCAGAAGCCGGCGCTCGGCTCCCTGCGGATCGAGGCGAACACGAAGGTGTCCGTCGAGGAACGCCTCGTGAGCTTCTCCGACATGTCAATCACCGAGTCGAACTTCCCATCGCTCAGCAAAGAGCAGACGCGGGATGTCGTCAGCGAGGTGGTCAAGGGCGTCCCCACGGCAGAGCGCGTGATCGCGCTCGACCGGGTGCTGGCCGCCGTCGACAAGAGCCAGATCCTCCCGAAGAACGTGGAAGGCATAAAGGCCGATCCCCCAACGATCTGCTTCAGCCAGACGCCGGCCGTGCTCGTCAACATCGACGGCGAACCGATCTGGAGCCCGATCAAGGAGAACGATCTGAAGTACGCGGTCAATACGAACTGGGACCTGTTCCAGCACGAGCCGACCAGGACGTTCTATCTGCTTCACAACGGGTCGTGGCTCACCACGGCCGACCTGAAGGGCGCGTGGTCGCAGGCCGGGAAGCTGCCCGAAAGCTTCTCCAAGCTGCCGGCCGACGAGAACTGGAAGGAGACGAAGGCGGCGGTGCCGGGCAGGAAACTGGCCGCGAACAAGGTGCCGAAGGTGTTCGTCAGTACGACGCCGGCGGAGATGATCCTCCTGACAGGCGCGCCGAACTACGTGCTCGTGAGCGGCACCCAGAATCTCCTCTGGGTCAGCAACACGGAGTCGGACGTGTTCCGTATGGGCAGGACCGGGCCCGTGTACTACCTCGTGTCAGGCCGCTGGTTCTCATCCCCGGACTTCACGGGGCCCTGGACGTTCGCCACGCCGGACATGCCCGAGGTGTTCCAGAACATCCCGCTCGAGCACCCGCGCTCGCGCGTGCTGGCTGCCGTGCCGGGAACCCAGCAGGCCGCCGAGGCCGTGCTGCTCGCGCAGGTGCCGCAGACGGCGAGAGTGAACAAGAAGACGACGAAGGCGCCCGAGGTGGCGTACCAGGGCGAGCCGAAGTTCCAGCCCATCGAGAAGACCACGCTCGAATACGCGGTGAACACGGACAAACAGATCATCAAGTTCGGCGACTTGTACTACATGTGCTTCCAGGGCGTCTGGTTCATGTCCAGGAGCGCAACCGGGCCGTGGGAAGTCGCCACGTCGATCCCGAAGGAGATCTACGGGATTCCGGCCAGTTCTCCGGCCTACAACGTCACCTACGTCACCGTGGAGGATAACGATGACGAGTGGGTGACGTTTGCGGCCGTCGCGGCATACACGGGCGTGATGGTCGCCTGGGGCTGCGCCGTGTGGGGCACCGGGTGGTACCACCCGCCCTACTGGGGCTGGGGCGGCTACTATCCGTACTACTACCCGCACTATCCGAGTTACGGCTACGGGGCGTGGTACAACCCGTGGAACGGCGCGTACGGCCGGACCGCAGTGGCGTACGGCCCGTACGGCGGCGCCGGCGTGAGCGCGCGCTACAACCCCACAACCGGGACATATTCCCGCGGCGCCGCGGCGTGGGGGCCGTACGGCGCCAGGGGCGCGGGCCAGGCCTACAACCCGAGGACCGGCACCTACGC
>Ga0105096_10001170_pt1 | contig 10504 bp, 6 predicted proteins | sample PPLLak3cmMay2015_FD_87036 | JGI IMG/M metagenome (GOLD analysis project Ga0105096, IMG submission 87036) | Freshwater sediment microbial communities from Prairie Pothole Lake near Jamestown, North Dakota, USA - PPLs Lake P7 Core (1) Depth... | ecosystem: Environmental > Aquatic > Freshwater >...
GCAACAACAGCTAGTGGAGTAACAACTTATACTCCTGCAGTTACAAATCCAGATGGTTCAGGAATGTACAAAGACTTTTTTGATTTCGTTAATAACAATGAATATCTATCTGAAAATAAGGGTAAAATGTCTGAAAGAAATGCAACGCGTAATCCTTGGACAGATGTTCTTGATGTAAGAGTTGCTCAGGCTTTCTCTACACCAATAGGAAATTTCCAGGTTTCCTTAGATATCTTGAATTTTATGAATCTATTAAGTAGTGAATGGGGCTTGTTACAAACAACACCTCAGGATACTTACAATATGGTTACACTTCAGGGAATTGAAACTGCTACTGGGAAAGCTATTTATAGGTTTACAAAACCTGCCAACAATACTCCTTGGTCTCCTGCGGACCTGGCTTCACGCTGGCAGATGCAATTAGGATTGAGATATTCATTCTAATTAGCTAGCTTGGTCTTAAATCAAAAGGCGATCTTCGGATCGCCTTTTTTATGATATGTTGTCTTTCTTCGTAATGATGTATTAGAAATGAAATTTTTCCTTTTACATCCACTGGTTTGGGACTGATAAAATAGAGACAACTCCTGCGAGTTGTCTATTTTTCTAAGTTCAAATGTAGAAAAAGGTATATCATAAGGCAGGGGTTGGGTGTCATTCCCGTGAAAACCTGCCTTAGCCGGCAGGCAGGCGGGAATCCAACACTACCAAGAGGAAATGGATTCCCACTTTCGTGGGAATGACAAACGTATGTATTTAACTACAAGAGCATTATATAATTTAATGCAAAAGCTTTAAAACTCTATCTGGTCTTATCGAACCTAGCAACTTAAACAATTCTGAAAATGGAATATCTCTATCCCATGAAAACAAAGTAATAAAAGCTTCACCAACAACCGCATCTCGAGGAACTAATCCCCAAAAGCGGCTATCCAAACTATCATCTCTGTTATCACCCATCATAAAGTAATAATCTTTTTTAAAGGTGTATGAAGAAGAAGGAATGCCATCAATAATAATTGCATTACCTCTAAGTTCAACAACCCGCTTGCCGTATTCTCTATCGATGATAGTTCTCCATTGTTCAACGTTGTAAATGTTCAATGGAATTTTCATGCCTTTTTTAGGGACTACCAAAGGACCATAATTATCTTCATTCCAAGCCATACCTTTAGGAAAAATTCTCGGTTCAGCGTAACCTTTTGGCGCTGGTCTAAGATAGCTGCCATACTGTCCACGATAGTATTTTATAAAAGTCGGTTTCCAGAATTCTTTTCCGTTTACAAAAACTACTTTATCATTAATTTCAATTGTATCGCCCGGAGTACCAATACATCTTTTAACATAGTTAATATTTTTTTCCGTCGGCGCAAGTTGGTCTCGATCGCCGGGATATTCAAATACAACTATGTCCTTTGCTTTGGGTTCTTTAAAAGCGGGAAGCGTAAAGTAGGGAAGAGCCACTTCTGTAAAAGGGATGTAGCGTGGTGAACTTGACCCGTATATAAACTTATTTACAAGAACAAAATCTCCAACAAGTATTGTGTCTTCCATTGAACCAGTTGGGATACGTGTATTTTGTATAATAAAAGTTATGATGAATAGAGCAGCAATTCCTGCGAATCCTAATTGTTTAAAGAACTCTGCAATTTTACCAACGATTGTAGTTGGTTTAGGTTTTTCTTTTTTATTAAAAAAGTTTTTCAGTTTTTCCTGAAATGACAATTTGGTTTCTCCATATATGTAATTAAATTTTTGTACATCTTATCTTATAAGTCATGATTTGTCATTCCCGTGAAAACGGGAATCCAAAACCATTATCACGAAGTGGATAAGGCTGTCTCAAAAGTAAAAAACACTTGAACGTCATTCCCACGAAAGTGGGAATCCATTTTGTTTTAAGCAATTTAGATTCCCGTTTTCACGGGAATGACATATGCGACCCAACTTTTTAGACAGCCTCATGACAAACCTGTATATCGGCAGTCAGGTCATACACTAAGTCGATAGTTTATTTCTTAAAATCTCATTAACAAGCTTTGGATTTGCTTTACCTTTTGATTCTTTCATAACCTGCCCCACAAAAAATCCAAAAACTTTGTCTTTGCCTGAACGATACTCCTCAACTTGTCCCGCATTCGCGTCAATAATCTTTTGTATGATTGCTTCTATTTCTGATGTATCAGAAATCTGAACAAGGTTTTTTTCTTTTACTATTTGCTCAGGATCAGAATTATTTTCTAACATAATTGGAAAAATTTCTTTAGCAATCTTACCGCTTATCGTTCCAGCTTTAATAAGATTAATAAGCTTACCCAAATTTAGCGGTGACACAGGGAAATCGGAAATGTCAATCTTTTTATCGTTTATAACTGCAAGCACATCACCGGTTACCCAGTTGCTAGCGATTTTATATTCAGCTGTAACAGAAATGACTTGTTCAAAATACCTTGCAATTGATTTTGATTGTGTAAGTATTTCAGAATCATAAACAGGAAGTGAATAATCCGAAACAAATCTTTTTAGTTTTGCATCCGGCAGCTCAGGAAGAGATTTAGCTATTTCCTTTTTCCATTCTTTATCCACAATTACCGGAAGTAAATCAGGATCAGGAAAATATCTGTAATCGTGTGCTTCTTCTTTACTTCTCATTGGATGAGCTTCGTTGGCATCTGCATCCCAAAGTAAAGTCTGCTGAACAATTCTCTCGCCATCTTCAATCGATTCAATTTGTCTTTTTATCTCGTATTCAATTGCTCGTTCAACATTACGAAAAGAATTCATATTTTTTATTTCTGTTTTAGTCCCAAATTCTTTTTCGCCTTTTAAGCGAACAGAAATATTTGCGTCACAACGTAATGAGCCCTCTTCCATATTTCCATCGCAGATGCCAAGATATTGTACAATTTGTTTAATCTTACTTAAATAAAGATAAGCCTCTTCGGCAGTGCATATATCAGGTTCACTAACAATTTCCATTAGCGGAACACCACATCGGTTTACATCCACAAGCGTATCAGAACTTTGATCGTGAATAGATTTACCAGCATCTTCTTCCATATGGATTCTTGTAATTCCAATTTTTTTTGATGAACTGTTTTTAGGATTTACTTCAATAAATCCATTTTCACAAATCGGTTCTTCGTACTGAGAAATCTGATATCCTTTTGGAAGATCCGGATAGAAATAATTTTTTCTTGCAAAGATTGAATGTTCATTAATGCTGCAATTAGTTGCTAATCCCATCAAAACTGTGTACTCTACAACTTTTTTATTAAGCACTGGTAATACTCCTGGATGCCCTAAGCAAACATGGCAAGTATTACTGTTGGGATCATTACCAAACTTAGTTGAACATCCGCAAAAAATTTTTGAGTCTGTTAAAAGCTGGGCGTGAACTTCTAAACCTATTACTGCTTCGTATTTTGTATTCATAAAATGTGATTGTTTCCGCGGGCAAATATATAGATGATATTCTTTATATAGAAAGATGAAAATAAATCTATTATGATAGTCGGATTAAATGTTTGCCGTGCGGTTTTATCTTACTTTAGTTATAACTATTTTTTTGTTACCATTACGAAGAATTCATAATTAAATAATTTTAATAATTTTTGTTTCCAATTATAATTGTCATACTTCGATGGCAATGCCACTCAGTATGACGCTTGTACAATAACGGTAAAACCCTGGTCACTCTGAGCGAAGTCGAAGAGTGGAAAAAAAATCTTTCTTATGCGAAATATAATTACGTAAACTGATCAATTGATTAACTATACAGATGTCTATGCAGAGAATACAAAAAATAGGATTTGTTGTAGGATTGATTTCCTTTCTGGTAATTCTGATTTTTTTTAATCCTGATCCCGAAAACCCGAATGTTGGTAAAGTTGCCGCAGTTGCTGTTCTTATGGCTATCTGGTGGATTACCGAGGCTTTACCGTTGGCTGCAACATCGTTAGTACCATTAGTCTTCTTTCCGCTGCTTGGAGTTTTATCCGGGTCTGAAATTTCCGGTTCATATATAAATTCTGTTATCTTTTTATTTATTGGCGGATTTATGCTCGCAATCGCTATGGAAAATTGGGGATTGCATAAACGTATTGCATTAAAAATAATTTCAATATTTGGAGGAACAGCAAATTCAATTTTATTTGGATTTATGTTTTCCGGTGCTTTTCTTTCAATGTGGATTTCAAACACCGCAACTGCAGTTATGATGCTGCCGATTGCACTTGCAGTAATCACAAAAATTGAGAATGAATTTGGAAAAGATGAAACAAAAAATTTTTCAAAATCAGTTTTGTTGGGAATTGCATATTCATGTTCGATTGGAGGAATTGCTACACTAATTGGAACACCACCAAATTTAGCTTTAGTAAGAATTCATAAAATTGTTTTTCCTAATGCACCTCAAATATCTTTTGGTGATTGGATGCTGCTGGCTTTTCCAATTACAATTATTTTATTAATACTTACAGCAATTCTTTTATCAAAAATAGTTTTCAAATCAAATAAGAAAATTCAAATAAGTAAAGATTTCATTGCAAATGAGTATAAATCACTTGGTAAATTTTCTTTCCCAGAAAAAGTAATCGCAGTAATATTTAGTATAACCTCCTTACTTTGGATATTCCGAACTGATTTAAATCTTGGATTTATTAAGATCACTGGATGGTCATCTGTTTTTTCAACTCCTGAATTTATTGACGATGGTACGATTGCAATTACAATGGCATTCCTACTTTTTCTTTTTCCATCCAAAGATGAAAAACAAAAAACTATTCTTGCCTCAAACGTCTTTGAACAAATTCCTTGGGGAATAATTTTACTTTTTGGCGGTGGATTTGCATTGGCAACCGCATTTAGCTCAAGCGGCTTATCGCAATTTATAGGAAATAACTTACATGGTTTATCACACATTCCAACTTTTGTATTAATACTATTCATTTGTGTAATAATTAATTTTTTAACCGAATTAACATCCAACACCGCAACAACTCAAATGATACTTCCGATACTTGCATCCGTTTCAGTTGTATTAGGAATAAATCCATTGCTATTAATGATTGCCGCAACATTATCAGCTTCCATGGCTTTTATGATGCCTGTTGGAACTCCGCCCAATACGATTGTTTTTGCAAGTAAGAGATTGAGAATATCGGATATGGCAAAAACAGGATTTGCACTCAACATTATTAGTGTAATTGTTATTGCCGTTCTCGTCTATTTTATTGGCTCAATTATTTTTGATTTGAGCACTTTTCCTGATTGGGCAAAGATTTCTAAATAAAGTTTATAGTTGTCAAACTCACACAAAAAAGTCATTTGTTGCTTTATAGTACTTATTTATTGATAGAGACTTCTGAAAAATTCAATGTGTCATTCCCGTGTAAACCTGCCTTAGCCGGCAGGCAGACGGGGATCCATTGATTATTTGATAGATTTCCGCTGGAGTTTATCCCGATGAAATTCGGGGCGAGAATGACATTTAAATAGAAATCTATTATTCAGAAGCCTCTAGTTAATATTTATTGATAGTTAATTACTCGCAAAAAAAAATTACTTTTCTTATATTACAATTCGATTAAAAAACACTTGGATAAAATGAATTTGAAAATTATAGGGATACTGCTGCTGTTGTTTAGTCAATTAACTTTTGCGCAAACAGCCTCAACTTATTTTCCTTCGCAGACTGGTTATAAATGGAATTATGAATCAGTTCCGTTAGATTCACTTAACAATCCGGTGAACTCACAAAAATTTTTCTCTATAGATTCGTTTGCAGTTACTTCCCCTTATAATGGAAAGAATGCAAATGTAGTTTTAAGTAAGACCGGTCCACAAAGCACAATAAACTTTCAACCATATGCAGATTCAATATATTACAATTTCGAATCATCAAATGGATTTGAATACTTTGATCCGGAATTAATCTCAGGACTTCTTGGTAATATCGATAGTACCTTAGGAATAAATTTCCTTACTTTTTTTAATTCACTAGAAGGCTGGTACTCTTATTATAGATTTGCTTCAAATGTCAATCAGTCTTACCAGGTTTTTAGAAAAGATACAACCGTTACAATTGATTCGACTACTCTACCGTTAAGATTTGAATTGGTTGGAAAAAGAATAACAGATGAGACTATAAATACTTCAATCGGGACTTTTACTTGTAAAAAGTTTTTGTTGGAAAGAAGCTTAAGTTATTTAGTTACTATTCCTCCTTTTCCACCAATTGCATTTAAAATTCTCGGCGTAGAAGAAACAATTTGGTTAGCTTCTGATAATTGGAAAGTTAAAAGCTTTATTCCATCAACAAATGTAGATTTATCTATTTTAGGTGTTCCGGCATTTAATGTACCGGGACTTGAAACAAATATAATCCTACCTATTACAAAAGTGGAAGATGAATTTATTACAGTTACTAATTTTGAGCTTTATCAGAATTATCCAAATCCATTTAATCCAAGTACAAAAATAAGTTGGCAATCTCCAATAAGCGGTTGGCAAAGGTTAAAAGTTTATGATGTGCTTGGTAATGAAATAGCGACTCTTGTTGATGATTACCGTGTTGCGGGTAAATATGAAATTGAGTTTACTCCGGAATCAAGTATCAAGAATCCAGCATCAGGTTTATATTTCTATCAATTAAAAGTTGGCAATCTAGTTGAAACAAAAAAAATGATTTTACTCAAATGATTTTTGTGCCTTTAAACTATCACATAATATTAATTAATTTTCCAAATAATATCTGGGGATATTCATGTTTACACATAATCTAAAAACGATATTTTACAATCCAGAAATTCAGACAATCGAAGTTCCTACCCGCGATGAAATAGAAGAACAATACAAATGGAATTTAAAGGATATATACAAGTCAGATGATGAGTGGGAAAAAGATTTTAAGTTCATCGAGCAAAATATTACAGGCTACTGCCAGTTTGAAGGAAAGATAACTGATTCTTCGAAAAATCTTTTAGCGTGTCTTAAATTTGATGAAGAGATCGGAATCAAATTGGAACGATTATATCTCTACTCAATGCTTGCTAAAGATAGTGATATGAGGGATCCGAAATATCAGGGAATGGATGACAGAATAAAAAGTATTTATTCAAAAGTTCTTACAGCAAGTTCATTCATCAAACCTGAGCTGTTAAAAGCAGATGAAACAAAATTAATTAGTTTAATCAATTCCAATCCGGAACTAAAAATTTATAAGCAGTCTTTTGATGATCTATTAAGATTTAGAAAATACACTCTCGATAGAGAACAGGAAGAACTGCTTGCGATGGCAAGTGAGGTTACACAAGTCCCTTACAACACCTACTCACTTTTTACAAATGCTGATTTAAGATTCCCCAAAGTTGAAGATGGGAATGGTAATTTAATGGAAATGTCGCATTCAAGATTTTATTCTGCACTTTACTCAAAGGATAGAGATTATCGAGAAAGAGCTTTTAAAGCTTACTTAAAACCCTACCTTGATAATGTAAATTCTTTCAGTTCATTATTCAACGGAAATCTGAAATCAAATATATTTTATGCTAAGGCAAGAAAATATAGTTCCGCAAGAGAAGCCGCATTGTTCAAAAATAATATTCCGATTTCTGTTTATGATAATCTTGTTGAAGCTGTTAATAAAAACATTGCGCCAATGTATCGCTGGGCATCATTGAAGAAAAAACTGCTCATGATTGATGAACTTCATCCTTATGACGTTTACGTTACCTTGTTTGATCAGAAACTTGAGAAAAAATATTCTTATGAAGAATCAAAGCAGATTGTAAATGATTCATTGAAAATTATGGGTGAAGATTATTTAACTTCACTAAATAAGGCATTTGACAACAGATGGATTGATGTTTACGAAACAAAAGCAAAACGAAGCGGCGCGTATTCTTCGGGTACAACATTTGGAGTGCATCCTTATGTATTATTAAACTGGACGGATTTGTTAAACGATGTTTTTACTCTTGCGCACGAAATGGGACACAATATGCATTCATATTATACGGGGCTGCATCAGCCGTATACTTATGCTAATTACTCAATCTTTCTAGCAGAGGTTGCATCTACATTTAATGAAAATCTTTTACTTGATCATCTTATAAAAATTTCGGAATCAAAAGAAGAAAAACTTTTCTTATTGGAAAAATATCTTAACAACATTACCACAACTGTTTACAGACAGGTAATGTTTGCTGAGTTTGAATCAGTCACTCATTCTAAAATTGAAAACGGAGAAGCTTTGACTCCTGATATATTGTGTAAACTTTATAAAAATGTTTACCAAAAATATTGGGGGCCTGAAATGATAATTGATGAAGAAGAAAGTCATACATGGGCAAGGGTACCTCATTTTTATTATAATTTTTATGTCTATCAATATGCAACCGGATTTGCAGCTTCTGAAGCACTTGCATTAAAAGTTAAAATGGAAGGTGAGCCTGCTTTGCAGAAATATTTAGATTTTCTAAAAGCAGGTAGTTCTGATTATCCGATTAATATTTTGGATAAAGCCGGAGTTAATATGAATTCGCAAGAGCCGATCTTAGCAGTAACAAAAAAAATGAATCAAATAATTGATGAAATAGAAAACTTAATTTGAACAAATATAGGATATAAATGAAAGTATACACCAAAGTTGAATTAAACGAATACAAACAATCTCTAACTTATGATGACATCAGTCTTATACCAACACAAGTTTCAAGAATAAAATCAAGAACAGAAGCTTCAACAAACTGTTCCTTTCTTGGATTAAAACTTAATGTGCCTGTAATTTCGAGTCCAATGGATTCTGTTACGGGAATTGAAATGGCAAAGGAACTTTCAAATCTTGGAAGTATTGGAATTGTAAATAGATTTGATTCATCACTCGATTCAGTTTTAAATTCTAAAAACGGAAAAGGTATAAAAGCAATATCAATTGCATTGAATACTAATCTAAAAACTATTGAAAAAATTGCTGCAAAAAATTATTTGATTTGTATTGATACCGCGAACGCCAATAACAAAGAAGTACTAAAAAAAACTGAGATGATAAAAAAAAAATTTAATGTTAAAGTAATTGTGGGCAACATTGCTCATGGTGCAAGTCTTGAGCAGCTTGAAAATGCGGGTGCTGACGCAGTGCGTGTAGGCATAGGAAGCGGAAGTGTTTGCACTACTTCAATACAAACCGGAATTGGAATTGGACAAGTTTCATCTTTACTAAATATTTTGTTTGCCAGAAAAGATAAAAAACTAAAAATAAAAATAATTGCAGATGGCGGAGTTAAAAGTCCTGGCGATGTAGCAAAAGCAATTGCTTTAGGAGCCGATATTGTAATGTTGGGAAGGATGTTATCTGGCACCCGTGAAACTCCCGGTGAAGTGATAAAATATAACGGACAACTTTGGAAAAAGTATCGCGGCTCTGCTTCTTTCGGTGTAAAAATGCGCAATGAATTTATTGAAGGTGAAGAAACAATGGTTGCTTATAAAGGTGCAGTAAAAAGTGTTATAGATGGAATTTCAGACGGATTAAAAAGTTCTATGAGTTATATGAATTGTTTAAATCTTGAAGAACTTAGAAAAACAGAAACTTTTGCAATACTAAGCAACAGTTCATATTTAGAACGTCTGCCAAGAATGTAAGATTGATTTTGAATTGAAATTCAAAACCGGACTAGTTCCGGTTTTTTTTTATAGCTTAACTTTTTTAAGCCTAAGTGAATTACTAATTACTGAAACAGAGCTAAGAGACATCGTCAGGGCAGCAAACATTGGATTAAGCAATCCAAATGCTGCCAATGGAATTCCAATAACATTATAAATAAATGCCCAGAATAAATTTTGTTTTATTACTGCAATTGTCTGTTTAGAAAGTTTAATTGATTTTACAACTCCGCTTAAATCGCCACTTATTAAAACAACATCGGCACTTTCAATTGCAACATCAGTTCCATTTCCGATTGCAATCCCAACATTACTTTGCACTAAAGCCGGGGCATCATTAATTCCATCACCGACCATGATTACTTTTCTTCCCTGATCTTGTAGTTTTTTTACCTTTTCGGATTTATGTTCAGGCATAACACCGGACTCATAGTTTTCAATTCCAATAATAGTTGAAATATATTTTGTAACATTTAGGTTATCACCGGAAAGTAAAATTGGTTCTAATTTCATATCCTTGATTTTATTAATCACTTCTGCTGAGTTGTCTTTGACAGAATCAACAACCGAAACAAATCCTTTCAAAGTGCTGTTTATTGCAAGAAAAATTAGCGAGGAATTTTTTATTGCCTCATTTTTTAATTCGAATCTAACAGCATTTAAATCAATTTTATTCTCAAGCATAAAAGATTCATTGCCTGCCAATAAATTATTTTTATCTGTTTTTCCTTTTATCCCTTTGCCAGGTTTATTTTCAAATTCTGTGATGAAAATCTGATTAATATTTTTTCCTTTTGCATACTCAGTTATAGCCTTTGCTATAGGATGTTCAGATTTA
>Ga0105096_10001171_pt1 | contig 10504 bp, 9 predicted proteins | sample PPLLak3cmMay2015_FD_87036 | JGI IMG/M metagenome (GOLD analysis project Ga0105096, IMG submission 87036) | Freshwater sediment microbial communities from Prairie Pothole Lake near Jamestown, North Dakota, USA - PPLs Lake P7 Core (1) Depth... | ecosystem: Environmental > Aquatic > Freshwater >...
GGCGGCGCGGACATAGGCGAGTACCACCACATTCGTTATACTGCCGCGTTTGGCCTGACTGAGTATTTCCGAATCTGATGGAATTGATCCGCGGCCTGCACAATATGCGGCCCAGACACCGCGGTTGCGTGCTTACCATCGGCGCCTTCGACGGCGTGCACCTGGGTCACCAGGCGGTGATCATGCACCTGCTGGACAAGTCGCGGGAGCTCGGCGTGCCCTCGCTGGTTATTGTGTTCGAGCCCCTGCCGCGGGAGTATTTCTCCCCGCTGGAGGCGCCGGCGCGGATCATGAGCTTCAGGGAAAAGTTCTTCGCCATGCGTGACCTCGGCGTCGACAGGCTGCTGCGGGTGCAGTTCAAGGAGAGCCTGCGCGCCATGTCCGCCCAGCAGTTCCTGGACGATATTTTTGTCGCCGGGCTGGGTGTGCGCTACGTGGTGCTGGGGGACGACTTCCGCTTCGGCAACGATCGTCAGGGAGACCTGGAATTTATCAGGCAGCAGGGCCCGCGCCACGGCTACGAGGCCAGGCCCACGCCCACGTTTTCGATTGACGGGGAGCGGGTGAGCAGCACCCGCATCCGCGAGGCGCTGGAAGCTGCCGACTTCGCCGCGGCGCAGCGCCTGTTGGGGCGGCCCTACAGCATCTCGGGCAAGGTCGTATACGGTCGCCAATTGGGCCATACCCTGGGTGCGCCCACCGCGAACCTGCAACTGGACCGCCTGCGGGCGCCGTTGGCGGGGGTGTACGTGGTGGAAGTCAGCGGCGCCGGCCTCGCCGGCGCCGCCGGCGTCGCCAATGTGGGTGTGCGACCCACGGTGGATGACAGTATCCGGGCGAACCTTGAAGTGCATCTGCTGGACCGGGAAGTCGCTCTGTACGGTCAGCACATAGAAGTCACGTTCAGGCACCGCTTGCGCGCTGAACAGAAATTCGGCTCAGTGGATGAGCTGCGGGAAAACATTGCCAGGGACATAGGAAACGCGCGGGCCTGGCTGGGCCGGCAGTGACGTTTGCTTGCGATTGAACTATGAGTGATTACAAAGACACATTGAACCTGCCCCGCACGGACTTTCCGATGAAGGCCAGCCTGGCCCAGCGGGAACCGCAGCGACTGCAGCAGTGGCGCGCCATGGGGCTGTACGAGAAGATTCGCGCGGCCAGTGCCGGACGCCCGAAATTCATCCTCCACGACGGCCCTCCCTACGCCAACGGCGAGCTGCACCTGGGCCATGCGGTGAACAAGATCCTCAAGGACATCATCGTCAAGTCCCGCACCCTGGCGGGTTTCGATGCGCCCTATGTGCCCGGCTGGGATTGCCACGGCCTGCCCATCGAGCTGAATGTCGAGAAGAAGGTCGGCAAGCCCGGGGCCAAGGTGAGCGCGGCGGTGTTTCGCCAGAAGTGCCGGGAATACGCCGCGCAACAGGTGGACGCCCAGCGCGCCGATTTCATCCGCATGGGCGTGCTGGGGGACTGGTTCAATCCCTATCTCACCATGGACTTCGCCTTCGAGGCGAACATCGTCCGTACCCTGGCCCGCATTGTCGAGAACGGCCACCTGCTCAAGGGCTTCAAGCCGGTGCACTGGTGCACGGACTGCGGTTCCGCCCTGGCCGAGGCCGAGGTGGAGTACCAGGACAAGCAGTCCTCCGCCATCGACGTGGCCTTCACAGCGCTGGATCCGGCGGCGTTCAACAGCGCCTGCGGCGCCAGCTACCCGGGCGAGATCGCGCTGCCCATCTGGACCACCACGCCCTGGACGCTGCCTGCCAACATGGCCGTCTGCCTCAACCCGGCGCTGGACTACGTCCTGATCGAGGGGCAGGGCAGGGCCCTGCTGGTAGCCGAGGCGCTGGCGCAGGATTGTGTCGCGCGCTTCTCCCTGCCCGCTCTGGTGGTGCTCGGCCGGTGCAAGGGGGCCGCGCTGGAACACCAGCGCCTGCAGCACTGTTTCCTGGATCGCCAGGTCCCTGTCATTCTCGGCGACCATGTCACCACAGAAGCCGGTACCGGCGCTGTGCATACCGCTCCGGCCCACGGCCAGGACGACTTCATCGTGGGCCAGCACTACGGCCTCGAGGTTTACAACCCGGTGGCGGCCAACGGCGTCTACCTGCCGGACACCGAGTATTTTGCCGGCCAGCATGTGCTGAAAGCCAATGCGGCGATCATCGAGCTGCTGCAGGCGCGCGGCGTGCTGCTGCATGCGGAGCAATACCAGCACTCCTATCCCCACTGCTGGCGCCACAAGACCCCGCTCATTTTCCGGGCCACTCCCCAGTGGTTTGTCGGCATGCGCCAGAACGGGCTGCTGGCACAGGCCCAGGCGGCAGTGGAGCAGGTGGAGTGGTTGCCCGAGTGGGGCAAGGCGCGGATTGATGCGATGCTGGCCAACCGCCCCGACTGGTGTATTTCCCGCCAGCGCACCTGGGGCGTACCCATTGCGCTGTTTGTACACAAGGTCAGCGGCGAGCTGCACCCGCAGACCCTGGCCCTGATGGAGCAGGTGGCCCAGCGCATGGAGCTGCGCGGTATCGACGCCTGGTTCGAGCTGGACGCCGCCGAACTGCTGGGGGATGAGGCGGCTGACTACGACAAGGTGACGGATACCCTGGATGTGTGGTTCGACTCCGGTGTCACCCACGCCTGCGTGCTGCGCCGGCGCGAGGGCCTGCAGGCGCCGGCGGATCTGTACCTGGAAGGCTCCGACCAGCACCGCGGCTGGTTCCAGTCCTCCCTGCTGACCGGCATCGGCAGCTACGGCGAGGCGCCCTACAGGGCCGTGCTCACCCACGGTTTTACGGTGGACAGCGATGGTCGCAAGATGTCCAAGTCCATCGGCAATGTGATTGCCCCGAATGCGGTTATGAATGACCTCGGCGCGGATATCCTGCGGCTGTGGGTGGCGGCGACGGACTACCGCGGCGAGCTGGTGGTCAGCGACGAAATCTTCAAGCGCACCGCGGACTCCTATCGGCGCATTCGCAACACCGCGCGTTTCCTGCTCTCCAACCTGGACGGCTTCGACCCCGCGACGGATCTCCTGGCCTGCGACGACATGTTGTCGCTGGATCGCTGGGCGCTGGACCGCGCGGCGACGCTGCAGCTGGAATTGGCGCAGGCCTACGACAGCTACCAGTTCCACCAGGTGTACCAGAAGCTGCACAACTTCTGCGCCATCGATCTCGGCGGCTTCTACCTGGATGTGATCAAGGACCGCCAGTACACCACCCGCGCCGACAGCGTGGCCCGCCGCTCCGCCCAGACCGCCATGTACCACATTGGTGAAGCCCTGGCGCGCTGGGTGGCCCCCATTCTCAGCTTTACCGCCGAGGAAATCTGGGAGAACCTGCCGGGCGAACGCGCCGAGTCGGTGTTCCTGGCGCTTTGGTACCAGGGGCTGCAGGCAATGGCCGAGGGCGATGCCATGGGGCGCGATTACTGGCGCCAGCTCATCGCGGTGCGCGCGGCGGTGAACAGGGAAATGGAGGCGCGCCGTGGCGCAGGTGAGTTGCGCGGATCGCTCGATGCCCGTGTCAGCCTCTACGCGGAGCCTGCCCTGCTGGCGCAATTGCAGTTGCTGGAGGATGAGCTGCGCTTCGTGTTGATCACCTCCGCCGCGACACTGCATCCGCTGGCGGCGGCGCCGGCGGATGCAGCAGCAACGGAGCTGGCCGGACTGCGCCTCGTGGTGAGCGCCTCCAGCGACGCCAAGTGCGAGCGCTGTTGGCATCGTCGCCCCGAGGTCGGCCAGCTGGCGGATCATCCCACCCTCTGCGGGCGCTGCGTGGAAAATGTCAGCGGCGATGGCGAGCGGCGCCGCTATGCGTAACGGCGCTTACAGTCTCTATTGGTATGGCCTCGCCCTGCTGGTGGTCGTGCTGGACCAGTACACCAAGGGGCTGGCACAGAGCGCCCTGGAATACGGGCGGCCGCAGGAAGTGTTTTCCTGGTTCAACCTCACCCTGCAATACAACACCGGCGCCGCTTTCAGCTTCCTCAGTGACGCCGGCGGCTGGCAGCGCTATTTTTTCAGCGTGGTGGCGGTGGTGATCAGCGCCGTGCTGGTGGTCTGGTTGTACCGCATGCCGCGGCAGCAGCGCCTGCTGGCGCTGGCGCTGGCCCTCATCCTGGGCGGTGCCCTGGGCAATGTGTGGGACCGGCTGCTGCTCGGCCACGTGGTGGATTTTATCTCTGTACACTACGGCGGTTACTACTTTCCGGCCTTCAATATCGCCGATTCGGCGATCAGTGTCGGTGCGGCCCTGATGATCTTTGACAGCCTGTTCGGCCAGGAGGATGGGGAAGCGGCGCAGCGGGGTGTCGATTCCAGATGACAGCTGGCAACCTGCCCGTCAGTGAGGGAACCCGGGTTCACCTCAATTTCTCCTTGAGCCTCGAGGACGGTGCTGAGGTGGATTCCAATTTCGGCGGCGAGCCCGTGGCTTTCGCGGTCGGCGACGGCAGCCTGTTGCCCGGCTTCGAGCGCCTGCTGTTCGGCATGTGCGCCGGCCAGCGCCGGCTGTTCACGGTGAGCCCGGAAGACGGCTTCGGCCAGCCCAATGACAACAATGTGCAGTACCTGCCGCGCTCCCGGTTTGCCGCTGACGGCGAGCTTGAAGTCGGCCTCGTCTTCTCCTTTGCGGATGCCGGTGGCGGCGAATTGCCCGGCCTCATCATCGGTTTCGATGAGGACGAGGTGACCGTGGATTTCAACCACCCCCTGGCAGGGCGCAATATCCTGTTTGATGTGCTGGTGCACCGGGTTGAACCCCTGGAGTTACACTGATGGATGTCCGCCTTGCCAACCCCCGGGGCTTCTGCGCCGGCGTTGATCGCGCTATCGATATCGTCAATCGCGCGCTGGAGGTATTCGGCGCGCCGATCTACGTGCGTCACGAGGTGGTCCACAATAAATTCGTGGTCGAGGACCTGCGCGCCCGCGGCGCCCTGTTCGTCGATGAGCTGGATGAGGTGCCCGACGGCTGCATCGTGATCTTCAGCGCCCACGGCGTGCCGCAGGCGGTGCGCAGGGAGGCGGATCGCCGCGGCTTGAAGGTGTTCGACGCCACCTGCCCGCTGGTGACCAAGGTGCACATCGAAGTGGCGCGCTACAGTGCCCAGGGGCGTGAATGCGTGCTGATCGGCCATCGCGGCCATCCCGAGGTCGAGGGCACGATGGGGCAGTACGACCAGCGGGCGGGAGGCCAGATCTACCTGGTGGAGGATGAGCAGCAGGTCGCAAGCCTTGAGGTGCACAACCCCGACAAGCTCTCCTATGTCACCCAGACCACGCTGTCCATGGACGATACCGCCAGGGTCATCGACGCCCTGCGCCAGCGCTTCCCGCGGATCAGGGGCCCGCGCAAGGATGATATCTGCTACGCCACCCAGAACCGCCAGGACGCGGTGAAGCATCTGGCGGCAGATTGCGACCTGGTGCTGGTGGTGGGCTCGCCCAACAGTTCCAATTCCAACCGCCTGCGGGAGCTCGCCGAGCGCATGGGCGCTGAGGCCCACCTGCTCGACGGCGCCGCCGATATCGACCCGGCCTGGCTCGAGGGCAAGACCCGCATCGGCGTTACCGCCGGCGCCTCTGCGCCGGAAGTGCTGGTGCGCGAAGTGCTGGAGGGCCTGCGCGCCCTGGGCGCGAGCGCGCCGGTGGAACTCGCCGGGCGCCCTGAAAACGTCACCTTCTCGCTGCCGCGCGAATTGCGCATCGAGGCGAAAAACCTCTAGTTTCCGCCCTGCGCCAATCCCTTTCGTTCATCTTCCACCAACTCGGGCCATTGGCTGGCGTGTTACTGCGCCCGCGCATACCTTTCCACGCAGGAGGTATGTGCCGTGGACAGGATGTCGCGCCAATTCAGCCACCGGGGCCTGACGCTGATCGAGCTGATGATCACCCTGGTGATACTCGGGGTCACCGCGACCGTGGCGGCCCCGGCGATGCAGCAGATGGTGCAGGGCAGCCGGCTGCGCACTGAAACCAGCCGCTTGCTGGATGCCATAAACCTGGCCCGCAGCGAGGCGGTGCTGCGCAATATCCCGGTCACCCTGTGCCCGTCGGCGATGGCTGCGACGGGCGTTGCCAGCTGCGGCGACCGCCTTGCCGATGGCTGGATCGTGTTCACCGATCGCGACCGGGACCAGGTAGTGGACGCGGGGGCCGACGAGGTCATCAGGGTCTTCGAGCAGGTGCCGGCCGGCTACAGCCTGAGCAACCTCGCCGGCACTGTCGCGGCCGGGGATGCCGTCACCTACCTGCCCGACGGCAGCTCCCGTCGCAACCTGTCCCTGCTGGTGTGCCCGCCCGCCGGCTACCGGGCGGAGCCCTGGGCCGTGGTGCTCAATACCGTGGGTCGGGCGCGGGCCGCCCGGGGGGAGGGGCAGTGTCCCGCGGCCCTTATCTGATGCGCTGTCGCCAGCGCGGTGCCGGGCTGGTCGAGGTCGCCGTTGCATTGCTGGTGCTCGCCATCGGCGCCCTCGGCCTGGGCAGTCTCCAGATCGCCGCCAAGCGCATGGGCCATGAGGCGATACAGCGCACCGAGGCGGCTGCCCTTGCCGCGGATCTGCTCGCGCGCCTGCGTGCCAATCCCCTGGCGTTGCCGGCCTACGCCAGCACCGGCATCGGTGAGGCCAGTGGTGCGCAACTGCCAGCGCCCACCGCCGATTGCGACACGGGCGGCTGCTCGCCCGCCGCCAGGGCCGCCTGGGACCTGTGGCAGTGGCAGCAGGCGCTGGACGGCGTCGCGACCGGTGGCGGTGCCGGCGGGCTGGTCAGGCCGACCGGTTGCGTGATGGTCAACGGGCGCCAGGTGGCGGTGGAGATTGCCTGGCAGGGCTTCCGGCCGCTTTCGGCCCCGCCCGGGGATGCCGCCTGCGGGGCCGGCAGTTACGGCCCTGCGGATGCCGATCGCCAGTGGCTGCGGATGAGCACATGGATCGGTGCCCAGTGATGGCGCGTGTAGCGAGGATGCGCGGCGCGCGCTGGTCAGGCCGGTGCCGTGGGCTCTCCCTGGTGGAATTGCTGGTGGCGCTCGCGATCGGCGTGGTGCTGTGCTTCGGCGCGATGAACCTGTTGCTGCACAGCAAGCTGAGCTATCTGGAGGCCGAGGAACTGGCGCGCCTGCAGGAGAACGGGCGCCATGCCCTGCGCTACATCACCTATGAACTGGCCATGGCAGGCCATCTCGCCGCGCTGCTCCCCGCCACCCGCGTCCCGCCGGTCGAATCCGGCAGCCCCTGTTTTGACCTCCTGATGCAAACGCAACGGGCGGTGGAGCACCTCGACGATGTGAACACTGCCGGTGAGCCGGGCGCGGGCGGGCCGGGATTGCCGGCGGATTGCCTGCTGGCGGGGCGTCACATCCCCGGCTCGGATATCCTGCTGACCCGCCGCAGCGCCAGCGCCCCGGCCGCGGTGGGGGCGGTGCCGGGCGTCGAGGTGCCAGGCGTCGGCGTCGACGCGGATGATCTCTACTTGCTGGCGGGGCCCGATTACGCGAGTTACCAGCTGCAGCGCGGCGGCGCCGGCCTGCAGGCGCGGGGGGAACTCTGGGAGTACCTGCCGCAGGTGCTGTTCCTGCGCAATTATTCCCGCTCGGTCGGGGACGGCGTGCCCACCCTGTGCCGCAAGCGCCTGGGCCGGTCAGCCAATGGCATGGCGCCCACCGAGTGCCTGGTCGAGGGGGTCGAGAACCTGCAGCTGGAATTCGGCATCGATGACGATGGCGACCAGCTCCCCGACCGGTATGAACCAGCGCCGGATGCGGCGCAACTGCAGGCGGCGGTGTCAGCGCGTATCTACCTGCTATTGCGCAGCATTCACCCGCTGCCGGGGCACCGCGACGAGCGCATCTATTTTTTGGGAAGCCGGCAGCTGGCGGCGGCCGGAGACGGTCACTACCGGCGCTTGATGCAGACCACGGTGCTGCTGCGCAACCAGGGCGGATTCGGTCTATGAGGGGCGTGCACGCGCATTACAGGCAGCGGGGGGTGGTACTGGTGGTGTCGCTGCTGGTACTGCTGTTGCTGGGGATCATCGCCACGACCGTCGCGCGCAGCAACCTGCTGCAATTGCATATGGCCGGCAACGATGAAGCCAGGACCGCCGCGATGCAGCAGGCCCTGGCAGTGGTGGATGCGGTGCTGCCCAGCGCTGTTGGCACTGTGCCTGCGGGTGGCGTGGGCTACCGGCTGTGCCTGCCGGATTCCGCCGCCACCGATTGCGACGCCTACAGCCTGGCGCTGCAGAGCGGGGCACTGCCCGCCATCGGCATTACCGATGTCGCCGTCACCCGGGTCGCCCCGCTGGAGGAGCGGATGCCGGTGCTGGCCGAGGCGCAGGCCAGCAGCACCGTTTATTACCGGGTGGCAAAGCTCGAGGTGCAGGTCAGCTATGACGGCAGCGCCGCGGGCCTGGGCCGGGCCACCATCGCCCAGGGTCTGCTGCTGCGCCTGCCGGCCTCGCCCCAGGTGGTGGGCGCCACGCCATGAGGATGCTGCTGACCCTGGCCCTCTACGGGGTGCTGGCGGGGCTTATCGCCACCAGCCCCCGGGCGGATGACATCGATATCTACGGGCACTGGATGGTGGCGGGCGTTGCCGATGTTTCCTGTGACGCTGCCGCCGCGAGTAGGAGCCGCACCCTGGTGGCGGGTTCGACGCCGGTCAATTCGCCCGCCGGCCCGGACCCCGTGCGGGATATCTACTACGCCCTGTTCCGGCCCGAGCCCGGCCCCTTCTGGCCGGGTAACGTCAAGAAGCTGAAAGTCGTGCCGCTGGCGGGGAGCCCCGGCGCCGAAGTTGACGCCGCTGCGGGTGAGGTCGTCGCCCAGGCGCCGCTGACGAACCCGCCAAGGCCGGCGCTGTCACCGCAGGATGGGCACATCCTGGCGGACGCACTGACCTTCTGGACCGACCCCCTGGGAGCGGATGTGCTGGCGTTTGATGCGCAGCTGCAGGAGGTGTCCGGGCGGGATGGGCGCTCGGTCACCCGGGGCGGGGCGGGGCAACGGGTGACCGGCTTCCAGGCAAACACGGTGGGCGCGGTGAACGCCGACCCGGATGCCCGCCAGGTATTTACCCTGGACCCGCAGCAGCCGGGTGCATTGCTGCCCCTGGATGCCAGCCCTGCAGTTCTCGCGCAGATCACTGCCCAACTGGACCCGGCTGACCAACTCAGCGATGCCCAGGAGCTCGACCTGCTGCGCTGGATTCGCGGCCAGGACAGTTTCGATGGCGATGGCGATCGCCTTGAGTCCCGCCCCTGGCTGCTCGGTGCGCCGCTGCACTCCCGTCCCCTGGCCATCAACTATGGTGCCAGGCCCGGTACCGGCTACAGTGCTGACAATCCCGACATCCGCATCTTCTTCGGTAGCAATGACGGCTTCGTTCACCTGTTGCAGAACACGACGGCAGCGGGGGATGAATCGGGCCGTGAGACCTGGGCCTTTATCGCGCCGGAGCTGTTGGCCATGCAGCGCCGCCTGGCGCAGAGCCTGGCTGATACCCCGCAGTCGGTGCTGTATGGCATGGACGGGGAGGCGGTCGCGCTGGTCCTGGACCGGGACCGGGATGGCACCATTGCACCTGATGACGGTGATGCGGTCACGGTGGTCATCGGCCAGCGCCGCGGCGGCCGCGGGCTGTATGCCTTCGATATGAGCGACCCGGACCACCCGCGCTTCAGTTGGAAGATCGACAACCACAGCCCCGGATTCGAGCAACTGGCGCTGACGTTCTCCACCCCCCGGGTGGCCAGGCTGGACCTCGGCGGCGCGGCGCCGACGCCGGTGCTGGTATTTGCAGGGGGCTATAACGGCGGCTGGGAAGGCGCCGAGCGGGTGGGCAAGGATGCGGGGGCCGGGAGCGACCTGATCGGCAACGCCATCTACGTGGTGGATCCGGCGGACGGGCGCCTCATCTGGCGCGCGCTGGGCCCCGGCGGCGGTGCGGACCCGGCATCGAGCGAGCAGCTGCACTTCGTGCCCACCATGACCGACAGTATCCCCTCACCGCTGACGCTGATCGATTCAGACCGCAACGGGGTGGACGATCGCGCCTACGTGGGGGACAGCGGCGGCAAGGTCTGGCGCATCGACTTTACTGAGCAGGGTCGCCCGGCGCCGAACTCCGAGGCGCCGGCTGTTGGCAACTGGTATCTCAGCCTGCTGGCGGACCTGGGCGGGAGCGGCGAGGGCGATCGGCGCTTTTTCCACGCGCCCGACGTGGTGCAGAGTCGGGACAGCGCCGGAGACTACGACGGGGTGCTGCTCCTGGCCGGAAACCGGGAGTCGCCACGGGATGTCGATGTCCGCAATTACGCCTACCTGCTCAAGGACCGGCGGGCGGCGGGTGCAGGCACTGGGCCACTGCCCGTGCCGGTAGCCGCACTCGGCCAGGAAGCGCTGGCGGATATCACCCGGGGCTGCCAGGGCGCGGCGACAACAGGCTGCAGCGGCGCGGACCTGGCAGCGGGCTGGAAGCTCGAATTGAC
>Ga0105096_10001172_pt1 | contig 10500 bp, 13 predicted proteins | sample PPLLak3cmMay2015_FD_87036 | JGI IMG/M metagenome (GOLD analysis project Ga0105096, IMG submission 87036) | Freshwater sediment microbial communities from Prairie Pothole Lake near Jamestown, North Dakota, USA - PPLs Lake P7 Core (1) Depth... | ecosystem: Environmental > Aquatic > Freshwater >...
ACCGATGGATGTATAAACGAATGGGCGTAACACCTGATACTACAGCAACTGGTCTAGCATCCACTTCTGTAACAATAGCTATTGTTTTTAGAGGTGTTAACGTTACAACACTTTTAGATGTTGCGTCTCCAGCAATTGCAACAGATGATAGGGATGAGGCAAATCCACCATCTATAACAACTACAACAAATAATTCTATGGTTGTAGCAGTTGCATTTCAGGACCAACAGGCAACATTAACAGCTCCTACTAATTTCACATTAGCTCAGACTGCTAATAGAAGTGGTGGAACAGTGGCAGCTGCATATCGATTAAAAACACCAGCTGGTGCAGAAAATCCAGGTGTTTTTGGTCCTAATACCCTTGATTCATCATGGGTTGGTGCCACCTTTGCTTTACGACCAGTTTAAAAATAAAGTTGGATGATTTATAAAAAGTGTTTATTTTTGCTTTATGCGTAGAGTATTGATAGGCACTCCTTCGTATGATGGTAGGATAGATGTTTGGTTTGCAAACAGCCTAGTTTCCACTGTTAAAATGTCATATGAAAAGGATATACACGTACATGCTATTTATACAAGTTATGATTCTCTTGTGCAAAGAGCTAGGAACTCCCTCTTTAAACTTGCTCTAGAAGGAGGTTATGATGATTTGTTTTTTATAGACAGTGATGTTGAATGGGAACCCGAATGGTTCTTTAGGCTTCTTGAAAGACCAGAACCTATTGTAGGTGCTGCTTTGGTTAAGAAATCTGAAAAAGAAAGTTATACAGTGAAGGTTTTAGAGAAACACCTAACCTTGTCAGACGATAAAAAGTTGTTAGAAGTTAATGGTATAGGAACAGGGTTTATGAAAATATCTAGGTTTGCTCTAGAAAAGTTGTGGGAGATAAGTGCACCATATAAATCAGAAGGTGAAGAACACAGAATGATTTGTGATATTAAAGTGGAGAATGGTGACTTAATATCAGAAGATTATATTATTTGTAATAAGTGGAAGGGACTAGGATACAAGATATGGATGGATCCTACAATTACAATTAATCACATAGGTATTAAGAAATACAAAGGTGACGTTAGTTCTTATATGAAAAAAGTAGGTTATGTTTGGTAAACCAATGGGAGGCACAGAGCTTATGTACAATGAGCTAATGCGCAGATTACCAGAGAGTTATAGAGAACATTTCTCTATATTCAACTACATATCGCAAGCTGACTTTTCCAAAATAACAATTTATTGGAACCAGCTATCCTATGACCAAGAAGCTGTACAGTTTCTAAAGGATCCTCAATACATAGATAAGATAGATTGGTTTGTATTCGTTTCACACTGGCAAGCTGAACAATACAGAAAACATTTTGGAATCCCTGGGTATAAGACACATGTTATAGAGAACGGATGTTTAGGTGTTGAACCTAGACAACCTGGACCAAAACAGAAGTTGAGAATGTGTTATACATCCACTCCCTGGAGAGGACTAGATGTATTGCTAAGAGCTTGGGAGATTTTACAACCAACTGATTGTGAACTACATGTATTCTCTAGCTGCAAGATTTATGGTGAAAACTTTGCTAAGAATGACAGCCAATATGAAGAGTTGTACAACAAATGTAACACCCTACCAAACGTTGTATATAGAGGATCTATTCCTAACGAAGAGTTAAGAAAAGAACTTCCTACGTTTGACATGTTAACTTATCCCTGTACGTTTGAAGAAACATCATGTATAGCTGTGATTGAGGCATTGTCTGCAGGACTCAGAGTTGTAACTTCTTCTATAGGAGCACTTCCTGAAACAACAGGAGGGTGGGCTAGAACATACTCATTTATAAATGATCGTGATCAACATGCTCAAAGATTTGCAAAGGTTCTTATTGATGAGGTTGAAAGAATGAGAAGAGGAAAACTTTTATTAACTCTGCAAGCGCAAACAGTTATTTGTCAACAGTTGTGGAATTGGGATGTAACATTTAATAAGTGGCAATCGTTTTTATCAAATGTAATTATTAGTAAAAAGAAACTGACAATAAGAAACAGTTGGGATGTTCAGATACTTAGAGAGTGTTATATAGAAAATGAATATAACATTGGTGCGCTAGAAGAGAAAGATGTTGTTATAGATTTAGGAGGACACATTGGAAGTTTTTCTTTACTTGCATATGATAAAGGTTCAAGAAATATTCATACCTTTGAACCAGGAAATGATAACTTCTCTCTATTGGAACAAAATATTCCTCATGAAGAAGTGGTAGGTTATAAGCTTGCTGTATGGAGATCTGATAAAGATGTTCCCTATATAAAGTTTAATAGCAGCTTAGTTGATTTTAATACATCCATGGGAAAGATAGATGATGATGGTGGAGAGGATGTAGAATGTATAAAACTAGATGATGTACTAAGTAAGTTTGAATCAGTGAGACTAATAAAGATTGATATAGAGGGAGCTGAGTATGGGGTGTTGTATACATCAAAACAGTTAGATAAGGTTAAAGAAATCGTTGGTGAGTTTCATGAATATGAGGAAGACCAAATTGATGAATATACCTTTAATAGAAACGGACTTAAGAAGTTTCTAGAAGACAAAGGATATGATGTACTAATAGAAGATACATCAAATAAATATGGATTTTTTAAAGCTTTAAAATAATACAATATGTTATTCGGACAAATTAACCCACAGGCAATTATTGCAAATTTAGACGGACCTTTCACTTTGCAAACAACTTATGCTGAATATATAACAGCTATTGCAAATCCTTACAAGCTAGGTGATAATGTTGTAACTTTTTCAATCTATTATGGTAATTTTAAACTAGATAATCAGAACCAACCTATAGGTTTTGATGTAAAGTTAACTAATAGTTGTACACTATCAGGACCAGCAATTGATAACTGGGGAACAGATGATTCAGAGGTTCTTAATGCAATTGCTCTTCAACAAGGAACAGCTATTACACAATACATTCAGAATGATATTGTTGTAGGACCATAGATATAAATCAAAACCAACATGTTAAAAAAGATTTTTTACAACAGTTCTCTACCAAGAGCTGGCTCTACTCTTATTCAAAACATCCTTGCTCAAAATCCAGAGATATATTCTACACCTACATCAGGACTATTTGAACTGATGATGAATGCTAGAACATATTTCTCTAACGGATTAGAGTTTAAGGCACAGGACACTAATGTGATGGAGAATGGATTTAGAGGATATCTGAAGGGAGCAATATATGGCTTCTATAATAACATTACAGACAAACCGTATGTAATGGAGAAGTCTAGGGGTTGGGGAATGGAATACAAGTTTATTAATGAGTATGACCCCAACCCTAAGATAATATGTATGATTAGGGATGTGCGTGCAATATATGCATCCCTTGAGAAGAAGTATAGAGATAACCCTTTAGTAGATACAAACATTGCTAACTGGGGTAATCTTACAGGCACTACAACAGACAAAAGAGTGGTGACATGGTCTGCTAACCCACCTATAGGTCCTTCTATGGACAGACTCTACCAAATGTTGGTAGATGGTACACATCAGCATATTTTATTTATTAAGTTTGAGGACTTCTGTATCAATCCTGAATCACAACTCAGACGCATTTATGACTATCTAGAGCTTCCTTATTTTCAACACGACTTTAACAATGTAGATCAACTCACTCATGAGGATGATAAATGGTATGGTATCTTTGGAGACCACATCATAAGGGGAAAGGTACAGCCTGTAAAAGATAACTTTAAAGAAGTGCTTGGGCCAAATGCATGTAAGATAATTGAAGACAACTATCAATGGTTCTTTAACGATTTAGGATATAAACTATAAACTATGAACGTAGGATATAAAACCAACAAAGAGGTGGAACAAAAAGAAAAACTAACAGTGTTAGAAGACAGATCAAAGCAAAGTGATAAGTATGTTGTATGGCATATAGAAGGTGGACTAGGAAAGAACATAGCTGCTACATCTCTTATAGAGGATGTTAATAAACGCTATTCAGATAGAAAGCTGATAATGGTTGTTTCCTATCCAGAGATCTTTCTAAACAATCCACATATACATAGAGTGTATAAGGTGGGAATGACTTCTTACTTCTATGATGATTACATTAAGGGTAAGGACACTATTGTGTTCCGTCATGAACCTTATTTCCAGAGTGATCACATTATGAAAAAGAAACACCTTATTAATAACTGGTGTGATCTTTTAGATGTAAAATACACAGAACAGATCCCTAAGTTCTATCCCAATGCTGTACAGAAGAGTCTTGTAGGCTCTTTTACAAGGGAAAAACCCATCCTTCTTATACAGACAAATGGTGGTGGGTTGAATAACGCATTGAACTATCTATGGGCTAGGGACATGCCTTTCTATGTAGCAACTGCAATTGCTGAAAGATTTAAAGATACACATCACATTATGCAAATTACTAGACCAGGTACACATCTTATACCTGGAGCTGAGCACATTACACAACCTATGACTAACTTTGAACAGTTCTCAATAGTAGCTGCTTCACAGAAGAGGCTCTTTATTGATTCTTCTTTACAACATGCTGCTGCTGGTATGGGACTTCCATCCACTGTACTTTGGATAGGTACATCTCCTTCCAACTTTGGATATAGAATGCACAAGAACATTACAGCAAATGAACCAAAAGGAACAAACAAGATGATTGATTCCTATATATTTGACTATTCATTTGATGGTGTGTTCCATGAGTGTCCGTATAATGACTTGACAGAAATGTTTAATGTAGAAGAAATAATAAAATCCTTATGATAATAGTATTGTTTGGGCAGCCTGGTTGTGGTAAATCAACTCTTGCTAGTGAATTAGAAGCGTCTAGAGTGCTCTATGGAGCTGTTAATATAGATGGTGATGAGCTTAGAAAGTTATTTGTAAACACAGACTACAGCAAAGAAGGAAGACTTAAGAACTTAAATAGAGCTAGTGACATTGCTACATACCTAAACCATATGGGTGATGATGTTATTCTATCTCTTGTCTATCCTTATAAAGAAGCTAGAGATTATCTAAACAGTTTATGTAAGGATATTTGTTGGGTGTATTTAACTTATGAAGGAGAAAGAGGAAGAGAGAACTTTCATGTAAAAGATTTTGATATACCAACAGAAGAACATATCTTGCACCTTGATACATCAAAGACATCAGCATTTGATTGTGTAACTGAAATAATTAAACATGCAAAACTATCTAGCAAAAGCAACAGTTCCTTCATCTTCTAACTCAAAGAAGTATTCAATGTTTATTGGTAGATGGCAACCTTGGCATGCTGGTCATAGGTGGCTTATTGATCAAGCATTAGAACAGGGTAAGAATGTATTGTTATGTATTAGGGAGGTGGAACCAGATGAGAAGAATCCTTGGACACCTCAACAAGTTTTATTAAATTTAGCAAATGAATTGGAAGAATTGGTTGAGCAAGGAAGACTTAGGATTACTACTATTCCTGATATTGAATCTATTAACATTGGTCGTGGTGTGGGTTATGATGTCATAGAACACATACCACCTCAAGACATACATGATATTTCTGCTACAAAGATTAGAGAAGAAATGAAAATTCAAGGTTTGTTATGATGGTAACAGCAAAAAGACACGTAGCTAAAACAATTAGTTACAGGATAATAAGTACGGTTATAGGTTTTACAATTATGTGGATAGCAACAGGCAGCATCAAAATTGGTGCTGCCTTTGGTATTGCTGAGCTTGTTTATAAACCTATTCAGTATTATATACACGAACGTGTTTGGTATAAATATATTAAGTTTGGTTTGAAACAAGAGGAGAAAGTGTTTTAAGCACGTCCTCTACAGTTATAGATTTGTGACATTCAAACTGTCTCTCTGTACCCTCGTGTTCTGGACACCAGTTCCAATTACCTTTATCAAACATGAACATCGGTTTGTTCCAACATCCATTACAAACATCTTTGTTGGTTATCCTGATGCAATCAAACTCATGACCTTCCTCTGTGAAGTTGCTAATCATTACAACAGGCTTTCCCATAGCCCAAGCTAACCAGCTTATTCCACTAGATAGTCCTATATAGAAGTCTGCATGATGTAAATGTTGCATTACATTCTCTAATGTTTTATCTGCAGGATAGATTGTTTCTTGCAATTCTTCTTGTCCTTGAGACAGTTCAATCACCTTATACCCTAGCTTCCTAAGTTCATACACAAGCTCTTGCCAGTAGTACCAATGTTTACACTGTGCTGTAGAGCGCATGGATATAGCTACATACTTATCTGCCACCTTAAATTCACCAGGAGTGAATGCTAATCTAGGCTTTATTTCTTCGTAAGGAAGATGTAAAATATTAGTTGCTGTCTGTTGCAATGGTATTAGAGATGGTTTTACAGGTTCCATATCTAGATTATTAAACCAACCTATTGTATACATAGCAACAATATTATCTACACTTACACCTCTTTCTACAAACTCTAGTTCTGGATAGGCATCTTTAAATAAGAAGTTCTTGAATGTAGACACTATAACTTCACAATTATATCTATTCTTAAACTCTAGACAATAAGGCATCCAGGCTATACTGTCTCCTAAGGAAGCAGAATCAAAGTTTATGAACACTCGTTTTTCTTTCATCCATTGTAGAAAGTTGATGTCTTCTAGCTTCTGATCACCATCCCATATCTCAACATGGTATTCTCTTAAATACTTTTTATTTAGTTTACACCACATTCCTGAATAGAGTGTAGCTTCATATATAACATTTCTGTCACCATTGAAGTTCTCTACAATCTTTACATCATAATACTTTGGTTCGGGAGTTTTTAGTAGTTCAAAATACAAACCATCCACTTGATATAACTTATATTCAAACATATTTTACAGTTTCTTTATAGGCTTTTACGTATAGTTCTTTTGTCTTATCACTGGTGTAATCCTCTTTCACCTTGAGCACATTGGTGTAATATCTCTCCAATATCTTACACACATTCAACCAGTCATGCTGATGTCTCTTCTCAAACATCTCATCTCTAAGTTTACCATAGATGTCTGATACATATTGAATACCTCTCACCACAGCAGCTACACTTATCTCTGGAAGAATATACATACCAGGGACACACTTAGTTCCTTTGAATGTACCCACAACAGGTAAGCAACAGCTAGCTGCTTCTAATAACGTGAGGTTTGGATGTCCTGCTTCTAGATTAGATGGATGTAAGAATATAGTGTGCTCCTGAAACAATCTTTTAACAGTGAGATCATCAGGATTATTAGCAATGAGTGTAAGCTTTGGGTACTCCAGTAAATCTTTGTGAGCATCAAAGAACAACAGAATATTATCTGTTCCCACTACAGTGATAGGTAGGTCTAGTTCTTTAGCTGCTTCTATACCATATCTAAATCCTTTCCTATCATATGTAGAGTCACCAGCCACACCGTTGTTAGCCAACATCATTAGTCTATGTTCTGCAGGAGGATCTAGTGCTGGTTCAAAGAAGTCTGTATCAGCCCCGTGTGGTAGATAGAAGAGTTTATCTGTCTCATCAAAGTAATCTACTAAATGCTCAGCATGTGCAAAGGATATAACAGACCCTTTGATTGCTTCTAGGTTTTGATTATACACCCAACTTCCTTTACCATACCATTCTACATGGTGATCGTGTAGAGAGAATACGTAAGGAATATTATTATCTCTACAATGTAAAGCTAGATTAGCAACATGTACATGATGTAGCTTATCTCCACCCACCTGATCAATCCCAATTATTTCTACGGTGTGACCAAGGATTTCTAAGTTCTTCTTATACTCCCAGATGATTCTTTCTATTGCTCCCCAACCATTGGGTGGGATGGATATTAATCCTGTTGCTACTTGTCTAATTTCCATTTGGTTCTAAATTTAAGTTCGTCTTCTTCCATTTTCCTATCTCTTTGCTCGTTATCATCATCCACTCTCATGGTTCCACGGTGCACAGCTATTGAATGTCTAACCAGCGCATGCTTAATTCCTTTTGATTTTATTGTCTCAGCATAATCATTATCCTGATAGTATAAATCAAACTGATCATCAAAAGGAACTATCTTATCTAAAGCAGTCTTCTTGATAAGTATAGACCAACCCATAAGTCCTTCAGTCACCTTGTAGTTCTCAAAGTATAATTCATCTGTGTTTAGGAAGTGCCAATCAAAATATATCATATAGAGCATTGGATCCTTGGGAGAGAATGATTCTATGTCTGGTCTGATGTCATGCACTCTCATCATCTCTGTAAACCAGCCTCTCTCATAACCTACATCATCATTGGATATTAACACCCAATCACATGTAACGTGTTGTAGAGCTATGTTAATGAACCTGTTATAATTAAACGGTTGATTAGGATGTATGTATGTCTCAACAACATCCTTATATATATGCTTAGAGAACTCACCTGAATCTACTAGATGTACTTTGAACTGGTAGTCCTTTTCACTATCATGTAGATGTCTGATGGTTCTCTCGCATACACCAGTGTTTTTATAAACACTGTTAGTTAATATAATAACATCTACATTCATCTCTTAATTCCCCAGAAGTATAAGTCAAAGCTTCCACCATTTTCGTAGAATCTGTAAATAGAAAAGTATCTATCTAGATCTATTTTACTTCTTACATCTTCTTCTGTAAGGTTCATGTAATAATCAGCCCACTCCTCCTCACTACCTCCTAACAATGGTGCATCTTGTGGGTTTGATCTTCTTGTACCATGTTCAGGTCTTCCTGTTGTAGCACATGTAAACAAGAGCATACCTCCAGGTCTTACAAGATTTTCAGATGCGTTGATAATTGTTTTATCCCAATACATATCATGCTCAAAACACTCTGTAGATATCACCACATCATACTTTTCTCCATCTACTGGCAGATACTCATGTCCTTTAGATATAATATTTACATTTCTACCCATACCCACATCTACACCCATATAAGTGTAAGTATCAAATAGATAATGATTATTACCATTAATGTCTAAAGATCCAATATCACAAACTCTTACGTTTGTAAAATACTCTGGAAAAACGTCTTTCACCTTATTACAAAAAATTTGCTGAGCTTCGTGTGCCATATTATTTAGATTTAAAGTTTCCTTTTGTTTTAAAATCATTGTTCTCTACAAGGTCAAAGGACTTACTAAAATATAAGTAAGTCTTGTCCTCGTTATAAACATTCACAGTGATGTTTCTACCATCTATTAAATAACTATTGAGCCAGTACATACCTTTGGATAGTTGTGTATGTGATTGATGTACACCATCCACTAAAATATCAATCTGTCTAGGTTCATTTATTATAAGAGAGTTCATTATAAACAACACAGGCTGGTCTGGGTGATATTCATTGTGAACCATTTCACAATTAAACAACCCATACCTAAGCAAATTTACATCACTTTTTTCAAATATTGCTGAACTGTGGTCATTTATTATTATAAATTTATCTTCATCATGAGAAAACTTCTCAAAGAAAGATAGTTCAAATGTATGTCCCATAGGTGAACTTAACCACTCATGAACGTTTAGAGGGGGTATAAAGGTATCTAGGAAATAGTTCACATCCCCTGCAAACAATAATGTTTCATATACATAGGAACCACAATCTCTATACTCCTCAGGTTTAAAGAATACCATCTTCTTATTCTGTACAGTCATGTCTTCTAGATAACCATTAAGCTTCTCTAGATCCTCTGGATGCATCACTACATCAGACTCTGTAAATATAAACTGGTCATACTTCAGAGCTTTAGCAAGATGTAGAGATGTGTTCATGTTTCTAGATATGGCTAACGCATGTCCAGCATTATATACCCTCACTATAAAATTACCTGTATCAAGCCAATAGTAAGGTGTAATGTCTGGAGGAAGCATCAAGTTGTGAGAATCATATATCACATATGTCACCTTCTTTGCTAGCTCCTCAGGAACAGGTAGGTGGCTGACAATCATTGTGTCCCACCCATATGTTTTAAATGAAGCTACAGACTTCTCTAGGATGTCTAGCTCTTTCTGTCCAGACGGATAGGTATCAAATATTACTAGTCTTTTCATTTCTTTATGAAGGTTTTGTTTGTTTGATCTATTAGAGAAAATCCATCAGCCTGGGTGGTTAGTCTGTTGTGTACAATACCCAACTCCCATGGACTATTCTGAAACACTCTATTAAAGAAATAGTCTGCAGCATCCCACTTCTGTGTCCTGAACTGTTCTTTTAGATAGGAAGCTGCTCCTATTGGGAACATGATACACTGGATGCCTATGATCTTATCTGTAATGTACATGGTTTCATTTACATCTCTTACAACAGGCGACTGTACCCAGCCCTGTTCAAGAAGAGCTTTATCTCCAAAGGACATATATCCTATACAGTGGTCAAGGATTGTTTGACAACTTGTCTCTGTCACGGTGATAAACTCCTGCAGATCTGATTCTATTAAACAATCTCCTTCACAAACCATAAG
>Ga0105096_10001175_pt1 | contig 10492 bp, 10 predicted proteins | sample PPLLak3cmMay2015_FD_87036 | JGI IMG/M metagenome (GOLD analysis project Ga0105096, IMG submission 87036) | Freshwater sediment microbial communities from Prairie Pothole Lake near Jamestown, North Dakota, USA - PPLs Lake P7 Core (1) Depth... | ecosystem: Environmental > Aquatic > Freshwater >...
CGAGTGGATGTCTCAGTTCAGCGGCTGGCTTTCCTACGGCAGCTTCTTCCTGGTCTTCGCCAGCAGCTTCGCGATCATCGTGCTCGGCTTGAACCTGCAATGGGGCTACACCGGGCTGTTCAACGTGGGCGTCGCCGGCTTCGTGGCCGTGGGCGCCTACACATCGGCCATCCTGACCACGCCCGAGACGGCGGACCGGATCGGCGGCTTCGGCTGGCCAGTGGCGGCAGGCTGGCTGGCCGCCATGGCCGCAGCCGGGTTGGCCGGCCTGCTGGTCGGCGCGGTGGCGCTGCGCCTGCGCGACGACTACCTGGCCATCACCACCTTCGGCGTGGCCGTGACCATCCAGCTGGTGGCAACGAATGCGCAGCGCCTGACCGGCGGACCCTTCGGCGTGCAGTTCATCCCCAAGCCGCTGCAGGGCTGGCTGGGCACCGGAACGCCCTGGACGCTGGGCTACCTGGTGCTGACGCTGGCGCTGCTGGCGCTGGTCTACGTGGCGTTGGAACGACTGGTGCGCAGCCCCTGGGGCCGGGTGCTGCGCGCCATCCGCGAGGACGAAGCCGCGGCCGCGTCGCTGGGCAAGCGCGCCTTCTTCTTCCGGCTGCAGAGCTTCGTCATCGGCAGCGCGCTGATGGGCCTGGGCGGTGCGGTCTATGCGCACTTCGTCGGCTACATCGCGCCGGAGGACTTCCTGCCGATCCTGACCTTCCAGCTGTGGGCCATGCTGATCGTCGGCGGCTCGGGCAACAACCGCGGCGCGCTGCTCGGCGCCTTCGTCGTCTGGGGCTTCTGGACTGCGGCCGGGGGCCTGTTGCGCGGATTCGTGCCGCAGGCCGAACAGGCGCGCGCCGCCGCGCTGCAGGTGGTGTTGATCGGCGTGCTCATCGCGGTGATGCTGGTCATGCGGCCGCGCGGCCTGCTGGGTGAAGAGGTCAGCGTGTCGCGCATGCGCTGAGATCGCATCCACGCGTGGATCTGCCCGCCGCAGCCTCGTCCGCGCTTTGGTCACACCGGAGGCCGAGCGTGTTCTTGCTGGCCATGCCGAGCCCTCTGTCGATGGGCAGCGGGCGCCGAACCACGGCCGATCGGCCCTCAGCGCAGATGCCCCAGCGGCAGTGCCGCGCCGGCCTTCACCTCGCCCAGCGAGAAGCTGGTGTGCAGGTCCTTCACGTTGGGCAGCTTGAACAGCTTGTCCATCGACCAGCGTGAATAGGCGTCGAGGTCGGTGCACATCACCTGCAGCTCGAAGGTGCCGGCGCCGCTGATGTAGTGGCAGGCCACCACCTCGGGCAGCGCACGGATGGCGTCTTCCAGCGCGCGCGTGGCCTCTGCGTTGTTGCGCTCGGCATCCACGCGCACGAAGGCCAGCACGCCCAGGCCGATCTTGCGGCGGTCGATCTCGGCGCGGTAGCCGGTGATGTAGCCCTGCTGCTCCAGCCACTTGACGCGCCGCCAGGTGGGCGCGGCCGAAAGGCCGATGCGCGCCGCCAGCTCGGCATTGCTCAGCCGCGCGTCGCGTTGCAGCTCGCCCAGGATGGCGATGTCGTAGCGGTCCAGCACGGCGCCATGGGCTTCGGCCGAGGGCTCGCCGCCCGCCTCCCGGGTTTTCCTCGGTTTCGACCCGACGCGCGCATTTATGTCTTTCGTCTTCATGTTGGCGCAATGATCTTGCCATGAGCATCGTCATTCAAGCAAACAAAGAAAAGACTTCGCGCAACCGAACTTCTACACTGGCGCCTGCATTTCGCACCTGCTGCTGCAGCCGTCCGGCCTGCGGTGCAAGATGGCGACTGCACGCGCCGCCCCGAGCCTGCACAGGAGTCTGCGTCTCATGAATGCACCGCTGCCCGAGTCCATCCGCAAGGCCCTCGAGACCGTCACGCTCGACGACAAGTACAGCCTGGCCAGCGGCCGCGCGTTCATGAGCGGGGTGCAGGCCCTCGTGCGACTGCCGATGCTGCAGCGCCAGCGCGATGCGCGCGTGGGCCTGAACACAGGCGGCTTCATCAGCGGCTACCGCGGCAGCCCGCTCGGCGGCTACGACCAGGCGCTGCTGGCGGCGAAGAAGCACCTGGCCGAGCAGCACATCGTGTTCCAGCCCGGCGTCAACGAGGAACTCGGCGCCACCGCGGTGTGGGGCACGCAGATGCTCGACCTGTACCCGCAGAGCAGGAAGTACGACGGCGTGTTCGGCATCTGGTACGGCAAGGGCCCGGGCGTGGACCGCTGCAGCGACGTGTTCAAGCACGCCAACATGGCCGGCACGGCCAAGCACGGCGGCGTGATCGCCATCGCCGGCGACGACCACGTGGCCAAGAGCAGCACCGCCGCGCACCAGAGCGACCACATCTTCAAGGCCTGCGGCCTGCCGGTCTTCTTCCCCAGCGGCGTGCAGGACATCCTGGACATGGGCCTGCACGCCTTCGCGATGAGCCGCTATGCCGGCGTGTGGAGCGGCATGAAGACCATCCAGGAGGTGGTGGAGTCCTCGGCCTCGGTGAGCGTGGACCCCGACCGGGTGAAGATCATCCTGCCCGAGGACTTCCAGATGCCGCCGGGCGGCGTGCACATGCGCTGGCCCGACAACGCGCTGGACCAGGAAGCGCGGCTCTTCGATTACAAGTGGTACGCGGCGCTGGCCTACGTGCGCGCCAACAAGCTCAACCACAACGTCATCGAAGGCCCGAACGATCGCTTCGGCATCATCGCCAGCGGCAAGGCCTACAACGACACCCGCCAGGCGCTGGCCGACCTGGGCCTGGACGACGACACCTGCCGCCGGCTGGGCATACGGTTGCACAAGGTCAACGTGGTCTGGCCGCTGGAAGCCACCATCACCCGCGACTTCGCACAGGGCCTGCAGGAAATCCTGGTGGTCGAGGAGAAGCGCCAGGTCATCGAATACCAGCTGAAGGAAGAGCTCTACAACTGGCGGCCCGACGTGCGGCCCAACGTGCTGGGCAAGTTCGACGAGCCCGAGGGCGATTTTTCCGGCGGCGAATGGGCCATGCCCAACCCCAGCGACAACTGGCTGCTGCGTGCCAAGGCCGACCTGACGCCGGCGATCATCGCCAAGGCCATCGCGAAAAGGCTGAAGAAGCTGGGCGTCGGCGCCGACATCGAGGCGCGCATGGCCGGCCGGCTGGCGGTGATCGCCGCACGCGAGCGCGAACTGGCCGAGATGAAGAGCGAATCCGGCGACCGCATCCCCTGGTTCTGCAGCGGCTGCCCGCACAACACCAGCACGCGCGTGCCCGAAGGCAGCCGCGCCACCGCCGGCATCGGCTGCCATTACATGGCGGTGTGGATGGACCGCAGCACCACCACCTTCACGCAGATGGGCGGCGAGGGCGTGCCCTGGGTCGGCCAGGCGCCGTTCACACAGGACAAGCACATCTTCGCCAACCTGGGCGACGGCACCTACTTCCACAGCGGCTCGCTGGCCATCCGCATGGCCATCGCCGCGGGCGTGAACATCACCTACAAGCTGCTCTACAACGACGCGGTGGCGATGACCGGCGGCCAGCAGGTGGGCGAGCGCCCCGAAGGCCATAGCGTCATGCAGATCCAGAAGAGCATGGTCGCCGAGGGCGTGAAGAAGGTGGTCATCGTCACCGACCAGCCCGAGAAGTACCAGGGCGCACCGCTGGAGACCGGCATCACCGTGCACCACCGCGACGAGCTCGACCGCATCCAGCGCGAGCTGCGCGAGATCGAAGGCGTCACGGCGATCATCTACGACCAGACCTGCGCCACCGAGAAGCGCCGCCGTCGCAAGCGCGGCAAGCTGGCCACGCCGGCCAAGCGCGTGGTCATCAACGAGCTGGTCTGCGAAGGCTGCGGCGACTGCAGCGTGCAGAGCAACTGCCTGAGCGTCGAGCCGGTGGAGACCGAGTTTGGCCGCAAGCGGCGCATCAACCAGAGCACCTGCAACCTGGACTACAGCTGCACCAAGGGCTTCTGCCCCAGCTTCGTCACGGTCGAGGGCGGGCAGCTGAAGAAGCCGAAGAAGGAACAGCGCGGCGATCTTTCAGCCATGCCGCCGATCCCCGAGCCGGTGTTGCCGAATGCGGACAAGGCCTGGGGCATCGTGGTCGGCGGCGTCGGCGGCACCGGCGTCATCACCATCGGCCAGCTGCTCGGCATGGCGGCGCACATGGAAGGCAAGGGCGTGGTCACGCAGGACGCCGGCGGCCTGGCGCAGAAGGGCGGCGCCACCTGGAGCCACGTGCAGATCGCCAATCGCGCCGAGAACATCCACACCACCAAGGTCGACACCGCGCAGGCCGACCTGGTGATCGCCTGCGACTCGATCGTCGGCGCCAGCAAGTACACGCTGGCGGTGATGCAGAAGGGCCGCACCTACGTCGCGCTGAACACGCACGGCACGCCGACGGCGGCCTTCGTGAAGAACGCGAACTGGCAGTTCCCGGGCGGCCACTGCGAGAGCGCCGTGCGCGACAGCGTCGGCGACGGCCTGGTCGGCGCCTTCGACGCCGAAACCGTGGCGGTGCAGCTTCTGGGCGACAGCATCTACACCAACCCGCTGATGCTGGGCTACGCCTGGCAGCAGGGGCGCATCCCGCTGAGCCATGCGTCGCTGATGCGCGCCATCGAGCTGAACGCGGTGCAGGTGGACAACAACCGGTCAGCCTTCGAATGGGGCCGGCGCTGCGCGCACGACCTGGCCGCGGTGCTGTCGTTGTTCAAGGCGGCGCAGGTGATCGAGTTCGTGAAGAAGCCGTCGCTGGACGAGATGGTGGCCAGGCGCGTGGAGTTCCTCACCGGCTACCAGGACGCAGCGTACGCGGCGCAGTACAAGGCCTTCGTCGACAAGGTGCGCGCGGCCGAAAGCGGCCTGGGCCAGAGCAAGGCCCTGAGCGAGGCGGTGGCGCGCTACCTGTTCAAGCTGATGGCCTACAAGGACGAGTACGAGGTGGCACGGCTGCACACCGACCCGGCCTTCGTCGCCAAGATCGAATCGATGTTCGAAGGCGACTACAAACTGGTGCACCATCTGGCGCCGCCGCTGACCGCGAAGAAGAACGACAAGGGCGAGTTCGTGAAGAGCCCCTACGGTCCGTGGATGCGACGCGCCTTCGGCCTGCTGGCCCGGCTGAAGGGCCTGCGCGGCGGCGCGCTCGATGTCTTCGCCCGCACCGAGGAGCGCAAGACCGAGCGCGCGCTGATCCGGCAGTACCGCGACTGCATCGACGAGCTGCTGGCCACGCTGGATGCCGCCAGGCTGCCGCTGGCCGCCGAGATCGCGCGCATCCCCGAGGAGATCCGCGGCTATGGCCACGTGAAGGAGCGGCACCTGGCCGCGGCGCGGGCGAAGTGGGACACTCTGATGGCGCAATGGCGCAGCGGCGGCCTGCGGCAGGTGGCTTGAGCGCAGCGGCCGGCGCGGACTGGCCGGCTCTTCGAGCCGCCGGCGCCTGGGACGCCGGCGCGCGGGTGCCCTTGTACGTCAACGCAGTGGCGGTCGGCTCGGTGGCGCGCGCGCACCTGCCGGCGCTGCAGGCCTGGCCGCAGTGGCTGCAGGCCGATTCGGCGCGGGTGCGCTTGCGCGTCGAGCCGGACGCGCTCGGCACGGTGTTCGCGCAGATCAATGCGGCGCTGCGCCGCCAGGGGCTGATCCGCGCCTGGCGCGACGAGGCCTTCGCCCTGCTCGACCCGCGGCGCGGCACGCGGCTGGCCGCGATGGAGCGTGCGGCGATGCGCTTCTGGGGCACGCTGACGCTGGGCGCCCATGCCAACGGCTATGTCGCCAATGCGCGGGGTCGCCCCACGCACCTGTGGATCGCGAAGCGCTCGCTGACCAAGGCCACCGACCCGGGCAAGTTCGACAACCTGATCGGCGGCGGGGTGCCCGATGGGCAGAGCCCCGTGGAGGCACTGGTGCGCGAGGGCTGGGAGGAAGCCGGGCTGCCGCCTGCGCGCATGCAGGATGCGCGAGCCGCCGGCGTGCTGTGCCTGCAGCGCGACATCCCCGAGGGCCTGCAGCACGAATGGCTGCACGCCTGGGACCTGCCGCTGCCCGACGGGCTGCACCCGGCCAACCAGGATGGCGAGGTCGCCGGCTTCCGCTGCCTGCCCTGCGACGAGGCGCTGGCGCTGGCCGCCGGCGAGGCCATGACGGTGGATGCGGCGCTGGTGACGCTGGACTTTGCGCTGCGGCACGCCCTCCTTCCGGCCGCGCAGGCCCACAGGCTTGCGCCGGGGCTTGCCGCGCGACGCGTTCAGAATGGGGTTCAAGCTTTGTGAAGCCCCGCGACAAGCCGGCTGAACGCGGCGGTCGCGTCCCGCGGTCAGACTTCCTTCGCCGAGCGCCCCGATGACGACGAAACCCTACCCCGCCGCCCGCTACGACAACGTGGCCATCAGCTTTCACTGGCTGCTGGCGCTGATGATCGTCGGCACCTTCGGCATGGGCCTGTACATGACCGGCCTGCCGTTCTCGATGCAGCGCGTCAAGCTCTTCAACTGGCACAAGTGGGCCGGCATGACGATCCTGACGCTCTCGGCACTGCGCCTGCTGTGGCGGCTGCGCCACCCGCCGCCGCCGGAGCCGGCCGGCCCGCGCTGGCAGCAGCTGGCGGCCAGGACCACGCACCGCGCGATGTACCTGCTGTTCTTCGCCATCCCGCTGGTCGGCTGGGCCTACAGCTCGGCCGTCGGCATGCAGGTCGTGGTCTTCGGCGTGCTGCCGCTGCCCAACCTGCTGGCCACCGACAAGGCCCTGGCCGAAAGCATCAAGCCGCTGCACGGCTGGCTGGCCTACGCGCTCGGCACCCTGGTGCTGCTGCACGTGTCGGCGGGCCTGAAACACCACTTCATCGACCGCGACGGCCTGCTGCATCGCATGCGTCCCGGGCGAAGCTGACCTCCTCTCACACGCAACCCGAGGGTTACCATGCACAAGCTGCTCGCCGCCTCTGCCCTGAGCCTGGCCGCCGTCCTTCCGGCCCAGGCCAATACCTACACCATCGATCCGACGCACACCTTCGTCACCTACGAGATCTCGCACTTCGGCACCTCCACCAACCGCGGCCGCTTCGACCGCAAGGAAGGCACGGTGCAGTTCGACCGCGCGGCGCGGACGGGCAAGGTGGAGATCTCGTTCGACCTGACCGCCATCAACACCGGCGTCGCGCCGCTGGACAAGCACCTGCAGAGTGCCGACTTCTTCGACACTGCGAAGCACCCGAGCGCCAGGTTCGTCGGCGACCGCTTCGTCTTCAACGGCGACAAGGTGGCCGAGGTCGGCGGCACGCTGACGATGCTGGGCAAGTCCGCGCCGGTGACGCTGAAGGCCACGCAGTTCAACTGCTACATGAACCCCTTCTTCAAGCGCGAGGTCTGCGGCGGCGACTTCGAGACCACCGTCAAGCGCAGCCAGTGGGGCATGACCTGGGGCCTGAACATGGGCGTGCAGGACGAGGTGCGCCTGCTGATCCAGGTCGAGGCCATCAAGCAATAGATGCGGCCGTCGCCGGCATGAAGCGGCTGGGCGCCTGGGCGGCGCTGGCATTCGCGCTGCCGTGCGGCGCCGTCGCCGAGCCGGTGGTCTACCGGCTCGATCCCGAGCACAGCTTCGTGCACTTCGAGGTGCTGCACTTCGGCACCTCCACGTTGCGCGGCCGCTTCGGCGTGCAGGAAGGGCTGGTGGAACTGGACCGTGCCGCCGGCCGTGGCTACGCCTTGGTGCGCATCGACACCGCGCGCGTCGACACCGGGCTGCCGGCCTTCGACGCGCGGCTGCGGCAGCCCGACCTGCTGGCCTCCGACACGCATCCGCAGGCCACTTTCGTCGCCTCGAGCTTCAGCTTCGACGGCGACAAGGTGCGTGCCGTGCGCGGCGAATTCACGCTGCGCGGCGTCAGCCAGGGCGTGGAGCTGCGTGCGCTGCGCTTCGGTTGCCACCCGCATCCGCAACTGCAGCGCGAAGTCTGCGGCGGCGATTTCGAGGGCGAGCTGCGGCGCGCCGATTTCGGCGCCAGCTTCGGCATGCCCTTCGTGGCCAACCGGGTAAGGCTGGTGCTGCAGGCGGAAGGAATCCGGCAATAGCCGGGGCGCCGCGCGCCCCGACGGGCGCGGCCGCAGCCCGCTTCGCCTACAGTGCGGACATGGATGCGCCGCTGCCGCTGGGCCCCGGACTGCACGTGCTCGAGCGCGGCTGGCTGTCGTCGAACAACGTGCTGCTCGACGACGGCGACGGCGCCACGCTGGTCGACAGCGGCCACAGCACGCACGCCGCGCAGACCGTGGCGCTGCTGCGCGGCCTGCTCGGCGGGCGGCCACTGCGGCGACTGCTGAACACGCACCTGCACTCGGATCACTGCGGCGGCAACGCGTCGCTGATGCGCGAATGGGCGCCCCGGGTGTTCGTGCCCAGCGGCAGCTGGCAGGCCGTGCAGGACTGGGACGAGTGGGCGCTGAGCTACCTGCCGCTCGGGCAGCACTGCGAGCGCTATGTCGCGCACGGCCGCCTGCAGGCGGGCGAGCGGCTACAGACGGGCCTGCGCACCTGGGAGGTGCTCGCCGCTCCCGGGCACGATCCGCTGTCGGTGATGCTCTTCGATGCGCAGCACGGTGTGCTGATCTCGGCCGACGCGCTGTGGGAGAACGGCTTCGGCGTGGTCTTCCCCGAACTCGACGGCGCCTCGGCCTTCGACGACGTGGCGCATGTTCTCGAGCTGATCCGCGCGCTGCCGGTGCGCTGCGTGATCCCCGGCCACGGCGCGCCCTTCGGCGACGTGGCCGGCGCGCTGCGGCGCGCCTGGGCACGGCTCGACGGCTTCCGCGCCGACCCGGCGCGCCACCTCCGCCACGGCGCACGGGTGCTGCTCAAGTACCACCTGATGGAAGAGGGCCGGCTGCCGGTGCCGGCGGTGCAGGCCTGGATGCAGGCCACGCCATTGATGCAGTCCATCTGGCAGGGCCTGGGCCGACCTGACGGGAGCATCGAGGCCTGGGCCGCACGCCTGCTGCAGGACATGCTGTCGGGCGACGTGCTGGTGTTGCGCGACGGCATCGTGCACGACCGCTGAGTGGCGTGCGCCGGCGCGCCGCGCCGGCAATCCTTCACGCAGGCGGCCGGGCTGGCGCATTGGTGCCATGCACGGGGCCGCACGCCGGCCGAACATCCGTGGCATGCAGCCCCGGACCGGGGCTGCGCCGACATCCGATGAGGCCCACGCCATGAACGCCTTCGCCCGCCACACGCAGACGCCCGACGATGCCCGTGCCTGGTCGCCTTCGCTCGTCGATGCAGTGCGCACCGGCCTGCCGCGCCAGGACCCGGTGGCCCTGCTGCTGGCCGAGCAGAAGCGCGACGGTGCGATGCTGCGGCTGCTGCTGAGCGCCGCCGCGGCGACCCTGCTGCTGGCGCTGGGCGGTACCCTGCTCTCCTAGGCCGCCCGCGCCGGGCGCAGCCACGAGGCGATGCACCACTGCGCCGCCCAGTAGGTGGCCAGGATCCACAGCGACGACATCGGCAGCGGGGCGGCGAAGCGGTTGGTGGCCAGCAGCGCATCGGAGCAGAGGAACAACGCCCCGCCGAGCGCCAGCACGATGCCGGCCTGCTGCCGCGGCGTGCCGCGCGCCTGCGCACCGACCACCGCCGCCTGCGCCGCCATCGACGCCAGGCACAGCACGTAGGCCAGCACCGGGACGCGCAGCGCCGGCGGCACGCCCGGCCACAGCTGCCACAGCACCACCGCCGCCACCACGCCGTAGAACACGAAGGGCAGCGGCCGGGCCGCCAGCCGCGGGCCTTCGCGCGTGAAGGCCCACAGGTAGGCCAGGTGGGCGAGCAGGAAGCTCACCAGCCCGGGCAGGAAGCCCTGCTGCGGCCACATCAGCGCCACGTCGCCGGCCAGCGACAGCCACAGACCGGCCAGCACCCAGCGCCGCACCTGCGGCGTGCCGCGGCCGCGTGGCCAGGCATGGGCGATGATGAGCAGCGTGGTCAGCGGCTTGAAGACGAAGTTCAGCCACGGCATGGCCAGCGCCCAGGGTGCCGACAGCACCGCCAGGCTGCCGCATACCAGGGTGGCGAGCGCCAGCGGCAGCGTGGGCAGCGGTGTCATTCTGCCGATCATCGCAGACGGCGGCGTCCGCCGGCGCTGGGCTGCGGCTGGGCTACGATGAAGCGGCAAGCGCGGCATGCGGCATGCAGCCGGCGCCGCCCACCCCGCCTTCCAGCAAACCGGCCATGGCACGTATCGAAACACGCCTGCAAGACCGCGGCCTCGCGCTGCCGCCGGCCCTGACGCCGCTGGCGGATGCGCGCGGCCGCAGCGCCGCGGGCAAGGCCGGACTGCCCTTCGACATCCCGGCGGCTATCGTGGCCGAGGCCGGGCGGGTGGCCTGATGCGCATCGCCGTCGTCAGCGACATCCACGGCAACCTGCCGGCGCTGCAGGCCGTGGTCGCCGATGTCCGGCGGCGCGGCGCGGACCGCGTGATCAACCTCGGCGACAGCG
>Ga0105096_10001176_pt1 | contig 10476 bp, 7 predicted proteins | sample PPLLak3cmMay2015_FD_87036 | JGI IMG/M metagenome (GOLD analysis project Ga0105096, IMG submission 87036) | Freshwater sediment microbial communities from Prairie Pothole Lake near Jamestown, North Dakota, USA - PPLs Lake P7 Core (1) Depth... | ecosystem: Environmental > Aquatic > Freshwater >...
GAAAGTCCGCAAGGACAAGTACGACCTCGACGAGACCCAGATCACGCCCTACATGCAGCTCGAGAACCTGCGCGAGGGCATGTTCTACATGGCGAAGGAACTATTCGGCTTCCACTTCAAGCCGGTGGATCCGGCCAAGGTGTCCGTGTACCACCCCGACGTACGCGTCTGGGAGGTCAACGACCCGGCGGGCAAGCTGGTGGGCCTGTGGTACTTCGACCCCTACGCGCGCAAGGGCAAGCGCTCGGGCGCCTGGATGAACGCCTACCGTCCGCAGGAGCGCTTCGACGGCGAGGTGAAGACCATCGTCTCGAACAACTCGAATTTCGTGAAGGGCAAGCCCGGCGAGCCGGTGCTCATCAGCTGGAAGGACGCCGAGACGCTGTTCCACGAGTTCGGCCACGCGCTGCACGGCCTGAGCTCGAACGTGAACTACCCCTCGGTCGCCGGCACGCGCGTCGCGCGCGACTACGTCGAGTTCCCGTCGCAGGTACTCGAGCACTGGCTCGCGACACCCGAGATCCTCGATCGCTACGCACTGCACTACCAGACCGGCAAGCCGATCCCGAAGGAGCTAGTCGAGAAGATCAAGCGGGCGGACACGTTCAACCAGGGCTTCGACACCATCGAGTACCTGTCGAGCGCGCTGATCGACATGAAGCTGCACCTCGCGGGCGCACAGCCGATCGACGCCGACAAGTTCGAACGGGAGACGCTCACCGCGCTCGGCATGCCCACGGAGATCGTGATGCGCCACCGGACGCCGCAGTTCATGCACGTGTTCTCGGGCGACGGCTACTCGGCGGGCTACTACAGCTACCTGTGGTCGGACACGCTGACGGCCGACGCCTGGGAGGCCTTCACCGAGGCCGGCGGCCCCTGGGACAAGGCCGTGGCGAAACGCCTGCGCGACCACGTGTTCTCGGTCGGCAACACCATCGACCCGGCCGACGGCTATCGCGCGTTCCGCGGCCGGGACGCCGGCATCGACGCCCTGATGCGCAAGCGCGGCTTCCCGGCGCCTGCGGCGGCCACGCCCGCCTCGGGCAAGTCGAAGTAGGAAGAAAGATGAGGATCCCTCACCCTGCCTGACGGCCACCCTCTCCCGCTGGCGCGGGAGAGGGTCTGGGCGGGGGCTCTATTCCGAAATTCCCGCCTGGTCCAGCAGGAACGCGTACTCCTCCGCGTACTCGCGGTAGCGCTGGAAGCGCCCCGACTTGCCGCCGTGTCCCGCCTCCATGTTCACGCGCAGCAGGACGGGCCGGTCGTCGGTCTTGAGCCGCCGCAGGCGCGCCACCCATTTCGCCGGCTCGAAGTACTGCACCTGGCTGTCCCAGAGGCCGGTCGTGACCAGCATCGCCGGGTAGGCCTGCCGCGCGACGTTGTCGTAGGGGGAGTACGAGAGCATGTACTCGTAGAAGCCCTTCTCGTTCGGGTTGCCCCACTCGTCGTATTCGTTGGTCGTCAACGGAAGGCTCTCGTCGAGCATGGTCGTGACCACGTCCACGAACGGCACGTGCGCGACGATCGCCTTGTAGTCCGCGGGCGCGAGATTGACGATGCCGCCCATCAGCAGCCCGCCGGCACTGCCGCCGCGCGCGAACACGCGCGTCGGATCGGCATAGCCCTCCCGCACGAGGAAGCGCGTCACGTCGATGAAGTCGTTGAAGCTGTTGTGCTTCTGCAGCAGCCGGCCGGCGTCGTACCAGCGACGGCCGCGCTCCTGCCCGCCGCGCACCTGCGCGATCGCATACAGGAAGCCGCGGTCGAGCAGCGACAGCTGGGGCGTTCCGAACAGCGGGTCGCTGGACAGGCCGTAGGAACCGTAGCCGTACTGCAACAGCGGCGCGCTGCCGTCCCGGCGGAAGCCCTTGCGGTACACGACGGCAACCGGGATTTCCGCGCCGTCGCGTACCGGCGCCCACAGGTATTCCGTGTCGTAGCGCGAAGCGTCGAAGCCGCCGAGCACGGGCTCCTGCTTGACCAGCCTGCGCTCCCCCGTCCGCACGTCGTAGTCGTAGGTCGTCGTGGGGGTGGTGAGCGAGGTGTAGGTGTAGCGGACGAACGGGACGCCGATTTCCTCGTTGTCGCCCAGCGCAGCGCGGTAGGCGGCCTCGTCGGAAGCGATGTGGAATTCGCGGCCGCCGTTCCAGGGCCGGATGCGCAGCCTGCGCAGGCCGCCCGAGCGCTCCTCGATCGCGAGAAAGTCGCGGAACACGCTGAAGTCGTGCACGAAGGCCTCGTCGCCGTGGGCCACGAGCTCGCGCCACGTCGAGCGATCGAGCGAGACTCCCACCGGCGACTCCATCAGCCGGAAGTTGGGCGCCTGCCAGTTGGTGCGGATGATCCAGCGGCCGTCGAAGTGATCGGCGTGGTACTCGTGGTCACGCTCGCGCGGGCTGATGACGCGGAACTCGAGCGCCGGGTCGGCGGCGTCCGCGTAGCGCTGCTCGCTCGACAGCGTGCTCTGCGAGTGGATGTAGAGGTAGCGTCCGTCCTTGGTCGTGCCGACGTCCACGTAGAAGCTCTCGTCGGTCTCCTCGTAGACGAGCGGATCGGTCGCCGCATCGGTGCCGAGCACGTGCCTGCGCACCCGGTTCCCGAGCAGGGTCTGCGGATCCTTCTCGATGTAGAGCACGCTGCGGCTGTCCGCGGCCCAGGCCACCGCGGCTTCGACGTTGGGGATTGCGTCCGGAAGCGTCCCGCCGGTCTCGAGATCCTTGAAGCGCATCGTGTACTGGCGCCGGCCGACCGTGTCCTCGGCGTAGGCGAGCAGGCGGTTATCGGGACTCACCTCGAACTCGGCGACGTCGTAGTAGTCCTGGCCGCGCGCGAGCTCGTCGAGGTCGAGCAGCACCTGCTCGGGCGCCTCGAGCGAGCCCGCCCGGCGCGCATACAGCGGATACTCGTCGCCCGCCTCGTAACGCCGGTAGTACCAGTGGCCGCGATCGAGGTAGGGGACCGTGGCGTCGTCCTGCTTGATGCGCCCGACGATCTCGGCGAAGAGCTTCTCCTCGAGCGGGCGCAGCGGCGCGAGCATCGCGTCCTTGTAGGCGTTCTCCGCGGCGAGGTGCGCCAGCACCTCGGCATCCTCGCGCGCGTCGTCGCGCAGCCAGTAGTATTCGTCGACGCGCGTCCCGTGCGGCGACTGCACCTTCCGCGGCTTCATCGCCGCGACGGGCGGCGTGGGTTTCTCCATCATCAGGCGGCGCCGGCGCCGACGCGCACCGGGTGCGTCGGCCGGGCGCCGGGTGCCTGGTAGTAGGGCATCATCTTCGACGCGAGCGCACCGAGTCGCTGCTGCCGCTGCTGGTCGGTCGGATGGGTGCTGAGGAAGGCGGGGGGCGCCTTCCCGCCGCCGACCGCGCCCATCTTCTGCCAGAGCGTCGCGGCGGCCCGCGGGTCGTAGCCGGCCCGGGCGGCGAGTTCGATGCCGATGCGGTCGGCCTCGGTCTCGGCAGTGCGGCTGTTGGGCAGGTCGACCGCCAGCTTCGCGGCCACCGCGGCCGTGGCCATCGCCTGCCCCGGGCTGTCCGACAGCAGACCGGCCGCGATCACGCCGGCCTGGCTCGCCATCGCGACCGACATGCGCTCGGCGGAGTGATTGGCGAGCGCGTGCGCGATCTCGTGCGCCATGACCTGCGCAAGCTCGTCGTCGGTCGGGTCCACCTGCCTGAGCAGGCCGGTGTACAGCGCCATGCGTCCGCCGGCCATGCACCAGGCGTTGACGGCCTTCGGGTCGTCGATGATCGCGACACTCCAGTCCCACCGGGCACTGTCCGGACGCATCTTCACGGCCTGCGCGACCAGCCGCTCCGTGATCACCTCCACCCGCCGCAGCAGCTGGGGGTCGTTGACCAGCTTGCCGGCCTGGCGGTACTTGCCCATTTCCTGGACGTAGGCCTGCCGGGACGCGCTGATCGCCTGCTGTTCGGAGACCAGCATCAGCTGCTTGCGGCCGGTGGGGCTGGTGGCGCAGGCGACCAGCGTCGCCGAGAGTGTGAGCGCGGCAAGCAAGCGGTTCCTTTTCAAGTCTTCCTCTCCGCCCCTGGGGGCAGCACTGTCGGCCGGTTATCCTGCATCGGCGGTCTTGCTTGAGCAACCACTGGGCTGAAAGCACGATGAGTTACGGAAAGGCTCTCTCACTGCGGCTGGGCGGACTCCGGTTCAACCTGGTGCAGGCGGGCGAAGGACCGGTCGTGCTCCTGCTGCACGGCTTCCCCGACTCGCTGCAGCTCTGGCGGGGCGTGGCGCCGCGGCTCGTGACGGCCGGGTATCGCGTCGTCGCGTTGGACCAGCGCGGATTCGGCGAGTCCGACGCCCCGCCCGGCCGCCAAGACTACGGCATCGACCGGCTTGTCGCGGACGTGGCGGCGCTGCTGCATGCGCTCGGCGTTGCCGAGCCCGTGCACGTCGTCGGGCACGACTGGGGCGCGGTCGTGACGTGGTGCCTCGCGATGACCCGCCCGCAGCTCCTGCGCTCGGCCGTCGCGATCTCGGTCGGCCACCCACGCGAATACGCGCTCGCGGGCCTCGAGCAAAAGATCAAGGGCCTGTACACGCTCGGCTGGCAGTTCACTGGACTCGCCGAGCGCTGGCTGGTCGCGCGCGACTGGGCGCGGCTGCGACACTGGCTGCGGCAGCACCCCGACCCTGAGTCGTGCCTCCGGGACCTCGCACGCCCGGGGCGACTCACGGCCGGCCTCAACTGGTATCGCGCCAACTTCGGGCCAGTCCTCACGCGCTCCTGGCCGCCGTGCCGCGTGCCCATGCTCGGCCTCTGGAGCAGCGAGGATCACTGCCTCGCCGAGGATCAGATGGCACGGTCGTCGCGTCGCATGGCCGCACCCTGGGCCTACGAGCGCATCGACGGCGCGGGGCACTGGCTGCCACTCGAGCGACCGGATCGCGTCGCGGACCTCGCGCTCGACTGGTTCCGTCGAAATTAGGAAACGTCATCGTTGTGCGTTGCGGTGCGAAGCGGCCGCGGCACCGAGGTCAGTCGCCGAACGCGCGGTGCATGCGCCGCGCGGCGGCGAGTTCATCGCCGACGTACTCGGCGAGCGAGGACAGCAGGCCGCGATCGGGCTCGGCAGGCCGTCCATCGGCCAGGCGAAAGATCTGGCAGTAGTACCAGGCCTGGGCCGCGAAGACGTTGAGGATCCGTGCCGGCATGAGTGCACTTTTGGGCGAGCGCCAGCCGCGTCCGGCGAACCTGATGCGGTCCTCGATGCGCTCGATCCCGTCCGTCTCGCCCGCCAGCAACTGCCGCGGAAAGTCGGGCTTCCAGCACAGCGGCCGGCCGAGCCCGATCACGTCGCAGTCCCCGCTCGCGAGCGCCGCCTCCATCGCGGTGCGGCTGCGAAACCCGCCCGTCACCATCACGGGCATGCGCGCGACCTGGCGAATCGCCGTCGCGTAGTCGAGAAAATACGCCTCGCGCGCGCGCGTGCTCGGCCGCAGGGGCACGGCGTCCTCGGCGCGCCCTTCGGCGCCGAGCAGGCGCGGCTGCTCGTAGGTGCCGCCGGAGATCTCCAGCAGGTCGATCGACTCATCGTTGAGCCAGCGCACGACCTCGAGGCACTCGGCGTTCGTGAACCCGCCCTTGCGGAAATCGTCCGAGTTGAGCTTGAGGGACACCGGGAAGTCGCGCCCCACGGATGCGCGGACCGCGCGCACGACCTCGAGCAGGAAGCGCGCCCGGTTCGCCAGCGACCCACCCCAGTCGTCGGTGCGCTGGTTGGTCACGGGTGAGAGGAACGAGCTCAGCAGGTAGCCGTGCGCCCCGTGCACCTGCACACCGGTGAAGCCGGTCTCGCGGGCAATCTTCGCGGCCGCCGCGAAGCGCCGGATGAAATCCTGGATCTCCCCTTCGCTGATCGCCCGCGGCCGGGCGTAATTGCCGAAAAGCTCCAGCCTGACCGCGGACGGCGCCAGCGGGCGACGCGTGACGTACCACGGACTCTGGCGGCCACCGTGCGAGATCTGCATCCACAGGTGGTTGCCTTGCGCGGTTCCCGCGCTGGCCCAGCGGGCGAGTCGGTCGCGCGCTTCGCGGGTTACGGTGCGGGGCTCGGAAATATCGATCGCGACGTTGCCGGGCCGCTCGAGGTCGGTTCGATCGATCTGCACGTTGCCCGTGAGCAGCAGCCCCGCCCCGCCCTCGCTCCAGGTGCGATAGAGCCGTTCGTGCCGAGCGGTTGCGCGCAGCAGCGGGTCGGCGAGGCCCTCGGTCATCGCGGCCTTGCACAGGCGGTTCGGCAGCGTGGCGCCGCAGGGCAAGGTCATGGGCCGGGCCAGCGGATCCTTCATTTCACCACTCCGTGCGAACGGTAGTATCATTCGTGCCCGCTGAGTCGGGACGCGTCGAGCCCGGCGCACAGACCAATGATGACCGAGCGGGGGAGGATTCGAACATGTTGACCCGGGATAAGCTGACAGTCGTTCAGTGGCGCGCCGTGCGCAACACGCCTCACCACGTGGTCGTCGCGGTGTCCGCCACCGGCGGCAGCCCCTTCGACGAAATGCTCGAGCGCAGCGCCGGCCTGCAGGCGATCGTCGATGCCATGCACAGCACGCATCCGCTGGTGCGGGACATCGCCGACAGCGTTCACATCATGCGGGCGCAGGACGAAATCCGCTCCTGGTACTACACGCTCGAGGAAATCCATCGCACGCCGACGAACCTTCAGGAGAAGGCGCTCGAGTCCATGCGCCACGCGCTCGATGCGCTGGATTCCCACGGCAGCCCCGAAGACCTCCTGCATTACGCCGAGTTCGTCCTGTCGACGGCGAACCGCGTGGCCGGCGCGGCCCGCGAGGGCGACCTCTTCGGAGTCGGCGGCGAACTCATCAGCGGCGGCGAACGCGGCTTCATCGAGCGGATCGAGAGCGCGGTACAGTCGCGCCGACGCTGATCCCCGAAGTCCTGCCCGAATTGCTCGACGAGGCGCCTGCGCGGGTCACCCCGCCACAGGCGCTGAGTCTGTCCAGCTCCTGATCCGACCGCCCGCGGTCAGGCCTTGGAGGCTGCGGTCGTCGCCTTCGCTGACGTACCGGGCTTCACCAGGTAGGCCGCAATCGCCGGCGCGAGGAGAATCGCGCCGAACACGTTCACGAGGAACATGAAGGCCAGCAGGATGCCCATGTCCGCCTGGAACTTCAGTGCCGAGAAGTACCAGGTCCCGACCGAGATCGTCATGGTGACGGCGGTGAACAGCGACGCTGTGCCGCGCTGCTTGAGCGCCTCGACGTACGCGTCCTTGAGCGAGAGCCCGCCGTGCTGCATCTCGTGCTTGATGCGCTCGAACAGGTAGATGCCGTAGTCCACGCCCACGCCCACGCCCAGGGCCACGACCGGCAGCGTGTTCACCTTGAGGCCGATGTCCAGCATCGCCATGACGGCGTTGCAGAGCACGGTGACGAGCGCCAGCGGCAGGATGACGCAGAGCGTCAGCCGCAAGGAGCGGAACGTCAGCAGGCAGAGGAAGCCGACCGAGAGGAACAGCGCGAGGTTGACCCACTTGTCCGCCGCGTGCACCGCCTCGTTGGTCGCCGCCATGACGCCCACGTTGCCGCTCGCGAGCCGGAACGTGACCTTCTCGGTGTCGCCGCCGCCCGCCTTGAAGGCGTGGATCCGGTCGACGATGTGCGCGATGGTCTGGGCCTGGTGATCGACGGTGTAGACGTTGATCGGCATGGCGGTGCATCGCGAATTCATGAACTCGTTGCCGAGTCGCGTGGCGTAGCCCACGCCCTGCGCGATCTGCGCCCGGGACTCGGGCAGCATCCGCCAGCGGGAGAACGTCTCCGCGAACGACTGGGTCATCGACTTCACGAACCCCGAGAGGCTGCGCACCGTCGCCACGCCATCCACCTGGCGCATCTGGAACTCGAAGTCCTCGACGCGCTCCATGACGTCGCGGTCCACGCAGGGCGAGTCGTCCTCGGTCTCGGCCTTCGCCTCGGCGATGACCTGCAGGTTGTCCACGCCGATCGCGAAGTGGCTGACGATCATCTCGACGTCCTGGTTGTAGCGCGCATCGGGCTTCAGTTCCGGGACGCCCGTGCCGAGGTCGCCGATGTGCCGGTGCATCGCCTGCGAAATGCCGAAGCCGAGCAGAGCAAGGCCGACCAGCAGGACGATCCAGGCCGTGCGACGGTCCGCCAGGGGCCCGAGCCGCTCCCAGAGCCAGTCGCCGGCGGTCTCCTTGCCCGCGAGCTTCGAGGCCTGTTCCGGCGAGAACTTGTAGTACGAGAGCAGGATCGGCAGCAGCATCTTGTTGGTGATGATCATCACCGTGACGCCGATGGTCGCCGTGTAGGCGAGCTCGCGCACGATCTCGATGTCGACGAAGGCGATCACCATGAATCCGAAGGCGTTGGCAAGGAGCGCCGTGGCGCCCGGAATGAACAGCTTCTGGAATGAATGCGTGGATGCCGCGACGCCGTCCGCGCCGTGCAGCGTCTCGAGCTTCCAGGCGTTGGTCATCTGCACCGCGTGCGAGACCGCGATCGAGAAGATCAGGAACGGCACCAGGATCGACATCGGGTCGAGGCCGAGGCCGAACACGGGCAGCAGCCCGAGCAGCCAGATGACGGGCACGATCGCGCAGATGAGCGCGAGCGAAGTGAGCATCAGCGAGCCGGAGTACCAATAGAGCAGGATGGCGGTGATCACGAACGCCACGCCGAAGAAGACCAGCACCCCGGCCGCGCCGGCCGCGATGTCGCCCATCGCCTTCGCGAAGCCGATGATGTGAACCGTGTTGCCGTCCTTCTCGTACTTGCCCCGGATCTCCTCCAGCGCCCGGGCGACCTCCTGGAGGTCGAGCCGCTGCCCGGTCTCGGGATCGTTCTCCTGCAGGGTGGCCACGACCATCGCCGCCGACTGGTCGTTCGCCACGATCCGCCCGACCCAGTCGGATTTCAGCAGGTTGTCCCGCACCAGGTCGAGTTGCTCGGGCGTGCCCGCGAAGTCGGCGGATATGATGTTGCCGCCGCGGAACCCGTCCTCGACGACCTCGTTGTAGCGCACGTTCGGGGTGAACAGCGACGTCACCGAGCTGCGCTCGACGCCCTTGAGGTAGAAGACCTCCTCCGTCACCTGGCGGAGCGTCTCCATGAACTCTTTCTCGAAGATGTCGCCCTTCTGCGTCTTCAGGACCACGAGCACCTTGTTGGCGCCGCCGAAGTCCTGCTGGTACTGGAGGAAGGTCGACATGTAGGGGTGGTTCAGCGGGATCATCTTGGTGAACCCGGCCTGCACCCGCAGCTGGCTCGCCATCACGCCGAGCAGGATGGTGAGCAGCGTGAACAGGATCAGCAGCCAGCGCCGGTGGTGGAAGATCCAGTACGAGACCTTGCCGATCCAGTCGCTGCGGAACTCCTGCCGTTCGATCTCGGCGTCGTGGCCGGCAAGGGCTTTCGGTTCGTTGGCCATGGTTCTATCTCACGTGTTCCGCTGCTTACCGCGTCGTCAATGCAGACAGATCGAGCGAACCGGCGCCGCTCTCCCCTACGACCACGATGCCGCCGCCGGCGACCTCCGCAAGTGCCGAGAAGCCCCGGCCCGCTGGTGACCACTTCAGGGTGAATGTCGCGCCGTTGTCGGTGCTCTCCGCGACGACGCCCGAGTTTCCGACCAGCAGGATGCGACCGTCGGAAAGTCGCGAGCCGCCATTGAACGCGGTGGTCGTCCCGGTGTCGATCTTCTGCCAGGTGAGGCCACCGTCGGCAGTCCGGAAGACGGTACCGCGCATCCCAAAAATCACCAGCACGCCGTCGCCGGCATCCACGGCGCCGAAGAACGAGCCGTTGTAAGGCGACACGACCTCGATCCACGTGGCCCCGCCGTCGTCGGAGCGCGCCAGCGTCCCGTACTCGGCCACCATCCAGAGCGCGCCGTTGAACGGCAGCACCTGGGAGATGTGGTTCTCGAATTCCTCGGAGATCACCTGGCGGCGCTGCCACGTCGCGCCCCCGTCGGAGGAATCCAGGTACATCCCGAAGGCACCGTAGGCAGCGAAGCGACCGCCGCCGAAGCTCGCCACGCCGAGCAGCGAATCCGAGCCGGCGTCGTTCTCGACGTCAATCGCAGTCCAGCTGTCTCCGCCGTCCTCGGTGCGCACGAGCGATCCACCGTGCCCCACGGCCACGCCGAGCTTGGCATTCTCGAACGCAACGCCGGTGAGCGTCCGGTTGACCGGGGTGACCACCGCTCGCCATGACTTCCCGCCATCGTCCGAGAGCAGCGCAAAGCCGCGCTCACCCACGGCCACTATACGTTCACCGGCCCGGGCCACCTGCAGCAGGTAGATGCGGTCGGCCCGGACCTCGACGACGGGTTCGGCACGGGCCGGACGGGTGCCCTCGGCCAGCGAGCTGAACGCCATCCCCGCGCCCACCGCGAGGCACGCCACTCTTATCCAGTTCTTCATGGAGGAACTCCCCGCCGGCCGCAGGCGCTCTGCGCCC